>Ga0256832_1002550_pt1 | contig 12446 bp, 12 predicted proteins | sample 134614metaG_FD_190534 | JGI IMG/M metagenome (GOLD analysis project Ga0256832, IMG submission 190534) | Hydrothermal vent microbial communities from Lau Basin, Pacific Ocean - 134-614 | ecosystem: Environmental > Aquatic > Marine > Hydrothermal vents | place: Pacific Ocean: Lau Basin | collected... | reverse complement strand
GGGCGTGGCCAACTCCATTCTTATCAAGTTCAACCAGATTGGCACCCTCACGGAAACTCTGCAGGCCATCGAGATGGCCAAGACCGCCGGCTATTCCGCGGTGATTTCCCATCGCTCCGGCGAGACCGAGGACACTACTATTGCCGACTTGGCTGTCGCCATGGCCACGGGCCAGATCAAGACCGGTTCCCTGTCGCGTTCCGATCGTGTGGCCAAGTACAACCAGCTCATGCGCATCGAGGATCAGCTGGGTGACGCGGCGGTCTATGCCGGGAAGGACGCCTTTCCCCTGAACTGATTCTCATGCCCTGGTACTTCCGCCTGCTGTTTGCCGTCCTGCTGGTCATGTTCTTCGTGCTCCAGTACCGTCTCTGGGTGGGGCAGGGCAGCCGGGCGGAAGTGTACCGGCTGGAACGCCAGATCGAGCGCCAGCAGGCCCGTCTGGCGGAGATGCGCGAGCGCAATGAAAAACTGCGCGCCGAGGTGGAGAGCCTGAAAAACGGTCTTGAGGCCGTGGAGGCCAGGGCGCGGCTGGATCTGGGCATGATCAAGGACGGCGAAACCTTCTACCAGGTCATCGAAGCCGATGACGTGGAATCCACAGCCAGATGAGCTGTGTGGCCGTGGTTCCCGCTGCGGGCGCCGGCCGGCGCATGGGGACGGACATTCCCAAGCAATATCTCATGATCAATGGCAAGGCCGTCATCGACTGGACCTTGCAGACCCTGCTGTCCCATCCGGATATCGAATCCCTGGTGGTGGCCCTGAGCGCCGATGACGAATACTGGCCCGACACCCTGAGCGCCTCTGATTCCCGCGTGCGCACCGTCACCGGGGGCGAGGAGCGCTGTCATTCCGTGCTGAACGCCCTGGAGGCGCTGGTTCCGGCAGCCGGGGAGGACGACTGGGTGCTGGTACATGATGCCGCGCGTCCCTGTGTGCGGCCCGACGACATCTCGCGGCTGATCCGCCTGGCCAGTGCCGGGGTAGGGGGGGTGCTGGGTGTGCCCGTGCACGACACCATGAAAAGAACGGACGCCGAAGGCGGGATCATCGAGACCGTTGAACGCAAGCAGCTCTGGCATGCCTTCACGCCCCAGATGTTTCCCTTGGGCCTGCTTCGTCACAGCCTGCAGGCCGCCCTGGCCGCCGGTGTGGAGGTGACCGATGAGGCCAGCGCTATGGAATGGGCAGGCTACCGCCCGCTGATGGTGGAAGGGACCGCCACCAACATCAAGATCACCCGCCCCGCGGATCTGTCACTGGCGGAATACTATCTTTCCCTGTAGTTGCATGGTTCATCCGTCTGCCGGCGGGATCCGTGGCTGACAGGTCGTGAAAGGGGTCCTGCTGCTGTTCCAGCCATTGTTGGAGGCGTTGGCTCAATGTTTCCCGGAGGTCGGCGCTGGAGGCGTCATGGGCCAGGTTGACCAGTTCTTCCGGGTCATTCCGCAGGTCATAGAGTTCGTCCATGCCCACCAGGTGATCCACGTACTTGTACCTTTGGGTGCGTATCATGCGCATGGGATGATTCCACTTCTGCTTGTTCTGGTATTGTGAAATCACGAAGTCCGGCGCCGTGCCGCTTTTTCCCGTAAGCCGGGCAAGCAGGCTGTGCCCGTCCAACCCCCGGGGCTTCTGGCCAGCGAATTCCAGCATGGTGGGCAACAGATCCACGTTGATGGTGAGGCCGTCGTCGGTACCGGCAGGCAGGCCGCCATACGCTTGCGGAACACGGATGAGCAGGGGCACTCTCACCAGGGATTCATACATGAAAGGCCCCTTGTACACCAGGCGGTGCCGGGTATCCATGTCGCCGTGGTCGGAGGTGACGATGACAATGGTATTCTGTTCAAGATCGTGCGCCTTCAGTGCCTCCAGTATCCGGCTCAGCTGCTGGTCAAAGTGCTTGACGCGCTGCCGGTAATATCCCCGGTAGGATTTCCAGACGGTTTCACCGGCCTGGAGGAAACGTCGTACAGGCCCGGTTTCCATGTACTGTTTCTGCGCCGCCGGCTTGGTGGAGAAGTCTTCGCGGTAGTAACTGTCCGGCAGGCTCATGTTGTCGGCCAGTTCAGGCAGGGGCTTTGGCGGATGTTTCCAGCCATAGTCGTAGATGTTGTGGGGCTCCAAATAGTTCAGGAAAAGGGCGAAAGGCCGGTCGCCGGGGAGCCGGGCAAGAAATTCCAGGGCCTTGCGGGTCTTCTCCTCGTCCGTGGTGGCGTCGCCGCCCCTGATGGTGTCGAAGGCGCCGAAATCGTAGTCCTTGCGGTGATTCCCCACCGGGCCCAGATGCCATTTGCCGATATAGCCCGTGAAATATCCGGCTTCCTTGAAATAACTTCCGGCCGTCCTGATACCCTTTTTTAACCCGGTGATCTTGTTCCCGTCAGCCAGGGTGGATCCCGTGTTTCCGGGAATCCCTGTCTTGTGGGGGTAGAGACCGGTGTAGATGCTGGCCCGGCTGGGTGAGCACTGGGGGGCTGTGACGAAGGCGTGACTGAACACACGGGACTGGCGGGCCAGCTCATCCAGGCTGGGGGTTTCGAAACTGGCGTCCTCCAGCCCCCGGGCCTGGTAGTGTTGCTGGTCGGAGAGGACCAACAGTATATTGGGCCGGGTCGGGGCCCTGTTTTTATTGTCCGAGCAGCCTGTGAGCAGGAACAGGAACAGGAAAACAGGGAGCCAGGGGAATGGGCGACGCATGGGAGCCATAGGGAGCATACAGGCTGTTTTCATTCAATGACAGGGGTTCATGGATGCCTGTCCGTCATGTTATCAGAGAGCATGAAACCGGGAATCTTCAGGGAAAGCAGCTGCTGCAGGTTCAGGGTGGTCCGGGCGGCGATTTCCTCCCGGGATTCCCTGCGCAGCTGCTCCAGGCTGTCCAGCACCTCCGGCAGGTATTCCGGGCTGTTGCGCTGATAACGGTGTTTCTCTCCCGACATGTCGGGCGCATCGGTTTCCAGCACTATGGCATCCAGAGGAAGCTCTGTCGCCAGCCTGCGCAGCTTGCGGGAGCGTTCATAGGTGATCATGCCGCCGAATCCCAGACAGAATCCCAGATCGATGAATTTGCCGGCCTGTTGAATGCTGCCGCTGAAAGCATGACAGATACCGCCTTTCACGGGATGTTGCTTCAGGATCTGCAGCACCTGGTCGTTGGCTTTTCTTATGTGCAGGATTACCGGCAGATCCAGATCCCGGGCCAGGTCCAGCTGGGCTTCCAGATAGTGACGCTGCTTTTTTTCATCCAGGTGGGGCAGGAACAGGTCCAGGCCGATTTCGCCGATGGCCACGGGGTGTTCGCGCCTGGCCAGGTCGGCCAGCCCGTCCAGATCGGCTTGTGAATGTTCGTCACAATAGTAGGGGTGCAGGCCCAGGGCAGGCCAGATGTCCCCGGCGCTGGTGGCAATGTCCAGTACCTTGTTCCAGCGTCCGGCGGTGGTGCCGGGGATGACAAAGCCCCCCACGCCAGCCTGGCGGGCGCTCTTCAGTACCTGTTGCCTGTCTTTGTCGAAAGCGGGCATGTCCAGATGGCAGTGGCTGTCGATGATGAGCTTAGTCATGGAGGATGGCGCTCCCTTCATCGCGGATGAAATCGAGGAAGGTCTGGGCAACAAGGCTGAGCTTGCGGTTCGAGGCATGCACGGCAAACCAGTGACGGCGAAGGGGGAAGCCTTTCACGTCCAGCACACAGATCTTGCCGCTGTCCAGTTCCAGGCGCAGATTGTGTTCGGACATGACTGAAATTCCCAGGCCGGCCATGACGGCCTGCTTGATGGCCTCGATGCTGCCCAGCTCCATGTAGGGTTCCAGGTTCAGCCCATGTTCCGCGAACAGCTTGTCCATGGCCAGGCGGGTGCCGGAGCCTGGCTCCCGCAGCAGGATACGCTCTTCCAGGAGCCGTTTCAGGGGGATGGCGCGTTTCTTTGCCAGGCGGTGTCCGGGGGGGGCAATAACCACCAGGTCATTGTCCAGGAAGGGCGTGGACCGCACATCCAGTTCGTTCGGCACCTTGCCCATGATGAGGAGGTCATCCTGGGCCTCTTCCAGCCGTTCCAGCACCTTTTCCCGGTTGGTGACCATGAGGCGGGGTTCCACGTCGGGATAGCGTTGCACGAACACGCCCAGCAGGTGGGGCATGAAGTATTTGGCGGTGGTGACCACGGCAATGCGCAGCTCGCCCTTGACTTCCCCGGTGAGGGAGGAGATTTCTCCCCCCAGCAGCTCCAGGCGGTTGAGAATGTCACGGGAGGCATCCAAAGTCTTGCGCCCGGCGGGTGTGAGCTGGAGTTTCTTGCCGCTCTGCTCGAACAGAGGCATGCCGATGGCCTCGCTGAGCTTCTTCACCTGCATGGAGACCGTGGGCTGGGTGAGATGCAGGGCTTCGGCCGCTCTTGTATAGCCCCCATGGCGTGCCACGGCCACCAGAATCTGCAGCTGACGCAGGGTGGTGGTGCGGGCGAGGGTGTCGGTGGAAAATCTTGTCATAGAGGATAGTCTATCACGATCATATAAAATATTGATTTTACCTTATGTGAGCAGGCAGGCAGAATGCACCCACTCGGCAGAAACGCCGAATGTATCTCAATAACATAGAGGGTAATAAAATGGATCAATCCAGTCGTTATGCTGATCTCAGCCTGAAAGAAGAAGACCTGATTGCCGGTGGCAAGCACATCCTGTGCGCCTACAAGATGAAGCCTGCCGATGGGTATGATTATCTGGCCACTGCGGCTCACTTTGCTGCCGAGTCTTCCACCGGTACCAATGTCGAGGTTTCCACCACTGACGACTTCACCAAGGGTGTTGACGCGCTGGTATACCACATTGATGAAGAAACCAACGACATGCGCATCGCCTATCCTCTGGAGCTGTTCGATCGTAATGTGACCGACGGCCGCATGATGCTGGTGTCCTTCCTGACCCTCACCATTGGCAACAACCAGGGCATGGGTGACGTGGCCTGGGCCAAGATGATCGACTTCTACATGCCCGAGCGTGCCATCCAGCTGTTCGACGGTCCTGCCAAGGACATCTCCGACCTGTGGCGTATCCTGGGTCGTCCCATTGAGAATGGCGGTTACATCGCGGGTACCATTATCAAGCCCAAGCTGGGTCTGCGCCCCGAGCCTTTCGCCGAGGCCGCCTACCAGTTCTGGCTGGGTGGTGACTTCATCAAGAACGATGAGCCCCAGGGTAACCAGGTGTTCTGTCCCCTGAAGAAGGTTATCCCCCTGGTGGCCGATGCCATGAAGCGCGCCCAGGATGAGACCGGCGAAGCCAAGCTGTTCTCTGCCAATATCACCGCCGATTCCCACGCCGAAATGATTGCCCGTGGCGAATACATCCTGGAGACCTTTGGTCCCGACGCAGACAAGGTGGCTTTCCTGGTTGACGGTTATGTCGGTGGCCCGGGCATGGTGACCACGGCTCGCCGTTATTTCGCCGGTCAGTACCTGCACTATCACCGTGCCGGCCACGGCGCCGTGACTTCTCCATCTTCCAACCGGGGTTACACCGCCTTTGTTCTGGCCAAGATGTCCCGTCTCCAGGGTGCTTCCGGTATCCACGTGGGCACCATGGGCTATGGCAAGATGGAAGGCGACAAGGACGACAAGGTCATCGCCTACATGATCGAGCGTGATGAGTGCCAGGGTCCTGTGTACTACCAGAAGTGGTACGGTATGAAGCCCACCACGCCCATTATCTCCGGAGGCATGAACGCCCTGCGCCTGCCCGGCTTCTTCGAGAACCTGGGCCACGGCAACGTCATCAACACCGCTGGTGGTGGTTCCTACGGCCATATCGACAGCCCCGCGGCTGGCGCCATCTCCCTGCGTCAGGCCTATGAGTGCTGGAAAGAGGGTGCTGATCCCATCGAGTTCGCAAAAGAGCACAAGGAATTCGCCCGTGCTTTCGAGTCCTTCCCCCACGATGCAGATGCTCTGTATCCCGGCTGGAGGGAAAAGCTGGGCGTACACAAGTAAGCATCCAGACTTGCTTTATAGCCAACGGAGAGCCCTCGCCCTTGGCGGGGGCTTTTTGTTTTCAGGCCGGGCTTGTAGGTGGGGCTAAAGTCCGACAAAAACGGAAGGTTGTCGGGCTGAAGCCCGACCTACACAGCATCAATGTAAACAGGTATTACCATGAGCGATATCGACATCGAACAATACAAAATCACCCAAGAGCCTTTTTATCAGCCTTCTGGCAATGAAGTGGAACAGTATGAGGCGGCCTATGCCGCGCGCCTGCCGGTGATGGTCAAGGGCCCCACGGGCTGCGGCAAGTCCCGTTTCATCGAATATATGGCCTGGAAATTGGGCCGTCCCATCATCACCGTGGCCTGCAACGAAGATATGACGGCTGCTGACCTGGTGGGACGTTATCTGCTGGATGCCGATGGTACCCGCTGGCTGGACGGGCCCCTGACAACAGCCGCACGCATCGGCGCCATTTGCTACCTGGATGAGGTGGTGGAAGCCCGCCAGGACACTACTGTGGTCATCCACCCCCTGACAGACCATCGCCGCACCCTGCCTCTGGACAAGAAAGGGGAGGTGGTGAAAGCCCATCCTGACTTTCAGCTGGTGATTTCCTACAACCCTGGCTACCAGAGCCTGATGAAGGATCTGAAGCAGTCAACCAAGCAGCGCTTCGTGGGCATGGATTTCGACTATGCGCCGGCGGATCTGGAAGCCAGCATCATCGCCGAGGAAACCGGCGTGGACCTGGATACGGCCCACAAGCTGGTGAAGGTCGGTGAGGCGGCGCGCAACCTCAAGGGACATGGCCTGGATGAAGGCATCTCTACCCGCCTGCTGGTCTATGCGGCGAACCTCATTGGGCGCGGCATCGTTCCCGGCGATGCCTGCCGAATGGCCATGGTGCGTCCCATCACCGACGACGCCGATATCCGGGACACCCTGGACAACGCCATCGACGCCGTTTTCGCCTGATACGAGTGGATGTTCCGCGGGTCTGATGCATGCCAGCATCGGGCAGCTGTAGACAGGTCAGAGGTGAGTCGAAGATGGAAGTGAAATGCAATTATCGCGAGGTCAAGGCGGTTCTCGAGGATTGCCTCGAGGAAGCCAACGAGGTGCTTTCTCCCGAAGGGGTGAAGGCCTTCGTTGATGGCCTGGAGCTGCTGTGCATGATGGGGCGGGGCGCCGAGCCGGTGCTGGTGTACATGGAAGAGGCGGCGGAAATCGCCCGTCACGCTGGTGAGAAGATGGTCTACCCCGTGGCCAGGACGGCCTACCAGATTTCCCGCAGTCCCAATGCCGAGGCCATCGTACCCTTTCTCCAGGGCATTGCCGAGATTGCCCGGCGCCTGGAAGAGGCCAAGCTGTTGCAGGGTTACCTGGATATCGTGCTGGAGATGGTGGAGCGCACCTCCATCTCCATTCACGGTTCCCATGCCACCATGGCCAGCCCGGGCCTGGTGCCTTTCCTGCACAAGGCCCCCATGCTGCTGGGAGAGTTGACCATCGGCGGCCTCAAGCGCTGGATGGATTACGGCATCGCCCAGCACAACCATCACCCAGACCATCTGGCAGAATTCTTTGCCCTGGAATCCGCTGACAGCCGTGCGGTGATGCAGCGGGAGCGTCATGGCACCCTGCTGGTGGATGTGGAGCGCCGCCTGGACCTGTTCGACCAGGCCTTGTGGCGCATCGACGAAAGCATCTATCCCTATTCTCGCATGCTGGACGAGCGTTCCGATCCCCGGCCTTACTATGATGACCAAGGCATTTTCCTGCCGGATGTGCATGACGACCTGGATAATGGTATCAGCGGCATGGACCAGTACCGGGCGGCCCTGGCGCACATGGCGGGCCACCGGCGCTGGACGGCTCCGGTTTTTGCCGACAACCGCAGCCCCATGCAGCGCCTGGCCATCGAGACGTTCGAGGATTCACGCATTGAATATCTGCTCATGCAGGAATATCCCGGCCTGCGGCGCATCTTCCTGGGATTGCATCCCAAGCCCGTTGAGGGTGAATGTGATGAGGAAAACGAGTCCTGCGTGCGCCATCGTCTGACCATACTGTCCCGGGCGATACTCGATCCGGACCACGGATATGAGAATCCCGTCATCCTGGATTTCGTTCGCCAGTTCCACGAGATCATGGAGAAGGGCGACACTACCACCATGGACATGGAAACCTTGGGCATACAGTTCATGGCAAAAACCCGCCGTCAGTCCGACGCCTTGCCCAATGTCTGGTTCAAGGACACGGAAATCAGCTACCGGGACGACAACCGCAACCTCTGGCAGTTCTACGAGCTGGATGATGACGAGGATTTTCACGTCGAACCCACGGAGATCAAAGAAGCGGAGCCGGATGATGCCCTGCCGCCGCGCCACTATCCCGAATGGGATTACACGACCCAGACCTACCGGCCCGACTGGGCCAGCGTGTATGAAACCCTGCACCCGGCGGGTGATGCGGCTTACATTGACGGTCTGCTGCGCAAGCATGACCGCCTGGCCAAACAGATCAAGCGCATGCTGGACATGCTCAAGCCCCAGAACTACCAGCGCATCCGCTATCAGGAAGAGGGCAGCGAGCTGGATCTGGATATCGCCATCCGCTCGCTCATCGACTTCAAGAGTGGCCATGATCCCGACCCGCGCATCAACGTCAGCCACAAGCACAATGACCGCAATATTGCGGTTACCATCCTGCTGGATTTGTCCGAGTCCCTGAGTGAGACCGTGGGCAATACCGGGCAGACCATCCTGGAGCTGGAACAGGAGGCGGTTTCCCTGCTGGCCTGGGCCATCGAGCAGCTGGGCGACACTTTTGCCATTGCCGGCTTTCATTCCAACACCCGCCATGAAGTGCGTTACTATCACATCAAGGGCTTCAGCGAACATTGGAACCTGGACGTGAAGAGCCGCCTGGCGGCCATGGGTGCGGGGTATTCCACCCGCATGGGCGCCGCCATGCGTCATGCCGCTCATTATCTGGAGCACCAGAAAGCTGACAAAAAGCTCATGCTGGTGCTTACCGACGGCGAGCCGTCGGACATTGACGTGCGAGACGAACGTCATCTCATTGAAGACGCCCGCATGGCGGTGCGGGAGCTGGATCAGGCGGGCATCTACAGCTACTGCATCAACCTGGATCCCAAGGCGGATGAATATGTGGCCGATATCTTCGGTAAGCAGTATTCCATCATCGACAATATCGAAAACCTGCCCGAGAAACTGCCCAAGCTGTTCCTGGCATTGACCAAATAACCAGCAGGGGTCGAGGGGTCGGAGTCAAATCACCATAAGCGGTGGAATATAAGCAATATCCCCCTGATTTGACTCCGACCCCTCAAGCCCTTACACTTGATACGACAGACTGACTGGTCGGTTGTTATGGCCCTATCCGAAAAAGCACAGGCAACCCGGGAAAAAATCATTGCCGCCGCCGCCGAACTGTTTTACCGAAATGGCTACCATGCCACCGGGCTGGACAAGGTCATTCGTCGGGCGGGCGTTACCAAGGGCAATTTCTACTACCATTTTCCCAGCAAGGAAGCCCTGGCCATCGCCACGCTGGATTGGCAGTACGAAAGGTTCTCCACGGAAATCCGGGAACAGGTGCTTTCCCGGCGCGGCAATGCCCTGGAAGCCCTCCTGAATCTTCTGAATTACATGGCTGGCCGGCAGAAGAAACAGCATGAAGAAGGGCAGATACTTGGCTGTTATTTCGGCAATTTTGCACTGGAGCTCAGTTCCGTCAGTCCAGCCGTGCGCGACAAGGTGAATGCCGTATTCGCCAGTTACGCGGAGTTGATTGAAAAGCTGTTGCGCCATGCCCGGAAAAAAGGGCTGATATCTGAAAGCCTGGATCCCGGACAGTTGGCACCGGTCATTCTGGGGCAGATCGAGGGAGCCATCCTCTTGGACAAGGCCCGCCATCAACCAGGTAATTTTGACCAGAGCATCGAATTCATCAGGAATTATTTGGAATCTTCCTGAACCGACAGGCCGGAAACCGGCCTTTTTTATCTACCCAAAAACAAACCGACAGGTCTGTTTTATTGTTGAGAGGAAGCATGATGGGCAGTGTATTGATCGACCCGGTAATACCGGAAAAAGAACAGCGTCTTGCAGAGAAAATCTTCAGTGGTGTGGAGGAGCGCTTGGGCTATGTGCCCGCGGGACTGCGCTTGTATGGCATCAGTCCGCCCCTGTTGCAGTCCTTTTCGGGCGCGGTGGGATATTTCATGGGGCATGAGCGAATCAGCCAGAAACTGCTGAGTTTTATCCGCTACCTGGTGTCATCGGAAGCGGACTGCCGTTTCTGTATTGATTTCAACCAGGGCATGCTGTTGAGCCTGGGAGTGACGGAACAGGAATTGGCGGAAGCAAGAAAGAATCCCCGCGCAGCGCCTCTGGACGAGCGCGAGCGTGAGCTTCTGGATATTGCCCTGACAGCTGTGGATGATCCGGAAAAAATCGACAAAGCCCGCGTGGATGCCGCGCGGGAACTCGGCTGCAGCGACCGTGATGTGTTTGAGGTGGTCTATGTTGCGGCCAATAACCGGGCATTCACCACGGTGTTGAAGGCTTTCAATCTGGAACATCAGGGGGATTTCGCCTGAGCATGCAAGGCATGAAAGGGGGCGCGGTCATGTGAGACAATGATGCATATCATTGAGAACATTTGACTGCGGCCCTTCTATTGCTCCCTTCATTTGACAGTGCGCAGACGACCTGACAGCTCCCCGGCGCGAGACGGTAATTCCGCTCTTTCATGGCCTTCGTTTGAACGGTCCTACCTTTTCTATCTCGCGCTGCTTCCCGTGGCAGGGACGCTGTATATTCTGCGGCAAGTGACGATTCCGGAAATCTGGCGCCTGCCCCTGTTCATACTCGGCGTGTCAGCCGTCGCCCTTTACCTGGCGGTGGCGGTGAGCTACCTGGTATTTCCAAAATCGTTCTGGAAACGGCTGGCCATGGTGTTGAACGGGCCGCTCCTGGCCCTGATCGGTCTGGTCTTGTGGCCGGGGCCGGCTCTGCAGTTGGTGACAGCCACCATGCTGATCGAGGTGGGAGGCACCTGCCTGGCGCTGTTTCTCGTGGTGATTACCGAGGCGCCGTCTTCCATGGACAGGCGTATGGGTATGGTGGTTACCGGCTTGCCCCTCGGGCTGGTGATGGCCGCCTCTACTGGTTATCTGCACCATGTTCAGGCTAAGCCTTTGGCGCCTGCCATTTACCTGTTGCTGTCGGTTCTGCAACTGGGGTTGACGCGCAGATCCCTGGTGAGCCGGGATGAGGTGCAACGCCAAGACTTGCCGATATTGTTGATCGGCATCCTTGCCTGGGTGGCGGCGTTCATTCTGGGAAATGTGCTCTCGGACATTTGAGTGGCGAAAAGGAATTTTTTCGCCAAATCAGGCATAATGCGCCTCTTTTCAAACGAAAAGCCGTGATTTTGCACGGGATTTTGAATTATGGAAGTACTGGTTGGCGTCATCATGGGGTCCGGTTCCGACTGGGAAACCATGCGTCATGCGACGGAGACACTGGAAAAACTGGGGATTCCCTTCGAGAAGGAAGTGGTTTCTGCCCACCGCACCCCGGATAAACTGTTCCGTTACGCGGAGCAGGCCCGGGAGCGTGGCATAGAGGTCATCATCGCCGGCGCGGGCGGCGCGGCGCATCTGCCGGGCATGGTGGCGGCGAAGACCAGTCTGCCGGTTCTGGGGGTTCCCGTGCAGTCCCGCGCCCTGAACGGTATGGATTCCCTGCTGTCCATCGCCCAGATGCCCGCGGGCATTCCCGTGGGCACCCTGGCCATTGGCCGGGCCGGCGCGGTGAACGCGGCCTTGCTGGCGGCCGCGATACTGGGCAACAGCCATGAGGAGATTCGCCTGGCCCTGGACGGCTTTCGCGCCGAGCAGACCCGCGCGGTGCTGGACAACCCGGACCCTGCCGCGGGCTCATGAAGATAGGTATTCTGGGCGGGGGGCAGCTGGCGCGCATGCTGGCCCTGGCGGGCTATCCCCTGGGACTGGATTTCGTCGTGCTGGAACCGGCGGAAGACGCCTGCGCCGCGCCCCTGGCGGGACACCTCCAGGCCGCCTACGACGATCCCAAGGCCCTGGAGGCGCTGGCCGGGCAGGTGGATCTGGTCACCTACGAATTCGAGAGTGTGCCGGCGGATGCCGTGGAGCAGCTTGGCGCCTCGCTTCCTGTTTACCCTCCCGCCAATGCCCTGGCCACGGCACGGGACCGCAACAATGAGAAGAACCTGTTCAATGAGCTGGGCATAGAAACCGCGCCCTTTGCCGAGGTTCACGATCTGGCGGGCCTGGAACAGGCGGTGGAGCAGGTGGGCCTGCCCGCCATTCTCAAGACCCGCACCCTGGGTTATGACGGCAAGGGGCAGCAGGTGATTCGCCCGGGAGACAGTCTGGAGGCTGCCTGG
>Ga0256832_1002549_pt1 | contig 12448 bp, 8 predicted proteins | sample 134614metaG_FD_190534 | JGI IMG/M metagenome (GOLD analysis project Ga0256832, IMG submission 190534) | Hydrothermal vent microbial communities from Lau Basin, Pacific Ocean - 134-614 | ecosystem: Environmental > Aquatic > Marine > Hydrothermal vents | place: Pacific Ocean: Lau Basin | collected... | reverse complement strand
TGTCACGGCAGCCACATCGAACCAGAGGTTGCCAAGGAGCTGGACAAGCTCTACCCCCACGATCAGGCGCGAGGATTCAAGGCGGGCGATATCCGCGGTGCCTTCACCATTACGCAGCCGATGTAAGCCGGGCGAGCAACCGGCTTCCGGGCCTTCCCGCGGCTTTTCGCTGCGTTACCCACCGAAGAAGCTGGAAAAAAGCCGCCGGTCTCCCAGCCGGCGGCTCATTTTTTGCCCGAGGCGAGTTGTAACCCGCCTCACTCCTGCGACACGTCACCCTCGGCGGTCACCTTCTCTGTCGTCTCTTCGGACTCGCCAGCAGCCGGGGTCTCGAAGAGCGCCTCTTCGGGTGACGGAGCAGCGGTTTCCTGCTCCATCTTCCGCTTGCGGCGCCGTTTCTCGTGATAGGCCAGTCCGGTGCCGGCAGGGATCAGGCGTCCAACGATGACGTTCTCCTTCAGACCGCGCAGCTTGTCCACCTTGCCACGTACCGCGGCCTCGGTGAGCACCCGGGTGGTCTCCTGGAAGGAAGCCGCGGAGATGAACGACTCGGTCGCCAGTGAGGCCTTGGTGATACCGAGAAGGATGGGTTCATAGCTCGCACCCACCTTGCCCTCCGCCTCGACGCGCTCGTTCTCCTCCAGCAACCGGGTGTATTCCACCTGCTCCCCCTTGATGAAACGGGTATCGCCGGCAGCGGTGATCTCCACCTTGCGCAGCATCTGGCGGACGATCACCTCGATGTGCTTGTCGTTGATCTTCACGCCCTGGAGGCGATAGACCTCCTGCACCTCGTTGGTGATGTAACGCGCCAGGGCCACCACCCCGAGCAGACGCAGGATATCATGGGGATCGGGTGCTCCATCGACGATGGTCTCACCCTTCTCCACATGCTCACCCTCGAACACCATGATGTGGCGCCACTTGGGGATCAGGGTCTCGTAGGGTTCGCCCTCCGGCGGAGTGATGATCAGCCGCTTCTTGCCCTTGGTCTCCTTGCCGAAGCTGATGATGCCGGAGATCTCGGCCAGAATCGCGGGATCCTTCGGCCTGCGGGCCTCGAACAGATCGGCCACCCGCGGCAGGCCACCGGTGATGTCGCGGGTCTTGGATGACTCCTGCGGAATTCGTGCGATGACGTCACCTACACCGACATGGGCTCCGTCCTCCAGCTGGACGATGGCTCCGGGCAACAGGAAGTAGTGGGCGGGGGTGTCGGTCCCGGCAATGCAGAGATCCTTGCCCTTCTCGTCCACCAGCTTCACCATCGGCCGCATGTCCTTCGCCGCCGCGCCTCCCCGCAGCTTGGGATCGGTGATCACCAGGCTGGTAAGGCCGGTCACCTCGTCGGTCTGCCGATCCACGGTGAGCCCTTCCACGAAGTCCACGAAGCGGACGTATCCCGCCACCTCGGTGACGATGGGGTGAGTATGGGGATCCCAGCTGGCGAGCACCTGTCCGGGTTCCACCCGGTCTCCATCCTTGACCGTGATCACGGCTCCGTAAGGAACCTTGTAGCGTTCGCGCTCGCGATTGGACTCGTCCAGCACGGTGAGTTCGCCGGAACGGGATACCGCCACCCGGTTGCCGGAGGCATGTTCCACCAGCTTGATGTTGTGCAGGCGAACGGTCCCCTTGGTCTTCACCTGGATGTCGCTCACCGCCGCCGCCCTCGATGCGGCACCACCGATATGGAAGGTGCGCATGGTGAGCTGGGTTCCGGGCTCACCGATGGATTGCGCCGCAATGACGCCCACCGCCTCGCCGGGGTTCACCCGGTGGCCACGGCCCAGGTCTCGGCCGTAACAGGCCGCACAGATGCCGTAACGGGTTTCACAGGTGATGGGAGAACGCACCACCACCTGGTCGACACCCATCCGCTCCAGCCGGTCCACCCACTGCTCGTCGAGCAGGGTACCGGCGGGAATCTGGATCTCTCCGGAAGCGGGATCGATCACATCCTGGGCAACCACGCGGCCGAGCACCCGCTCCCGCAACGGCTCGACCACATCGCCACCCTCGATGAGGGGGGTCATTTCGAGCCCTCGGGTGGTGCCACAATCCTCCTCGGTCACCACCAGATCCTGGGCCACGTCCACCAGGCGGCGGGTGAGATAGCCGGAGTTCGCCGTCTTCAGCGCGGTATCCGCCAGCCCCTTTCGCGCCCCGTGGGTGGAGATGAAGTACTGCAGAACGTTCAGCCCCTCACGGAAGTTGGCGGTGATGGGCGTCTCGATGATGGAGCCGTCCGGCTTGGCCATCAATCCCCGCATACCCGCCAGCTGACGGATCTGCGCGGCACTTCCCCGGGCGCCGGAGTCGGCCATCATGAAGATGGAGTTCATCGACTTCTGCTTGACCTCCTTGCCCTCGGCATCCTTCACCACGTCGGTGCCCAGCTCATCCATCATCGCCTTGGCCACCTGATCGTTGGTGTGGGACCAGATGTCCACCACCTTGTTGTAGCGCTCGCCATTGGTGACCAGTCCGGAGTTGAACTGATCCTCGATCTCCTTCACCTCCTGCTCCGCCCGCGCGAGAATGGCCTCCTTGTCGGCGGGGATGGCCATGTCATCCACACCGAAGGACACCCCCGCCACCGTGGCGAACTTGAAGCCGGTGTACATCAGGCGGTCGGCGAAGATCACCGCACTTTTGAGGCCGAGCCGGCGGTAGACGGCGTTCAGCAGGTTGGAAATGTCCCGCTTGGTCATGTCCCGATCCACGAAATCGAACGGCAACCCTTCGGGGACGATGTCGAACAGCAGGGCCCGGCCGACCACCGTCTCCTTGAGGGAGACCCGCTCGGTCCGGTTCCCCTCGTCGTCGAACAACACCTCGCGGATCCTGACGCGGACACGGGCATGGATGTCCACCTCCTTGTTGGCATATGCCCGCTGCAGTTCTCCGATGTCGGCATAGATGCCTCCCTCGCCCTTGACGTTCACCTGCTCCCGGCTCATGTAGTAGAGCCCCAGCACCACGTCCTGGGAGGGGACGATGATCGGCTCACCGTTGGCCGGGGAGAGTACGTTGTTGGAAGAGAGCATCAGGGTGCGCGCCTCCAGCTGGGCCTCCAGCGACAAAGGAACGTGCACCGCCATCTGGTCGCCATCGAAATCGGCGTTGAATGCGGCGCACACCAGCGGGTGGAGCTGGATGGCCTTCCCCTCCACCAGCACCGGCTCGAAGGCCTGGATACCCAGCCGGTGCAGCGTCGGAGCACGGTTCAACAGCACGGGATGTTCGCGGATCACCTCCTCGAGGGCATCCCACACCTCCGGGGTCTCCCGCTCCACCAGCTTCTTGGCCGCCTTGATGGCGTGCGCCACGCCACGCATCTCCAGCTTGCTGAAGATGAAGGGTTTGAACAGCTCGAGCGCCATCTTCTTGGGCAGGCCGCACTGATGCAGCTTCAGGGTGGGCCCCACCACGATCACCGACCGACCGGAGTAGTCCACCCGTTTGCCCAGCAGGTTCTGGCGGAATCGCCCCTGCTTGCCCTTGATCATGTCGGCCAGGGACTTCAGCGGGCGCCGGTTGGCACCGGTGATCACCCGGCCCCGCCGGCCGTTGTCCAGCAGCGCATCCACCGCCTCCTGCAACATGCGCTTCTCGTTGCGCACGATGATGTCGGGCGCATTCAGCTCCAGCAGCCGCTTCAGGCGATTGTTGCGGTTGATCACCCGGCGATAGAGATCGTTCAGATCGGAGGTGGCGAAACGCCCCCCCTCCAGGGGTACCAGGGGGCGCAGCTCGGGCGGCAATACCGGAAGGATGTCGAGCACCATCCACTCCGGGCGGTTACCGGATTCGATGAACGCCTCCACCAGCTTCAACCGCTTGGTGAGTTTCTTCAGTGTAGTCTCGGAGTTGGTGGCCGCGATCTCCTCCCGTATCTTGGTGGCCTCCCCCTGGAGATCGAGACGGCGCAACAGCTCCTGGATCGCCTCCGCCCCCATCCGGGCATCGAACTCGTCTCCGAACTCCTCGATGGTATCGAGATACTGCTCGTCTGTGAGCAGTTGACCGCGCTCCAGCTGGGTCATTCCGGGATCGATGACCACGAACGCCTCGAAGTAGAGTACCCGCTCGATGTCGCGCAGGGTCATGTCCAGCAGCAGCCCCATGCGCGAGGGAAGCGACTTCAGGAACCAGATGTGCGCCACCGGGCTGGCCAGCTCGATGTGCCCCATCCGATCCCGGCGCACCTTCGACTGGGTCACCTCCACGCCACACTTTTCGCAGATCACACCCCGGTGCTTGAGCCGCTTGTACTTGCCGCAGAGACACTCGAAGTCCTTCACCGGGCCGAAGATCTTGGCGCAGAACAGGCCGTCCCGCTCCGGCTTGAAGGTACGGTAGTTGATGGTCTCCGGCTTCTTCACCTCACCGTAGGACCAAGAGCGAATCTTGTCGGGGGAGGCCAAGCCGATCCGGATGGCGTCGAAATCATCGACATGTTTCTGCTGTTTCAGAAGATTCAATAAATCTCTCAATGTCTTACCCTCTATCTAGACGCCCCGCCGGAAGGATCGACCCCGCAGGGCGGGACGTGTCGGTACTCCGCCTCAGTCCAGTTGCTCCAGCTCGATGTCGATACCCAGGGCCCGGATCTCCTTGAGCAGGACATTGAACGACTCCGGCATACCGGCCTCCATGTGATGGTCGCCGTCCACGATGTTCTTGTACATCTTGGTCCGTCCTGCGACATCGTCCGACTTCACCGTGAGCATCTCCTGGAGCGTATAGGCGGCACCATAGGCCTCCAGGGCCCACACCTCCATCTCGCCGAAACGCTGCCCGCCGAACTGGGCCTTGCCTCCCAGCGGCTGCTGGGTCACCAGACTGTAGGGGCCGGTGGAGCGCGCATGCATCTTGTCATCCACCAGATGGTTCAGCTTGAGGATGTACATGTAACCGACGGTTATCGGACGATCGAAGGGCTCACCGGTCCTGCCGTCGTAGAGCGTGGTCTGCCCCGATTCCGGCAGATCCGCCAGCTTCAGCAACTCCTTGATCTCACTCTCGGACGCACCGTCGAACACCGGTGTCGCCACGGGAAGCCCATCCTTGAGATTGCCTGCCAGCTCCTTGATTTCGTCATCCGAGAGGATATCGAGCTCCTCTTTCTTGCCGCTGGTGTTGTACACCTTGTCGAGGAACTTGCGCAGTTCGGCAACCTTGGCCTGCTGCTCCAGCATCTTGCCGATCTTCAACCCGATCCCCTTGGCCGCCCATCCCAGGTGGGTCTCCAGCACCTGCCCCACATTCATCCGGGAAGGAACACCCAGCGGATTGAGAACGATGTCCACCGGCGTTCCGTCCTCCAGGTAGGGCATGTCTTCCACCGGGACGATGGAGGAGATGACACCCTTGTTGCCGTGGCGCCCCGCCATCTTGTCTCCCGGCTGAATGCGGCGCTTCACGGCCAGATAGACCTTGACCATCTTCAGCACTCCGGGGGCGAGGTCGTCCCCCTGAGCCAGCTTGGCCTTCTTCTCCTCGAACTTCTCGTCCAGCTCCTTGCGCAACTCCTGGAGCTGCTCGGCGATCAGCTCGAGCTGGTCGTTGGCCTCATCGTCCTTGAGACGGATCTCGAACCATTTGTCCCGCGGCAGCTCCGCCAGATATTCCGCGGTGATGACGTCGCCCTTCTTCAGCTTTTTGGGACCACCGGCCGCTTCCTGATCCACCAGCATCTTCTCCACCCGGGCATAGGTGTCGTCCTCGACGATGCGCAGCTGATCTTTCAGATCCTTGCGGAAACGGTCCAGCTCGGCCTCCTCGATGGCCTTCGCCCGCTCGTCCTTCTCGACACCGTCGCGGGTGAACACCTGCACATCGATCACCGTGCCATTCATGCCCGCCGGCACCCGTAGCGACGTATCCTTCACATCCGAGGCCTTCTCTCCGAAGATGGCCCGCAGCAGCTTCTCCTCGGGGGTCAACTGGGTCTCACTCTTGGGGGTCACCTTGCCCACCAGGATGTCACCCGGCTTCACCTCGGCTCCCACGTAAACGATGCCGGATTCATCCAGCTTGGAGAGCACCCCTTCACCCACGTTGGGAATGTCGCTGGTCACCTCTTCGGCCCCCAGTTTGGTATCGCGAGCCACACAGGTGAGCTCCTCGATATGGATGGAGGTGAAGCGGTCCTCCTGGACCAGCCGCTCAGAGAGCAGGATGGAGTCCTCGAAGTTGTAGCCGTTCCAGGGCATGAAGGCCACCAGAAGATTCTGTCCCAGCGCCAGCTCTCCCATGTCGGTGCTCGGCCCATCCGCCAGGACATCCCCTCGCGCCACTTGATCACCCGGCTTCACCAGCGGCCGCTGGTTGATGCAGGTGTTCTGGTTGGAGCGGGTATATTTGGTCAGGTTGTAGATATCCACTCCCGGTTCACCCGGAACGGTCTCGTCGTCGTTGACCCGTACCACGATACGCCCCGCATCCACGGATTTGATCACCCCGCCCCGCTGGGCGACCACGGTCACTCCCGAATCGATGGCCACCACCCGTTCCATCCCGGTTCCCACCAGCGGCTTTTCGGCCCGCAGGGTGGGCACCGCCTGGCGCTGCATGTTGGAACCCATCAGCGCCCGGTTGGCATCGTCGTGCTCCAGGAAGGGGATCAGCGAAGCCGCCACCGAGACGATCTGTTTCGGTGATACGTCCATGTACTGCACCTTGTCCGGGGTGGTAGTGGTGAACTCGTTCTGATAACGGCAGGTCACCAGCTCGTCCACCAGCCGGTTCTCCTCGTCCAGAGCGGCATTGGCCTGGGCGATGATGTATTCACTTTCGTCGATGGCGGAGAGATAGCGGATCTCGTCGGTCACCTTGCCGTCCACCACCTTGCGGTAGGGGGTCTCCAGGAAACCGTACTCGTTGGTGCGCGCATAGATCGCCAGCGAGTTGATCAGACCGATGTTGGGACCTTCCGGGGTCTCGATGGGGCAGACCCGGCCGTAGTGGGTGGTGTGCACGTCCCGCACCTCGAAGCCGGCGCGCTCCCGGGTCAACCCCCCCGGACCCAGGGCGGAGATACGCCGCTTGTGGGTCACCTCCGAGAGGGGATTGTTCTGGTCCATGAACTGCGACAGCTGACTGGAGCCGAAAAACTCCTTCACCGCAGCAGAGACCGGCTTGGCGTTGATCAGCGACTGGGGCACCAGCTCCTCGGATTCGGCCACGCTGAGACGCTCCTTGACCGCACGCTCCACCCGCACCAGCCCCACGCGGAACTGGTTCTCGGCCATTTCGCCCACCGAGCGGATGCGGCGGTTACCCAGATGATCGATGTCGTCCACGGTACCGTTACCGTTACGGATATCGATCAGGGTCTTCATCACCGCGATGATGTCCTCCTTGGTCAGGGTGCCCGGGCCGGTAATCTCCTCCCGCCCCACGCGGCGGTTGAACTTCATCCGGCCAACGGGGGAAAGGTCATAACGCTCCTCGGTGAAAAACAGGTTCTGAAACAGGTTCTCGGCGGACTCCTTGGTGGGCGGTTCCCCGGGACGCATCACCCGGTAGATCTCCACCTGCGCCTCCAGCTGGCTCTTGCTTTGGTCGATACGCAGCGTCTGGGAGATGTAGGGCCCCCGATCCAGATCGTTGGTGTAGAGGGTCTCGAACCGCTCGATACCGGCCTTGACCAGGTCCCCCAGCAGCTCCTTGGTGATCTCGTCATTGGCGTGGGCGACGATCTCCCCGCTCTTTTCGTCCACGATGTCCGTCGCCAACGCCCTGCCGAGCAGGAAGTCGGCGGGCACCTTCAGCGTCTCCACACCGGCCTTCTCCAGCTCCCGTATATGACGGGCCGTGACGCGCCTGCCGGCCTCCACCAGCACCTTGCCATCGATGCTGATGTCGAAATCCAGCATCTCTCCCCGCAACCGTTGCGGCACCAGCTTGAGGGAGAAACCATCCTTTTCGACGCGGAACTCCTCCCGCTCGAAGAACATCTCCAGAATCTCCTCCACGCTGTAGCCCAGTGCCCGCAACAGCACCGTGGCCGGCAGCTTGCGGCGCCGATCGATACGCACATAGAGGATGTCCTTGGGATCGAACTCGAAATCCAGCCAGGAGCCGCGGTAGGGGATCACCCGAGCACTGAACAACAGCTTTCCGGACGAGTGTGTCTTGCCCTTGTCGTGCTCGAAGAAGACACCGGGAGAACGGTGCAACTGGGAGACGATAACACGCTCGGTACCGTTGATGATGAAGGTACCGTTGTCGGTCATCAGCGGAATCTCGCCCAGATAGACCTCCTGCTCCTTGATGTCCTTGACCGACTGATATTTCGATTCCTTGTCGTAGATCACCAGACGCAGCTTGACCCGCAACGGGGCCGCGTAGGTGGTCCCTCGCAGCTGGCACTCCTTGACATCAAACATCGGCGTTCCCAGCCGATAACTCACATACTCCAGAGCGGCATTGCCGGAATAGCTGACGATTGGAAAAATGGAATTGAAGGCGGCCTGCAACCCTTGATCGGCTCGCTTGTCCGCAGGGACATCCTGTTGCAGGAACTTGCGGTAGGAATCGAGCTGAATAGCCAGCAGGTAGGGAACATCCAGAACGCTCCGTCGCTTTCCGAAATCCTTACGGATGCGTTTTTTTTCGGTGAAAGAGTAGGCCATCACTTTTCCTCAGCTTGTCAATCGTCATCCGCTGTGACAGTCGAGGCAGACTGCCACCAGCAGGAAAAGGCCGGTGACTCCGGTCACCAGCCTGGAAAAACCCGAATGGGGCCATCCTTGGCCATGGCGAAGGGATGCCTCACTGCATCCCGTTTTACTGTGTAACAGATGTTCAGACGAAAGGTTCCGCAACTCCTATTTGAGCTCGACGGTAGCGCCCGCCTCTTCCAGTTCTTTCTTGATCTGCTCGGCTTCTTCCTTGCTGACCCCTTCCTTGACCGTCGAAGGAACTCCCTCGACCATCTCCTTGGACTCCTTCAGACCGAGGCCGGTGACACTACGAATCGCCTTGATCACCTTGACCTTGTTGTCACCGAAGCTGGTCATGACGACATCGAACTCATCCTTCTCCGCAGCCGGGGCGGCCTCACCTCCCACAGCGCCCCCGGCGGCGGGTACCGCCGCCACCGCGGCCGCGGCAGAGACACCAAACTTCTCCTCCATCGCCTCGATCAGATCGACCACCTCCATCACGGTCATGTTGGAAATGGTCTCCAGAATATCCTCTTTCGAAACAGCCATCTAAATCACTCCTCAGTTCAATCAGGTTTACCCGGGTGCCTTCGGCGGCACCAGCAATATCAAAAAACAATCGTCATGCGGCCTCGGCCTGCTTCTTGTCGCGCACGGCAGCGACGGTACGAACCAGCTTGGCATGCGGTTCCGCCAAAGTACGGACGAACTTGCCGATCGGTGCCTTCATCACCGACATGAGCATGCTGATCGCCTGCTCCTTGGTGGGCATCTTGGCCAGCCGTTCGATCTCTCCGGCCTCCAGCAACTTGCCACCAACGGAGACCACCTTGACGGTGAGCTTGCCGTTCTCCTTTGCGAAGTCGGAAACGACGCGTGCCGCGGCGCCGGGATCCTCACGGGAGAACGCCAGCACCAATGGACCGACCAGGGCCTCCGCCATGCACTCGAACTCCGTACCATTCACAGCACGGCGCGCCAACGTATTCTTGACCACCCGCACATAGACTCCCGCTTCCCGCGCCTTGGCGCGAAACTCGGTCATCTCGGCGGCGGTCAACCCCTTGTACTCCGCCGCAATGGCAGAGAGGGCGCTGGACGCAACCTCGGCGACTTCAGAGACGATTGCCTTCTTGTCTTCGAGATTCAAAGGCATACAGTTGTCACCCCTCGACAGACGGAAATATGCTCTCCGCCTGATTGCACTACAACCCGGAGATGCGTCCCGGCCTCGACCGGAAAAAGCATCTCCCCCCACGGTGTCCGTCGCCGGATAAACCTGCCTCCGGTTCACCGTCTGCGCAGGTGCGGGATCTTCTCCCGATTAAGCGCTTCCTCGAAGCGCGCCTGCGGTCTTTGACGCCTGCCGGCGGAAAACTGCCGGCAGAACCAAAGTCTTCACTACCGGCCTTGTATCAGGCCAGCGATGCGGCATCGATCACGACTCCCGCGCCCATGGTGGAGGAAATCGTGACCTTCTTTACATACTGTCCCTTGGAGGATGCGGGCTTGGCCTTCTTGAGGTCCGCCAGCAGCGCCTCCAGATTCTCCTTCAATGCATCCACGTCGAAATCGATCTTGCCAATGGAGCAGTGGATGATACCGCTCTTGTCGGTGCGGTAACGTACCTGACCCGACTTGGCATTCCTGACCGCCGCGGCGACATCGGTGGTCACTGTTCCGACCTTCGGGTTGGGCATCAACCCACGGGGGCCGAGGATCTGTCCCAGTTGACCCACCACCCGCATGGCATCCGGAGTGGCGATTACCACGTCGAAATCGAGATTACCCTTCTTGATGGATTCCGCGAGATCCTCCATTCCCACCACATCGGCTCCCGCCTCCTGGGCCGCGGTGGCGTTGGCCCCCTGCGCAAATACGGCGACCCGAACCGTCTTGCCGGTTCCATTGGGGAGCACGGTGGAACCACGCACCACCTGATCGGACTTCCTGGGATCGACCCCCAGGTTCACCGCCACGTCCACGGACTCCACGAACTTCGCCCGGGGCAGCTCTTTGAGCAGTTGCAGTGCCTCTTCCACTCCATACTGCTTGCCCGCTTCCACCTTCTCCTGGATCAATTTCCTGCGTTTGCTCAGTTTCGCCATCTCAGACCCCCTCCGTTTCCAGCCCCATGCTCCGTGCGGTTCCGGCGATGGTGCGCACCGCCGCGTCCAGATCGGCCGCCGTGAGATCCGGCTCCTTGGTCTTGGCGATCTCCTCCAGCTGTTCCCGGGTCACCTTCCCCACCTTGTCGCGGTTGGGAACCCCGGAGCCCTTCGGCACCCCGGCCGCCTTCTTCAGCAGAACCGATGCGGGCGGCGTCTTGGTGACGAACGTAAAGCTGCGGTCATTGTAAACCGTAATCACTACGGGAATGGGCAGACCCTGTTCGATCTTCTGCGTCTGGGCATTGAACGCCTTGCAGAACTCCATGATGTTCACGCCATGCTGTCCCAGCGCGGGCCCTACCGGCGGACTTGGATTGGCCTGTCCCGCCGGAACCTGCAGCTTGATATAGGCCTCAATCTTCTTTGCCATCGTTTACTCCTTGAAGCGGGTGCAAACGCCTTTCGGCTCCCCTCAAACCACTCAACCTTTCTCGACCTGGCTGAACTCCAGGTCCACGGGGGTCGAACGCCCGAAAATCAGTACCGAGACGCGCATGCGGCTCTTCTCGTAATCCACCTCTTCCACCACCCCGTTGAAGTCATTGAAGGGGCCATCGCAGATCCGCACCACCTCCCCCGGCTCGAACAACACCTTGGGCCGCGGCTTCTCCGCCCCTTCCTGGATACGGTCGAGGATCGCTTCCGCCTCCTTGTCGCTGATCGGCGCGGGGCGATCGGAGGTGCCACCGATGAAACCCATCACCTTGGGAACATCCTTCACCAAGTGCCAGGTATCGTCGTTCATCTCCATCTGGACCAGCACATAGCCGGGAAAAAACTTCCGCTCGCTCCTGCGCTTCTGCCCTTCACGCATCTCGATCAGCTCTTCGGTGGGAACCAGGATCTCGCCAAACTTGTCTTCCATCCCGAAGCGCTTGATGCGCTCTTCGAGCGAGCGTTTCACCTGGTTCTCGAAACCGGAATAGGCATGAACCACATACCAGCGCTTTGTCACGGCGTCAGCCTCCCTGGCCGGTCAGCAACCGGACCGCCCATAACAAAAACATATCCAGCAACCACAACAAGATTCCCATTATGATCACCATCAGGATTACGATCAGCGTGGTCTGGGTCGTCTCCTTTCGCGTCGGCCAGACCACCTTGCGGATCTCCAGCATGCTGCCACGCAGAAAGTCCCGCGCCTCGCGCCCCACCTCCGTCTGCAAAGCAACGGCGGCGGCCAGACCACCTGCCGCAAGAAGGCCCAGAACACGATACAACAGGGGATACTCACCCAACAGATAGAAGCCAACGATGGCCGCCAGCAGTATGATTACCGCCAGGGACAGTTTGATTTTGTCTGCCATGATCAGTCGTCGAGTTCCCTGTGCTTTATATGGCAGGCCAGGAGGGAATCGAACCCCCAACCTGCGGTTTTGGAGACCGCTGCTCTGCCAATTGAGCTACTGGCCTGTAACAAAAAATGGTGGTGCAGAATGAGCGAAAGAGCGCGAGATGGCTGAACCATCTCACGCTCCATTCATCGAACTACCGCTGTCGCTGTTACTCGATGATCTTCGAAACGACCCCGGCGCCCACGGTACGCCCGCCCTCACGAATGGCAAAACGCAGACCCTCTTCCATCGCAATCGGCGCAAT
>Ga0256832_1002548_pt1 | contig 12449 bp, 12 predicted proteins | sample 134614metaG_FD_190534 | JGI IMG/M metagenome (GOLD analysis project Ga0256832, IMG submission 190534) | Hydrothermal vent microbial communities from Lau Basin, Pacific Ocean - 134-614 | ecosystem: Environmental > Aquatic > Marine > Hydrothermal vents | place: Pacific Ocean: Lau Basin | collected... | reverse complement strand
TGGCGCTGGTGGACGTGGTGGCGGGCTTTACGGTGACCATCGTCGCGGCGCGGCGCGACTTCGGCTTCGGCAATCCGGACGTGGGCTGAGGCCGGCGGGCGCGCGGCCCGCCGGACGGCTCAGGGCTTGGCGGACCCGTCGGCCGGGCGCGCCTCGCCCTCCAGCTTCTTGCGCAGGGCCTGCACGGTCTTGTCCTTCTCCTCGGTGAGGCGGCTCTTGGCCTTGAGCTGGGCCTCCATCTCCTTCACGCGGCGGGCCAGTTCCTCGTTTTCCTTCTTCTTCTGCGCCACGGCCTGGCGCAGCTTTTCCACTTCCTGCGGGTCGGTGGGCATGGTCTGTCCTCCCCAGACGGTCAGGCTGGTGATGGCGAGCGCGCCGAGCAGGGCGCGGCGCAGCAAAGTGATGCTAGGGCGCGTCATGGCATTCTCCTCTCGTGTTCCCTTTCGGCCGGCAGTCTAGCGGCTTTCCGGGCCCGGCACAGGGATTGCGTCAAGCCCCGGCACGGGAATTCACAATGGGCCGTCGCCCCGGGCGGGGGCCGGGCGCTCCGAGAGCGCCTCGGTGAGGAAGCGCACGAAGGAGCGCACCTTGGGCGACAGGTGGCGGGTGGCCGGGTAGAGCACGTGGATGTCCAGCGGCGGCGGCTCGAAGTCGGCCAGCAGCAGCACCAGCTCGCCGCAGGCCAGCGCCTCGCCGCAGATGAAGGTGGGCAGGAAGGCGATGCCCAGCCCGTCCATGGCGGCCTGCAGCAGCACGTCGCCGTTGTTGGCGCGCAGCGGCCCGCGCACGGCCACCTCGTGGGTGCCCTCGGCGTCCTGCCAGGGCCAGCGGTCGCCGTGCTCCTGGTAGGCGTAGGTGAGGCAGGCGTGCCCGGCCAGCTCGCGCGGATGGGCCGGCCGGCCGTGCCGGGCCAGGTACTCCGGCGCGGCACAGTACACGCGCCGCGCCTCGCCCAGGTGACGGGCCACCAGGCTGGAGTCGGGCAGGCGACCGATGCGGATGGCCAGGTCGAAGCCCTCGTCCACCACGTCCACGAAGCGGTCGGCCAGGGTGAGGTCCACCTGCACCTCCAGATAGCGCCGGCAGTAGGCGCTGATGACGCCCGCCAGGCGGCGGTAGCCGAAGGACATGGGGGCGTTGATGCGCAGCGTGCCGCGCGGCGCCTCGATGAGCCCGGCCACGGCCTGCTCGGCGGCGGCCACGTCCTCCAGGATGCTCTGGCAGCGCTTGCAGTACAGGGCGCCCACCTCGGTCAGGCTGTTGCGGCGGGTGGTGCGGTTGAGCAGGCGGGCGCCCAGCTCGGCCTCCAGCTGGGCCACCATCTTGCTCACCGCGGCGCGCGACACGCCCAGCCGCTCGGCGGCGGCCGTGAAACTGCCCTCCTCCACCACGGCCACGAAGGCCGCCATGCGATCCAGCTTGTCCATGCCACCGGTCTATTGATTATTTTTCGGAAACAGATCATAGCCGATGGCGGGCTTTATTTCCCGTTCCGGGGAAATACCATGGAAGCTGTCCGCGTCAGCGCCACTGCCATGCCCCAGGTCCGTTCCGTCAACCAGCGCATTCCCGCCCGCCGCCTGCGCGAGGGCGCGGGCTTCGTGGTGCACCGGCCACTGCCGGCGCCGGGCGGGCCGGCGCACGTGGACCCCTTTCTGCTCATCGACGAGATGGGGCCGGTGGAGTACGCGCCGGGCGAGGCCGTGGGCGCGCCGGATCACCCGCACCGCGGCGTCGAGACTGTCACCTACCTGCTGGAGGGCGAGTTCGAGCACCGCGATTCGGCCGGCCACCGCAGCCGCCTGCGGCCCGGGGACGTGCAGTGGATGACGGCCGGGCGGGGTGTGGTGCACGCGGAGCTGCCGTCCGCGGCGCTGCTGGCCAACGGCGGACGGGTGCACGGCTTCCAGATCTGGGTGAACCTGCCGGCCCGCCTCAAGATGACCGCGCCGCGCTACCAGGAGGTGCCCGGCCGCGCCATCCCCCGCGCCCGCAGCGACGACGGGCTGGCCACGGTGCACGTGATCGCCGGCACGGCGCTGGGCGTGGCAGCGCGCATCGACACCCACACCCCCATCGTCTACCAGCACTGGGCGCTGCGCCCCGGGGCGAGCGTGCACCAGCCGGTGCCGGCCGATCACAACGCCCTGGTGTATGTGTTCCGCGGTCAGGCGCGGGTGGGCGGCCAGCCGGTGGCGGCGCGCGAGATGGCCGTGCTCGGCCCCGGCGACGCGGTGACGCTGGCGGTGCCGCCCGGGGCCGACGGCGCCGCCGAGCTGTTGCTGCTGGCCGGCGTGCCGCACAACGAGCCCATCGTGCAGCGCGGGCCCTTCGTGATGAACAGCGAGGCGGAGATCGCCGCCGCCTATGCCGATTTCGCCGCCGGCCGGCTGGGCTAGCGGCAGCCACATCGCCGTCTGCGGCGACGCACTACGGTGACCCCCCACCGACTGCGGCAAGGAGGCCGCCTTTTTCATTCCGTGGCCAGCCTGCGCCAGGTCAAGATGACCGCCCGGCGAGGCGCTAGACTGGTGCCGTGTCCGTCCGCCGAGCGTCCACCGCCATGCCCCGACCGTCGTGGCGCCACCTGCTGGCACCGGCCGAGGAGTACCGGCTGACCGCCGGTCTGTTCCTGCGCCTGCTGGCGCTCATCTACCTGGCCGCCTTCCTGTCGCTGTGGCCGCAGATCGACGGGCTGGCCGGCCCGCAGGGCATCCTGCCGCTGGCGGAGCGGCTGGACTGGCTGCGCCAGCGCCACGGGGCCCTGGCCTGGCTGCACTTCCCCTCCCTGTTCTGGCTCACGCAGAGCGGCGCGGCGCTGCGGGCCACGGCCCTGGCGGGCGCCGCCCTGAGCCTGGCCATGGCCCTGCTGCCGCCCAGCCGGCTGGCCTTTGCCCTGCTGTTCGCCGCCTATCTGTCGCTGGTGCACGCCGGCGGGCTGTTCATGAACTTCCAGTGGGACTACCTGCTGCTGGAGAGCGGCTTTCTGGCCGTTTTCCTGGTGGGCGGGCCGCCGCGGGTGATCGTCTGGCTGCTGCGCTGGCTGCTGTTTCGCCTGCGCTTCCTGTCCGGCGTGAGCAAGCTCCTGAGCGGCGATCCGAGCTGGTCTCTCGCCAGCCTGACGGCGGTGTACCACTACTTCGAGGTGCAGCCCCTGCCCCACGTCGGCGGCTGGTATGCCCACCTGCTGCCGCTGTGGATGCACAAGCTGGGCGCGGCCGGCACGCTGTTCATCGAGATCGTGGTGCCCTTCCTCATGTTCGCCACGCGCCGGGCGCGCTTCCTGGCGGCCTGGCTGACCATCCTGCTGCAGGTGCTCATCATCGCCACCTCCAACCACAACTGGATCAACCTGCTCACCATCGTGCTGTGCCTGTTCCTGTTCGACGACCGCGCCCTGCGTCGGGTGCTGCCCGCCCGTGCGGGCGCCCTGGCGGTGACCCCCGCGCGGCCGCGCCTGACGCACCCGCTGGCGCTGGCCGCCGCCCTGCTGGTGGCACCCCTCACGGCGGGCTATCTGTGGCTGTTCTTCGCCGGCCGGCCGGCGGCGCTGCCCGCGCCGGTGCAGGCCACCCTGCGCGCCGTGCAGCCCTGGCACGTGGTGCACAACTACCACGTCTTCCCCACCATGAAGACGGAGCGCATCGAGGTGCTGGTGGAGGGCTCCCGCGACGGCCGCAACTGGCGGCCCTACCGCTTCCGCTACAAGCCGGACGATCCCGCCAAGCCACTGCGCTTCATCGTGCCGCACCAGCCGCGCCTGGACTGGATGATGTGGTTCGTGCCCATGGGCCACCCCGTCAACCAGCGCTGGTTCGCCGCCTTCCTCGACCGGCTGCTGGACAACGCCCCGCCGGTGACCGCCCTGCTGGCCGACAACCCCTTCGCCGACGCCCCGCCCCGCTACCTGCGCCTGACGGCCTGGCGCTACCGCTTCACCACCCCGCGCGAGCGGGCCGCCGGCGGCCACTGGTGGCGACGCGAGCGGCTGGGGCTGTTCCCGCCCGGCTACTGGCCGCCCTGAGCGTTGCTATACTCGCGCTGGCAAAAAACCAGTAACAAGAGGGAAATTATGACCCGCGCCCGCACCATTACTGGCGCCCTGCTCCTCACCGGCCTGCTTACGGTCGGCGGCTGCGCCAACGAGGAAGAACACGAACCGGCCCGGCACGCCGCCCATTGGGGCTACGAAGGGGCAGAAGGGCCGAGCCACTGGGGCGACCTCAACCCCGAGTGGATCCTGTGCAAGACGGGCCGCAACCAGTCGCCCATCGACCTGTCCGGCCTCATCGAAGGCGAGCTGCCCCCGCTGCACATCAACTACCGGCCGGACGCCACCGAGATCCTCAACAACGGCCATACCGTGCAGGTGAACTACCGGCCCGGCAGCACGCTCACGGTGGACGGCCACGACTTCACCCTCAGGCAGTTCCACTTCCACGCCCCCAGCGAGAACACCATCGACGGTCGCGCCTTCCCCATGGAGGCCCACCTGGTGCACGCCGACGCCCAGGGCAACCTGGCCGTGGTGGCGGTGATGTTCGAGGAAGGGGCCGCCAACCCGGCGCTCACCCTGGCCTTTTCGCACATGCCGGAAAAGGCGGGCGACAAGCACGCCTTCAGCGCCGAGACGGTGAACGCCGCCGACCTGCTGCCGGCCGACCGCGACTACTACCGCTACAACGGCTCGCTCACCACGCCGCCCTGCTCGGAGGGCGTGTGGTGGCTGGTCATGAAGCAGCCGATGACGGCCTCCAAGGCGCAGATCGAGCACTTCCGCCACGTCATGCACCACCCCAACAACCGTCCGGTGCAGCCGATCAACGCCCGCCCGGTGCTGAAGTGACCGGCGCGGGGTTGCTGAACTTCGCTGTAAATTTTGTTGTCTGAGCGCGGGTTGCGACGGGCCCCGCCGGGGCTTGCCAACGCCGGGGGCGCGTCCCATGTTAAAGTGCGCGCAGCCGGCGGGGCCGCCACGCCCCGCTGCACGCGATCCGACGTTTCGGTTCCCGATCCAACCACCACACTCACAAGCAGTCATTCGCAAGGAGACGACACCATGAACAAATTCCTCAGCATTTCCTGCGCGGCGGCGCTGGCCCTCACCCTGTCCGCCTGCGGCGGCGGCAACGAACAGGGCGGCGAGGCCGGCAAGTCTCTCACCGAGAAGGCCGTGGAAACCACCAAGGCCGCTGCCGGCCAGGCCACCGAGGCGGCCAAGGAAGCCGCGGGCAAGGCCACCGAAGCCGCCAAGGAAGCGGCCGGCAAGGCCATGGAGGCCGGCAAGGAGGCCGCCAGCAGCGCTGCCGAGGCCGCCAAGGGCGCCGCCGCCGGCGCGATGGAGAAGGCCAAGAGCGCGGCCACCGGCGGTGGCGACGCCGGCGCCAAGCTCTACAGCCGCTGCGCCGCCTGCCACGGTGGCGACGGCAAGCAGAGCCCGCCGGGCACCCAGGGCATCACCATCGCCGGCCAGTCCGCGGACGACATCGCCAAGAAGCTCAAGGGCTACAAAGACGGCAGCTTCGGCGGCACCATGAAGGCCGTCATGGCCGGCCAGGTCGCCTCCCTGTCGGATGCCGACATCCAGGCGCTGGCCGACTACATCTCCAAGTTCTGATCCCTCCCCATGGCGGCCCGCTCCGGCGGGCCGCGCCTTTTCCTCCCCCAAAACTTGCCGAAACCCCCACCGCTGCTAGACTCATTGCGAGGACTGGACGTAGTGGGCTTGCCTTTTTCCTGCTGTTTGCCCCGCCGCTGAACACGTTTTGCGTCCCCGTACACCCGATTCGAGAGGGGCGACCATGATTCGCACTGCATTCATTCACCGCCGCTGGCGGCAAGGCGCCGCGACCCTGCTGGTCGCCACACCGTGGCTGGGCGTCGCCTGGGGCGCCACCCCCGTGGGGGAATCCAACGGGTCCCTGAAAAAGGTGGGCGTGGCCCTGGCCCTGGCGCAGCTGCTGCCGCTGCTGCACATGCTCATCACCGACAAGCTGCTGAGCTGCTACAAGGCCGGCTACTGCATGATGTACACCGCCATCGCCGCCCTCAGCTGGATCTGCGTGCTGCTCATGGTGGAGTTCTTCCCCCATGTGCCGCTGCTGTACCTGGTGGGCGTGCTGCTCACCCCCTACCTGTTCTGGCTGTACGCCTTCACCATGGGCCAGCGCCAGAAGAACCAGGACTTCACCTACTGCAAGGTCAAGCTGAAAAAGCGCTGATCCGGGCACAAAACCCCAATAAGAAAAAGGCGCCACCCGGGCGCCTTTTTCGTGGGCTTGAGACCGGCCTCAGTTCTGGCTGATGACCGGCACCTCGCCACCGCTCTCGCGCAGCTCGGGCGGCAGCTTGTAGAACCACATCTGGTACATGGACACGAACCACTCGATGGCGAAGGAAACGCCCATGAGGCCACCGCTGATCAGCACCACCCAGGCGAACGGCTGCCACAGCTTGGTCAGGTACCAGGACATCACGTCGGTGATGATGGTGAGGAACGGCATGGCGATGACGATGCACTTGAACCACAGCGGCTTCACGTAGGCGTGGGAGAAGATGACGCTCATGATGAAGAAGATGAACGTGATGCCGAACAGGTGGATGTGGGACACCCGCACCAGAGTGAAGATGTCCATGCCGTGGTCCACCTGTGCCACCTCGGACAGCCCCTCGAAGCTGCTGAAGTTGGGCAGGTGCGGGTTGCTGCCGCCGTGGCACTGCAGGCAGCGCTTCTCGATGATGGGCTTGATCTTCTGCTCGTAGTCGGACTCCTTGGCGCCGCTGTGGGTCCAGGCGATGATCTCGCTGCGCTCGCGCGGCGGCAGCATGTTGCGCATGGGCCCGTTCAGGGCGTTCTCCAGCTTGGTGCCGCTCTTGTCACCACTGTAGGCGATCACCAGGTCGCGCGCCGACAGCGACGGGTTGCCGTCGCGCCCCGCATGGGACTCGAACACGTAGATGGAGGCGAACAGGTAACCCAGACCGAGCACAAGCAGGGTCATGGTATAGGTGACGCGCAGGCTCATGGGCAGCGCCAGGAAATGCAGGGCGTGAGGATTCTTCATTCAATAAATCTCCTTGCAGTCATGAAAAGGTGATGAATCGGGTAACGGAGTCGGCCGGCGGACACGCATGCGCCACCGGCGGTGGCGGAGGCCGGCGGATTCTAACTCACCCCTTGCGGCGCTGCCTCGGGGAGCGGCGCCTCCACACACCCGTAGGCTGCCTTTATATTAGAAATTTCTTATAGGAAACTTGATCCCGATCAAGTCACCGGCCTTGCGCGATCCGCAGAATACCCGCTGCTGCGCGGGGCCGCCGGACGGCAGCGCCCGCCGTGCCACGGCCCGGGCGCCCGCCACACCGGGAGAGGCCACCCCACCACCCAAATCAGAACGAGGAACGGTATGCGCATGAAACCCATCCATCTGGCCCTGGCCCTGCTGCTGTCCGCCTGCGGCGGCGACAACGCACCGAAGGAAAAGGGTCCGCCGCCCGAGCCCGCCGCCAACGTGCAGACCGGGCAGAAGCTGGCCACCGAGGTCTGCGCCGCCTGCCACGGCGAGCAGGGCATCAGCCAGCAGGAAGGCACCCCGCACCTGGCCGGCCAGCACGCCGCCTACCTGCGCAGCGCACTCCAGGCGTACAAGGCCGGCAAGCGCCAGAGCGACGCCATGTCGGGCATCGTGGAGAAGCTGTCCGACCAGGACATCATCGACGTGGCCGCCTACTACGCCGGCCTGCCGCCCTTCGACGGCGACCGCAACCCGGCCAGGGCGGACAGCGTGCCGGCGGTGGCCAACCCCATCGAGCAGGGCCAGCAGGCGGCCGCCGCCTGCGGTGGCTGTCACGGCGCGGACGGCCACAGCGCCATGGCCGGCACGCCGCACCTGGCCGCCCTCAGCCAGGACTACCTGGCGAAGGCCATCCAGGCCTACAAGGACGGCAGCCGCCAGCACCAGATCATGGCCGGCATGGTGGCCAGCCTGGACGACAAGACCATCGGCCAGATCGCCGCCTACTACGCCTCGCTGCCGCTCAAGGGCACCGGCAAGGCCGACAAGGGCGACGCCGCCCAGGGCAAGGCCAAGAGCGAGGCCTGCGCCGGCTGCCACGGCGCCGACGGCAATCCGGGCGACCCCAAGAACAACCCGGCCCTGTCGGCCCAGGACGCGCAGTACCTGGCCAGCGCCATCCGCGCCTACAAGAACGGCAGCCGCAAGGACGAGGTCATGCCGGGCATCGTCGCCAACCTGAGTGACGCGGACATCGACAACCTGGCGGCCTACTTCACCGGCCAGGAGCGGGCCGCGCCGCCGCCCGTGGCCCGTCCCATGGGCGCCAAGGAATGGGCCGAGCGCTGCGACCGCTGCCACGGCCCCAACGGCACTAGCCAGGTGGCCAAGCAGTTCCCGCGCCTGGCCGGTCAGCGGGTGGAATACCTCCAGCAGGCCCTGCACCAGTACCACGAGGGCAAGCGCAAGCACTCCACCATGGAGCGCATGGTGTTCCCCATCACCGACGCCGAGATCGAGGCGGTGGCCGCCTGGTATTCGCGCCAGAAATAGCGCCGCCACAACTCACCACCGAAACATGCGGCCGCCTGCAGGCGGCCGCGTTGCGTTGTGCCGCCGGCAACGCCCCGCTAAGCTTGCCTCCTCCCCGGACCCGAGCCAGCACACCGCCATGCAAGTCCTGCTCGCCAGCCCCCGCGGCTTCTGCGCCGGCGTCGACCGCGCCATCGAGATCGTCGAACGGGCCCTCGCCCTGTTCGGTCCGCCCATCCACGTGCGCCACGAGGTGGTGCACAACCGCTACGTGGTGGACGACCTGCGCCGCAAGGGGGCGGTGTTCGTGGAGGAGCTGGACGAGGTGCCGGACGACAGCATCGTCATCTTCAGCGCCCACGGCGTGTCGCGCGCCGTGCAGGAAGAGGCCGAGCGGCGCGGCCTGAAGGTATTCGACGCCACCTGCCCGCTGGTCACCAAGGTGCACATGGAGGTCAGCCGCTACGCCCGCGAGGGGCGCGAGGTGATCCTCATCGGCCACGCCGGCCACCCGGAGGTGGAAGGCACCATGGGCCGCTACGACACCCGCCACGGCGGGGCCATCTACCTGGTCGAGTCTCCCGAGGACGTGGCCCGGCTCCAGGTGCGCGACCCGACGCGGCTGGCCTACGTGTCCCAGACCACCCTGTCCGTGGACGACACGCGGCGCATCATCGACGCCCTGCGGGCGCGCTTCCCGGACCTGGTGGGCCCGCGCAAGGACGACATCTGCTACGCCACCCAGAACCGCCAGGACGCGGTCAAGCGGCTGGCCGACCAGTGCCAGCTCATCCTGGTGGTGGGCTCGCCCAACAGCTCCAACTCCAACCGCCTGCGCGAGCTGGCCGAGCACCGCGGCGCCCGCGCCCACCTCATCGACAGCGCCGACGACCTGGACCCCGCCTGGCTGGCGGGCGTGGCGCGGGTGGGCGTCACCGCCGGCGCCTCCGCCCCCGAGGTGCTGGTGCAGGCGGTGCTGGCCCGCCTGCGCGAGCTGGGCGCCAACGAGGTGGTGGAGCACGCCACGGTCACCGAGAACATCGTCTTTGCCCTGCCCCGCGAGCTGCGCCCGGCCACGGCCTGACCCCGTCCCGCCGTAATCGGCGGCCATCAATGCAAAGGGCCCGCTGCGCGGGCCCTTCTTTGTGTCGCCGGACGGCGACCCCTACAGGGTGTCGTTGCAGGAGTTGCCCTGCCCGAAGGGGCTGCCGCCGGGCGGCGCCTTGTCGATGTCGTTGACGTCATCGGCCAGGGCGGGCGGCACGACGCGCGTGGTGTACAGGCTGCGCTGGCCGGCCTGCGTGGTCTGCGCCACCAGCTCCACCTGGATCCAGTTGGCGTGGTCCTGGGGGTAGTAGATATCAAAGTAGGCGAAGCCGTTGGCATCAGTGGTCACCGTGGCCTGCGACACGGTGGGCGTATTGCCCTGGGAGGCGCCGATGGTCACCACCGCCGGGGGCGTGGGTTCACCGTCACCGTTGCGGTCCACCTCGCCATTGTCGAGCACACCGTTACGGTTCGCGTCCTCCGCCGCGCAGGTGGCCGACACCATCGCCACCCAGGTGTCGGGCTGGCCGCTGCCGTCGGTGTCCGCCGCCACGTACTGGCCCTTGTAATACGTGACCGGATAGACCATCAGCGCCACATTGGCCCCGGCCACCGGCACCCCGTCGTCACTTACCTGAATGACATAGGGCTTGCGGTACTGGGCCGGATTGGGCTCGAACATCTCGTTGCCGGTGCCGAAGATGATGCGCAGGTTCTGCGGCTCCACGGTGAGGGTGGTGGTCTGGCTCACCAGGGGACTGCTGTTCTTGACGTCGGCGCGAATCTGCACGCCGTTCTTGCCGCTGGCCTGCACACCGGCCGTGTAGACCGTGGAGGCCTGACCGAAGCTGTTGGTGGTCGCCTCGCCCAGAGACAGGCTGCCCTGGGTGATGTCGGCCAGCAGATTGAACACCACCGTGGCGTTCTTCACCAGGTTGTTGTTGGCGTCACGCACGGTGGCGGTAAGGGTGCTGGTCTCCTGCGGACTCACCACCTGCGGCGAGGCCACCAGGCTGATGGCCGCCGGCGTGGTGGCCACGAACTCCACGCTCAGGCGGGAAGATTCGCTGGCGGTGCTGGCGGTGATGCTGGCGCCGCCGGCATAGCTGGAGCTGATGGTGACCGTGGCCCGCCCGTCGGCCCCGGTGGTGGCCGTGGTGGTGGGCTGGCCGTTGGCGAACAGGCCACGCGTGGTGCTGAAACTGACCGTCTCGCCCGCTGCGGGCGCACCGCCCCGCACCAGCCGCACGCCAATGGTCTGGGCCGTGCCCAGGGGGATCTCCGCGTCGGCCGCCGGGCTCTCGAAAGCCAGGCTGTTGGCCGACACCTTGAGCGTGAAGGGCGAGGCCTGAATGGCCCCGTCATAGGCGCTGGCCGAGATGGTGTCGTCCTGGCCCTGACCATCGGTCACGCGCACCACGGCCTCACCCTGGGCATTGGTGGTAACCGTGCCGTTCGTCAGCGGGTTGCCGTCCCCGTCCGTCAGCACGTTGCCGCGCGCCGAGGTGACCTTGACCGGCTGATTGGCCAGCACGCTGCCGTCGCCCGCCTTGAGCTTGAGGGTCAGGTCGACGCTGCCCCCGGTGGTGATGGGCGTGGTCGGCCCGACAATGGTCAGCTCGGTGCCCGTGACCTGGATGTTCACGCTGGCGGTGGTCTGTCCCGCCGTGGCCGTTACCGTGATGGTGCGGTTGACCGGGTTGTGCGGGCTGGACAGCACGGCCACGGCGTTGCCCAGGGCGTCGGTGGTGTCCTGCACGATCTGCAGGCTGCCGGAGGAGGCCTTGAAGCCGACGGCCTGGCCGGCCACCAACACGTTGTCGGCGTCCTTGAGGTTGGCGGTAAGGCGCACCGAGCCGCTCTCGCCACTGGGCAGCTGCAGATTGTCGGCCAGCAGGGTGAGCTGCTGGCCGCTGCTGGTGGCGGGCGGTGGCGTGCTCGTGCCGCCGCTGCCGCCGGCGGCGCTGCCACTGCCGGCGTCGGCGCCGTCGGCGGTCAGGTCGGTGCCGCCGCTGAAGCAGCCCGAGAGCAGCAGGACCGCCGCCAGCAACAGAAACGCCAGCGGGCGCGGAAAGGAGGTGCGGCGCGGGGCCGCCTGCGGGGTGTGCGTGTTCATCCTGAAATACCGCTCATCGTCCATGTCGAAGGGAGGCCGGTCAGAACCGCGGCTTGGGGGGCTGGAAATGGTGCACCAGGCTCACGCCCAGGGTGCGGTAGCGGTCGCTGGTGCCATACTGCACGTACTCGATGCCCAGCGCGCTGCGCTCGGTGCCGTACAGCGCCACGCCGCCGCCGAAGGCCAGCCCGGAGAAGCTGTCGTCGAAGTTGGGCACGTCGGCCTTGCCGCCCGCCAGGCCCAGCAGGCCGTACAGCGTGACCCGCTCGAAGGGCAGGTTGAAGCGCGCCAGGCCGGCCGCATAACTCACCTCGGTGCCCTTGCCGCTGTCGCTGTGCAGGCTGGTGCCCAAGCGCAGCTCGGCGGCCAGGTAGGGCTTGAACTCGTGGCCGAGACGCAGGTCGAGATTGGTCTCGTCGCGCGGGGCATACTTGTCGGGGTCGAACTGGGCGTCGGCCAGGCCGATACCGAAGTAGTTGGCGGGCCGGTCGGCCAGGGCATTCGCGGCGAACAGCAACGCGAGGCCGAACAGGGCGGTATGAAGGGCGGTTCGCATGGTCATCTCCTGATCTCGCGGCGGGCCGGGCAGCCCCCGCGCGTCCTTGAATGGGGGCATAACTTAGCCCATACGGCCACACAGGAACGGACTTGTTTCTCTTTCCGCGCGAAAAGGGCCGACGACGCGCAGCAGGCGGGAGGTGTATCACAACGACCCGCCCCGACCCAGCCGGAAAATGTAA
>Ga0256832_1002547_pt1 | contig 12450 bp, 13 predicted proteins | sample 134614metaG_FD_190534 | JGI IMG/M metagenome (GOLD analysis project Ga0256832, IMG submission 190534) | Hydrothermal vent microbial communities from Lau Basin, Pacific Ocean - 134-614 | ecosystem: Environmental > Aquatic > Marine > Hydrothermal vents | place: Pacific Ocean: Lau Basin | collected... | reverse complement strand
ATTGAGTGTGTTTAATACACCGGTTGTTGTTCCTGCATTAAAAAACTGGAACGGTTATCCCAATTTGGTTCAAACCATGCCTGATTCCACGGCTTTGGCCGAGCATATGATAGCCTATCTAAAAGAAATCAAAACACCTTCCGATGAATTTGTGATTATACATGATGCGGATGCCGAAGAAACGGTGAAGAAAGTTGCATCGGAATTGGGAACGCTGAATATAGTGAGAGCACATAGAAAAAAAGGAAAAAATTGGATTAAAGATTATGAGCTGAAAGGTGCTTTGTCTTTTAAAACCAACCAAATTGTCATTGTTAGCAAAGATTTGTCATTGGTGGCCAATATTATTTCCATTTTGGACGGAATGTCCGACACCAAAAAAATGAATGTATATACGCTAATCAATCTCAAGAATTTCAAAACATTGGATGTGAATAAAATGGCCTCGGTTAATTTTCATTTCCCTTCACCCGATTTGAAAACCCCCGATGCGCGATTGTCCAGATATGTAAAAAACAAATATGCGCTATTGCCTACGGGGACTTTTATAAACGGCTATGATACCATGTTTGACTTGCTGGTTAGATTAGCCAATGCCGAAAATCTTTTTGAGGGTTTAAAACAATTTGGAAAAACACAAGAAACATCGCGTATATACATGTATGGTTTCAATCCTTCAACCGGATTCAAGAACCGGGCATCTTTTATCTTGCGTATTAGTCCCGATCTCAAAATTGAGAAGGTGGATTGATGATGCACAAATTACATTACGTTTACAGCCGTAATAAATCTCCTGAAAACAAAAAACCTCTGTTTATGCTTCATGGATATGGAAGTAATGAGGTGGATTTATTTATGTTACAAGATCAACTTCCAAATGATTATTTTATCATAGCTCTTAGAGCCCCTCTTTCACTTTCTTTTGGCGGTTATGCCTGGTATCCCATTGCTTTTATGCCGGATGGAAGCGTACAAATCAATGCAAAAGATATGCATCATGCCGCCCATCTTGTCATAGAAAATATGAATTATCTACTCCGGTATTTCGGTTTTAATGATAAGGCCAATCTCCTGGGATTCAGTCAAGGAAGTATATTATCCTATCTTTTGCTATTTCTTTTTCCGGAACATTTCAAAAAAACCGTGGCCTTCAGCGGTTATATTCATGAGCCGGCTATGCCTGAAATTCCACAAGGAGATACTTCAGACTTGAAAATTTTTGCTTCACATGGTGTGGCGGATGAGATTATTCCGGTATCTTTGGCCCGGCAAATTCCCTCGGTTTTATCCCGTCATCAGATAAAACACGTATACAAGGAATACGATTCGGGACATTATTTAATCCCTGAAAATATCAAAGATGCATCCGCTTTTTTAGAGAACAAGGATCAACTACTTTAATCTTCTTATTGTTCTTGGAGTTTTTCGTATATCGCGGCTTCCAGTTCTTCCATTAACTCGGGATTGTCTTCCAGCATTCTTTTAACCGAATCGCGTCCTTGACCCAGCTTACTTCCTTTATAGCTATACCATGCACCGCTTTTTTGAATCACGCCGAGTTCAACTCCCCAATCCAAAATTTCTCCGGAACGTGAAATACCCTGGCCGTACATAATATCAAATTCAGCGATTTTAAACGGTGGAGCCACTTTATTTTTGACTACTTTAACTTTGGTTCTGTTACCTAAGATATTGCCTTGATTGTCTTTGACTGATCCGGTTCTTCTTACATCCAAGCGTTGCGTAGCATAGTATTTCAAAGCATTACCACCAGTGGTTGTTTCAGGATTACCGAACACTATTCCAATTTTCTCACGCAATTGATTGATAAAAATAACCACGGCATTGGTCCTGGAAATATTAGCTGTAAGTTTTCTGAGTGCTTGCGACATCAACCGGGCTTGCAATCCCATTTTGGAGTCGCCCATTTCGCCTTCAATTTCACTTTTGGGAGTGAGCGCCGCCACCGAATCAATCACTACAATATCCACAGCACCCGACCGGATGAGGTTATCGGTAATTTCCAAAGCTTGCTCTCCGAAATCGGGTTGTGAGATGATAAGATTTTCCAAATCCACGCCGAGATTCTTGGCATAAAACCTGTCAAAGGCATGTTCGGCATCAATAAAAGCGGCAATACCACCGTTTTTTTGAGCTTCGGCGATGGCATGAAGTGCCAGAGTTGTTTTACCCGATGATTCCGGTCCGAAAATTTCTATAACACGGCCCCGAGGGTATCCTCCAACACCGAGTGCCAAATCAAGTCCTACCGACCCGCTCGGAATCACATCCATCTGTTCAACGGGTTCATCGCCCATGGTCATCACCGATCCTTTACCAAAGGTTTTCTGCAGTTTTTCAATGGTAAGTTTCAGGGCTTTTAGTTTGGCTTCTCGTTCTTTATCGTTTGTTTGTTGTTTTTTGCTCATAATGCTTTGAATTATACGGTCATTATATCATTTTCTTTTTTCTCCAGTTTTTCATCTATTTTTTTGATGTAATCATCTGTCAAATTTTGTAATTTTTCCAGGGCCAGTTTGGCCATGTCTTCGGAAATACTTTTATCTTTTTCCAGGTTTTCAATGTGTTTTTTAGCGTCTTTACGGATGTTTCTTATGCTTATTCTTGCCTTTTCTGCTTCTTCATGTGCTTTTTTAACCAATTGTTTTCTTCTTTCTTCGGTGAGTGGAGGAACATTAATAATTAAAATATCTCCGTTATTAACAGGGTTGAATCCCAGGTTGGCATTGCGAATGGCTTTTTCCACTTCTTGCAACATATTTTTATCCCATACTTGAACGGTCAGTGTTTGGGCATCTCTAACGTTTACATTGGCCACTTGGCTTATGGGTGTTTTACTTCCATAATATTCCACCTCAACCAACTGCAACATGGAAGGAGATGCCTTGCCTGCACGGATGGCGGAAAGTTCTTCCGTAAAAAAATGCAAAGATTTCTCCATGTGTTCTTTGGCATCTTGATGTATGAGTTCCAGTTCTTCGTTCATAGTTATATTTTTTAATGTACAATAGTTCCGAGTGATTCTTTTTTTATAACGATTTTTTCCAGTATTCCGGGTTGATTAAAATTAAAAACAATAATGGGTAAACCGTTTTCTTTGGCAAGGGCAAAGGCTGTTAAATCCATCACACGTAGATTTTTTTCCAGCGCTTCATTATATGAAATTTTTTCAAATTTGACAGCATTTTTATGTTTTTCGGGGTCTTTATTGTAAATACCATCCACTCTTGTGGCTTTGAGCATAACATCGGCCTGTATTTCAACAGCTCTTAAAACACCGGCCGTATCCGTTGTAAAAAAAGGATTGCCGGTTCCTCCTGCAAAAATAACTACTTGTCCTTTTTCCAACAAGTCAATGGCCTTGGGGGGATACAAATCTTCGGTGATTTTTTCGGTTTTTAAAGCGCTCATCACATGTGCGTTTATTCCCATTTCCCTGAAAAAGTTTCTTAAGGCCACAGCGTTCATAATCGTAGCAAGCATTCCCATGTAATCTCCATCCACACGATTTAAAAATTTTCCTGCTCCCTGAAGCCCTCTGAAAAAATTACCTCCGCCAATCACCAGGGCTACTTGAATTCGATTATCTAAAAGTGTTTTTATTTCTTGAACGGTTCTTTTTATAATATCCACATCAATACCTGAATTATTATCCCCTGCAAGGGATTCACCACTCAGTTTAATTAGTATTCTTCTATACTTTGTCATAAATGAAGAGCGTTCGGATTTAATTTTTAAATTTACTAAAATTTTCATTGATGAAAAAAAATGTATGGTTGGTTTTTATATGGTTTTTGGGTGTTGGGTTACTTCGCGGTCAGGATTCAATCCGTCATCCTGATTTTACATTTTATTTGGAAGATCAATTATTTTTTCAACTTAGTTATGTTTCTCTAAGGAATTTATATCCGGATGTAAAACAATTGGGTTTTTCACATGCTTATGCTTTTGGTTTTATCAGGGATATACCTTTGAATAAGAGAAGAAATATAGGTTTGGGAGTTGGACTGGGTTACGGAAAGGATTTATACTATCAAAATTTGAAAGTCATAGTGGACGAAACGGATGGGACGGTTTCATATCAACTCATTCAGCCGGGAGATTATAAATCCAATCTTTTTGCTGTTAAAAAATTAATACTTCCCATTGAAGTTAGATTAAGAACCAGTACACCTAAAAAATATAAATTTTGGCGTCTTTATACGGGAATGACTTTTTCTTATGTAACGGATGCTTTCTCTGAATTTGAAAATGATTTTGCAACCGTAAGATACAGGCATCTTAGTTTTTTAACCAACAGATGGCAATATGGTATTCATCTCTATATAGGCTATGGAGAACTTAATGCTTATATATATTACGGGCTGAACGATTTGTTCAGCCCGCAAGTTAAAGTGAATGGAGAACATATTCCGCTTTATGATGTCAAATTCGGAATTATGCTAACCTTTTTATAATAAAGCTAAAAGTCCAACCCGAATTCTAATCCGAATACTTCCGAAATTTGAGTGCCGGGGAAGGTATTGTCATCATATAAAGTATGAATGGTCAATCCTGCCGAAAGGTATTTATTCACTTTCATATGAAGTGAAAATTTGTTATCTACATCAATATTTTGAGGATTGTCAAGATAATTACTGAACAAATTGAGCATGTTTTCCAAGCTCACGTTTTCCATTAACTTGATTCTGAAAAATAATTGATAGTTCATCCCCAATTCATACCGTATACTTTCACCAGGTTTCACGCCATATAAACCCAAGGCATTCAAATCAGGGTCGGTGACAATCACGATTTTGGAAGTAACAGGCGCAAAATTCATATAAAAATCATCGCTTTTTTTATAGAAAATACCGGGTCCGGCAGATAAAAAGGCCGGGGCAAAAGCGTTAGAAATTTTAGTAAAGGGACTTGTAGTATAATCATATCCGGGTGTGAATTGCGTTTTGAAATTGGCATAAAAAGAATATTTCCAAAGCTCGTTGATGTTTCTTCCGTAAATGGAGTTAACTTCAAAAATATCTTCACTTTTTTTGGTTACATTGTCAATATGTGTCAGCCCGTATCCGACAAAAAACTTGGTAATCCAATCGTTTTTACCTTCTTTGTAGTTGATATCATAATTGATTTTCAAATTACCGGCAAGAGCGTCTTGCCCGCCTTGCGCCCAGTTTTCAAATGCATTTTGCGAAAACAAAAGTGCCAAATGTCCTTTTTTGGTCCATTTTGGGGTTTCTTTTTCTTGTTCTTGGCCGAATGTGACCAATGAAAACCCCAAAACTAATAAAACAAAAACTATTTTTTTCATTTTGATAAATTTTTATTAACAATAAAAAATAAAAAAAGAGGCTAACGAAGCCTCTTTAAGTAATTATAGAATGCTGTTTATTTTATACTCATCAAATAATCAACAAGTGCATTCAAATCAGCATCATTCATCCCTTTTGTGATGTTCAAATTAGGTTGCATCACTGCAAATTGTGCGGGGTCAACAATAGCTTCGGCTTCTCCTTTCAAGAATTTTTTCATTTTGTCTTTGTCTCCGGCATATTTGGCGGCAATCTCTTTCAAAGAAGGTCCAACGCTTTTTTCGGTTTCTTTGTGACATGCCACACAACCGTTTTCAGTGAAAAGCGTTTTACCATCCTTGCCGGATGAAGCTTGTTCTGCGGCTTCTTGAGCTGCTTCTTTAACTTCTTCGGCTTTTTCTTTCACCTCTTCTGCGGCTTCTTTAACTTCTTCTTTTACTTCGTTGGCTTTTTGCTCAACGGCTTCTTGTGCTTTGTCTGCAGCACTTTTTTCTTCTCCACCACCACAGGAAACCAATCCTATTAATCCTGCGGCAACTAGTAATACTAATAATTTTTTCATGGTACTCATTTAATTTAGTTGTGCAAATATAAAACAATATTTGGATTTATTACTAATTTATTTCATTTTTTTAGGAAAGCGGATAGACCAAATTCCTCTCAAATCACCTTTTTTGAAGAAGATGGCTTTGTCATTAGGGTACAATTCCGCTAATTTTTGATTTATTTCCTGAGGGATATCTTTGTTGGGATCACCGTGACACATCAAACACTTTTCTTGAACCATAATAGGTAAATATACATGAGGATAACCGTCTTCATCATAATGCATATAAGGTTCGGGTTTTAAATTTTTATGAATTCGCTCCTTGTATATTTCCATCACTTTTTCTTCTTGTTCTGTGGGTTTGTTTTCGGGATTTCTGATTCTGAACGATGTCCTTTTTATTTTCACACCGTGTGCTTGGCTCAGACTATCTGTAATAGATATGGCATTTTTATTGCAATATTCAATGGCTTTAACCGGATCATGCTTCGTAAAGTATTTGTTTAGATGTGAAGAGAAAATTTTAAAAGCAGTCCGGGCTATTTCTTTGGCTTCGTTGATATATTGTTGTTTTTCCTCCGGGCTTAAAACTTTTAATTCTTCACTGTGCAACACATGGTCGCCTTTTTCCTTTTTATAGTTTTCCATGTTTTGCTCCTGAGCGGATTTTGCTTTCTGTTTTTCTTGCGTACAACTGACTATAATGGAGAAAATAACCAACAATATCATACTGAATTTTTGCATCATGGCTTATTTTTTTATGGGTTTATTTTGTCTAATCCAATCTTTTATTCCGTACTTTAAATTAATGACAAGATAGCCCTTTTTTTCCAAATACCTGCCTGCAACCATGCTTCTGTTTCCGGAACGGCAATAAATTAATACCGGTTTTTCTTTGTCTTTTAGAGCTTTTAAAATATCTTGTTTAAAGGTGGGGGTGTAGATATTCACCAATTTAGCACCGGGAATATGTCCTGCATTGAATTCTTGAGGAGTGCGGACATCAATGAGTTGCTCCGTTCCGTATTTTTCAATATAGTTTTGAAACTCGTCCGATGAAACGGAAATGATTTTCCCATTCTCTTGGGCTTTGGAAATCAGACCGAGTGATAATACAACAAAGAGAAATATTTTTTTCATTTTGGATAAATTTTGTGCAAAAATATGAGTTTTGTCACAAAAATAAAAAACCACCCGTAAAAGTCAGGTGGTTTTCCAAGTTATGAAAAAGTATTTGTTTATTTAATAATCAGCTTAATGGTGGCAGTATTATTTTCGCTATCCTTAATTTTTACGAAATACATTCCTTGTTTGAGCGATGAAACATCTATTTTTTCTCCGTTTTCAACTTCTGTGGCGATCATTTGTTTGCCCAAAATATCAAAAATCCGAAGCGTTTTAGTGTCATTATTAACGGTTTGAATGCTGAAAAATCCGGCTGTAACGGGGTTGGGATATAATTTCAATCCTTCAATTTGATAAGATTGCGTAAATAAATAACCTGCAACTCCTCCCGGGATATCATTTTCTAATGGATCTCCATCACTTTGACTGCATTTGCCGTCCAAGGCATCGGGTCCACCGAAGGTCCATTCGCTTACCGTAAAAGAAGGATTAGGTCCCATACCATCGTTTCTTTTAGCATAACTATCTATGTATTCCCAAGCAGTTCCGGTACCATCAACACCGTCTTCACCGAAAATATCTACAACGGCATTGTTACTGTCTATTATTCTTACTCTGTCATCACCATTAATACTCACCACATTATCTTCTGCAGAAGGTTTGGAAGCGGCCGATGGAAATTCGGTAGCAAAATTATTATTACTTCCATCATAATATACATATACAAAATCATTCGTTACCGTTCCGAATGATGCCAAGGAAAAAGTAGCTCCCCACGTAGTATTGGCATTGGTTTGTCTTTCCAAAGAAAAATTAGCGAAATCAACAGTTCCTTTGGCATATATTTCAACCACTTTTGGCGTTCCGCCGGTACATGTTCCGTCAATGACGGCGGTTATCACGGGTTGTGAAAATCCCGTGTAGGCAAGTAAAAGAGAAAGAATGAGTGTAATTTTTTTCATGGTGAGTTTGTTTAAATTGTTAGCTATCACAAATTTAGTGTTTTTTAATGAAATAAAAAAGCGCCCGGACGGGCGCTAAGATTTTTGTCATGTTCAGGTTTATTATAAGCCTAGTTTCTTTTTCACATCATTGTAGATGTCAGGGCCGTTGGCTACCAAAACACTGGAAGGTGCCGAGCTGTCCAAAATATAGTCAAACTTTTTTTCTTGGGCTACACTTTGGATGGCATTCATCAGTTTATCTTGGATGGCTTTCATTTTTTCCGCTTCTTTCTTGGCCAAATCTTCCTGGATACGTTGTTGGGCTTCCAAAATGGATTTTTCCATTTGTTGAAGTTCTTGTCCGCGACGTTGGTTTTCTTCCTGGCTTACGCTTTTGGCCTCTTGTTGATATTTTTGAAGCTTGGCGTAATACTCTTTTTGCATTTGCTCAAACTCTTGTTGATAGGTTTGATACAATTTTTTCAGTTCGGCCTGTGCTTGTTTATATTCAGGCATTTCCTGCAGAATTTTTTGCACGTCAATATGTCCTATTTTTTGTTGTGCATGTGTATGGGTCATGCCCAATACCATCATCATTCCTAATAAAATAAATTTCAATTGTTTCATAGTTATATCTGTTTAATTGTTTTCTTGTTCTGTTTCTTGTTGTGCTTTTTCTTTTTGTTTGGCTTCTTTTTCGGCTTTTAAGCGTCGTTTACGCGCTTCATATTTTTCTCTGATACTTTCTTTGGTAGATTTTTTTCTTTTGTTTTTTCTGTTTTTTAGTTTTTTCTTTCTTTCTTCTTTCAATTTCTCTTTCCGGAGGATTTTCAAAACCAAAGGCGTAATGTCCAATTTCTCCGAAACATAAATGATTCCGGCTTCCTTGCTCGATTTATCAAAGACCACATCATAGTGGCGGGTTTGAATGATTTTTTGAACCGCATTGAATACGCGGTCTTGGATGGGCTTGAGAATAAGTTGTCGTTGAAGGGCTAAATCTCCATTCGGCCCGAATTTTTCCATCTGAAATTTTTCTAATTGACTTTCTTTGAAAGCAATGATTTCTTTTTTGTCTTTTAATAAATCCTCGGTCAGCATGAGTTTTTCGGCTTCCAGTTCTTTTTTCAAATCTTCAATTTCACGACTCATTTGATCCATCCTGGTTTTCCATTGCTGCACCCTGGTATCCAGTTCTTGCAAGGCTTTGTTATATTCGGGAATGCTGTCAAGAATCATTTCCATATCTATATAAGCCATACGGAGTTTGGTCCTTTGGGCTTGAACTCCAAACAGTGCAGAAAACAGAAATATTATGAATATGTATTTTTTCATCTGTGATTTTGTTTATGAAATAATCATACCAAAGTTAATATTTTTATAATTGTTGATTGATTATGAATGAAGTTCTCCATCCCTGTTTACGTGGAACGCCGTTGATATATACCGGATCGAAACCATAACCGAAATCCACACCGAGTAGTCCGAACATGCTCATGAATACACGCATTCCCAAGCCTGCGGATCGTTTCAGTTGAAAAGGGTTGTAAATTTTCACGTCTGAGTAGGTATTGGCGCCTTCGGCAAAACCCAGCACCCATATGGATGCTTGTGGTTTCAATGTAAGCGGATAGCGCAATTCCAATGAAAATTTATTGTAAACCACACCTCCTCTGACGGCACCGGTGAGGGCTTCCCGGTTTAAGTCATTGGCATTATAACCGCGTAGCGGGATAATATCACGTGAATCGAAATATCCTTGTTGGAGGCCGTCGCCACCTACGTAGAAACGCTCAAAGGGAGGAATGCCCAAATCATGATTGTAGGCACCCATCAATCCGAATTCGGTTTTGCTTCTCAATACGAGTTTGTCATAAATTCGGGTGTACCATGTTCCGGAGAATTTGAGTTTGTAAAACTCCAACCACCGGTATTTTTCTTGATTGATTTTGGCATAATCTGGATTCCCGTTTTCATCTTGATAATCAGGATGTTGTTCTAAATATTTATAATTCACATTATTAAATAAAGAATAGGGTGGCGTGAGTTGTGCACTGAATACAAAATCGCTTCCGCCTAAAGGAAAGATAGGATTTGGTCCGCTTGATTTTCTACCGAGTGTAAGCGTATAGTTTAAATTGTTGGATGTTCCGGTAGAGAAACCGAAGAGTGCTGTGATGCCATAGTAACCGGCATAGTTTTGAAGTTTATAATGTTGATAGCTCAATGAGTGGGAGATACTGAAAAAGTCATCGGGCCATGAAAGTCTTTTTCCAAGTCCCAAGCCAAGACCCAGAATCTTGAATTTTTTATTGTAATCGGGATTGAGTGCATAATAAGTGGAACCTTCTTTGGGTTGATAGGTCACAGAGCTGTATGCAGAAATGGAAAGTGACTGGGGTTTTTTACCGCCAAGCCATGGTTCCATGAAGGAAATGCTGTATGATTTAAACAGGAACGACATGTTGGCACTTATGCTTAAGCGCTGGCCTTCACCCATGGGGACGGGAGTCCATGCTTTTTTCTTGAAAACATCGCCCAAAGCAAAGTTGTTCAGGCTAAGCATCAAGGTCCCCATAAAAGTTCCGCCACCATAACCACCTTGAAGTTGAATTTGACTCACTCCGCCTTCTTCCACATTCCATTCAATATCCACCAAACCGTTAACAGGATCAACATTTTTGAATTTGGGTTCAATATTTTCAGCATTGAAAAGTTGAAGTTGGGCCAATTCACGCACTGTTCTCACCACCAACTCTTTGTTGTATTTTTCACCCGGTAAAGTTCTTAATTCACGAAGAATCACATAATCTTTCGTCCGGTCGTTTCCTTTGATCGTAATATTATTAAAGTAAGCTATTTTTCCTTCATAAATTCTGATTTCAAAATCAATACTATCTCCTCTTATTCCCACTTCAACGGGAGTTATCCTTGAAAAGAGATAACCGTTATTTTGATATAAATTGGTCAAATCTATTCCATCGGGTTTTTTGGGGTTTTGGATGCGCTCTTTGAGGAGTTTACCATTATACGGATCACCTTTTTTGATGCCCAATATTTTGGCAAGTTGACGCTCGGGATAAACCGAATTTCCTACAAATTTGATATCACCGAAATAATATTTTTTCCCTTCGTTGAGGTATATATCAATGGCCAGTAAGTCTTCTCCGGCTTTGTAGACACTGTCTTTTACGATTCGTGCATTTCTATATCCTTTTGAGTGATAAAATTCCACCAGGTTTTGCAAGTCGTTGTTAAATTCTTCTTCAATGTATTTGGAAGATTTCCAAAATCTGAGCGGATTGATTCTTTTGGTTTTTTTGAGCTTACGCAATAATCTTCCTTTTTTGAAGGCTTTATTTCCGTGAAAGTTAATATCCAAAATCTTTACTCTTTTACCTTTTTTTACATTGGATACTACCAATACTTTTCCGGGAACCGTATCTTTAATAATATGATGAGTGACCCGGGTATTCAGAAATCCTTTTTTGATATAATAATTTTTAATATGCCTTTCAATACGTTTCAACAAATCCTGGTTAACATAGATTTTCCCTTTGTTTAATTTCAAGTCTTCAATAAAACTTTTGGCCCTGGATTTACTCACGCCTTTAATCAACACTTTAGATAGTTGGGGAGATTCTTTGAGCTTAAAAATCAAAATGGCTTTGCCCTCACTAACAGGTTCAACAAAAACCTGGATATCTTCAAATTCCTTGCTCATCCAGAGTTTTCTGACCATGTCGGATACGGCTGTACCCGGAACTTCTATTAAATCTCCTTTTTTTATCCCCAAAAAACTTTTTACTGTCTGTGGGTTATATAGTGATAGTCCTTCAAATGCAATGCTGTCGATCACATAAAATTTGCTTTCTTGCCCCCATGACCAGGAAGTCAGAGCATAAAAAAGGACAGAAGCAATAAAAAATTTATACTTATTCATTTTTAATTTGTTCACTTGTTTTTCCATAACGTCTTTCTCGTTTTTGATAATCCGCAATGGCTTCAAAAAATTGGTTCTTACCGAAATCGGGCCATAAAACGGGCGTAAAATATAACTCGGCATAAGCAATTTTCCAAAGCAAAAAATTGCTGATGCGTTTTTCACCGCCCGTTCGAATCATCAAATCTACATCCGGCAAGTTACCACTATCCAGGAAATTTTCCACCCATTTTTCTGAAATTTTTCCGGGTTCTATATCCGGCCGGTCTTTTAAAATGTTTTGAACCATCCTTACTATTTCATTTCTTCCTCCATAGTTTACGGCTAATGATAGTGTAAGCGCATGATTTTTTCCGGTTGCTTGGCACACTTGATCAAAAGATTTTTTTACCCCTTCGGGTAAGCCTGATAAATCTCCGATAATATTCAACTTGATGTTATTTTCTATGAGATTATCGGTTTCTTTGACGGCTGTTTCGGCTAAAAGTTCCATGAGCGTGTCCACTTCATCTTTGGGTCTATGCCAATTTTCGGTAGAAAAGGTGTATAAAGTGAGGTAGG
>Ga0256832_1002546_pt1 | contig 12451 bp, 9 predicted proteins | sample 134614metaG_FD_190534 | JGI IMG/M metagenome (GOLD analysis project Ga0256832, IMG submission 190534) | Hydrothermal vent microbial communities from Lau Basin, Pacific Ocean - 134-614 | ecosystem: Environmental > Aquatic > Marine > Hydrothermal vents | place: Pacific Ocean: Lau Basin | collected... | reverse complement strand
GCCGCTGACGTTGGCGTCGATCTCGTCGAGGAAGATCACCCCCTCGCTCCCCTTCGTCCCCTCCAGCGTCACGCTCATCAGCGCCAAACGCAGACGGTTGAACTCTCCGCCGCTCAGCGTGGATGCGCTGGAGCCCTCCAGATCCAGATCGATCCGGTCGATTCCGTCGCTGTCCATCTTCGAGGCTTCAAAACGGAAAGTGACTGCCGGCAGGCGCAATTTCTTCAGTGGGTGCTGCAGGGCTTCGGCGACCCGCTGCGCCTCTTCCTGCCGCCCCCGGCTGATCCGCTGCGCCAGGATAGAGAGCTCCCGCTCCTCCAGCTCCAGGAAGGAGAGCAATGCACTTTTGTCCCGCTCGATATTCTCGTAGCCCTCCAGCTCTTTGGCTTTCGCCTCGCGATACTCCAGGGCTTCGCCCACGGAGCCGTGGCGCCGGATCAGGGCCGACAGAGCCTCCAGGCGCTCCAGCACCCCTTCGATCTCCACCTCAGCCAACTCCTCCGAGAGGTTCTCCAACTCTTCGAAATCGGCACGCAGCTGGTTCATCGCGTCGCTGAAGTAATCGGCATCTTTTCCCGCGAGGGCAAAAAGCTCCTGGACTCGCTCCTCCAGATCGAAGATCGGTGCCGCCCGCTCCATAGCCTCACGGATCTTGTCGATGCGGGAGAGCTGCTGCTTGATGGTCAGAAGCTCTTCGTACTCCCCCTCTTTGGGGGCGATGGCGTCGATCTTCTCGATCTCGAAGCGGGCGAACTCCCTGCGCTCGGCCAGCTCCCGCTCCTCCTCCAGGATCCTCTCCAGCTCGTTGCGCTTCTGCGAAAAGAGCCGAAACCTTTTTCGATACTCTTTGAGGAGCTTTTTGTAGGAGCTCTCCCGGGCGGAGCGGGAGGCGTCCAGCAGGCCGACCAGTGTCGCACTCTCCAGCCCTCCCCGGTCCCGGACGCTCAGATAACGCACGTAGGGGGCGAAAAGTTCCCGAAGCGCCTTGCGGGAGATCTTTTGGGCGTCGATGTAGTGGGCCACCCTCTCTTTGCGGATCGACTTGAGCGCAAGATGCTCCTCCAGCTCGTAGGCGTCACTGTGGAGACCCCGGGGGCGTTTGAGCTCTACTTCGCAGAGCTTCGCATCGCTGCTTCCCAGACCGAACTGCGCCAAAATCGCCTGCATCAGCACCGATTTCCCCGCCCCGCTGGGCCCGGTCAGCACCACAAGCCCGGGGGCGAACTCCAACTCCACCTCCTTGAAGGAAAGCAGATTTTTGAGATAGAGACGGGAGATCATTTTCTCACCCCGTCCGAAAAAGTGAGGAGTGAGCAGTAAGGAAGCGATTTTTGGTGAATGGTGAATGGTTTCGGTTTGCGTTGCGTTGCAACGTTTTTGTTTCTTGTTTGCGCCGTAGGCGCACATGATGCCCAATGCCCAATGCCGTCGCCGAAGGTGACATCAATGCCAACCCTTTTCAAACGACAAAGAATGCCGAAGGCATCCTCCCAATGACCAATGACCAATGGCCGATAATCGGCGAAGTCCATCACCAATTCTTCTCTCCCCAGTGCAGTTTGTCACGCAGAACACTGAAGTAGTTGCGCTCTTTGCGGTGCAGGAGCCGGGCCCCCTCTTTGGCGCCGCTGATGCAGACCAGGTCCCCCTCTTCCAGGTCGTAGCGCTCCTGGCCGTCGATGGTGGCGACCGCTTCGTACTTTTCGGTGTCGAGCTCGATGCGGAAATCCGCCGGAAGCACCAGGGGGCGTTGATTGGTCAGGGAGTGGGCCAGGACCGGAGTGAGGATGAAAGCTTTGGTCAGAGGATAGACCACGGGGCCTCCGGCGGCGAGATTGTAGGCGGTGGAGCCGGTAGGAGTCGAAATGATGAGGCCGTCCCCCCGATAACTGTTGAAACGCTCCCCGTCGATGGCGGCGTTGACGATGACCATCTTGGAGGGGACGGGGCTGGAGATGACAACGTCGTTGAGCGCGAAAAAGTCGATCCTCGCTCCCGAACCTTTGCGGATGTTTCCTTCGATCATCAGACGGTGGTCGATGCGGTACTCTCCGTCGAAGAGTTGATCGAGAAAGGTGTCCACCTCCTCGACGGTGATGTCGGCGAGGAAGCCCAGATTGCCGGCGTTGATCCCCAGGACCGGCTTGTGCCAGGAGTAGCTGCGGCGCACGAGGGAGAGCAGCGTCCCGTCCCCGCCGAGAGAGACGAGGAAATCGCTCTCGGCACACATCCGTTCGAAAGGCTCTCCTTCCTCCGCGATCATCCGTGCCGAGCGCTCCGCCAGAGCGACACGGATCCCCCGCGCCTCGAAGCGGGCTTTGACCGCCTCGTAGATCGGCTTGATCTCCGGAGAGTCGGGCTTGAGGACGAACCCGGCCCGTTCGATTTTCGTCAGTTTATCCTTGGACATTTTCCGTTCCGTTCAATGAAGAAGATGAACGGAGGGTAGCACGTGCGGGCTTAAAGTGCCCATCGATGGATGAAGATCGGGATGAATCTAACTCTATTCCGCACTTTCAAACGATTTCAGGATTCTCCCATCTTCCGATTTCCATTCAGTGAGCCCGTTGGCGCTTCTGCCCATCACAAGGGATGCTGCGGCGGAAGGACTGTTGAAAAGATAATCTTTTTGGAACAGACAATCCTCTCCCATCGGTTGGACTATTCCTTCTTTGATTAGCTTCTCCCGCAATTTTTTGATATTTTTCGGAAAAGAATTGACGGTGGATCGGGCAATTTTTGAATCTTTGAATACGACGAATCCCTCCGAGGTCATTTGACCTCTCGCTTCCGCGCCCCTTGCAGCCTGGATAAAGAATGTCGTTGTGCTTTCCGAAGCGTTTTCCTCGGACTGACGAAGTTCCTCGAAGACTTTGAATCCAAGTATATTGACAAGCATTTTCGTATTGTCTATGAACTCTTCCATTTCGGCTTGATCCGGTTCCGAGATCGAGGGAAGCGTTGGGGTATTGGCATTTTTGATCTCAAACCGGTCCACCTCCTTTGCAATTTGAAAAAATCGGTGTTCGAGGTATTTGATATGGGCCTTGTTGAGATTTTCATCTTTACTGATGAAAATGACCGCTTCATTCCAATAATCTTTTTCATTCAGATGTTGAAGAAGTCGTTTGATGATATTTTCCGCTTCACCGATATAGACAATATTTTTCTCTGAGTCAAGATCCGACTTTCCAAACAGGAAATAGACGCCGGTATTGGCAAGTTCAGTCCTTTCTGTGCTCTCTTTGATTCGGTTCCTCGGTATTTTATAAGCCTTCCCTGTCCAATTGGAGAGTTCGCAGCTCATGCGACCATAGGGTACACCGTCAAGAAGGAATAATTTGATTGTTTTGGGATTGGTCTTTCTATTCATGATAGTTACCCTCAGAAAGTCTAGTTTTTAAGAGATCATAAACCCGTTCCGTCTCCAATACATCTACCCCCAGACGCTTACCTTCTTTGACCACATAACCCACCAGCGCTTCGATCTCGGCGGGTTTGCCCCGTTCCAGGTCCAGTTGCATGGAGGTTTTGGCTCCGGGGAGAACCTTGGAGGCCTGGGCGAGGGTGGCTTCGATCTCTTTGTCCCCCAGAGAGATGCCCTTGGCCTGCGCGAGGGCGGTAATCTCCTCCAGGAGGCGGCGCAGCTGCGTTCTGTGCTCTTGGTACACTTGATTCATAGGAATCTTATAGAGTGAGGTCAGCGCCGCCATGGGGGAGATAAAGAGGAATTTTCGCCACTGTTCAAAGGCGATGTCGGCTGTGGGTTTGTGACGAGGCAAAGAACGATCGAAGAGTCGGGCGACGGGAGCATAGTCGGCGGGGTCGAAATCCTCTTTACCCCAACAGAGACGGAAGATCTCCCCTTTTTTGCGGATCACACCGGGTTCGACAATGTTGGAGAGAATATAGATGCAGCCTTCCAAGGCGTCGGCCCGGGGGTAGTGTTTGAGGATTCGGGGACGATACTCCACGCCGTTGAGCAGGGGAAGGATGACGGTCTGCTCCGAGACATTGGATCGGATAGATTCGAGACCCGTTTCCAGATCGGTTGCTTTGAGAGTGAGGAGAATCAGATCCTGGATTCCGAGGCTGGCGGGATCTTCCAGAGCATGGGCGGGATGGACGGTGTACTCTTCCTGCTGATCGATGATGTGCAGGCCCCGCTCTCGGATTGCCTCCAGATGGGCACCTCTTGCCACCAGGCTCACTGCCTCTTCTCCGGCACGGATGAAACGCGCTCCCAAATATCCGCCGACTCCGCCGGCACCGACTATCATGATCTTCATACGCCTTCCTTTCTGTACCGATTGAGATAATTCTACCTCAGAATTTGGCATTTTGCACATGAGAGCTCCGCTTCTACGTTATACTTTCGTAGGGGGAAATACCCGAAAAATCATGGAAAAGCAGATCGGGCAATGCCCAATCGAGAGGAGAAGAAATGATGAAAAAAATTTTGGCAACGATTGCAGCAGTTTTGATCGGATGCGGGCAGCTTTGGGGGGCACCACACAACCCTTTCCCTCAACATGTGGATTATGTGGCGGGTACCATCAAACCGAGCCTATATTCCCAGGAACGGATGGATCGGGATGTAAAAAATTTCTACAACTATTGGAAAAAAAATTACGTAGTCCGTGCCGGTAAGGATGAGCAAGGGCGTCCGCTCTATCGGGTGGCTTTCGGCAAAGGTTCTGATGTGACCGTCTCGGAGGGGCAGGGCTACGGAATGGTGATTACCGCTCTTATGGCCGGATACGACAAAAAAGCCCGGGAGATCTTTGACGGGATGTGGCGCTATTCCCGACGTTACCCCAGCGAGATCGACTCCCGTCTCATGAGCTGGAAAATCAAAAAAGGTCGGCGAGTCGAAGGAGCGGACAGCGCCTTCGACGGGGATGCGGATATCGCCTATGCGCTGCTACTTGCCAATGAGCAGTGGGGAAGCGACGGAGCGGTGGACTATCTGACCGAGGCCCGTAGAGTGATCCGCGGGATCAAAGCCTCGACGATCGGTCCTGAGAGTCTGTTGCCGAAACTTGGCGACTGGGTCGAGAACGACGGGGAACAATACAACCAATATACCCCCCGCAGTTCCGACTGCATCCTAAGTGCTTTCAAAAGCTTCGCTTGGGCAAGCGGCGACGAGAGTTGGTACGATGTGGCGGGGGCTTGTCAAAGCGCGCTGAAACAGATCCAAAAAAAATACAGCAAAAGGACCGGACTCCTGCCCGATTTTCTGGTCGATTGCAATCCCATCGCCTCCTGCCGACCCGCGCCAAAGAACTTTCTGGAGGGGCCTCATGACGGAGATTACTACTACAATGCAGGACGCGATCCCTGGCGGATCGGTTTGGATTACCTGATCTCCGGGGACGAAAACTCCCGCAAGCTGATAGCTAAAACTCTTAACTGGCTCAAAGAGCGGAGCAAAGAGCGTGCCTCCCGCATCAAATCGGGCTACACTCTCAAGGGCCGGAAAATCGGTAACTACACAAGCACCTTTTTTCAAGCACCCTTCGGAGTGGCGGCCATGGCGAACAAAAAGTATCAAAAGCTCCTCGACAGCATCTACAAGGCCGTACGCAAAACCCACGAGGGCTACTACGAAGACAGCGTCAATCTCCTCTCATTGTTGATTATGAGCGGCAACTTCTGGGCTCCTGAGGAGACACAGCTCAGTGATCCGCTGGCTCCTTACAGCAGCGCAAAATTCCGTGCGTTTCTCAATCGAGCCAAATTGACTTACCCCAATTCCCAAACCGTAGTCGCTCAGAGAAAGGAATTCGCCGATTTTCATAGCGACTACTTCTATTTGGCCAACAAAAAGTTTATGACTTTTTCGATGAAGGGGGAGCCGAGCGAACGTGACGAACTGCGCCATTTCAAGGAGTTCAATCTCCAAAAACGCCATGAACTGAACGGACGTATCCGTTTCTCCAAAATAGATGACGGCATTGAGGAGTTTACCTGGATGCAGATGCATCATAATAAGGATGCCCACCGACCTTTTATCCGTCTGGTCTGGCGCGATGAGCACAAAGACTCTCTCTCACACGAGATGCACCGCGATGCCCTCTGGGCGGTAGTCTCCCGCAGCGACGTCAAGGGATCTGGAAGCTACTACCTCTATTTGGCTGATCGACCCGACAAACACTTTATCGGTGCCGGAATCTCTTCGCATGACGGGCGGGTTTATCTAAGCATCGGATCGAAGACAATCGATCTGTTTAAGCGTCTGGACGATGCCCAACTGCGGAAAAACTGGAGCGGCGTCAAAGATTTTTATTACAAAGCGGGACTCTACCTCAACAAGGGATCTGGAGCCATAAGGGTTCAGTTCAGCAAACTGCGGGCGAAGTGACTTTCCCGCTTGTGACTATTGCCGCACCAAGTAAAAACGCGGAGTTCGGATTTCGTAAAAACCGATCATCGCGTTCATCACTCCAAAAGACTCTATCGCATTCAAATCGTCGATTTGCAATTCCCGTTCTTTCAATTTTCCTGCGTCAAGGAGCCTCTCTCTCATTGTCCCTGGCAACAACGGTTCCGTCGGCGTCCACCACACCCCATCCAACTTCAATGCAACGTTGGCGATTGAGGTATCTTTGAGCCGACCATCGGGCCCGACGATAAGAATCTCGTCGGCACTCCCCCGAGCGGCAAAGAGCCGATCGATCCCGCTACGGTCGCAGGATTTGTGGGGATACTCGATGGCACTCTCCAGCAGACGGAAGCTCTCTATCCGCCGGGGAAGGTAGGGGATCAATTCCATACTCCGCAGTTCCCGATCGTATACGATTCGGCAACGATAAAGCCCCTCTTTGGGGAGCTCCCCGATCCAGGGGCCCAGGAAAAGCGGTTTGCTTTCTGCGAAAACTTCCCGCCGTGTCCGATTCATCCGCGCCTCATGACGGGAGAGATTCCAGGCCCTCCCCTCCTCGATTCGGATTGTCTCAAAAAAGCGGCACATAGATTTTCTCCTGCAACTCCCGATACTCCGCCTCGGGATCCGAATCGATCGTGATCCCTCCGCCGCTTTTGAAAATAAGGGCGTCTCCTTGCCGCTCGATAAAACGGATCATCACCGCGCTGTCGAGGCCTTCCCCGTCGAAAACTCCGAAAATCCCTGTGAAAAATCCCCGCTCATATCCCTCCACTTCTTGGATGATCTCCACGGTCTTTCGCTTGGGGGCACCGGTAATGCTTCCTGCGGGTAGCATCCGTGTCAAAATCGTTCCAAGGCGGTCCGGCCACCCCTCTCCCAGCTCCCCGCTGATGTGAGAGCTTACCTGCAGCAATTCCCGCTCTCCCGCCCGAACTTTCTCCACATAACGGAAACGTTCCATCTGCACCCGATTCGCCACCATCGACAGATCGTTACGCAGCAAATCCACCACCATCACATGCTCGGCCATCTCTTTTGGATCGGAGAGAATCTTTTCCTCCGCCCCCGGGATCGACGCGTCAATGGTCCCTTTCATGGGGTGGGTATGGATACGCCCTCCTTCGATGCGGACGAAGCGTTCCGGGGAGAAACAGACAAAACGATCTTTGAAAAGCAGTTTGAAGCGGGCGTCGCTCCGCTCATAAAGCGTTTCCAGATCCGATTCAACCCAGATTCGGCTGGGAAAGGTGAGGTTGAGCAAGTAGGTGTTGCCCTGCCGGATCTCTTCGATCACCCGATCGAAGGCTTGGCGGTAACGGTCAAAAGGAATCGCCTCGAAACGGTAGGGCAGCGAAGCACCGCGCCGCCCTACAAGAGATCGATCCAAATGATAACGGATCCCCTCTTCCAAGCAATCCAACGGAGCGATATAACTTTCACTCAAATCATAGGAGAGAATGAAAAGCGTCGGTGTACGGCTGCGGCCCAGAGCGTTGAGTCGCGCCTCAATTTCTTTCGCCTTTTTGAAAAATCCATCCGCCATCGGCCGCCTACCCCTTTCATCAAAAAGCGGCTATCATTCTAACCAAGACCGGACAAAAATGCGAAGGAGTGACTATGAGCGATCCCATTCTCCATGATCTTTGGAATCGATACACCTGCAAAAGCTACGACCCAACCCGAAAAGTTCCCGAAGAAAAACTGCAAATTCTCTATGAAGCCTTGCGCCTCACCCCCTCTTCCATCAACTCCCAACCCTGGAAATTCATCGTCATCTCCAGTAACAAAGCCAAGCGGCGGCTCTACGACACTTTCACTGAACCCTACCATTTCAACCGCCAACACGTTCTCGACAGCACCGTCACCATTCTTTTCGCCCACAACCCGAAGTATCGCCTGGAGAATTATGAAGAGGTGGTGAAAAAGATGATTGAGGATGGTCGCATTCCTCCCGAAAAAAAAGAGCGGGCACTTCAATCCTTCCGCTTCGCCCGAATGCACACCGACGAAAGCGGTTTCAACGGCCACTGGACCAAAGCCCAGCTCTACATAGCCCTGGGCAATGCCTACCATACTCTCGCCCGTCTGGGAATCGACTCCACCGCCCTGGAGGGGATTGACGTAGAGCGGGTCGAAGCGGAGTTCAAAGAAGAGTTGGGCGGCTTCGCCTGCCATGTGGCTCTTTGTATCGGCTACCATCAAGCAACAGACTACAACGCCAAACTTCCCAAATCCCGCCTCGAACATGATTCGATCTTCATACATCTCTAAGCCCGACTATCACGATACCGAAACGCTTCGCTCCCTCACCTGTGAAATGTGAGAGCGCGCGAATTGCTTTATTTATAAGTAATTTTGATAAATTCAGATAATAATATTGACTTTTATTCATTTTGATTGTAATATACTTTTATCTTTTAAAATAAGGAAACCAAATGAATGTCCTAAAAACACTTCTCGCAATCCTCGGTGCTCTCTTTCTCATTGTCATTGTCTATGTTTGGTTCGCTTTCGATCTCGGGACCCGACTTTCTCAGATCAAATCCCTCGATCCCAAAGCGAAAGATGTCTACAGCCACATGATGACAACACTTCTCGATACCGGAGATATCGCGAAGGCAACCGTCCGCAAAGTCAAGGTGGACAAAGGGATCACTCCCGACGAAATCGTCGATGCACTCAACAGCGTCGCGACGGAGATGGGTATCAAGCCTGTCGGAGATCTCCCCCTTTCCAAAGAAGTGGCGTTACGTACAGGGAAAAAACAGCCCTACACCCGTGTCCTCTCCTACTGCAACCCCGCCATCGCCATCGAAATGGTCAAATGGTCGATGGCTTACGGAGCTTATCTCCCCTGCCGGATCACGATCATGCAGGACAAAAACGGAGACTACTGGCTCTACACTCTCGATCTGGATATGATGATCCACGGCGGCAAACCTCTGCCTCCGAAAATGCTCTCCTATGGAAATCAGGTCAAAAAGACGATCTATACGATGATGGATAAAGCCGCCCACGGAGATTTCTAAGCTAGCTTGTTTAACGTAGCGCGACTCCGGTATCAATCCGAGTCGCGCAAGGGAGATCACCTCTTCACACTTTTCGCAAATTCCATACTCCGGGGGTTCGACGACTTTCAGACGGACCCGCTTCAGACGATTCAGACGCTTGAGGGGTTCTTCGTAACGCTGAAAATGCAGAGGCTGTTCCTGTTTGAAGTTGAGGTGCGTCACCTTGTCGGAGGTGCGGTAACAGATAGTAAAAAAGTCTACTACTTTCCTTCCCTCTTCCGATAATACGCCACCACCGCCAACCCCACTCCCACGCAAAGTGCGATGAAGATGATGGAGCCGATGATGACTCCGGGGGTGACGGGCTGAGAGAGATCAGGCATTCAGAACCTCGGCGCAGCGCTCGCACAACGCACCCTCTTCAGCGGCGGTGTAACGCCAGCAGCGGGGGCATTTGTGCGCACGAGCGCGGTGGATGGTGAAGCGCAGGTCGTCGACGCTGAAGCTGCCCAGCTCTTCGCCTTGGCTTTCACTCTTCAGCGCGCTGACGACGAACCAATCCTCCAGATCCTTGAGATCCTTCATCGGCAGCATCTCCACCGGGCCGGCGATCTCCAGCTCCAGGGTGGCTTTGATGAGCTTCTCTTTTTTGAGGCGGTCCACCTCTTCAAAGAAGGCTTCGCGGGCGGCACCCAGCAGCGCATCGTCAAAGGGCATCGCCACTTCGGGCAGGGGCTCGTAGGCCATATCGAAGACATCGCCCCACTCTCCTTTGACCACGGCGGGCGCATAATCGAGCACCTCGTCGGCGGTGTAGGTGAGAGTGGGGGCCACCAGGGCCAGCATGCTGCGGGCGATCATCGCCATCGCCGTCTGAGCGCCCCGGCGGGTGGGGGCGTCGGGAGCGTCGCAATAGAGGCGGTCCTTGCAGATGTCCATATAGATGCCGCTGAGCTCATTGGTGAGGAAGTGGTTGAGCCGGGCGAAACCGCGGGCGAACTCGTAAGCATCGAAGGAATCTTTCACCGAAGCGAAGACCTCTCCCGCCTCGGCCAGGATCCAGCGCTCCAGCTCGCCCAGCTCCTCCAGAGGCCGCAGGGCCTCCAGATCGTTGACGTTGGCCAAGAGAAAGCGGAAGGTGTTGCGGATTTTGCGGTACTGCTCCGCCGTCTGCTTGAGGATGCCGTCGCTGATCTTCAGGTCGCTTTGATAGTCGCTCAGCGCCACCCAGAGGCGCAGGATCTCCGAGCCGTACTGTTGGGTGACCTTCTGGGGAGCGACGACGTTGCCCCGGGATTTGGACATCTTCTCCCCGTTTTCGTCGACGGTGAAACCGTGGGTGAGGATGGAGCGGTAGGGGGGATGGAAGTTGATCGCGGAGCTTAGCAACAAAGAACTCTGGAACCATCCCCGGTGTTGGTCGCTCCCCTCCAGGTACATATCGGCGGGGAACTCCCCGGCATCGTAGTTGCGGGATTTGAGGACCGCGTTCCATGTGGAGCCGCTATCGAACCAGACATCGAGAATGTCGTTGACCTTCTCCAGCTCCTCGGGTTTGTAGCCGCTGCCGGGATAGAGAAGCTCGGCGATGGGACGGTCGTACCAGGCGTCGCACCCCTCGTGCTCGAAAATCGCGGCGATGAAGTTGAGCACCTTTTCGTCCAGGATCACCTCTTTGGTCTTTTTGACCCGGAAAAAGGCGATGGGAACCCCCCAGGTGCGCTGGCGGGAGATGCACCAGTCGGGGCGCCCTTCGACCATGGAGCGCAGGCGGTTGCGCCCCCAGTCGGGGTAGAAGGTGGTCTCGTTGATTCCCTTGAGCGCCAGGCCGCGCAGCGTCTCTTCGGAGCCTTCGGGCTTTTCGTCCACGGCGATGAACCACTGTTTGGTCGCCCGGTAGATCACCGGCTTTTTGGTCCGCCAGCAGTGGGGATAGGAGTGGGTGAAACGGCTCGACTTGAGCAGCGAATCTCCCAGCAGTTCCAGGATCTTCTCGTTGGCATCGAAGATATGCATCCCGACGAATTTCTCAGGCTCGGGCAGGAGCTGATGGCCGATGACACTCTCGTCGTAGCGCCCCTGATCGTCGACAGGCATCAGGACTTCGAGGCCGTATTTGAGCCCGGCGAAGTAGTCATCCTCCCCGTGTCCGGGGGCGGTATGGACGGCTCCGGTCCCGCCGTCGAGCTCCACGTGCTCTCCCAGAATAATGTGGGAAGCGCGGGAGTTGAGGGGATTGATCGCTTTTTTGTTCTCCAGCTCTTTGGCGGCGAACTTGCGCACAGCGTGGCCCGAGACGACCCCCTCCTCGATCAGGGCGTCGTAACGGCTCTCGGCCACGATGTAGCCGTCCTCTGTCAGGACATACATCTCTTCGGGAGCCAGGGCGATGCCGGTGTTGGCGGGCAGAGTCCAGGGGGTCGTCGTCCAGATGACGATCGCGGCTTTGCCCGGGAGGTTCAGCTCTTCCTTCGCTTTGTCGGAGAGTTCGAAGGCGACGTAGATGGAAGAGTCTTCTTTATCTTTGTACTCCACTTCCGCATCGGCCAGAGCGCTCTCCGCGGCCCACGACCAGTAGACCGGCTTGTTCCGCTCTACCAGCAATCCTTTCTTGGCCACCTCGCAGAGTGTGCGGTAGATATTGGCTTCGAACTTGAAGTCCATCGTAATGTAAGGATTTTCCCAATCCCCGACGACTCCCAGAGACTGAAACCCCTCCTTTTGGATCTGGATGTATTTGGCTGCGTGTTCGCGGCAGAGTGCCCGGAATTCACTGACGGGCATGGCGTCTTTTTTGGCTTTGCCGATGCGCTCTTCGACCTTCTGCTCGATGGGCAGGCCGTGGCAATCCCAGCCCGGCGTGTAGCGCACCGCTTCGCCCTGGAAATAGTGGTGCTTGACGATGATGTCTTTGAGAATCTTGTTCAAGGCGTGGCCGATGTGGATGTCCCCGTTGGCATAGGGAGGGCCGTCGTGGAGGGTGAACATTTCGCAACCTTCACGGTTGGATTTCATCCGTTCGTAGGCCCCTTCGCTAAACCATTTTTTA
>Ga0256832_1002545_pt1 | contig 12451 bp, 11 predicted proteins | sample 134614metaG_FD_190534 | JGI IMG/M metagenome (GOLD analysis project Ga0256832, IMG submission 190534) | Hydrothermal vent microbial communities from Lau Basin, Pacific Ocean - 134-614 | ecosystem: Environmental > Aquatic > Marine > Hydrothermal vents | place: Pacific Ocean: Lau Basin | collected... | reverse complement strand
GATGGCCAGGCGGCTGCCGTCGGCCAGGGTGGCCTGCTCGGCCCCTTCCGGCGCCTCGGCCAGCGGGTGCACGCGCGCCTCGGAGGTGATGAGCACGAAGCGCAGCTCGTCGCCCAGGGTGGCCAGATGTCCGCGCAGGTCGCCGTCGGCGTACAGGTCCACCTCGGCGTCCAGGTTGGCGCCGATCACCTTGTCGTTGCGCAGCCGCTCCAGCACGCGGTTGACGGCCTCGCGCACGGCCAGGATCTGCTGCCAGAAGGCCTCGCCCAGCGGGTCGTCGGTGGCCAGCGGCGCCAGCCCCTCGTACCACTGGGCGAACAGCACGGACTCGTCGCGCTCGCCGGGCATGTGGCGCCAGATCTCCTCGCTGGTGAAGGCCAGGATGGGCGCCAGCCAGCGCACCAGGGCCTCCAGCACGTGGTGCATGGCGGTCTGCGTGGAGCGGCGGGCGTGGCTGTCGGCCGGCGTGGTGTACTGGCGGTCCTTGATCACGTCCAGGTAGAAGGCGCCCAGCTCCACGGTGCAGAAGTTGAGCAGTTCGTGGTGGATGTGGTGGAACTGGTAGCCCTCGTAGTGCGCCAGGATGCGCTGCTGCAGGGCGTGGGCATGGCCGACGATCCAGCGGTCCAGGGCCACCATCTCGCCGGCGGGCACGGCGTGGCGGGCCGGGTCGAAGCCGTTCAGGTTGGCGAGCAGGAAGCGGGCCGTGTTGCGGATGCGCCGGTAGGCGTCGGCCATGCGCTTCAGGATCTCGTCGGAGACGGTCATCTCGCGGCTGGTGTCGCAGGAGGCCACCCACAGGCGCAGGATGTCGGCGCCGAGGGTCTTGATGACCTTCTGCGGGGCGATGACGTTGCCGCGCGACTTGGACATCTTCTGCCCCTTGGCGTCCACCGTGAAGCCGTGGGTGAGCACGGCCCGGTAGGGGGCGGTGTCGTTCATGGCCACCGAGGTGAGCAGGGAGGACTGGAACCAGCCGCGGTGCTGGTCGGAGCCCTCCAGGTACAGGTCGGCCGGGAAGGCCAGCTCGGGGCGCTGGCGCAGCACGGCGTGGTGGGTGACGCCCGAGTCGAACCACACGTCCAGGGTGTCGCGCGTCTTTTCGTAGTCGGCGGCCTCCGCGCCCAGCAGCTCGGCCGGGTCCAGCTCGAACCAGGCCTCGATGCCGCGCTCCTCCACGCGCCGGGCCACGGCCTCGATGAGCCGGGGGGTGTCCGGGTGCAGCGCGCCGCTCTCGCGGTGCACGAACAGCGGGATGGGCACGCCCCAGTTGCGCTGGCGCGAGATGCACCAGTCGGGACGGTTCTGCACCATGCCGCGGATGCGCGCCTGGCCCCAGTCCGGGTGCCAGGCGACGCGCTCGATCTCGCGCAGGGCGGCGGCGCGCAGGTCCTTCTGGTCCATGCTGATGAACCACTGCGGGGTGGCGCGGAAGATGATGGGCGTCTTGTGCCGCCAGCAGTGCGGGTAGCTGTGCCTGAGCTTGTCGGCCGCCAGCAGCGCGCCGCGCTCGCGCAACACCTCGAGGACGTGGCCGTTGGCCTCGTGCACCGATTCGCCGGCGAACAGCGGCGTGTCGGGCAGGAAGCGTCCGTCCGGCCCCACCGGGTTGTCCACCGGCAGGCCGTACTGCTGGCCCACCAGGTAGTCCTCCTGGCCGTGGCCGGGGGCGGTGTGCACGGCGCCGGTGCCGGCCTCGGTGGTGACGTGGGCGCCCAGGATGACCGGCACGATGCGCTCGTAGAAGGGGTGGTGCAGCTGCAGGCCCTCCAGCTCCGCGCCGCGGCAGGTGCCGACGATGCGGAACTCGCCCACGTCCCAGCGCGCCAGGGCCGCCTCGCGCAGGTCGCTGGCCACCAGCAGCCGCTCGTCGCCGGCCTGCAGCAGCACGTATTCCAGGTCCGGGTGCAGGGCCACGGCCTGGTTGGCGGGCAGGGTCCACGGGGTGGTGGTCCAGATGACGATGGACACCGGCCCCGTGCCCAGGTCGTCCGCCACGCGGTGGCAGCGCGCCTCCAGCTCGGCCGGGTCGGTCACCTCGAACTTGACGTCGATGGCCCAGGACACCTTGTCCTCGTACTCCACCTCCGCCTCGGCCAGGGCCGAGCCGCAGTCCACGCACCAGTGCACCGGCTTCTCGCCCTTCACCAGGTGGCCGCGCTCGATGATGACCCCCAGGGCGCGGATGATCTCCGCCTCGGTGCGGAAGTCCATGGTCAGGTAGGGGTGTTCCCAGTCGCCCAGCACGCCCAGGCGGCGGAAGTCGCGCCGCTGGCCGTCCACCTGCTCGGCGGCGTACTGGCGGCAGTGGCGACGGAAGGTGGCCGGGTCCACGTCCTTGCCGGCCTTGCCGATCTGCTGCTCCACGCGCAGCTCGATGGGCAGGCCGTGGCAGTCCCAGCCCGGCACGTAGGGCGCATCGAAGCCGCTCAGGGTGCGCGCGCGCACGATCATGTCCTTGAGGATCTTGTTCACGGCGTGGCCGATGTGGATGTCGCCGTTGGCGTAGGGCGGGCCGTCGTGGAGGATGAACTTGGGCCGGCCGGCGCAGTGGCGGCGCAGCGCCTCGTAGCGCCGCGCCCGCTCCCACTCGGCCAGCATGTCCGGCTCGCGCCTGGCCAGGTTGCCGCGCATGGGGAAATCGGTCTGGGGCAGGTTGAGGGTGTGTTTGTAGTCAGCCACGGTCGGGGTTTCCTCGGAAGAATTCTCGGGCCGCCGCCACGTCGCGGTGGATCTGCGCCACCAGCGCGTCCAGCGATTCGAACTTGCGCTCGCCGCGCAGGTGGTGGCGGAAGTGCACCTCCAGGTGGCGGCCGTACAGGTCGCCGTCGAAGTCCAGCAGGTGCACCTCGAGCAGGAAGCTGTCGCCGCCGATGGTGGGGCGGCGGCCGATGTTGCACACGCCGGGCAGGGGGGCGTCGGCGGCGCCTTCCACGGTCACCGCGTACACCCCGCGCAGCGGCGAGACGCGCCGCCCCACACGGATGTTGGCGGTGTGGAAGCCGATCTGCCGGCCGCGCTTGTCGCCATGGATGACGTGCCCGCCCATGGTGTAGGGCCGGCCCAGCATGGCCTGCACGGCGGCGAAGTCGCCCGCCGCCAGGGCCGCCCGCACCCGCGTGGAGCTGATGCGCCCCCCGGCATCGGCCAGCGTCTCGGTGTCCTCCACGCTGAAGCCGTGCGCCGCGCCGGCGCGCTGCAGCAGGGCGAAGTCGCCGCTGCGGCCCTTGCCGAAGCGGAAGTCGTCGCCCACCACCAGGTGGCGCACGCCCAGCCCGTCCACCAGCACGCGGCGCACGAAGTCCTCGGCCGGCATCTCCGCCAGGCGGCGGTCGAAGGGCAGCACCAGCAGCCGCTCCACGCCCAGCGCGCGCAGCAGGGTCACCTTGTCGCGCAGCCGGCTGAGGCGGCTGGGGGCGCGCTCGCCCAGGAAGTACTCCAGGGGCAGCGGCTCGAAGGTGATCAGCGTGCCGGGCAGGCCGTGCGCCTCGGCGGCGCGCTGCAGCTGGCCGATGACGGCGCGATGGCCGCGGTGCAGGCCGTCGAAATTGCCGATGGTGGCCACGCAGCCCCGGTGGCGGGGACGCAGGTTGTGCAGGCCGCGGATGAGTTCCATCAAAGGTGCCGCAGATTCAAAAGCGGCACATTATAGCGCGCCGGCGCCGTTCACAGTTCCAGATCCATGAGATCGCCGATGTGGCGCAGCGGGTGCACGGCGAGGCCGTCGATGGGCTTGCGGGGAGCATTGGCGGCCGGGATCCAGGCCTGGCGGAAGCCGTGCTTGGCGGCCTCGCGCAGGCGCTCCTGGCCGTTGGCCACGGGGCGGATCTCGCCCGCCAGCCCCACCTCGCCGAACACCACCACGTCCCGGGCCACGGGCCGGTCGCGCAGGCTGGACAGGGCCGCCACCAGCACCGGCAGGTCGGCCGCCGTCTCGCCGATGCGCACGCCGCCCACCACGTTGATGAACACGTCCTGGTCGTACATCACCACCCCGGCGTGGCGCTGCAGCACGGCCAGCAGCATGACCAGCCGGTTCTGCTCCAGCCCCACGGTCACGCGGCGCGGCTGGCTGGCGTGGGTCTCGGCCACCAGCGCCTGCACCTCCACCAGCAGCGGGCGGGTGCCCTCGTTGGTGACCATCACCACGCTGCCGGGGGCCGGCTGGTCGTGGCGCGACAGGAAGATGGCCGAGGGGTTGCTGACCGGCTTCAGGCCCTGCTCGGTCATGGCGAAGATGCCCAGCTCGTTGACCGCCCCGAAGCGGTTCTTGACGGCGCGCAGCACGCGGTAGCGGCCGCTCGGCTCGCCCTCGAAGTAGAGCACCGTGTCCACCATGTGCTCCAGCACGCGCGGCCCGGCCAGGGTGCCCTCCTTGGTGACGTGGCCGACGATGAACACGGCGATGTGGTGCTGCTTGGCCAGGCGCACCAGCTGGGCGGCGCTCTCGCGCACCTGGGCCACGGCGCCGGGGGCGGACTGCAGCTGCTGGGTGAACAGGGTCTGGATGGAGTCGATGACCAGCAGGCGCGGGCGGTGCTGCAGGGCGGTGGCGACGATGGTCTCCACGCAGGTCTCGGTGAGCAGGCGCAGGTGGTCGGCGGGCAGGGCCAGGCGCGCGGCGCGCAGGCGCACCTGCTGGGCCGACTCCTCGCCGGTGACGTACAGCGACGGCACCTGCGGCAGGCGTGCCAGGCTCTGCAGCAGGATGGTGGACTTGCCGATGCCCGGGTCGCCGCCCAGCAGCACCACCGAGCCGGGCACGATGCCCCCGCCCAGCACCCGGTCCAGCTCCGACAGCCCGCTGGAGAAGCGCGGCGTGTCGGCCAGGGCCACCTCGCCCAGGGCCTGCACCTCGGCGCTGGCCAGGCCGGTGAAGCCGCCGCGCGCCGCGCCGCCCGGGCCGGGGGCGGGCGCGGCGGTCTCCTCCTCCAGGGTGTTCCACTCGCCGCAGTCCGGGCACTGGCCGGCCCACTTGGGCTGCACGGCGCCGCAGGCGCGGCAGCGGTAGCGGGCGCGCGGGCGGGCGGCCATGTCAGGCGGCCTGCGCGCCGCTGTCGCGCAGCTGCGGGAAGATGCGCACCGAGCGCACCATGTTGTCGCTCACCTTGACCACCTCCATGGGATAGCCGTTGATCTTGAGCCCCGTGCCGGCGTCGGGGATGGACTCCAGGTACTCCAGGATCAGGCCGTTCAGGGTGCGCGCGCCCCGCGTGGGCAGCTCGATGCCCAGGGCGCGGTTGAGGTCGCGGATGCCGATGCCGCCGTCCACGATGTAGCTGCCGTCCGGCTGCGGGTGGATGTCCTCCGAGGACACGTTGGAGGAGGTGAACTCGCCCACGATCTCCTCCAGGAGGTCCTCCAGCGTGACCAGCCCCACCACGTCGCCGTACTCGTCCACCACCAGGGCGTGGCGGCGCTTCTCCTGCTTGAAGTTGAGCAGCTGCTGGGTGACGGTGGTGCTCTCCGGAATGAAGTAGGGCGCCTTCATGTGCTGCTCGATGGCCTCCGGGGTGAGGTCGTCGTTGGCCATGAGGTACATGATGCGGCGCATGTGGATGTAGCCCACCACGTTGTTGATGTCGCCGCGGTACACCGGCAGGCGCGTGAAGGTCACCTGGCGCAGCTGCGCCTGCACCTCGTCCCAGGGGGCGTCCAGGTCGATGCCGGTGATCTCGTTGCGCGGCACCATCACGTCGGCCACCGTCACCTGCTCCAGGTCCAGCACGCGCAGCAGCATCTGCTGGTGGCTGGCGTGGATGAGGCCGCTGGCCTCGCTCACCACGGTGCGCAGCTCCTCCTGGCTGAGGGCGTGTTGGCTGGTGGCCTCCACCGGCACGCCCATGACGCGCAACAGCCCGTTGGCGAACAGGTTGATGAGCCACACCAGCGGGTAGGCGAGGCGCAGCAGCGGCACGTACACGAAGGCGGCCGGAAAGGCGAAGCGCTCCGGGTGCAGGGCGCCGAGGGTCTTGGGCGCCACCTCGGCGAAGATGAGCAGGCACAGGGTGAGGATGCCGGTGGCGATGGCGATGCCGCTGCTGCCGAACAGGCGCAGGCCGATGAAGGTGGCCAGCTGCGTGACCAGGATGTTGACGAAGTTGTTGCCCAGCAGGATCAGGCCGATGAGCCGGTCCGGCGACTGCAGCAGCCGCCAGGCGCGCCGCGCGCCCCGGTGGCCGCTGTCGGCCAGGTGCTTGAGCCGGTAGCGGTTGAGCGACATGAGCGCCGTCTCGGAGCCGGAAAAGAAGGCCGAGAACAGCAGCAGCAGGAAAAACAGCCCGATGAGCAGGCCGGTGGGCACGGATTCCATGGCGCGGGCGGCTCCGTCAGGCCGTGGCGGGTTGGCGAAGGCGGGGTGTCATGCCGGGCCCAGGATCACTTCCTGCACGAACTTGCTGCCCAGGTAGCCGAGCAGCAGCAGGGTAAAGCCGCCCAGCGTCCAGCGCACCGCCGTCATGCCCCGCCAGCCGGCCACCGCGTGGCCCAGCAGGAGACCGCCGAACAGCAGCCAGGCGGCCAGTGACAGCACCGTCTTGTGCACCTGGTGCGGGGCGAACAGGTCGCCCGCGTACAGCCAGCCGGTCACCAGCGCCACGGTGAGCAAGGCGAAGCCCAGGCCGATGAGCTGGAACAGGAAGCGCTCCATCTGCGTGAGCGGCGGCAGGTAGCGCACCCAGCCGCGCAGCTGGTGGTGGTGCAGGTGCCAGTCCTGGTAGCCCATGATGGCCGCCTGCACGGCGGCCAGCAGCAGCAGGGCGTAGGCCAGCAAGGAGCTGAGGATGTGGGCCTGCAGGCCGGGCCCGGCGGCCACCGGATGGGGTCGCAGGTCGGGCAGCAGCAGCTGCAGGGCGATGATCACCGCCGCCAGCATCAGCACCAGCGCCGACAGCCCCTCCTGCGGCTCGCGCAGGCTGGAGAAGAACAGCAGCGCGCTCACCAGCCAGGCGATGGCCGACAGGGCGTGGTACAGGTTCAGGTCCAGCCCGTCGGCGGTGAGCAGGGTGCGGCTGAGCAGGCCGCCGTGCGCCAGCAGGCCCACGCCCCAGGCCAGCAGGGCCACGGCCAGCAGGCCGCCGCGGCGCATGCGCACCAGCAGCAGGATCTGGGTGATCAGGTAGGCGGCGAGGGCCACGATGCCGGAGATCGTACTCATTGCCGGAGGGCTGTCGCTCCTGTGTGGGGAAGGGACCGGGCGGCACGACTCCGCCGCCGCGGGACGGAGCGCGCGGACCGTCGGGCGGGTCGGCAAACCGGGGATGGAAGTGTTATAACACTTTCCCCTCGAGGGCGTCAGCAACGGCCGTCGTGGCCCGCGCGCGCACGGCGGACGGAGGAGAGGTGATGCAGGTCAGGATACTCGGCTGCAGCGGTGGCATCGGCGCGGGGCTGCGCACCACCTCCATCCTGGTGGACGACGACGTGCTGATCGACTGCGGCACGGGGGTGGGCGACCTGACGCTGGCCGAGATGCAGCGCATCCGCCACGTGTTCCTGACCCACTCGCACCTGGACCACGTGGCCTACCTGCCGTTTCTGGTGGACACCGTGTTCCCCACCCTGGTGCGCGAGCCGCTCACCCTGCACCTGCTGGTGGACACGCTCGACGCGCTGCGCGAGCACGTGTTCAACTGGCGCATCTGGCCGGACTTCTTCCAGCTGCCCGACGAGCGCCACCCGGTGCTGCAGGCGCACGTGGTGCGCCACGGCCAGGACATCGTGCTGGACGGGCGCAGCTTCGAGGTGATCGCCGTGTCGCACACGGTGCCGGCGGTGGGCTACCGGGTGGAGGCGCCCAGCGGGCGCGCCTTCGCCTTCAGCGGCGACACGCAGGTGACGGACGACTTCTGGCGTGTGCTGAACGCCCACCCCTCGCTGGACGCGCTGATCATGGAATGCGCCTTCCCGGACCGCGAGGCCGACCTGAGCGCGCTGGCCGGCCACCACTGCCCGGCCAGCCTGAGCCGCGACCTGCTCAAGCTGCGCCACAGGCCGGCGCTGTACATCAGCCACCTCATGCCGGGCGAGGAGGTGCAGATCATGTCCGAGCTGTACGAGCGGCTCGGCGCGCTCGAGCCGCGCCCCCTGCAGCGCGGCGAGATCTTTCAATTGTGACGCCGCGCCGCCATAGTGTGGGCGGCGGGCCCGGCGCGCGCCGGTTCATCCATTGCCAGTCCGACAGATTCGGGAACCAATATGTTCGACAGCCTCAGTGAACGATTGACGGCCACCGTCCAGCGCCTGCGCGGCCAGGCGCGGCTGACGGAGGACAACATCCAGGACACCCTGCGCGAGGTGCGCATGGCACTGCTGGAGGCCGATGTGGCCCTGCCGGTGGTCAAGGACTTCATCGCGCGTGTCAAGGAGCGCGCCATCGGCCAGGAGGTGCTCACCAGCCTCACCCCCGGCCAGGCGCTCATCAAGATCGTCAACGACGAGCTGGTGGCCCTCATGGGCGAGGCCAACGAGGCCCTCGACCTGGCCAGCCAGCCGCCGGCCGTGGTGCTGGTGGCCGGCCTGCAGGGCGCGGGCAAGACCACCAGCGTGGCCAAGCTGGCGCGCTTCCTGAAGGAGCGGCACGGCAAGCGGGTCATGGTCACCAGCTGCGACGTGTACCGCCCGGCGGCCATCGACCAGCTGCAGACCCTGGCCACTGAAGTGGGGGCCGACTTCTTCCCCTCCGCCGGCAGCGACGACCCGGTGCGCATCGCCCGCGCCGCGCTGGACACCGCGCGCCGCCAGGGCGAGGACGTGCTGCTGGTGGACACCGCCGGCCGACTGCACGTGGACGAGGCCATGATGGACGAGATCCGCCGCATCCACGAGGCCATCGACCCGGTGGAGACGCTGTTCGTGGTGGACAGCATGACCGGTCAGGACGCCGCCAACACGGCGCGCGCCTTTGGCGAGGCCCTGCCCCTCACCGGCGTGGTGCTCACCAAGGCGGACGGCGACGCGCGCGGCGGGGCGGCCCTGTCGGTGCGTCACATCACCGGCAAGCCCATCAAGTTCATCGGCGTCGGCGAGAAGACCACCGCCCTGGAGCCCTTCCACCCGGACCGCATCGCCTCGCGCATCCTGGGCATGGGCGACATCGTCAGCCTGGTGGAGGAGGCCCACGCCAAGGTGGACCGCGCCAAGGCCGAGAAGCTGGCGCGCAAGATCAAGAAGGGCCGCGCCTTCGATCTCGAGGACCTGCGCGACCAGCTGCTGCAGATGAAGAAGATGGGCGGCATCGCCAGCCTGCTCGACAAGCTGCCGGGGGCCGGCCAGCTGCCGCCCGGCGTCAAGGCGCAGGTGGACGACCGCCAGTTCGACCGCATGGTGGCCATCATCAACTCCATGACCCCCCAGGAGCGGCGCCACCCGGACATCATCAAGGGCTCGCGCAAGCGCCGCATCGCCCGCGGCTCCGGCACCCAGGTGCAGGACGTCAACCGCCTGCTCAAGCAGCACATGCAGATGCGCAAGGCCATGAAGAAGATGGGCAAGGGCGGCGGCATGCGCAAGATGATGCGCGCCATGAAGGGCCAGCTGCCGCCCGGCATGCCGTTCTGACACCACCCGGCCGGCGGGGCACTGCAGGCACGGGGCTTCCCATGCCCTGTGCACTTGCGTAGAATTCCGCGTTCTTTTTTCCGGGTCACTCCGCGCCGGGCGCGGGAACTCATCTGTACATCAGGATTCGAGAGGCAAAGATGATCAAGATTCGTCTTGCACGGGCCGGCGCCAAGAAACGCCCCTTCTACCACATCGTGGTCACCGACCACCGCAAGCGCCGCGACAGCGGCTACATCGAGCGCCTGGGCTACTACAACCCCATTGCGCGCGGGCAGGAAGTGCCGCTGCACATCAACACCGAGCGGGTCGACTACTGGCTGGGCCAGGGCGCCCAGTTCACCGACAGCGCCAAGCAGCTGTGGCGTCGGCACAAGAAGCAGCAGGCCAAGGCCGCCAGCGCCGAGTAGGCGGCGCCGCGCCCGCCCGGCCGGTGGTCGTGGGCCGCGTGGTGGGCGTCTTCGGCATCAAGGGCTGGGTGAAGGTGTTCTCCCACACCCAGCCGCGGGAGAACATCCTGCGCTACGACCCGTGGTGGCTGGCCGAGGGCGACGGCTGGCGCCGCGTGGCGCTGGCCGGCGGGCAGCGCCACGGCAAGGGCCTCATCGCCCAAGTGGCCGGCGTTGCCGACCGCGACGCGGCGCAGGCGCTGGTGGGGCGCGACATCGCCATCGACCGCGCCCAACTGCCGGCCCTGCCGGAAGGCGAATACTACTGGTCGGACCTCATCGGCCTGCAGGTGTACGGCACGGGCGGCGTGCCGCTGGGGCGGGTGAAAGAGCTGATCGAGACCGGCGCGCACGACGTGCTGGTGGTGCAGGGCGAGCGGGAGCGGCTCATCCCGTGGGCCGTGCCGCAGATCGTCAAGGCGGTGGACCTGGCCGCCGGGCGCATCGACGTGGACTGGGCGCCGGACTACTGAGCGACCGTCCCATGCGCTTCGACGTCATCTCCCTGTTCCCCGAGCTGGTGGAGCAGGTGAGCCGCTACGGCATCGCCCAGCGCGCCCGCGAGCGCGGCCTGTACGAGCTGGTGCACTGGAACCCGCGCGACTTCGCGCACGACGTGCATCGCACCGTGGACGACCGGCCCTACGGCGGCGGCCCGGGCATGGTCATGCAGTACCGGCCGCTGGCCGACGCGCTGGCCGCGGCCCGCGCCGACGACCCCACGCCGGCGCCGGTGCTGTACCTGAGCCCGCAGGGGCGGGTGCTGGATCAGGCCGCCGTCAACCGTTTCGCCGCCCTGCCGCGGCTGATCGTGGTGGCGGGGCGCTACGAGGGCATCGACGAGCGCTTCATCGCCGCCCACGTGGACGAGGAATGGTCCATCGGCGACTACGTGCTGAGCGGCGGCGAGCTGCCGGTCATGGTGCTCATCGACGCCGTGGTGCGGCAGCTGCCGGGCGCCCTGGGCCACGACGCCTCGGCGCAGCAGGACTCCTTCATGAGCGGCCTGCTGGACTGCCCGCACTACACGCGCCCGGAGGTGATCGACGGGCGCCGCGTGCCGCCGGTGCTGCTCAGCGGCCACCACGCCGACATCGAGCGGTGGCGCCACGAGCAGGCCCTGCTGCGCACCGCGCAGCGCCGGCCCGACCTGCTGCGGCGGGCGCGGCTGACGGCGGCCGACCGGCGCTGGCTGCGCGCGGCGGCCGAACGAGGAGACATCGATCCGGCGGTGCTGCCGCCGGATCCGGAACAAACGAGCAAGGGTGATGAAGATGAACATCATTGAAGAGCTGGAAAAGGAACAGATGCGCGGCAGCCAGTGGCCGGACTTCGGCCCGGGCGACACCGTGGTGGTCAGCGTGCGCGTGAAAGAGGGCAACCGCGAGCGCACCCAGGCCTTCGAGGGCGTGGTCATCGCCAAGCGCAACCGCGGCCTCAACTCCTCCTTCACCGTGCGCAAGATTTCCTACGGCGAAGGCGTGGAGCGGGTGTTCCAGACCCACAGCCCGGCCATCGCCGATATCAAGGTCAAGCGCCGCGGCAAGGTGCGTCGCGCCAAGCTGTACTACCTGCGCGGCCGCACCGGCAAGGCGGCCCGCATCAAGGAAAAGATCGAGCGCCGCCACTGAGCGGCCGGCCCGCACGGGCCCCTTCCGCCGCCTCCCGCACGGCACCCCGGCACTCCGGTCGGGGTGCCGTGCGTCGTGCCCGCCGCCCGTCCGCTACACTGTGTCCCATGGGCAGCCGGCCTTCCCCCCGTTCCGATCCCGTCACCGCCCCCTACGCGGCGGTGCTGGCCATGCCCTTCGGCCGCGTGGGCCTGCGCCTGGCCGGCGATGCCCTCGCCGGCATCGACTTCCTGCCGCCGCACACCCCCACCGTGCCCCCTGACGATCCCCTGGCGGTGCGGGTGAGCGAGGCCCTGCGCGCCTACCTGGCCGATCCCCGCCAGCCCTTTGCCGACCTGCCGCTGCGTCCCGCGGGCACCCCCTTCCAGCGCCGCGTGTGGCAAGCCCTGCGCCAGCTGCCCGCCGGGCAGACCATCACCTACGGCGCCCTCGCGGCGCGCCTGGGCAGCGGCCCGCGGGCCGTGGGCAACGCCTGTCGCGCCAACCCCCTGCCCCTCGTCGTGCCCTGCCATCGCGTCGTCGCCGCCGGCGGCCTGGGCGGCTTTGCCGGCCACCGGGCCGGCGGCCACACGGCCATCAAGGCCTGGCTCCTGCGCCACGAAGGGGCCCTGCCATGACCCGCCTGTTCACCCACCCCAACCCCGTCCTCGTCGGCTACCTGCGCGGCGTCCTCGAATCCGAGGGCATCCGCTGCCACGTGCGCAACGAATACCTCGCCGGCGCCCTGGGCGAACTGCCGCCCACCGCCATCTGGCCGGAACTCTGGCTCCTCGACGAGGCCGACCTCCCCCGCGCCCGGCAGATCCTGCACGA
>Ga0256832_1002544_pt1 | contig 12452 bp, 9 predicted proteins | sample 134614metaG_FD_190534 | JGI IMG/M metagenome (GOLD analysis project Ga0256832, IMG submission 190534) | Hydrothermal vent microbial communities from Lau Basin, Pacific Ocean - 134-614 | ecosystem: Environmental > Aquatic > Marine > Hydrothermal vents | place: Pacific Ocean: Lau Basin | collected... | reverse complement strand
CTAGCGCAGCGATTCAACTAACGAAAAAGCCAAAGTCCCCCTTCACCCTTCCTGCAAAAAAGCCTTCTCCAAACCAATACCCCGTGACCCCTTAACAAAAAAGGCCGTGTTTTCTATCTTATTTTGCGCAAGCCAATCAATCAATTCAGCCGTTCGCTCAAAATGAAGCCCTACACCCCCCTTATCCGCTTCCGCAAAATGAGTTCCTACCAACAATATTTTTGAAAAATTCATGGCTTTCACCTTTTCCAATATCTCTTGGTGCAACTCTGCCGAGAAGGCGCCCAATTCCAGCATATCACCTAAGACGGCAATACGTTTTGACTGTTTATATTTCATCTTCGCAAAGGCATCCAAGGCCGCTTTCATGCTCGTAGGATTGGCATTGTAGGCATCCAAGTATATGAAATTACTGCCCAGTGGATAGGTTTGTGACCGCATATTTTGGGGGACATACGACTCTATGGCATATTTTATGGCCATAAACGAAAGCTTAAAATATCGCCCGATAGCCACAGCCGTTTTGATGTTTTCAAAATTATGCCGGCCACTTATTTTTGAAAAAATCCGATACCCCCAACCGGGCTCTTCTACCCAAGCAACTACATTTTCGGTACCGGCGATTTCGTTGACAATAATTTTCCCGTCAGGATGGTCAGGCCGGCCACTGCCGTAGGCAATTCTTAGCTTTACTTTCCGGGTCATTTCCTCCAAGTGGGGCTCATCGGCATTATAAAAAGCAACGCCATTATTTTGCGCCAAAAAATCATACAATTCTCCCTTGCCTCGTATGACCCCTTCCAGCCCACCGAAGCCTTCTAAATGTGCCTGCCCGATGTTGGTAATCAACCCATACGTGGGTTGCGCAATCTCACACAAGCGGGCAATCTCTTTAGGATGACTGGCGCCCATTTCAATCACGGCAAATTCGGTATCTCTAGGCATAGCCAACAAAGTCAATGGGACTCCGATATGGTTATTCAAATTTCCTTTAGTAGCGTGCACCAAATATTTTTGCGAAAGCACATCCCGCACCAATTCCTTGGTCGTTGTTTTTCCATTAGAACCACTAATCGCCAACACCGGAATATCCAACTGTTTTCGGTGATACTGCGCCAATAACTGCAAGACTGTCAACACGTTATCGACCAAAACATAGTTTTTGCTCAGCTTCATCTTAGGGTCATCGATGACGACATACCTAGCCCCTTTTTCGAGTGCTTGCTGCGCATACCGGTTGCCGTCAAAATGCGCCCCTTTCAGGGCAAAAAACAGACTATTTTGGGGTACATTCCGGCTATCCGTCGTCACGCCACTGGAGGAGAGATAGTAATTGTATAACTTCTTAATTAAATCGACCATTCAACGGTGGTTTTGATTGTTGTCCGGCAAAGATAAGAAAAGTATTCGGAGCACACATACGCCTATTCAGATTAGGCTCTAATCCGGTAGCCGACTTGCAGCTTGCGCAAATTTCTCTCATTTTTGCCAAGCTGTAGGCCGTGCGGTCAAAAAAAAACAGATTTATGAAAATAGCACTTGCCCAACTCAATTTCCACATCGGTAATTTTGATGGAAATTTTAAGAAAATGAAATCTGCCGTTGCGAAAGCAAAGAAGAAAGGAGCAGATATTATTTGTTTTCCCGAATTAGCGGTGACCGGCTACCCACCTAGGGATTTTTTAGAATTTGATGACTTCATCGAATTATCCAATCAAACCATTGCGAAATTAACGCAATTGGCGGACGGAATTGCCATTGTGGTAGGTGCTCCGACTAAAAATCCGGTAGTTGAAGGCAAGGATTTATTTAATTCGGCTTATTTCCTTGCGGACAAAAAAATCCTGCACATCACACATAAGGCCTTGCTCCCGACCTATGATATATTTGATGAATACCGGTATTTTGAGCCGGGCTCCAGTTTCGGAACGGTCACCTACAAAGGCAAAAAAATAGCCTTGAGTGTATGCGAAGACATTTGGAATGTGGGCAACGAAAATCCATTATACACCATCTGCCCCTTGGACGAAGCCGCCAAAGAACAGCCTGATTTTATCATTAATATTTCGGCTTCTCCTTTTTCTTTTAGTCACCCCGATGACCGCTTGGATATTATTAGGGAAAACACCCGCCGCTACAAAATCCCACTCTTTTATGTCAACCATATCGGTGCTCAGACGGAAATCATCTTTGCCGGTGGCTCGATTGTAGCCAATCAAGATGGCGATATATTTGATGAAATGCCCTTCTTCAAAGAGCAAATCAAAGTCTATGACCTAGACGAAGTAAAAGCTTCCAAAGCCAATAAAGTCCGAAAAAAAGAAAAAATCGAGATGATTTACCAAGCCTTGGTGCTTGGCCTAAAAGATTACTTTGGGAAACTTGGATTTAGCAAGGCCATCTTAGGTCTTTCCGGTGGCATTGACTCTGCCGTTGTGGCCGTTTTGGCAGCAGATGCCTTGGGTGCGGACAATGTCCGGTGTATCTTACTACCGTCTCAGTTTTCATCTGACCATTCGGTAAATGACGCCAGAGTCCTTGCGGAAAATTTAGGCGCACAGTATGACATCATCCCGATTGAGTCCATTTATGGTGCGTTTATGGAAGAATTAGACATTCATTTTCGCGGCTTGCCCTTTGGCTTAGCAGAAGAAAACTTGCAAGCTAGGATTCGCGGCACCCTTCTCATGGCTTTTTCCAACAAATTTGGTAATATCTTACTCAATACGTCAAATAAGAGTGAAGCCGCCGTCGGATATGGCACCCTATATGGGGATATGAATGGCGGACTCTCCGTAATTGGTGATTTGTACAAAACGGAAGTCTTTGATTTGGCCAACTACATCAACCGGGAAGAAGAAAGAATACCTTCCAATATCCTAACCAAACCGCCTTCCGCCGAATTGCGCCCCGATCAGAAAGATAGCGATAGCTTACCCGACTATGGCATCTTGGACACCATTCTTTTTGAGTACATCGAAAACAGGAAAAGCCCCAAAGCCATCGAAGCTATGGGCTTTGACCCCAAACTCATTGCCAGAATTCTCAGAATGGTGAATATTAATGAATTCAAACGATACCAAATGCCTCCGGTTCTCCGGGTGTCAGACAAGGCCTTTGGAATTGGACGCAGAATGCCTATTGTTGGAAAGTATTTAACCGGTTCTTAATGGGTGAAGTGGGTTGCCTTCGGCGTTCAATGTCCTTCGGACGTTCAAGGAGTAAGATTTCTTTCCTGCCTTAACCTTTGACCCTTAACCCTTAACCTTTCACCTTTACTTTCTGCCTACCCGTTAAGTTTAAGTAGCTAGATCTCTTTCTGCCTTCCCGTCATACCGTCACACCGTTACACCGCTATACCGTTACACCGTTAGTTGCCTTCGGACGTTCAAGGAGTAGGAGTTCTTTCCTGCCTTCCCGTTATACCGTTACACCGTCACACCGTTATACCGTTATTTGCCTTCGGCGTTCAAGGAGTAGGAGTTCTTTCCTGCCTTCCCGTTATACCGTTACACCGCTATACCGTTACACCGTTAATCTCGTCACCCACCAAAATGAACAACTTCCCCATCCACTTCAACATCTGCTTTGGCGTCCCCAACCGGTACCACATTCGCTTGCCGGACATGAAGGTCTTTGCCCTGCAAAACAGAATCATCAGACAAGTGTGCCTCCAACCGGTTGGCATGCCCGGTCAAATCCAATAACGCATCCCCGCCCAATGAAATCTCCAATTGCTTGTATTCCAATCCCATTTTGGCTTCCATGTCTCCTTCCAAACTGACTGCTAAAGCATGTCCCGTAAAATTAGACAGATGAATATCATGCGTCTGATTGGCCGAAAAGCGCTCTAATTTCGGCATCGTAATAAATACTTCCACGTCCTTGTTGATGGCTTCGTCCACGTCAATGTTTAACTCTTGGCCTTCCACTTTTAGATTCACCGGGTCGCCGTCTTTAATCCCCCGAATCTTCACCCTAAAAAATTCTCCTTGCTGAATTTTTAGGGCAACCGGCCCTTTCGCACGAATAGATGTAAAATCTTCTAAATCAAGAACTTGTGTTCCATTTGCCGTAATATATCCCGAAGATTTGGACGGCTGCCCGTGGGGCACTACCCGCTTCACGCCCATATCTGTCATGACCAATTCTTTACCATATAAGTTACCATAAACCCCGGATGCTTCATCCATCGAAACATTCATACTTCTCATATTATCATCTAAAAATATCTTATTCCCAACCGGCACATACAAGGTTAATTTTACTCTTTGCACCCGGAATCGCTCTCCTTTCGGAATAAAATAATTCGTGGGAACCTTTAGTGATGTATCTGACAAAATGGGTTGATACTCAAAGGTTTTGGCGCCTTCTAAAGCATCTTGATCATCACTTCCTCTTGCGGTTTGAATCTGAACCAACTTGTATTGATTATCCACAGCCGGTTTTATATTGAACTGAACTTCGGCCCAATTAAAACGCAAATTTTCATTTTGGAAATTAATTTTTCGGGCATCGTTATTGGCTATCTCGACCCACTCCTTATAGATTTTCAAGGTGGGCGCTTCTTTGGATGAAGGCATCACGACGGTTTGCTCATAATCTGCCACAGCTCCATAACTATCCGTCACCACTGTAGCCGTAAACGACAACCCAAACAAACCTAAAAACCATAAGCCGACTAATCCCCAACGCCATTTAATGCTATGATCCTGCTTAAAAAACACCCGTAAGACCGTCAATATCAAACCCATTATCGGGGCTCCAATAAATAAAAACAAACTGGCCGCCCCCACAGAAAAAGCAAAAGAATTGGTCGGCAAAAAGAATTGAGCTTTTGCGATTCCCAAGCCGGCTGTAACAACCACTCCTATCCATCCCACTACCAATGCCAATATCAATACCGCCCCAAGAACCAACAAAATCGGGCGTGCAATCCTACCCACTCCTATAATAATCGTGGATAATACACCACCAAGAGCCTCTAAAAAATCTTTGCCTTGCTCACTTTGATACCGCCTTCGACTACTTCTTCCACCACTTTTTTTTTTATGAGACCCGAACTTATCATTCAGCTTTTCAGAAATATTTTCTAGCTCATCAACTACGGAGCTGGCAATACTTTCCACATTGATAGGCTCGCCCCGCATCGCCAACCGGTCGGCCGAAGTCTTTGCCACCGGCATCACAATCCACAAAATTACATAAATAGGAACACTGGCAAATCCCAAAAGCGTAAAAGCAATAAACGCTATCCGAACCCAAACCGGATCGCCAACCCCCAGATAAGCCGCCAACCCGGAACAAACCCCTCCAATTACTTTGTCGTCCGGATTCCTAAACAGTCTTTTGCCCGGATTAAAACCGGAGCCGGACTTTTGTTTCTTTTGCTGTGTCCGACTGCTCACAGGCTCATCATCAACCGCCTCAGCCCCAAACATCTCCGGCGTACCCATAATGTCTATAGCGGCCTTCACATCCGGCATCGTGACTATCGTCCGCGGGTGGATATTCTCCTTAAACAACTCAGCCATTCGAGTCTCGATATCCGACAAAATCTCTTCTGCCGCATCAGACTCCTTAAAATGCCTTTCAATCGCATCCAAATATCGGCTCAAATGCTCATAAGCATCCGTATCAATTGTGACGGGGTGTCCACCGAGATTGATGTTTAATATTTGTTTCATTTTCTATGATTTATGGTTTGGTTTTTTAAAATGGTTTGGGGGCTATTAGGCCTGGCCTAGACTTTTCGTGGTGGCGGTCACAGCTTTCGCCAAACCTTCCCAATTCGTGTACAACTCCCTAAGAAATTCTTGTCCTTTTTCCGTAAGCGAATAATACTTGCGGGGGGGGCCCGATTTTGATTCTTTCCACGAATACTCTAATAATTCGGTCTTTTTGAGCCGCGAAAGTAAGGGGTACAAAGTACCTTCCACGACAATCAGGTTTTGAGATTTCAATATGCTGATTATATCCGATGGATAAGCCTCCCCTTCTTGGTGGATGATGGCTAATATACACATCTCCAAAATCCCCCTACGCATCTGTGCTTTCGTATTTTCGAGTTTCATTATTCTTTTTTTATGGCCATTGGCCTTTAATTGCCTTCGGCGTTCGAGCAGAAAAAAATTTTGGCTGCCTACCTTGACCTTCAACCGATGCCACAAAGATAAGAAAGAATATAGTACTATGCAACACAAGGTAGTATCTTTTGCCTATTACTTTGCTGTACATAGCCCATTTATAGATGAGTGCTAGGTTTTACTCGACAGACGAACTTGGAAGACAATCAGAATGGGTTTACATTTGTGATAACGGATAGTTTATATGATGCATCTGACAAAACGTTTGTTACTGGAATGGCCTTACGGCAAAAAAAGACCACGACAAAATACATAACTTATTGATTATCAATATTTTGCAATTTTGCTCATAATAAAATCTCTCCGTTTCCCCCGGCACATTGCGCTCATTTAACGCTGTGCAATTATTGTTTCACTTAAAACGAAAACCATGGAAATCATAAAAATTCTTTTCTTTTTAGCCATTATATATGGTATTGCCGGCTTTGTAAATAAATTCAAAAAGACCGGTTTGTCCTTGCCTAGTTATCCCATTGTCGGGTTAGCCGGTATCGTTGGACTCGTATTATCCGGCTTGATTGTCAAGATAGCCGCCCAGCAAGTAGGCGTCTTGGTCACTCCACGGGGAGTATCCAATAAAGAATTACTCACCGGTTGGCACGTCATAGCTCCTTGGGATCAAGTGTACAAAATGGACAAAACCGTCTGGGTTTACACCTGTGCAGATGCGGCCAACGAAGGCGCCAAAACCAACGCCGACGCCATCTGGGCGCCGACCAAAGATGGGATTAAAATGGGGTTTGACGTCAGTGTATCTTGGCGTATCATCCCCGAAGAAGCCAGCTGGATATATCAAAACGTAACAGACGAAACAGGCAAAAACGGACGATATCACTGGCTCGAAGAAAACGTCATCCGGGCTAAGCTAAAATCAGCCTTGGCCTTAACCGTTTCCAATTACTCCCCCATCGAAGTCTATTCGGTCAAACGTGAAGAAATCCAACAACACGTCTTGAACCGGATGAAGGAAGAAATCAAATCCTACAAACTCAATGTCAACCAAATTGATATTCGAGAAGTCTATTACAACAAAGAGTACGAAAGTGCCATCAATGACAAAAAACTAGCCGAGCAAGAAGCTCTCCGCCTGATTGAAGTCACCAAGCAAAAACAAGAAAAGCTCTTACAAGCAAAAATTGAAAAAGACATTGCCATTCAATTAGCAGAAGGAGAAGCCAAAGCACTCCAAATCAAAGGAGCTTCCATCAATTCCAATCCCAAAATCATCAATCTCGAATGGATTAATAAATGGGACGGCAAACTCCCCACCTATATGCTGGGTAAAGGCAACGGAGTTCTCCTTAATCTTAACCAAAAATAGATTCCGGTCGGGGTACGCAGCCACATAGTAGGGACGCACGGCCGTGCGTCCCTACGTGACCATGCGTCCCTACGTGACCGAGCCTCTACCCCAAAAGCCCCAAAGCCTTCGCCCGGGCCAACGCCGCCTCTGCCCCCAGCTCAATAAGTTCCTTCAATTTATTTTTGTCGAAAGACCGGATGGCGGCTTCTGTGGTACCTCCTTTTGACGAGACCATATCTATCCATTCTTGGCAGCTCCTGTCGGATTGGTCAAACAAAGCCGCAGTCCCTTTAAAGGTTTGAGTAACAAGCAGTTGTGCCGCAGAATCCGAAAATCCCATTTCCTTAGCGGCTTGTTTTAAGGCATTGATAAAGTAAAAGACATAAGCCGGCCCGCTACCGGAAATGGCCGTACCGGCATCTATTTTGGCTTCATCGCTCACAAAGATAGCCTTACCGGTGGTATTCAATAGATTTTGCACCATCACCAATTCGATACGTGTGACCGAATCCGTTGAAGTATAGACTGTCATCCCCTGCCCTATTTGAGCCGGCAGGTTAGGCATGGCACGGATGATCTTGGACACTCCTAATCCCTTCCGGATGGTCTCGACTTTCACTCCGGCCATAATGGATACCACTAATTGCTGCTCATCTACATACGATTTGATTTGGTCAAACAAAGAAGCGGATGCTTGGGGCTTTACAGCCAAAATAATAATATCCGCTTCCGGCACACAAGCCCCGGGATCTGAGAAAACACGCCCTATTTTCGCCTGCTTCAACTCTTCTATTTTGCCCGCAAGGGCTTCCAAAATCATCACTTTCTCCGAATCAGCGGCATGTGAACGAATAAAACTCCTTGCAAACGTAGAACCCATATTCCCCCCTCCAATAATTAGTATTTTCATCTTTTTTGGTTTTTTGGGGTATTATACGGATTATTTGAGAATTGTTGAAAGAAAATGGCACTCACTTTTTTTATTTACATGCCCACAATTAAATAAAAAAAAGTCCTATCTTTGCACCCGCAATGGCTCACCGCCCGATGTTCGGGCTATGTGGGTTAGTTAATCACAACGGAAAAATCCTATTTAACATCTGATTTTTCTAATAAAAAACAGTAAAATGGCTGTAAAAATTAGACTTCAAAGAAAGGGAAGAAAGAAAAAACCCTTTTATCACATCGTAATAGCCGATGCAAGATCCAAAAGAGACGGTCGTATGATCGAAAAAATTGGAAGCTATAATCCTCTTACCGTACCGGCTACCATCCAATTGGACAGAGACCGTGCCTTTGATTGGTTAATGAAAGGAGCTCAACCTACCAACACGGTTAAGGCGATTCTACGTTATAATGGCATCTATTATCGCAAGCATTTGATGCGCGGTGTAGCCAAAGGAGCGATGACCGAAGAAGTAGCCATGGAAAAATACAATGCTTGGGTGGCAGAAAAAGAAGCTGCCATCGCTGCCGAAGTAGCCAAAACCGCTGAAAAAGTAAAAGCTCACCACCGTAAAATCGATGGTAAAGCTCCCGAGAAAAAACAAGTTTCTACTTTTACCGAAAGTGCTGATGCGCCTAAAGCGGAAGGGCCTAAAACGCTGTTAGAATCTATAGAAATAACAGAAATCGACACCAAGTCCGGCGAAATGGTTAAAACTACAGACGAAGTAGTAGAAGAAACCAAAGAAGAAGTCGTGGCAGCCGCTCCGGCTCCCGTAGTGGAAGAGACTAAAGAAGAAGTAGTGGTAGAAGCTGCTCCTGTGGTTGAAGAAGTTAAAGAAGAAGTAGTGGTAGAAGCTGCTCCTGTGGTCGAAGAAGTTAAAGAAGAAGTAGTGGTAGAAGCTGCTCCTGTGGTCGAAGAAGTTAAAGAAGAAGTAGTGGTAGAAGCTGCAGCTCCTGTGGTTGAAGAAGTCAAGGAAGAAGCTCCGGCTAAGCCAAAGAAAGCCCCTAAAGCTGATGATTTGAAAATTATCGAAGGTATCGGCCCAAAGATTGCCGAGCTTTTAGCTTCAAACGGGGTAGATACTTGGAAAAAATTAGCAGAAGCTCAGCCCGATGCTCTAAAGGAAATTTTGGCGAAAGGCGGCTCTCGTTATACGATGCACAACCCCACTACTTGGCCTAAGCAAGCTCAACTTTGCGTGGACGAAAAATGGGACGAACTAAAAGAACTTCAAGATCGCCTAGATGGGGGTGTTGAGAAAGATGCTTAATTGTTTTTGACAACAAAATCGACTCTTGCTCGTTTTTGTTATAAGACCGGATATTAAAACCTGGAATAGGCCTAAAAACCTATTCCAGGTTTCTTATATTAACGCAACGATTTCGATAGATGGGTATATCCTCTAATTTGAAAAAGTTACAATAACAACACTAAACCCTAGACCTAACCTATTAGGCCTAATCAAACACCCAAATTATGGAAAAACTCGATAAAAAATACATCGACCAATTAGATGCGCTCCAAAATGAAATGATGGAGATGGAAGCATACAATCAATTTTTGGACACAGAAGAGGAAGAACATTATAACGAATTGCAAGAAATTATGGGGCCCAAAATTTCTGCCCTTTATCACCAAGTCGCTAACGAAAGACCCTTGCAATTATTAGAATTTGAACGGGCTTTACTCAAAGATGAGCTCGAGGGCATGTTCTTACCTAGAATGCTCGGCTACACTGTTATGCGCGGAGTCATCAACAAAAACACCTACAAATACATCCTTTCGCAAGAGCATTTTAAGGAGGTATTAGTGAATATCTGTAACTCCCCCAACTTTGAGTACTTACGGTCTCGTATCGGACAAACCATCCAATTGGGATTTGGACTCAGCAGTGATATTTGGGTCACCAATCTCATCAATCTCATCGCCAATAGAAAAGTCAACTCTTACCTTAAAGCCCAAAAAGATACGAAGTACCGCTTTTTGGAAGATAGGAAACAACTCTATAACCGCTATACACGCCAGTTTAGAAATGACAACTATTTTACCGTTGTCTTTCCGCAAACCATGCCGGAATTAAGCGTCTATTTTCCGGAGCTAAAAAACTTTTTAATCCAAAGAACCCGACTCGGCGTCAGAGATGCCAGCTTAACCAGCAAATTGGTCGATTTCTTAACGGACAAAGCCTATTTTGGGAGCAAGGAACAATTTTCTCTCTTGGCCATCACCGTCAATTTTGTGGCTCTCGATGGTAAGGAAAAAGAAAGAATCGCAACCTTATTTAATGAACTTAGAGTCGAATTGGACGACTTTGACGAACAATACCTAAAGCATTTAATTGAGTTTTACAACCTAAATCTACCACTCAATGAAGATGCGGACAGACAAGTCCTTTCTTTATTAAAGCCACAAGGAGAACAGGACGATTTGGTCAAATTCTACTCGCTTGCGCAAACCATCCATGACAAAGGATTTACCCATCCCGATGTCATCGAAGCCGTCAAATTATTCTATATCAACCACGACGGTACATCCTTGGTCAACAAAGCCGTGCGGAATATCATCTTGGGCTATGCCGGCAAATTTGCCAACAACTTGGATGTAGAATCCTACCAAGACTACTTTGACCTAATGGATTACTTTAAGCAATACATCCATATCTTTGACAACCAAAAGTTTAATCAAAGAATCAAGGATTATTCCATGATTTACATCAAAAAATTGCTCAAAAGATATACCGACAAACGCGGCAAGGACTATCAATCCATTAAGCGCTTTGTCAGAGCTACCTTCTTGGAGTTGGGCTTCATGAATGCCAAAGAGCTCACCAACATGTTCAAGACTAAGCGTGTCCGCAAAAAAGTAGAAGAAGCTTAAAACGTAACTGTTTAGCCTAATACCAACTAAAAAATAGCCACAAAAGGTGCATCTTTAACAAAAAAGCCCTTTCTTTGGATATAATTTGGCGCAATATTCCTATAAAAGCGGGACATCTTTGATGTTCCGCTTCTTTTCTTTCGTACCGAAAAAAGGCAGACAACCGTCATCGGTCTATCCAAAAACAACATTCATAGAATTTTTTGCCCCTTAACACTGTCTTTTTCGTATCATTGCCCTTACAGATACTGACCAAACCAAAACCACCATGCTCCAACAATTTATCAAAGCCATTGAATCCTACTCCATCGCCATCAAATATATGTCCAAACGCTCCTTATGGCGCTGGCAGATTATTCCGGGTCTGATCTCTTTCTTTTTGGGGGCGGTTATTTTTGGCTTAGCCTATCAATTTGGGGACAATTTAGGCACCATCATGTCGAGTTGGTATCCTTTTGAGTTTGGTAAAAGCGCCGTTAACTGGTTTTTCATGCTAATGGGAAAAATTATGATTGTGGTGACCGGTCTGTTTTTGTATCGTTATATCCTGTTGATTGTGATTAGTCCTATGTTGAGTCTCCTTTCGGAAAAAGTAGAGCAGATTTATATGGATAATCCCCACCACCAAACCCCCGGTTTCAGTGTCCGACGCATGGCTCGAGACATTAGCCGCGGCGTACGCATTACGATGAGAAATCTAGTCCGGGAAATGAGCTTAACTATGTTGCTCTTTTTAATTGGATTTATCCCGGGATTTAGCGTGGCTACGGCTCCGATGACTTTTGGGGTACAGTCCTATTATGCCGGCTTCGGGAATATGGACTTCACCATGGAACGGTTCATGAATGTGCGGGAACGAGTCCAATTTGTCAAACGAAACAAAGGCCTTGCCATTGGCAACGGAGCCCTCTTCTTACTAATTCTTCTCATTCCTGTGGTCGGACTATTTTTTGCTCCGACCTTGGGCGTCATTGCCGCCACCATCGATGTTTTGGACGAAATGTAGGAACGAATGGCCGTTCATCCTTATCATACATAGTCAGGGTAATCGAAAGAAAGTTTTTATAATATGTTAGTCTATGTATGCACCATTTCTTACTCAAATTTTAGCAGTCCAATACCAAGAATTTGTAGAGTTTCTTAGTGTAAACTTAGTGTTATCTAAAGTGCTCTTAGT
>Ga0256832_1002543_pt1 | contig 12457 bp, 12 predicted proteins | sample 134614metaG_FD_190534 | JGI IMG/M metagenome (GOLD analysis project Ga0256832, IMG submission 190534) | Hydrothermal vent microbial communities from Lau Basin, Pacific Ocean - 134-614 | ecosystem: Environmental > Aquatic > Marine > Hydrothermal vents | place: Pacific Ocean: Lau Basin | collected... | reverse complement strand
CCGACGGGGCCATCGTCGAGCGGGAGCTGGAAGGCGATTTTCATCGCAAGAAGGTGCTGGTGCTCAGCCTCAAGAACCCGGATTTCGGCACGGCGGTGCGTATCGCGAAAACCATCAATGAATACGCCCGCAAACACTTCGGCCGGAAGATCGCCGCTGCGCGCGACCTGCGCACGGTCTTCGTGAAGCGTCCGCCGAAGGTCAGCGTGGCCCGTCTGGTGGCGGACATCGGCATGCTCACCGTGCAACCGGATACCCCGGCACGGGTGGTCATCGACGAGCGTACCGGAACCGTGGTGATCGGCCATGCGGTTCGCGTATCCACAGTGGCGGTGACGCACGGCAACCTCACCGTCCGTATCGCCGAGATGCCCGTGGCTTCTCAGCCCGCGCCGTTTTCCAAGGGGCGCACCGCCATTCTGCCGCAGACCTTCATCACCACCGAGGAGAAGAAGGGCAACATCGCCGTCCTGAAGGGCGCCGACTTGCAGGAACTGGTGAGCGGCCTCAATCGTATCGGCGTCAAGCCCAAGGGCATCATCGCCATCCTCCAGGCCATCAAGTCCGCCGGGGCCCTGCAGGCCGAACTGGTGGTGGAATAGGGGGCGGGCCATGGCGCGGACGGGCGGGAACATCATCGCGGGACTGGCGCTGGCGGTCATGCTGCTGGCGGCCGCCTCCATAGGGGCCATGGCGGCTGGCGGCGGTCACGGTGGAGGGGGCGCGGACCAGGAGCATGGCACCGCGCCGCAGACGGAGGCGAAATCCGCCCTCAGCCCGGAGCGCAAGCTGATGCCCAAGCTGCCGCCGGACATCCGCGAAGACTATCAGAAGTACTGCTACAACATTGCCGATGCGGCCCGCGATGCCCGCTACGCCCGCCAGAAGCGGCAAATTCTCGAGATGGAGAGAAGGCTCGAGAAACTGTTGCGGAAACTGGAGAAGAAGCGGGAGGAATACGAAACCTGGGTCATGCGACGCAAGGAGATCACGGACCGCATGACCAGGGCCATGCTGGACGTCTACGCCAAGATGGAGCCGGAGGCGGCGGCGGCGCAGATCGCGCAGATGGAATATGCCGTGGCGGTGGCCATCCTCACCGGCCTGAAGCCCCAGAAGGCTTCCGCCATACTCACCGAAATGGATCCGAAGAAGGCCGGACGGCTCGTCAACGCCATCGTGGGAGTGGTGGCCGAGGCAACGCCGCAGGTGGCAGGGGAGACGAACTGATGCATATACGCAGGGAACTGACCGTCATGCTTGCCGCCCTCGCGCTTTCCGGCTGCGCGGCCAGGCTCACGGAGATCGGACGGGAGCCCGATCTTGCGCCCATCGGCGCGGGAATGACCGCATCCGTCAGCCGCATCATCGCACCAGCCCGACCCGAGCCGCAGCCTGCGCGCTACTCTCTCTGGCCGGAGGGCAAGGACAGCATGTTCCATGACCAGCGGGCGCGCACCGCCGGCGACGTGATCACCGTCCTCATCCAGATCAACGACTGGGCGACGCTGGACAACTTCACCAAACGGGCACGCAAGGCCGATCTCAGCGCCGGGTTCGGCGCCGAATACGGGCTGGACGACAAGGCCTCAGGAGCCTCGGAGAAATTCACCTCCAGCGGCAAAGGCACCGCCGGTTCGGACTCCAGTTTCTCCGGCAAGGGCTCCATCGGCCGTTCCGAAAAGATCAAGCTGGCCATTGCCGCCGTGATCACGAAAGTGCTGCCGAATGGCAACTTCGTCATTTCCGGCTCGCAGGAGGTGCGTGTGAACAGTGAGCTGCGGGTGCTCACCGTGGCCGGCATCGTGCGGCCGCAGGACATCTCGCAGGAGAATACCGTGAACTACGATCGTATCGCCGAGGCCCGCATCTCCTATGGTGGCCGCGGCCGCATCACCGAGGTTCAGCAGCCCGGCTGGGGGCAGCAGATCTGGGACATGATCAATCCGTTCTGAGAGGCAGTGCCATGTCCGGAGAGGAGAAGGCGAAGGAGAGCGGCGGCAAGGGGGCCATGATCGGCTTTCTCGTCGCCACCCTCGTTGCCGCCGGTGCCGGAGCCGGCATGGGGTTCGTTCTGGGCCCGAAGTTTGCCGCCGGTGCTGCCGGCCACGCGAAGGAGGAAGCCGCGGCGGAACGGAAGAAGAAAGAGAAGATCGCCGAGCCCTATGCCGGAGATGGCACCGTGGTGAAGCTGCGGCCGGTGACCACCAATCTGCGCGAACCCTTCCGTTCCTGGGTGCGGCTGGAGGGCGCGCTGATCGTGAAGGGGAAGGAAGTGGACGAGAAGGCGCTGGAAGAGCTCGGCGCCCTGGTGCAGCAGGACGTGCTGGCCTATCTGCGCACGCTTGCGCTGAAGGACCTGGAAGGCGCGAGCAATCTCGCCTTCCTGCGTGACGACCTCAACGAGCGCGTCCGCTTGCGATCCGAGGGACGGGCCGCGGAATTCGTCATTCTCTCTCTGGTGGTCGAATGATGCGTCTTGCCGGACGGATCCTCATCCTCGTTCTCCTCTCCTTCCTCGGAGCGGGCGGCGCCTTGGCCCAGCAGGCCGCAGGCGGCGGGGAGCTGCTGCCGGCCGGTGAGCTGGTCACCGGGCGCATCGTGCAGCTCGTCGTGCTGCTGACGCTGCTGTCGCTGGCCCCGGGGCTGCTCATCATGGTCACCAGCTTCACCCGCATCGTGGTGGCGCTGGCCTTCTTGCGCTCCGGCCTCGGACTCCAGACCACGCCGGCCAATCTCATCCTCATTTCCCTGGCGCTCTTCATGACCTTCTTCGTCATGCAGCCGGTGTTCGAAAAGGCATGGAACGAGGGCGTCCGCCCGCTCATGGACAACCGCATCACCCAGGAAGAGGCATGGACGCGCACCGTCGCCCCCTTCCGGGAATTCATGCTTGATCACGTGCGGGAAAAGGATCTCGCCATGTTCCGCGATCTGGCGGAGGGTGCTGCCGCAGGCCGAGCCGACCGCAAGGACGCCCGGACACCGCAGGAGCCCGCGGCGGATGCGGAGAATGTTCCCCTGCGCATTCTCGTGCCGGCCTTCATGATCTCCGAATTGCGCCGCGGTTTCGAGATCGGCTTCCTGATCGCCCTGCCCTTCCTGGTGATCGATCTCATCGTCGCCACCATCACCATGTCCATGGGCATGATGATGCTGCCGCCCACCGTGATCTCGCTGCCCTTCAAGATCCTGTTCTTTGTGCTGATCGACGGATGGAATCTTCTGGTTGGCGGCCTCGTGCGCTCTTTCTTCTAAAGGCGGGGCGCCTTTTTCCCATATTGCCGAGATCAAAAGATTTCCAAGAATATCAATTGTTTGCTGGAAAAGTCAGGATCATATTCCGCCATTTTCACTGCCGTTAACATTTTCTTAGGAATTTACCGGCAGCATCGTTGCATCACATGACGAATTGAGCTTGAGCCCGTCTCGCTCAAAGGCATGAGGCCGCTTCGTCATGTCGGTGCGAGTCCGACATGTTTTTCCCCAACAGTACAGTAACGCGTAAACGAAAGGGGCTAGAAGCATGTCTAGCATCAGGACGAACGCTGCCGCCATGACGGCGCTCCAGACTCTCACCCAGACCAACAAGGAGCTGGAGCAGACCCAGAACCGCATCTCCACCGGCTATCGTGTGGCCACCGCGACGGACAATGCCGCCTACTGGTCCATCGCCACCACCATGCGCTCCGACAACAAGGCGCTGAGCACGGTGAAGGATGCTCTGGGCCTGGGTCAGGCAACCGTCGATGTCGCCTATACGGCGCTCGAGAAGTCCATCGATGTGGTCACCGAAATCAAGGCCAAGCTGGTGGCCGCCCGCGAGCCCGGCGTCGATCGCGGCAAGATCCAGTCCGAAATCGACGAGCTGCAGAACCAGCTGACGAGCATTGCCGAGTCCGCCTCCTTCTCCGGCGAGAACTGGCTGAAAGTCGATTCTTCCGCCGCGAACTACAACGCGACCAAGAGCGTGGTCGCCTCCTTCACGCGGACCAGCACCGGCGTGTCCATCGGCACCATCAACATCAACATCGACAACATCAAGCTGTTCGATGCCTCCGGTACGGCTTCGGGTATTCTGGACGCCGAAAGCACCACGACCAACGGCGCCGTGACCTATTCCGTCGTCACCCTGGACATTTCCACTCTCACCGATTCGGCGAATGATCTGGCCGATCTGGAGCAGATCATCGGAACCGTCGATTCCGCGATCTCTTCCATGACTACCGCCGCCAGCGATCTCGGTGCCGGCAAGAAGCGCATCGAGATGCAGAGCGATTTCGTGAGCAGCCTCATGGATGCCATCGATCGCGGCGTCAGCCAGCTGGTCGATGCGGACATGAATGCCGAGTCCACCCGCCTGAAGGCTCTGCAGACGCAGCAGCAGCTGGGCGTGCAGGCTCTGAGCATCGCCAATTCTTCCAGCCAGACCATCCTCTCGCTCTTCCGGTAAGACCCTGAGCGGCAGTCGCCTCCTACCTCTACCTCCCCTTATCCTTCCCTACCTCCAGCAGGGGGCGACTGCCGATCTTCCGGATCTGTCCGGAAACCACCCGCTCTTGTGGTTTTACTCCGTCAACTTGCCGCGACATCCTTGTCGCGGCCTTTTGCGTTCCTCTTTCGTTCCATCCGTTCGCAATCCTCGCGCAAGATTGGTCACCGATCATTGCCCCGGCAACGTTTTCCAATCAGGGGCAGACCATGGGCTGGCGCGAGAACCTTTCCCGTCTTGGCGCGAATCTGGCGCAACTCGGATACCGTCGCCTGGCCGCTCTCGCGGTGGCCGGCGTTCTCATGGCCGCCGCCGTCGCGGTCTCCGGCTACATGCTGACCCGTCCGAACTTCGAGGTGCTCTACACCGGCCTTTCGCCGCGTGACGTGAGCGCCATCGGGGCGGCCCTGAGCGAGGCGCGCATCCGCTACGATGTCAGCGAGGACGGCAAGACCGTCAAGGTGGCCTACGGCGAAGCTGCACGGGCCCGCATGCTGCTTGCGGAAAAGGGGCTGCCGCGTTCCGCGCGCGCCGGCTACGAGCTGTTCGACAACATCGGCGCGCTGGGATTGACGTCCTTCATGCAGGAGGTGACCCTCATCCGGGCGCTGGAAGGCGAGCTGGCGCGCACCATCCAGTCGATCACCGGCGTGAAGGCGGCCCGCGTGCACATCGTGCTGCCCAAGAAGAACAGTTTCCGGCGCACGTCACGGGAGCCTTCCGCCTCGGTCCTCATTCGCACCGATTCGGCCTATTCTCCCTCTTCCGCCGATTCCATCCGCTATCTCGTCGCCGGCGCGGTGCCGGGGCTGTCGGTGGGGCGGGTCACCGTTCTGAATACCGACGGCACCCTCCTGGCCAGCGGCGATGACCGCAAGTCCGCCGCGCCGCGCCGTCTCGTGGATCTGGAGATGACCGTCTCCCGGCGCATCCGCGACAACGTTCGCAGCACGCTCATGCCCTATCTGGGCGCGGGCAATTTCCAGGTTTCCGTCGCCACCCGACTGAACACCGACAAGAAGCAGGTGAACGAAACCATCTACGATCCCGCTTCCCGCGTGGAGCGTTCCATCCGCGACATCAAGGAGAAGACCGCTTCCTCCAATACCAGCAAGTCCGCCGCAACCTCCGTGGAGCAGGAGATCCCGGAGAACGAGACGGCCGCGGGGCCCGCCAGCAGGAACAAGGAGAGCCGCGAACGCAAGGAACGGATCACCAATTACGAGATCAGCTCGCGCCGCATCAGCACCGTCAGCGACGGCTATGACATCGCCCGTCTCTCCATCGCCGTGGTGGTGAACCGCAAGAGCCTGGAGACGGTTCTCGGTCGCAAGCTCTCCGACGAGGAACTGGAAAGGCAGAAGAAGGAAATCGCCGATCTGGTGCGCACCGCAGCCGGCATCAACACCGCCCGGGGCGATCAGCTCAAGATCACCGCGGTGGACTTCATCCAGTCGAAAAGCCCGCTGCAGCCGGTGCCCGGACCGGGCCTCGTCGAGTACGCCATGAAGATGGCTCCGGCGGCCATCAATTCCCTGGCCCTGCTGGCGGTCACCGGGATCGTCATCTGGTTCGGCGTACGGCCTGCCGTGCAGGCCCTCACGGCGCCGCCGCAAGTGGTGGAGGAGGAGCTGGCCGGCGGTGGAGAGCAGCTCGAGGCGCCACCCGCTGCGCCCCAGCTTCAGGGGCCGGAAGGCACCGAGGTCGCCGAAGCTGCTCCGCCGCAGGCAACCGCGGCCATGGGGGATGGTGCGGGCACTGGCGCGGGGAATGCCTCAGCGCAGGAGGGCGACGACAATCTCATCGTCGATCTGGTCGATTCCGCCGCCCGCCTGCCGCTGAAACGGCTGCGGCAGATGGTCGAGTACGACGAGAAACAGGCGGCGGCCGTGATCCGGGAATGGCTGCGTGAGGAGAACGCCGCATGAAGGTCATTCCCGCATCCTGCGCCCTGGCGGACTTCGGCGGCGGTTCTCCCCGCCCCTTCGCCGACTTGCGGCCTGCGCAGGCGCCCGATGATGAGGACGGAACGGATTCCGCATCTCCCCGGGAAGAGCCGCCAGACGCCGAACGGGAACTCGCCACCCGTCTTGCCCGGGCTTTCGAGGACGGCGTGGCGCAAGGGCGGAAGGAGGCGGAGGCCGCCTTCGCCGAGGAGCGCCGTCGTATCGAGGCGGCCCACGTTGAAGAAATGACCGCACGCGAGCGCCAGTGGCGCGAGGAGACGGGCCGGATTCTGGCGGAGAAGCTGCGCGAGGGGCTGGAAGAGCTGGAGAGCGCGCTCGGAGAGCGGCTTGCGGACATTCTCGCGCCCGTTCTGGAAGACGCGGCCAGGGACGTCGCGCTGCGGCGGTTGCGTGATGAACTGCGGCGCATGCTGGCGGCGGAGGAGGGGTTGAAGGTGCATGTTTCCGGCCCTCCGGAGCTGCTGGAGGCTCTGAAGGGCCATCTGGGCGATGCCGCCGCTGCGGTGACGCTGGAGCCGGATCGGGAGGCGGCGCGCATCGTCGTGCACGTGGACAATACCGTCATCGAGACGGGAATCGCGGAATGGGCCGCCGCGGCACTGCCGCGAAGACGGCCGGATGAGGCGGCATGAGCAAGCAGGAAGAGGAGAAGCCCGCCGAGATCGTCATCGTGCGCCGCAAGCGCGGTGGTGATGACGAGTGTCATCATGGCGGCGTTTGGAAAGTGGCCTATGCCGACTTCATGACGGCGATGATGGCCTTTTTTCTCGTCATGTGGCTCATCAACGCCGCCAACGAGGAGACGCGCTCGCAGGTTGCCAGTTATTTCAACCCCGTGAAACTGGTCGACACCACCACCAACCCGCGTGGCCTGCAGGAGACCAAGGACAGCTCCAGCGGGGACGTGGAGAACAAGGAGCTGAAGGCCGAGGCGCAGGCGAAATCCGAAGAAGGCGAGGCCAATGCCGAGGACGCCAACAAGCCGAAGTCGGAGCGCAAGAAGGGGCCGGCCACCCATTTCAGCGGCGGCGACATCCCCGAGAGCGAGCTGTTCCGGGATCCGGTGCGCACGCTGGACAGGATCGCCGGTGGCGCACCCGATATCCTGAAAGGCTCCGCGCGACCGAAGCGCCGGCCCGATACGTTGGGCGCGGAAGGCGGTGAACAGTTCCGCGATCCCTTTTCCCCGCGAAGCTGGGAGAGTCTGGAGAAGGTGCTGCCGGATGACGAGGTGAACAATCCCACCGAAGGCGGCCCCGACCTGATGGCCGAGAAGGCCGGCGGCAAGGACGCAGCGCAAAAGCGGCACGAGAGAACGATGCCGCAGGAACGCCGCACCGGGAAGGCAGGAAAAAAGGAGAAGGCCCGGCGCAAGGAGATGCGGCTTGCGCAGCGGGATGTCGCGAAGGGCAGGAATGTCGATCGCGGCAAGAGCTCGGAAAAGGACCGCAAGAAGAAGGTCGAAGAGATCTACCGTGAAATCAGGGAGGCGCTGCGCAGGGAGCTTTCCGGCGGCGATGTCGCGCACCTGCCCGACGTCAGCGTGAAGCGAACCCCGGAGGGCATCCTCATTTCCCTTACCGACAAGGCGGGCTTCGGAATGTTCGAGGTGGGCTCCGCCAGGCCGCGCCGGGAAACGGTGAAGTTCATGGAAAAGATCGCCCGCATCCTGCGTGACAAGCCGGGCAGAATCGTCGTGCGCGGCCATACCGACGGTCGTCCCTTCCGCACCGACCTCTATGACAACTGGAGACTGTCCACCGCCCGCGCTCATACCGCCCGCTACATGCTGCTGCGCGGCGGGATCCCGGAGGACCGGATCGTGCGGGTGGAGGGATACGCCGACCGCAGACTGGCCGTGCCGGACGATCCGCTGGCGGCCCGCAACAGGCGCATCGAGATCCTGCTTCTGGAGAAATGACCATGGGCCGGACGATCCTGGTTCTGCTGATGCTGCTGACCTTCAACGTCCTTTCCGACGGTCGGGCGGGCGCCTCCGAACCGTGGCGCTATCTGCAGGCCCTGCAGGCCCTGCAGGACAGGGTCGCTCACGGAGACCGGAAGGCGTATCGCGCTCAGGTGCGGCTCATCGCCTATCTGGGCCGGGAGTTCGCGGCCATGCCGGATGAGACATGGAAGGAGCGGCTGAACGCCGAGGCTCTCTTCGTCTACGTGCTAAGCGGTGGCAATCCCGCCGCCGCCACCGCCCTTCTGGAACGCAAGGCGGAAATCGCCCTGCCGGAAGGCGCGCTTGCGGGAGCGGTGGCCTTCGTACAGGGGCGCAACGGCGAAGCCTGGAAACATCTCCAGACCGTGGACGGCCGCGGCCTGTCCATCACCGCGCAGGCCCAGCTCGCTCTCGTGAAGGCCTCGCTGCGCGCCGCCGCGGAGCCCCTGGAGGCGCTCGACCTGCTGGCCCGCGTCCGGTTGCTGAAGCCCGGCACTCTGTTGGAGGAGGCGGCCCTGCGGCGCGCCCTTTTTCTCGCCGGTGGGGAAGGAGACGTGAAGACCTTCATGAGCCTGGCCTCCGCCTATATCCGCAGATTCCGCAATTCATGGTACGTGTCCGATTTCCTGCGTCGCTTCGCCTGGCTTCTGGTCCGCCTGGACTATGGTCGCGAGCCTTTCCTCGTGGAGCGCATGGCGCCGCTGATCTCCATGCTCACGAAGCGTCGGCAGGCTCTGCTCCATGCCGCCGTGGCGCGTGCGGCGGTCTTGGAAGGAAAGCGGAAGCTGGCGATCGTTGCCGGACGCAGGGCGCTCTCCATCTATCCCGATGCCCCGCGCTTCGCCGCCCGCGTGAAGACATGGATCGCCGCCGCCAAGGTGGTTTCCCCCGATCCGGATGAAGCCATGGAGATGCTGAACAGGATCTCGCCCGCCAAGCTGGACGAGCGCGACCGCCAGCTGCGTACCGCCGCCCTCGTCGTCGGCCGGGCCATCGTCGCGGAACCCCGCGAGCCGGATGAAAAGGCGGGCAAGGTCGGGACAAGCCGGGCGGATGATACTCCGGCCGTGGTGGTCAGGGCCCGTGCCATGGCCGCCGGTGTGAGAAAGCTGCTGGAGGAAAGCGCACGATGAAGGCGATGCCCGCCCTTTCCGCGCCGGATGTCGTTCCCCGCACTCCGGGGCAGGGTGCCCGGAAGGCCGCGGACGGGGAAAATGAAGGACGCGGAGCGGATTTCACATGGGAGCTGAGGAAGCGGGAGGAGCCCGAGCGGCGGACGCAGCCGCCCGGCAATTCCGGGAAAGACGGTAAGGACATCCGCCCGGGCGGTCCGCATTCGGGATGCGAAGATCCGGCCTCCCTTCCGGATCCGGAACTTTCCGCCCGGCTTCCCGGAGCCGAGGGGCTGACCGGCTTCGATCCCGTTCGCCGCGGCAGGCGCATGGAAGGGCGGGACGAGACCGCTGCTGATGCCATGCCACGCATGGAGATGCCGGAAGAGGCCGCCGTGGTGGCAGATCTCTCCCGCCTGCAGGCACAGGTCGTGTCGCCACCCAAGATGCATAATGGAAAGGGAGAGGGCAAACCGGTGACGCTTCCCGCCCGTTTCATCGAGGGGATGCTTTCGGAAGCCACCGGGTTGGGCGATGCCGCGACCGGTGACATGCCGGATTCCACACTGCTCGAAGGAGCCGGGGGGACGGAAGCCATCGAGGGCGGAAGGCGCCTGCGTCATCTCCGGGAAATGTCTGTCGAGCCGGCCGGAGGCGAGGAGCGGATGTCCATGAAGGTCGTCTCGACGTCCGTGGAACGGCATCTGGAGCCTGCGGCCACGGTGTCGCCGGGTGGACGGGAGGGCATGTGGCGTGGTGCGGCGGCGCAGGTGCTCCGCGCTCTCGACGAGGGACTTCTGCCCCATGCCCTTGCCGGCCTTGATGGTGCCCGCTCGGGAGGCCCGAAGGTGATCCGCAATCTGGAGATCCAGCTCCACCCGGCCAGTCTCGGCACCGTCACGGCGCGCCTGACCATCACGGGTGGCAACATGGAAATCACCATCAGCGTTCCCGACCGCCGACTGGCGGATCAGATGGAGCGCGGCCTCGATCAGCTCGTGCGCCGGATCCGGGCGCACGATCACGGGGCCGGACAGACGGTGGTCCATCTCGTCACCGAGGCGCAGAACCAGACCGCCGACCGCTTCCAGCAGCAGCTGCCGGGACATCTTGCCGCGGACGGCAGATCCACTTTTGGCGGGCAGGCCCGCGAGGGAGCGTCAGGCGGTGGCCATGGCGGCGGGGGTGGGGGCGCTCATGCCGATGACGGAGGAGGTGCGGGCCATGACGGGATACCGAAATCGGACGGTGCTGGCCGTGCTGCTCGTCGCGACGGCCTGCTCTATCTCTGAGGCGGCGGCGAAGCCGGACCGCCAGCCCGGGGTGTGCGAGCGGCAGATGGCCGCCGCCGCCCGTCGTCACGGCGTGCCGCTCGGCTTTCTCTACGCCATCGGCCTCACCGAGACCGGGCGCAGAAAATCCCTGCATCCCTGGGCGTTGAACATCCACGGCCGCACACTCTTTCCACCTTCCAGGGAAGCGGCCCTGGAAGCCTTCCGGAAGGCGCGCGCCGAGGGAAAGAGCCTCATCGACCTGGGCTGCATGCAGATCAACCACCACTACCATGGCCGCAATTTCCGCTCCCCTGCGGAAATGCTCGACCCGGCGCGCAATGTCGACTATGCCGCCCGCTTCCTGAAACGGCTCTATCGGAGGGAGGGAACCTGGACCCTGGCCGCCGCCCGCTACCATGCCGGGCCGAAAAACGAGTCTGCGCAGAAGCGCTACGTGTGCATCGTCATCCGCAATCTCGTGGCCAGCGGCTTCGGCCGCTGGACGCCGCAGGCCCGCGCCTTCTGCGGGAAATAAAGCACTGTTTTCCCTGAAAAAAAGCAGTCCGTGATGTCGTCCGCCGGCAATGCCTGATCATGGCATGCGTCTGGCCGCATACCCGGGAGCGAATCAGTCGGGCGCGAAATATACTCCGCACACGGGAATCAGGTCAATGGACTGAACCTGCAAGTGCACAGTTTTGTGCCGATTGGCGACAATCTCCCTGATTCGACTTACCGAATGGTAAAGGGCTGGGAGAGAGGCAATGATCATAATCGTCGACAAGCGCGAACTTGTCCTCGAGGGATACAGGAAGAGCTTCGGTCGCGAGGGGGTTGCGTCCGTGGGCTTCCATCCCGAGGAGTTCCGCAACTGGCTCGAGGCGACGCCGGAGAGCGAGCTTGCGGCCATCGAGGCGGTGCTGCTCGGCGGTTGCCCGGAATGCGAGGATCTGGCCGCCGTGGTGCGCCGGCGCATCCGGACGCCGATCATCGCCCTGAGCGACATGAACTCGCTCAACGAAGTTCTGAAGCTGTTTTCCGTCGGCGTCGACGACGTGGTGCGCAAGCCGGTGCACGTGCGCGAGATCCTGGCGCGGGTCAGCGCCATCATGAGCCGCCTGCGGGCCAGCGAGACCGCCATGGTGGCCGGCGACATCAAGGTCTTTCCCGACGGCCGCCCGCCTCTGGTGGGCGGGGAACCCCTGCAGCTTCCGCGTCGCGAATATCGCATTCTCCATCATCTGGTGATGCATCGCGACCGGAGGGTGACGAAGCGGCAGCTCTTCGACTGCGTCTATGGCATTTTCGAGGACAGCGTCGAGGAGTCGGTGATCGAGAGCCATATCTCCAAGTTGCGCAAGAAACTGCGCCAGAGGCTCGGCTACGATCCCATCGATTCCAAGCGCTACCTCGGATACTGCCTGCACAGCCGTCCGCAGAAGCAGGCCCGCCGGAAACCGTCCGTCCCCGACGTGTTTCGCGACCGGGCCCTGCAAACGGCCTGACCGTTTCGCCGGATGCCCGCTGCCCGACGGGGCGGGCCCGGCAGAGAAGCAACCAGGCGGCAGACCTCCCTGTCCTGGTCCCTGGGCCGCTCGCATATCCTGTGAGCGGCCTCTTTTTCTCCACAGTGCGACGCGCAAGCCCGGCGCAAGGCTGATGCG
>Ga0256832_1002542_pt1 | contig 12462 bp, 11 predicted proteins | sample 134614metaG_FD_190534 | JGI IMG/M metagenome (GOLD analysis project Ga0256832, IMG submission 190534) | Hydrothermal vent microbial communities from Lau Basin, Pacific Ocean - 134-614 | ecosystem: Environmental > Aquatic > Marine > Hydrothermal vents | place: Pacific Ocean: Lau Basin | collected... | reverse complement strand
TGGTAGGCTAGGGTTTCGTTACCATGTTTTAGAGCTTTTGAGATGCTTGGAAAGAGTGCTACAGAAGCAGCAATGGCAATAATAGCTAGTGGCAACTGAAAGACACGGTTCGCATAAAAGAGGTATGAGATAGAGCCAGAGATAAGAAATGAAGCTAAAACGGTATCTAAAAATGAGGAGATTTGAGGCATGGAGTTTCCCCATACAGAGGGAACAAATAGACGGTTAAAAAGCTGAGTCTCCTCTTTTAGCTCTTCTTGTCTGCTTGGTTTGTTTCTGTATTTCCACCCACCAATTAAAATCTTGTGAAGATTAAACTTTTTAATAGCAATAATATGAGCTAAGACTTGAAGCAACCCACCAATAATAACAGCAATAGAGAGAGCAAATATAATGGTTCTAGGCTCTTTGTGCATATAGAGCAGTAGAGCTGAAATCATAGAGAGGTTTAGTAGAGCAGTAGACATGGCTGTTGTTGCAAAATGCTCTTTATATTGGAGTAGGGCAGCTAAAAAGGTAACCATAAAGACAAGGTCTAAGTACCAAAAGTTTATGGCAGTAAGGGGTGCTGTCTCTTTTATTAGCTCATCACTCCAACCTACAGCAATGGCTTTTGTAAGCAGTTCAGGAAAAAAGCTCACAAAAAGAGACATGGCAACCAAAATAAGCATAAAACGTAAAAAGATAGCAGTTGCAAAGACCCCTTTTTGTTTTGAAGCAATAAATGAGGGCATAAAGGCTTGAGTAAATGCCCCCTCGGCAAAGATACGCCTAAAGAGATTTGGAAGCTTAAAGACTACAAAGAAGATGTCAGAGTAGCCAGAAGCACCTAGTGCAGAAGCCATAAGAACATCACGCCCTAAGCCTGTCACACGTGAAAAGAGAATACCAAATGAGTTTGTAAAGATAGATTTTAGTTTCATAAATAGAAGTTTAGCTAAAATATGCAAAATTGTTAAAGGAATATATATATGATAGTTGGATTAGAAGGAATAGTAGAAAAAAAAGAGCCTACATTTATACATTTAAATATAAATGGAGTTATATATGAAGTAAATATCTCTATTAATACATCAAATAGCATAAACGATAAAAGAGTAAAGCTCTTAGTAACACAGATTATTCGTGAAGATGCAAACTTACTTTTTGGCTTTTTAGAAGCCAATGAAAAAAAGATGTTTGATACACTTATTAAAATCAATGGTGTAGGACCTAAAGTTGCTATGGCTACTTGTTCGACATTTGTGCCTGAAACTTTTGCTAGAGTAGTAGCTAACAAAGATGTTGGACTCTTAAAGAGAGTACCAGGCATTGGACCAAAGGCTGCAAGCCGTATTTTAGTAGAGTTGGCAGACTTTATTGTCGATGGAGACTCTGACGCAATAGCTGTTGATAACAGCATGGCAGATGCTATTTTAGCGTTAGAGAGTTTAGGGTTTAAAAAAGAGCAGATTAGAAAGGCACTTAGTGGTGCAACAGGCGATACAGCCTCTTTGGTTAAGCAGGGGCTTAAAAAGTTACAGAGATTATAAGTCAAATAAGATAAAATACTCAAATAACTTTTATAAGGAAATAATAATATGAATATAGCAATCCTCTTTGGTGGCTCTAGTTTTGAGCATGAAATCTCTATAGTCTCGGCAATTACCGTAAAAAAAGTGCTTAAAAGAGCCAATCTCTCATTTATCTTTGTAGATGCCAATCGGGAGTTCTACTTGATTGATGCAAACAATATGAAGTCTAACTATTTTGCTGATGGGGCTTATAAAAAGGCTAAAAAGTTGGTTTTGAAAAAAGGTGCTTTTTGTACAGTAGGTATGATGGGGTTAAAAGAGCAAAATTTAGGAACTATTCTTAACCTTATTCATGGGCGTGATGGTGAAGATGGTAAGATAGCTTCACTTTTGGAGTTTTATGGTCTCTCCTATATCTCTCCTCGTGTCGATGCCTCTGTACTTTCGTACAATAAACTCTACACTAAACTCTATGCCAAGAGTATAGGAGTTAAAGTAGTTCCTTACTCGGTGCTAAATAGTGATGATAGCCGTGATATTGAGCTTGAGTACCCTGTTATTATTAAGCCTGTTAGACTTGGCTCAAGCATTGGGGTAAGTATTGTAAAGTCGGCTGATGAGTTAGATTATGCTTTAGATGTAGCTTTTGAGTTTGATAACCAAGTGCTTATTGAGCCATTTATTGATGGGGTTTTAGAGTATAACCAAGCAGGGTGTAAAACTTCAGAGTTTGAACTCTCTATAGTTGAAGAGCCAAACAAAGAGGAGTTTTTAGACTTTGAGAAGAAGTATCTTGACTTTTCACGTGATGGAGATGTTGAAGATGCTTCTATAAGTAGTGAGTTAAAATCGGCTATTCAAGAGAGCTTTAAAAAGGTCTATGGAACACTATTTGAGGGGGCAATTATACGTTGTGACTTCTTTGTGGTTGATGGAGAGGTTCTTTTAAATGAGATTAATCCAATTCCTGGGTCTATGGCAAACTATCTCTTTGAAGACTTTGAGGGGATGGTAGAGCGTCTAGTAGCACATCTTCCAAAAGAGTCAGATATTAAGATTGACTACTCGTACATTAACTCTATTCAGTCAGCTAAGGGTGGTAAGACTCAATAGCTATTATTCCTAAAAAGGAATAATAGCTTAAATTTTAGTCATAAGTTCAAAGCTTTTAATAAATGGTCCTGCCATTGATGGATTTTTAATCATTGCTTTAAAGTCTCCCTTTTTAAATTGGAGTTTTCCTGTTGCAACTGCCATACCCATGCTAGTCATAGTTAATGGTTTCTCCATCCACTTTTCCCAATTTTTTTCATCAGCTCTCATATCCCAATCAGCCTCTTCTTTATTATAGAGTCCTGCTGAAATTGCTTTTCCATTCTCTACCACAAAGACACATCTTGGGTCATCTTCATTTTTAAAACCACAAGTAATAGTTGCAGAAAAATTAATCTTTGCAAGTTTGTCTGAAACCTCTGGTTCTTCATTCCATAAATCTTTAAGTCTATTAATCCACTCATCTGTAAAAAGTTGTGTTGTTGTCATTTTTAATTCCTTTTTTTATTTTTTGAGAGAAATATACTCTTAAGCCTATTAAAAAAGGGCAAAATATATAAAAATTTTTTAGAAATTCTAAAATAGAAGTAACTATTCAGCCCTACTAACAATAAACAAAGTTATATTTTTTGTCACCTTTTTACTCTGCTAGTTATATATTTTAGACTCCTAAGTAAAAGTAAACTTTTAAAAGACTATTATAACAACAACAAAACATCAAAAAAAATATTATAAGTTAATAAATGCATAAAAAAATATCTAAGGCGTTAGAGAATCCATCTTTTTATCAACTGTTTAAAATGGGTATAAATAAGATTTTAAACTTTTTTAGACAACACATTACCTATCAGGCTGTACTAATTCTTTCATTAATCTCTTTTAGTACCTCATACTATGGGTTTATTTCTCTTGTCTCTGATGGTATGTTGTTGACTAAAATACTCTTTTTTGCTGTAGTAGCTGTAATTCAGTTGGCACTTGTCTACTCAATCTCTCAACTCTATATACGAGAGTTTTTTACTAGACATATCTTAAGAGCCTCTTTGTTACTAGTTACCTATTTGCTTTCACTATTTATTAGTGTACTTTTTAGTTTTAACTTCTACTATAAAATCTTTTCAGCCTCTGAGTTCTCTCAAAGAAATGTAACTCTTCAACTAGAGAGAATTAAAAATAGATTAGAAGATGCACAGAGTAGTTTCGATTCGGTCTATATCTCTTTAAAGAGATTGAGTGACTACTCAATGGAGCGTTCTATAGAAGAGAGTACACATGGTGGAACTTGTGATGAGACAAAAATACCAACTCCAGGTCCTAGAAGTGCACTAAGAAAAGCAGAGAGTGAACTCTTTAAAAGTCATTTAAGTGCATTAGATGAGTTACGAAAAAAGGTTAAGAGTGAAATTGCTGTTATAAAGAAGATGTTAGCAAATTTTGACCCAAAAAGAGATGATGTAGAGAAGTTAGAGAATGAGGTAAATGCACGAATTGCTAAGATTAATAGAGTCTTTAGAGGAGGGGAGATTACCCTTTTGCCTAAAGTCTTAGCAAAACATAATGGTTCAGCAAGAATGAAGATGGAGTCTTTGGGTAGGATTATTAGCTGTCCAGATAGTCAGATTAGTCTAAAAATCAATACCATTAATGAGAATCTAAATGCATTAAAGCTGTTAAAGAAGGTGAGCTTTTTTGATGCTAATGACCAACAGCAACTTATTGAGAGAACTATCAATGTACTTTTGGCTATTCTTCCTTTTACCGATACACATGTTGTTCCAATAGACAAAGTAAAAAGCCCAACAGATGTAACCCAGAGCGATATTAAGGCTATTGGGCTTGGCTTTTTAGTAGACTTTTTTATCTTCTTCTTTACTATTTTGGCTAAAGAGCCTTATAGAGCTAGATTTTTTACCGATGATAGCATCTCTTACTATCTTCGTTATGATATTAGACGTATACTTAAACCTTTTGTGTTTGAGAGCCACTTCTCATATCACCTTATTGTTCCAAATCAATTAAAAAATCATAAGATAGATGAGATTATAACTCGTTTTAAGATAGATAAGATGATTACTCTTATAGGAAATAATGTTCACTACGATGAACTACTCTTTTTGCACAAAAGTAAACTAAAAAACTTTAAAGAGTCGACCTTTACAGTATATAAGTTAGACAAACAGAAGTACAATACACTTTTAGCATATTTAGATGAGTTAAGAAACAATGAGTGAGATATTTTGGAGTATTAAGCTCAAACTAATAGCGATGTTAAGAGAGCTTAAGTGGAATATATTTATTAGAAAATTTGATATAAAGAGCATAAAAAAATACATCTCTATGCTCTTTGATGTTATTATTATATACTCTATTATTATTGCTTCAGATATAGTAAAAATTTTTACTTTTTTAAAAGAGATAATTGTTCAAAAGATTATTTTTATACCTTTACTTATTCTATTTGTACTCTTTGGAGTCTACCTCTCTTTTATTAATGGGCAACCAAACCAAGAGCTTTTTAGTGAGAAGATTTTTCCTAAACTCTACTACGATACAGCTATTGAGATTCGTGACTCTAAAGGTAGATTTGCAGGAACAATGCCAAGACCACAAAGTGGTATTACTACTCCGTCACTATTTATAGAGAAGACCCCAACCATATTTTGGTCACTATTAAAAGAGAATTATGACCCAAAATTAAATTTTGACAGCAATGCAACCTCTTTTTATGAGGCACTTTTTGAGAACCCAACCTACTACAACGGCATAGATATTTCAGCTCCATTTAGTGATAGTAGAGCCTTAATTCATCATCTAATTACAGAGCATAACTTAGATATGAAGCCAAAACTAACATTGACTCAACAGCTTATTAATATATTTCTAAAAAAACACCCTCTTAAGAGTTCAACTAACAATATAGAGCGTCTAAAGTTAGCAAAGACATTTTTTCATCTACTCAAAGCAAACAATGGGGCAAATTTTAAGTCATGGTTACTCTTAGAGAAGATATTTTTTATTGCCGATGGCAAGGGGTATGGTCTTAAAGATTGTGCAGAGATTTTCTTTGGAAAATCATTAGATGAACTCTCACCTGCTCAAGAGGCTATTTTAGTTGCTATGTATGAAAAACCTTTTAATCTAAACAAATCATTAAATGAGCAAAAAAGGGCATGGCAGAGTATTAAAGAGAGTGCTATTAAGTTAGTTAACAACTCCGAGATTATAAAAGAGCAGTACAGAGTTGTATCGAATATTAAAAAGATGCACTTTCCAAAGCTTCCATACTTTCCTGACTCTCTTATGGACGTTGTGGGGCAGATAACCTCAAAAAATCAAGAGCAGTTTAGCTCTTTGGCAACAAGAAGTGATGCACTCTTAAGAAGCTCTAAAGCAGTAGTAGGACAAGAGTTAGATAAGCTCTTTAGAGTCTATAGTATCTCTCCAAAGAGTAGGATTGTTACTAAAGTGGCTATTAACTTTGAGCTAAACAAGATTTTCTATTTCAATCACTACTTAGAGGAGAGGCTAGAGTCTTTAAACCTATCAAATATGTGGGTTTCGGTAGTAGATGATGAGGGTAAGATGATTCGCTTATATCAAAAAAATACTATCTACCAAAAACCACCACAGATTGGAAATATTGGTAAAATCTTCTCAATGCTTCTCTTTGCAGATAGAGGAGACAAATACTACACTAGATACTGTAACAAAAAAGAGAAGTCTGAAATTCCAGATGAGGAGGGCTTTAGTAGGTGTAGTAGTGGTGCTTGGGTTGATGCAAGAAGACTCTTTGCTTCAGATAAGATGTTACCTCTTTATGATGGTTTTATAAAGTTTAAAGAGCAAGATAGAAGAGGAGACAATATCTACTATGAGCCAATTCATCTAAATAAGATTGAGGCACTCTACCAAAACTTAGATTTGGTCTCTTTGGAAAACAATGAACCAAGGGTTGACCTAGGGGCAGGAAAGCTAGAGATGAACCCTTTAGATGTTCAGACTGCTCTACACAAAATTACTCAACTCCTCTACAATCCAAATCGTATCTTTTACGGTTTAAAGCTTGTTAAGTCATTTGAGTATCACGATATTAATGGAAGTGTAGTTGAGCCAAAATCTAAGCTCTTCTCTTTAGACTCTCCTGAACAGGTAAGCCCTACTTTTCAAAAATTCTTTACAAAAGAGAAACGTATAGTTTTGCAGACTATCTTTAAGACTCCTATATACAAGAGTTATGGCTCTTTGCAGTGGTTAAGAAACTATCTTAGTGTTAAGTTTGTATTTGCACAAGAGAGCCATAAAAACGGTATACATTGGCTTGTTGGAGTCTTTAAGAGGTCAAATAGGTACTATAGCTTTACTATTTTTATAGATGACAAAAAACTTAACAGATACCAAATCAATGCCAAGATACAAAAGATTTTAGAGGAGACAATACGCTCTATTAACAATGATAGAGAGATGAAGTTTAACTATATGAAGCAGGTTTTTAGGGATTGAACTTAGTGAAATTTTTCTGATAATCTATCAAATATAGGGGTCAAAGCTATTTTATATAATAAAACTTAATATATTCTAAAATAAAAGTTTCATTAAAATCTTGACAAAACGGCGATATTCGCCTATAATTAAGAAAAAGGAGTACCCATGACCCAACAACAAATACAAAAACTTCTAAATATCCCTGAACGAACCCTAAGAGATTGGAAAAAAGGAAAGAGAGCCAAACTCTATCAGCTTTTAGAAACTTTGGACTACAACCAAGCCGAACAACTACTAAATATGACCAACAATAATGACTTAAAAAAACTGCTAGAAAATGAGAAATATTTTACTTCCCTAAGAGACTTTGAAAAGAGTCTTTACCCAATACTTCTATCGGGTCGAGATAGTTCTGTATGGTTGAAATTGGCAAAAGACAACAGCTTATCTAAAGAAGCAAGAGCAAGAAGTGCTTACCTCTATAGCTTTTTAACTGATAGATTGGTAGAACTCTCTTTTAAAACAAAAGTCAATGTGGGTTTTTATCATGGTAATAAAAATGAAACAGGTAATGGATTAGCTAGAATTTATGGTTTGAAAAATGGTATAGATATGGCACGATTTAATCAGTTTAAAATGACAGGTAGATTTTAGTCATGATAGCCAAAAGTTTTAGTGAAGCTATTGTTCAGATGATGGAGGAGATAGCAAAACAGATACCTGATGCTCATAAACAAGAACCTGTTAAAGCTTATCTTACAGGCGGTGGGGCTGTTCACTACTATTGTAATGCTAGAGTTTCAGATGATGTTGATTTGATTATGCCTTTTGTTGTTAATATTCCACAAGATTTATTTGTTGTTTGGCTTAATAGTGAGGGGAAACTTGAACAGGTGCATTATGACCACACTTACAACGATACATTTGGACTTCTTCATGAAGATTATGAGGATAGAGCTGTTCATTTGATAACTATTGAGGAAAAATTTGAGATTTATCTTTTAGCTCCTGAAGATTTGATTATCTCTAAAATATCTCGTTTTGCTCAAAATGATGAAGAGGATATTCAAAATATTATCAATACAGGCAAAGTAGATAAAATGAGACTCTATGAACTTGCCGATGATGCTATTCGTGTAGGTGTTGGTTTTAGAGAAGAGTGGGTACGAATGAATTTAGATGAAGTGATGGAGATGTTTCCAAAAGAAGAAGCTTAAGTCTTTTCTATCTTCTTACCAAAAGCTTTTAGATGAGACAATACGCTCTATTAACAATGATAGAGAGATGAAGTTTAACTATATGAAGCAGGTTTTTAGGGATTGATATTCAGTAGATAATATAGATATATTAGTTATAATTCCCAAAAATTAACAAGGTTACATCTCTATGCTTCATCATCTCAATCCACTACTTCTTGAAGATATTCAAAATCCTGAACACCCATCAGAATTTATTTCAAAAGACTCATTTGTTGTTTTAGTACTTCGACTACCAGAGCTTAAAGAGAATGTTGTGCATATTATCTCTTATGCTTTTGTAATTCAAGAAGATAGGGCATATCTATATGAACGACATGAGAAGAGATTTAAAGAGCTAGGTTCTCTTGTTGAGTTAAACCACTTTTTAGATAGTAAAACAGATGATTTGATTAAGGAGATAAAGCAGTACCATTATGAGATAGATGAGTTAGAGGAGAGTCTCTATCGTACTAAGTTGGATACACAATTTATGCAAAAATGGTTAACCTATAAAAAAGATGTCTCTCTCATATATAGACTTCTGTTTCAGGCTGAACTCTCATTTGAACTCTTTATCTCTTACTATAAGCGAAAAGATAGTAGCTCTTTTGAAGAGTTGGCTTATGCTGATGTTCATGAACATTTTAAGCGTATTAAGAACTTAGCACAAGTGGCTATAGATAAACTAAATAGTCTTTATGACTTCTACAGAGCTAAAGTAGATGAGAAGATGAATAGAAATGTCTACTACTTAACGCTTCTTTCTGGTATCTTTTTACCTCTAACGCTTATTACAGGTTTTTTTGGTATGAATACAGGAGGATTACCTTGGGTAAATGACCCTTATGGAACATGGAAAGCAGTTGGAATAGCTTTTGTGTTGGAGATTCTCTTCTTTTTACCATTTCTTTTTCAAAATATGAAGAGAGTTAAGAGATATGAACGCTAAAGTTAAATCTTTTAAAATAAACTTAACACTAAGATAGTAAAATTACTCAAAAAATAAGGATAATTTAAATTATGAATCTAAAGATAAAAACAAGCATTTTTCTAGCATTGGCTCTTTTAAATATAGCAAATGCAACTCCAACAGGTAAGGCTTTGGCAAATAGTAAATGTGTAAAATGTCATTTACCTACTACACCAACCCCTAAAGAGATGAAGAGATTGAAGGCTCCTCCTTTTGATGCTATTCTTTTTCATGCTAAAGATGCGTTAAAAGAGGAGAGTAAAGTTAAAAAGCATATTGTTGAGTTTACTCTAAACCCTAATGTCTCTAAATCGGTTTGTGAGTCAAATAAAGTTGCTAAATTTGGGCTTATGCCATCACAAAAAGGTTCAGTTACAAAAGAGGAGCTTGAGAAGATAGCTGATTACCTCTATGCGAACTATCCTACAGAAAAGTTTGTAAAACTTATTACTAAAATGCAAACAGATAGTAAAATAAATGCTCTTAAAAACTCTCCATTTCTAATAAATATAGATACTTTACCACATCTTACAAAGATTTTAATGCGAAATTGGGATAAAGAGGCTTTAAACCTCTCAAAAGAACAAAAAGAGAAGCTATTGGTAGTGAGAAAAGAGACTATGACAGGGGTTAAAAAGATTAAACAAGCACTAAAACCTATAGAGAGTGAAATTGTGGATTTAATGTATGATGGTGCAGATTTAAAGACTATTCAACCAAAAGTTGATAAAGTAGCAAAACTAAAAAAACAAGCAACAATGATTCACTTGAAGTGCTTAAAAGATACTATAGAAATTTTAAATGATGAACAGATAGAGTATATTGCACCATTTTGGGATTTATAGAGTATATAAAAAGTTTATAGTCCTACAGTAATTAGTAGGATATAGTTAAGAGTATAGAGTCATGCTCTAATACTCAAAATCCTCTTAAGGTAACACCCAAGTAGAGGGCTATTAATCCTAGTGAGATATTGATAGGTAGTAGAGTATTTGGAATAAGCTTTAGACTCTCTTTTGCTGATGTAAACTCTTTTTGTTTAAATAGTTTTTCTGCTTGATAACGCTTTATGTAGATAATAGTAAATATAATAGTCATAACTATCCAAATTCCCTCTTTTACTAATACAATTGAGTATAGTTCTGTCTCTTTTAATCCTTCACCAATTATTAAAAGAACAGCAGTAATAATAAGGGCAATAATCATAGGTATTACTAAATTTAAAAGTCTTTTCATAATCTCTAAAGTCTTCCCTAATTTTATTTGTGGATTCTCTATAGTCTGTAGACTAGGGTGAACAGTCAATCTAATAGCAATCATACCTCCTATCCATACAATAGCAGATAGAACATGGATAAAGACAATAAAAGGTGCATATTGGTTAAAAAATTCAATCATAATTCTCTCCTTTATAAAATAAAAGCTTGTTTCATATATGGTTTAATCTCATCAAAACTATATTGATGGTTAGTAAAATACTCAAATGCAATTATACCTTGATAGAGTAACATATCGCTTCCATCTTTAGTAGGTTTATCTCTCTCTTTTGCAAATTTTAAAAATGGAGTCTCTTTACCATAGATAACATCGACACATGCCTTTGAAGATGGAACAACCTCTTCTAAAATCTCAACAGGACAAGGAAGATAGTCATCTTCTAATCCTGCTGAGGTCATATTGACTACTAAATCAAATGGCTCATTTATCTTAAAATCTTCAAAGGTAAAGGTTTTAAAACCCTCTTTTTTATAATGCTCTAAACGTTTAACACTACGGTTTAAAATAGTTACCTCATAACCTGCATCACGTAGTATTACAGAGGTAGCCTGTGCTGTTCCTCCTGCACCTAAAAATAGAACTCTTTTAATATCTTCAAACTCTGAGATTGCTTTTAAAAATCCAGGTGCATCGGTATTGTAACCATATAGCTTTCCATCTCTGTTGACAATAGTGTTAACAGCTCCTACCTTTTTAGCAAATGTATCAAGCTCATCACAGGCCTTAAAAGCTGACTCTTTGTGTGGAACTGTAATATTTGCTCCACTTATGCCAAGTTCAAAAAACTTCTCTCTAAGTTGTGAACCATCTTCTAGTTTGTAACGTATATAGACTCCATCATATCCTAACCCTTGAAATGCTAAATTGTGCATAAGGGGTGATTTTGAGTGAGAGATAGGGTTTCCAAATATAGTAAAGAGTTGCATTATAAATCTACCTACTTTTTAGAGAGAGTATAGCATTTTTGTAGGGTATGTCCCTTAAAGTTTTTCCATATCTTTAATAGTAGCCAACAGAGCTCCAAGTTTATTTTTAACTTCAAGATACTCCAACTCTGGAACAGAGTCAGCAACAACTCCAGCACCTGCTTGAAGTGTAATAGAGTCAGGTTTAAGAAGAGCAGTTCTAATAGCAATAGAGCTATCCATCTCTCCATTAAAGGCAAAGTAGCCAACAGAGCCAGAGTAGAAACCACGTTTTAGTTGCTCAAACCGTGCAATAAGCTCCATAGCCATAATCTTAGGAGCTCCTGTCATAGTTCCTGCTGTAAATGTAGCACGGAAGAGGTCAAACATATCTTTCTTCTCATCAATAGTAGCTTCAACATCACTTACCATGTGCATAACATGACTATAACGCTCAACTCTCATCATGTCGGTAACTTTAACTGTTCCTGCTTTTGCTACACGTCCAACATCATTTCGTCCTAAATCAACAAGCATAAGGTGTTCTGCACACTCTTTTGGGTCGTTTATCATCTCAAGTTCAAGCTCTTTGTCTCTTGCTAGACTCTTTCCTCGTTTTCTTGTTCCTGCAATAGGGCGAAGCAGAATCTCACCATTGGTGAGTTTTACCATTACTTCAGGAGATGAACCACAGATAGAGAACTCTTCATAGTCAAGTAAAAATAGGTAAGGAGATGGATTTTTAGAGCGTAAAAGTCTGTAGAAACTTAAGGGGTCAATCTCTCCTTTTTGAGTGTAGCGATTAGCAAGAAGAATCTGAAAAATATCTCCTGCACGAATTGACTCTTTAGCTTCTGCTACCATCTCTTTAAACCTCTCCTCCTCAATAGAGAATGCTCCCTCTCCATCTAGTTTTGCTCTCTTTAGCTCTTGTGGTTTTGATGGCTCTTTTAAAATAGCCTCTATTTTATCTATAGCATCACTATACTTCTTATCATTTTGAATAATAGTTAGTGTTGAAG
>Ga0256832_1002541_pt1 | contig 12464 bp, 12 predicted proteins | sample 134614metaG_FD_190534 | JGI IMG/M metagenome (GOLD analysis project Ga0256832, IMG submission 190534) | Hydrothermal vent microbial communities from Lau Basin, Pacific Ocean - 134-614 | ecosystem: Environmental > Aquatic > Marine > Hydrothermal vents | place: Pacific Ocean: Lau Basin | collected... | reverse complement strand
CTATCATCAGCCGGTGACGCGCGCCGAGATCGAGGAGATTCGCGGCGTTTCCGTGTCGCGCGGCACCATTGATCTGCTGATCGAAATGGAGTGGATCCGCTTTGGCCGGCGGCGCATGACGCCGGGTCGGCCGGTGACGTTCGTGGTGACGCCGGAGTTTCTGGACCATTTCGGGCTGGAAAGTGCCCGCGACCTGCCGGGGCTGAAGGAATTGCGGGCAGCGGGCCTTCTGGAAAGCCGGCCGGGGCCGGTTGGGGCCATGCCGGGGCCAGGCGGCGACGACGAGGCCGACGAAGACGACGGCCCCGAGGAGGAACAAAGCGACATGTTCGGGCAATAGCGGGTTTCGCCCGGCTGGCGCCGGGCGACCGGAGGCGATTGCCTGCGGCAATCGCCGTCTCCGACAGCTGCGCTTGCCTGCAAACGCACCGGAAGGTTGGGCGAGGGGGCCAGCCCCCTCGAACTCCCCCGGGATATTTCCCGCCAGAAGAAGGCAGACCGCAACAAGGTGATTTTTCATGCAATTGCCATATTTTCCGGGCAGGATAGCCTCAGGAGGCTGAAATGGACCGGATACTCAGAATGATTGTGCGCCGCCTGGCCGGGCGTGCGCTGAACCGTGGCATCGACCATATGGCCGGGGGCGGCAAGGCCCGCGGGGACATGACCCCGGCCGAGCGGCGCCAGGCCCGCCAGGCGCGGCAGAACGCCAAGCGGGCGCGGCAGGCCGCGCGGCTCATGCGCAGGTTGAAGTAACCGCTACACAGATTGGAAATGCTTGGATAATTTCAGGCCTTGGCCTTGGTAATTCGAGGCCAGTTCCGCGCCGTATAGCTGGGCGGGCACCTCTGCCATCTGCTCGTATACCAGGCGCCCGACCATCTGGCCGTGTTCCAGCACGAAGGGGGCTTCGTGGCAGCGCACTTCGAGCACCCCGCGCGAGCCGGCGCCGCCTGCCGGCGCGTGGCCAAAGCCCGGGTCGAAAAAACCGGCGTAATGCACGCGAAACTCACCCACCATCGCCAGGTAAGGCGCCATTTCGGCGGCAAGGTCGGGGGGGATATGCACTGCCTCGCGGCTGACCAGGATATAAAATGCGCCGGGATCGAGGATCAGGTACTGGCCGTCGGCGCCGCCCTCGGCATGGAGCGGTTCCCAGAAATCGCGCGGGTCGTAGTAGCCGATCCGGCCCAGGTCGATCACCCCGGTATGGGGCTTGGCGCGGTAGCCGATCAGGGCGCGCCCGGCGCTGGCGCCCTGCGGAGGCGCAAGGTCCACCGAAAAGCCCAGGCCCTGGTCGATATGCGCGTCCCCGTCCACCAGCCGCTGGCGGGCATGGCGCGCGCGCAGGTCATTGTCGGACAGCACCGCCTGGCCCTCGCGAAACCGGATCTGGTTGAGCCGCATTCCCGGCCGCACCAGCACGGAAAAGGAACGCGGGCAGATCTCGGCGTAGAGCGGGCCGGCATAGCCCGGGGCGATTCGGTCAAACTCGACCCCGCCATCGGTGATGGTCCGGGTCAGCAGGTCCAGCCGGCCGGTCGAGCTTTTCGCATTGGCCACGGCCTGGATATGCTCGGGCAGGGCCAGGCTTTCCATCAGCGGCACCACATAGACCGCACCCTTTTCCAGCACCGCGCCGCCGGAGAGCTCGATCCGGTGCATTTCGAATTCGCTGAGCCGTTCGGTGACGCTGCGGCGTTCGCCAGCCAGGAACGAGGCGCGCACCCGATAGGCAATGCTGCCCAGGCGCAGGTCCAGGGAGGCCGGTTGAATCTGGTCGTGCAGGATGGTGGGCTCGGCGCTGATCGCGCCATCGGCGACCAGGCGGGCAATATGCTGGGAGGGCAGAACACCGTGCGTCATTGCAGCCTCCGCGCGGGTACCTGCGGGCCGGACCAGGTACAGGGTTGCGGGGTGTTTTTGGTCGGGCTAGCAGGACTTGAACCTGCGACCTTCCGTCCCCCAGACGGACGCGCTACCAGACTGCGCCATAGCCCGAACTGAACCCCTACATAGTGATTTTGCACCGGGGGGCAAGGCGTAAAATGCATGACTGCGTTCCCGGTTACCCGGGGGTGCCGGCGCCAGGCCCCTTGCCGCGGCCCTGGTCGCTTTCCAGGCGTTCGCGCAGCACCGTCAGGCGTTGAACGATCATCGTCAGGGCCACGTTGTCGCGCGGTGCCACCTTGGCCTTGCGAGCCGCCGAGAGCAGGGACAGCGGCCCCGGTTTGAGCACCGGCAGCACATTCACCACCGGATCCACCGGGATATCCGAGATGTCGCCCATCGGCGGGCGTGCGGGCTCTGCCGGGGCGGCCTCGGGCTCTGGCGCGGTTGGCTGGCTCGGCGCCGGGGAGCGGCGCGGCGGCGGCGGCGGCGGGGCCGCGCGGGGCGCGGTCGGGGCCGGCTGTGAGGCGGGCTCGGAGGGGGGCGCTTCGGGCGCCGGCGCCTTGGCTTCAGGCTCCGTCACCTGCGGTTCGGGTGGTGGCGTGACCGACCGGCGCAGGAAAAGCGGCGCGGCGGGGGCTTCCGGGGCCGGCGCTGGCTCAGGGGCGGGCGGGGATGGTGGAGCGGTCCCGGGGGCGGGGGCCGCCGGCACTGATGCGGGCGTGGCGTCGGGCTGTGCCGGCGCGGAGGTTGCAATCGGCTCGGGCGCGGCTTCCGGCGCCGGTTCGGGCTCTGGTGCCGGTTCGGGCTCTGGTGCCGGTTCGGGTGCCGGTTCCGGCGCGGCGAAGGCTTCCGGTGCGGGAACGGATTGTGCGGTGAATTCGGGGCGTTTTTCCGCAGCCGGTCGCGGAGCGGCTGCGGGCGGTGCCGCCGGGGGCGTTACCGGGGCCGGGGCGGCAGGCGCCACTTCCGGTTCGGGCGCTGCTTTCGGTTCGGGCGCTGCTTTCGGCTCGGGCACAACGGTCGCGGAATCGGTTGGCGATTCGGGCGCGGCGGGCTCTGCGTCATGGGCAAGAAATTCAACACCCTCAGGGGTTTGCGCCAGATCCTCAATGCTCTCAGGTGCTGGGGTCTTGGGGATTGAGGGCGCGGAAGGAGCCTCGGCCGCTTTCAATGCGGCCGCTCTGGCGGCCTCGGCTTTCGCCTTTTCGGCCTCTGCCTTTGCCTTCTCGGCTTCGGCCCTGGCCTTTTCAGCGGCGGCTTTTTCGGCCTCTGCCTTTGCTTTCTCGGCCTCGGCCCTGGCCTTTTCAGCTTCGATCCTGGCCTGTTCGGCCTGGGCGCGCGCGGCGTCGATAGTGGAATCCTGTTCCTTTTGCGGGGCTTCCTGAGGCTTTTCCGGGGCCTCTTCGGTGGCCTGTGCAGTGGCCTGCTCGGGCGCTTTTTCGGGGACGTTTTCGGCTGGTTCCGCAGGGCCCTCCGAAGGCGTTTGTTCCGGGGCCTCCTTGGTCGGGGTCACCTGCGCGGGGTCCGTCTTGGCCTCTGCCACGACGCCAGCCGGGGCGGTTCCGGGCTTGGCCTCTTTGGCGTCTTCGACGGCCGGTTTTTCGGCTTCAGCTTCAGCTTCAGCTTCGGCGGGGGCTTCTTCTCGTTCTTGGGCGCGCCCTGCATCGGCAGAGCGTGCTTTGGCCTCAGCGTCGTCAGCCGTGTTTCCTTCAGGCGCCGCCGCTTCTTTTTGAGGCGGTGTCTTCGCTTCTTCCTCGGCTTTTTCCCGGGAAGCATCCTCAGTGCCCGTGGCTTTTTCGGGCGTTGCGTCCGGGGTTTTGGCCTTGCTGTCCTGCGCGGCCGGTTCCTGCTTGGGCTTGTCCTCGGAAACGGGTTTGATGTCAATGGGTTGCGACATGGAAGAGACATGTTTGATGCCCTCTTCGCGCAGCAGTTTCTGCACGCCGCGGATGGTCATGCCATCTTCGTGCAGGAGCTTGCGGATACCGCCCAGCAGCATCATGTCGGCGGGGCGGTAATAGCGCCGCCCGCCAGCGCGCTTCACCGGCTTCACCTGGCTGAAACGGCTTTCCCAGAAACGCAGAACATGGGTGGGAACCCCAAGCCAGTCGGCTACCTCGCTGATGGTGCGAAACGCCTCCGGGGACTTTTTGCTCATGGTGATATGCCCGCTATCTTGCCGTTACATGCTGGTCGATGGGCAACTCCGCGCCCGGTTCCCGACTGGTTTACGACCGGCCCCGGTTGCCCTTGGCGACGCGTTCCTTCATCAGGTGCGAGGGGCGGAAGGTCAAGACCCGGCGCGGGCTGATCGGCACCTCTTCGCCGGTCTTGGGGTTGCGGCCGATACGGGCGTTTTTCTGCCGCACCGAGAAGGTCCCGAACGAAGAAATCTTCACCTGTTCACCGGCCACCAGCGCGTCAGACATGTGTTGCAGCACGCTTTCCACCAGTTGTGCGCTTTCATTGCGCGAAAGCCCCACTTCGCGGAATACCGCTTCGCTCAGATCCATACGAGTCAGTGTCTTGCCGGTCATCGTCTATCCCCCTTGGTCGACACACCATAGAGAGGTTTGATTTTCCGAGTCAATATCAACCACTTGCGAATTGCAATGAAAGTGTTACCGAAACCCCGCACCGGCGGCGCAGGGGGGCGGAAAAACCGGGGAAAACCGCCTGAATCACCTCACTTACCAGCGCAAAACCACCGCGCCCCAGCTCAGCCCGCCACCGATTGCCTCGGTCACGATCAGGTCGCCGGGCTTGATCTTGCCCTCGGCCTTGGCGACGGACAGCGCCAGGGGAATCGAGGCAGCCGAGGTATTGCCGTGATTCTGCACGGTGACGATGACGCGCTCCATCGGCACGCCCATGCGCTTGGCCGTGCCCTGGATGATGCGGATATTGGCCTGGTGCGGCACGATCCAGTCCACGTCGCCGTCTGACAGGCCGACCTTGCCCAGGGCCTTGTGCGCGGTTTCGGTCAGCCGCTCAACAGCCTTGCGAAACAGTTGATTTCCCAGCATTTTCACGACGCCGGTGGTGCCGGTGGTGGAGGGGCCGCCATCCACATAGAGCATTTCGCGGTCGCGCCCGTCCGAGTTCAGGTCGGCCGACAGGATGCCGCGGTCGGCATTGGTGCCGGTCAGCGCCTGAGCTTCAAGCACCACGGCGCCCGCGCCATCGCCGAACAGCACGCAGGTGGCCCGGTCGGTCATGTCCAGAAGCCGCGAGAAGGTTTCGGCGCCGATCACCAGCACCCGGTCGGCCTGGCCGGTGCGGATCAGCGCATCGGCATTGGCCAGCGCAAAGATGAAGCCCGCGCAGACCGCCTGCAGGTCAAAGGCAAAGCCATGGGTCAGGCCCAGCTCGCGCTGCACGATGGTGGCGGTGGCGGGGAAGGTCAGATCCGGCGTGGTGGTGGCGACGATGATCGCGTCGATGTCGCCGGCTTCCATGGCGGCATCGGTGAGGGCCGCGCGCGCCGCGGCGGTGGCCATCTGGCTGGTGGTTTCGCCCTCGGCCGCGAAATGGCGCTGCTCGATGCCGGTGCGGGTGCGGATCCATTCATCCGACGTGTCGACGATTTCTTCGAAATACGAATTGGGAACAACACGTTCGGGCAGGTAATGCCCGACGCCGCGAATGACTGCCCTGCGTGTCATGGTGCCTCGTTCGCCTTTTCTGTGTTGAGGGTGTCCGGGTCTGTGCCTGCGTCGCCAGCAGGCATTGGCATGGTGGCAACCCGGGCGGCGATGCGTTCGGAAAAGCCCGAGCGGGCCAGGTCGGCGGCCAGTTTCACCGCGGCGGCAATGCCGGTGGCGTCGGCCGAGCCGTGGCTTTTGATTACCGTGCCGTTGAGCCCCAGGAACACGCCGCCATTGACCCGCCTGGGGTCGATGCGCCGGTTGAGCCGTTTCAGCGAGGTCAGCGCCAGCAGCGCCGCGATCCGGGCAAAGGGCGTGGCCTTGAACGCCTCGCGCAGAAACTCGCCAATGATGGTGGCGGTGCCTTCGCCTGTTTTCAGCGCCACGTTGCCGGTGAAGCCGTCGGTGACGATCACATCAACCCGGTTCGACGGAATATCGCCGCCCTCGACAAAGCCCAGATACTCGAATTCGGCGCTGTCGGCGGCCTTGGCGATCAGCTCGTTGGCGGCCTTGAGTTCGGGCCGGCCCTTGTGTTCCTCGGTGCCGACGTTGAGCAGGCCGATGCGCGGGCGGGCAAGCCCCAGCCCGTTGCGCGCATAAGATGCGCCCATCAGCGCATATTGCATGAGGTCGCATTCGTCGGCGCGGATGTCGGCGCCCACGTCCAGCATGATGTTGAAGCCGCCCGGGTTGCGCGACGGCCACAGGCAGGCAATGGCCGGGCGGCTGACGCCAGGCAGCTTGCGCAGGCGAATCATCGACACTGCCATGAGCGCGCCGGTATTGCCGCAGGAGACCGCGACTTCCGCGTCGTGGTCGCGCACTGCCTCGATGGTGGACCACATGGACGTGTCCTGGCCCTTGCGCATCACCTGGCTGGGCTTGTCTTCCATGGAGACCACGCCGTCGGCATGGCGGATCTCGACCCGGCCGGCCAGTTCGCGGCGCTTTGCCACCAGGGGTTCCAGCTGGTCGCGCGGCCCGTGCAGGATGAAGCCCAGGTCAGGATCCTGTGCGGCAACCTGCGCCAGGCCCGCCACCACCGTGGCAGGCCCGTTGTCGCCGCCCATGGCGTCGACGGAGATGATCGTTTGATTCTGCGTGCCTGTCTGCATGTCTTTCGGGCCCTTCAGTCAAGGCTATCAGACATGCCGGACACCCGCGACAAAAAAGACGCGGCTTACGCCGCATCCTCGTCGTCAAACAGTGCGTCGTCGATCATCGACACCACTTCACGGTCATCGTAATGGCCGCAGGAGGGGCAGACGTGATGCGGGCGCTTGGTTTCGCCGCAATTGGTGCATTCCTGCGGATTGGCGGCAACCAGCGCGTCATGGGCGCGGCGGTTGTTGCGGCGCGATTTCGATACTTTGTTCTGTTGGACGGCCATGTCTCAACCTCGGTTTGGGGGGCACGGTGGCCCGGATGCGATTCTCGTGTGATCCCGGATTGCGGTGCTCTTACGCCGTCTGGCGCGGCCTGTCCAACCCATCTTGATCAGAAAGCCGGGAACATAGTGTGATCTGATGGCTTTGCAAGCGTTTTCTGCCCGGTTTGATGCCCCGGTTTCAGGTGCTGTCGCCGTCGTCGGGTTCATTGTCGCCGGCGCCGGCTTCCAGCCGGTCCCTGAGTTCGGCCAGCCCGGCAAAGGGGCGGGTATCCTCGTCGCGCAGCGGCCGGGCGCCGGGGCCTGCGAATACCGCCTCGCCCAGTTCGGCGCCGGGCGCGCGCGGCCAGTCCGGCACCGCCAGCGCCAGCGCCTCGCTCAGGACTTCGCCCAGGTCGATCACACGCCCCAGCGGTTCCTCGCGCACGTCCTCGGGCATCTCGATTTCGGCCTCGGCGTCCTCGCCGGTCGCCTCTGGCGGCGGCAGATATGCGGGCTCGGCCCGCCAGATCCGTTCCACCTTTTCGTCAATGCGGGTGGTGACCGGGGCCAGCGTCACCACGCAGGGCTGCACCATGGTGGCGCCCAGCATGGCATCAAGCTGCCAGTCGCCGCCATCGAGCGGCCGCAGCGTGCCGCGCAGCGCCACCTTGCGCAGGGCCGTGAGGCCCAGTTCGCGGGCCATGGCCTCCAGCCGGGCGCGGTCGGGAATGAGCGTGACGGGGCGCGGCTCGTGGCGCGGCAGGGAAGCCACGCTCAGAACCGGCTGCCAGGCCGGTCGGGGCGGGGTTCGGCCGGAGTTTGCGCCGGAAACGGATTTTGGCATGGCTGTTTTCATTTCTTGAACGCTGGGCTATCCTTCTGTAAGCCGATAGGGGCAAGTGCGGAAGAGGGCAAGAGGGCGCTATGGTCAGAATGAGCCAGACGGTCAGGGTTGTGGTCGCCATTTTGGTGGCGGGAGTGCTGACTGCGTGCAGCGCCACCTTTCAGAACCACGGCTATATCCCGCCGCAAAAGCAACTGGATGCGATTCTGATCGGGCTCGACACCCGCGACACGCTGCGCCAGTCGATCGGCGCGCCGGGCACGACCGGGCTGCGCACGGATGGCGCCTGGTATTACGTGCAGAGCCGCTATCGCAATGTTACCTATAACGCGCCCGAGGAGATTGACCGCCAGGTGCTGGCGATCAGCTTTGATACGCGCGGACGTGTTGCCAATATCGAACGCTTCGGCCTGGAGGACGGGCGTATCGTGGCCCTGTCGCGCCGGGTGACCGAAAGCACGGTGAAGGGCCGCGGCTTCCTGGCCCAGTTGTTTGGCAATTTCGGGCGGGTCGACGTCTCGCAGATGCTGTAAGCGCGGGATTGACGGGGACGGCCCCTAGTCCTGGTCCGGTTCACCCTCTGGTTCAAAGTCCAGCGCTATCCCATTGATGCAATAGCGTAATCCGGTGGGGCCGGGGCCGTCCGGGAAGACATGGCCCAGATGCGCGTCGCAATTGCTGCACAGTACCTCGACCCGGCGCATGCCCAGGGAATTATCTTCGCGCTCGGCAATGTTTTCCGGGCGCGCCGGTGCGGTGAAGGACGGCCAGCCGCAGCCCGCGTCGAACTTGCTGTCCTGCGCAAACAGCTCGGCGCCGCAACAGGTGCAGTGGAACTTGCCGGGGACGGCCGGGAAGCCGGGATGCGAAAACGGCCGCTCGGTCGCGGCCTCACGCGTGACCCGATAGGCCAGATCGGACAGGCGCGCGCGCCATTCCGCGTCGCTGAGGTGCATTTTCTGTCCGTCGCGTTTTGCCATGCCTGTTCTCCTGCATCCGTTTGTTCCATACTCGCAGGCAAATGCCCAGTCACGGGAAATTTCGGATGGGTGAGCCAGTGGAAGCGACCGAAGCCGAGGTGCTTGAGCGCGGCAGGTACCGGGCCCGGGCCAGCCGGGCTGCGGACGACGTGCGCGCAGCACAGGCGCTGCGCCGGCAGGCCTTCTACGGGGCGGCGGATGGCGGGCTGGACCGGGACCGATTTGACCGCAAGTGCCTGCATGTGCTGGTGGAAGAGGCCGCATCGGGGCGGCTGGTGGCCTGTTACCGGCTGCTTTTTCTGGGCTCTGGTGCCGAGATCGGGCAAAGCTATGCGGCGCAGTTCTATGACCTCGCGCGGCTCATGGCCTGGCCCGGGCGGATGGTGGAAATGGGGCGGTTCTGCCTGGCGCCGGGGGCGCATGACCCCGAGATCCTGCGCACCGCCTGGGCGATGATGACCCGGCTGGTGGACCGCGAAAGGATCCAGATGCTGTTTGGCTGTTCGTCCTTTGCCGGCACCGATCCGCGCGCGCATCTGCCGGGGCTGGCGGTGCTGCGCGACCGATTCGTGGGGCCTGTGAAATGGCGCCCGGGGGTGGGTGCGCCGGACGTGTTCGGTTTTGAGCGGATCGGCGCGGTCACGCCCCGGCTGCGCGCGGTGCCGCCGCTGCTCAGGACCTATCTGGCGATGGGCGGCTGGGTGTCCGACCACGCGGTGATCGACCGGGCGCTGGGCACGCTGCATGTGTTCACCGGGCTGGAAGTCGCCGCCGTGCCCGAGGCGCGCGCGCGGGCCCTCAGGGCGCTGGCGCACAAGACGCGGTGAACGGGGTGCGGTGCGGGCACCGGATGTTGACCTTGGCCGCCCGAGGCCGTAGCTCGGGGCCATGGCACGCGCACCGCTTCTTCAGCTTTCGGATATTTCGCTCACCTTCGGGGGCGACCCGGTTTTTGACGGGCTTGACCTGGTGGTGCAGCCGGGCGACCGGCTGGCGCTGGTGGGGCGCAATGGCTCGGGCAAATCGACCCTGATGAAGGTGATGGCCGGGCTGGTCGAGCCTGACCATGGCGACCGGGTGCTGACCCCGGGCGTGCATGTGGCCTATATGGAGCAGCACCCCGACATGACCGGCCATGCAACCCTGGGCGATTACGCCACGGCCGCGCTGCCGCCGGGGCAGGAATACCTGGTGGAACAGGCCGCCGTGGGGCTGGGTTTCGACCCCGGCGTGGCGGTGGAAACCGCGTCGGGGGGCGAACGCAGGCGGGCGGCCCTGGCCCGGCTGCTGGCCGAAGAGCCTCAGCTGATGCTGCTGGACGAGCCTACCAACCATCTGGATATTCAGGCAATTACCTGGCTAGAGGAACGCCTGGGCCAGACCCGCGCGGCGTTTGTGCTGATCAGCCATGACCGCGCCTTTCTCAGGGCGCTCACGCGGGCAACCCTGTGGCTCGATCGCGGCCGGCTCAGGCGCCAGAACAAGGGGTTCGAGGCATTCGAGGCCTGGCGCGACAAGCTGTGGCAGGAAGAGGATCAGACCCGCCACAAGCTCGACCGCAAGATCAAGGCCGAAGCGCGCTGGGCGGTCGAAGGCATTTCCGCCCGGCGCAAGCGCAACCAGGGGCGGCTGCGCGCGCTCCAGGCCATGCGGGCCGAACGCGCGGCGGCGATCCGGCGCCAGGGCACCGCTGGCATGGCACTGGAGGCAGGCCGGAAATCCGGCCGCAAGGTCATAGAAGCCAAAGGTATTTCAAAGGCTTACGGGGGCAAGGTGATCTTGCGTGACTTTTCCGTCACCGTGCAGCGCGGTGACCGGGTGGCGCTGGTGGGCCCCAATGGAGCTGGTAAAACGACGCTGCTCAACATGTTGATCGGCAAGGAAAAACCGGATACGGGAACGGTGCGGCTGGGCACCGGGCTGGAAATGGCGGTGTTCGATCAGAACCGCGCGGTCCTGAACCCCGACGCGACCCTGTGGGAAACGCTGACCGGCGACGCGGCGCTGGGGGTGTCGGGCAAGGGCGACCAGGTGATGGTGCGCGGCGCGCCCCGCCATGTGGTCGGGTATCTCAAGGATTTCCTGTTTTCAGAAGAGCAGGCGCGCGCGCCGGTGCGGTCGCTGTCGGGCGGGGAAAAGGCGCGGCTGATTCTGGCGATGATCATGGCCCGGCAATCGAACCTGCTGGTGCTGGACGAACCCACCAATGACCTCGACATTGAAACGCTGGACCTGTTGCAGGAGCTTTTGGGCGACTATGCCGGCACGGTGCTGCTGGTCAGCCACGACCGCGATTTCATCGACCGGGTAGCGGCCACCACCATCGCCATGGAGGGCGACGGGCGCGCCCGCATCTATGCGGGCGGCTGGTCGGATTATCTGGCCCAGCGCGGCACGCCGGACGGCCCGGCGCAGGCAACGCGCAAGCGGGCGAAGGCGCCCAGGGCCCGGGCGGCGCGGCCTGCGCAAAAGGACGGGCTGAGCTTTGTCGAACGCCACCGGCTGCAGGAATTGCCCGGCGAAATGGCGCGGCTGGAAGCCGAGATCGGCAAGCTGGAAGCCTATCTGGCCGACCCGGAGCTGTTTACCAAGGCGCCCGCGAAATTCACCAAGGCCAGCGAAGCGCTGGGTGAACGCCAGGCGGCGCTGGCGGCGGCCGAAGAAGAATGGCTGTTGCTTGCCGAAAAGGAAGAGGCCGGGGCCGGGTGAACCCGGGCGGGAGCGAGGGGTTCCACCCCTCGCGCTCCCCGGAGTATTTCGGGAAAGATGAAAAGGAGCGACGTCGCGCGCCGCGCGGAGGAGCGGCGGGCTACGCCGGGAGGTGGATCGGGAAGCGCGCGCGGATCGCGGCGTCGGCCTCCGGTGTGAAGGATGCCCTGGAAGGCGCTGAAAGAATGGCGTTTTTCCGGTCTGTTGCGCGCGCCAGAAGCTCTGGCTTGGCCTGCTCTTCCCATTCCTTGGGCGTGGTTCGATCGGCAAGATCGGGGTAGAGGTATTCGCTTTGCATCAGCCGGAGCGTCTGCGCCGTGCCCAGGTAATGGCCGGGGCCGGTGAGGCACACCTCCTCCATCGCGGCCAGGGCCAGGGTATCGGGCGTCACCTCGATGCCGCGCACGCAGCGCAGGGCCTGGCCGATCAGGTCATTGCCCAGAATCAGGCTTTCCAGGCTGAACCCCATGAGCGAGGCATGCATGCCGGCGGCCTCGTAGATCAGGTTGAGGCCCGCGAGCCCGGCCGAGAGGTTCGAGCACATTGCCTCCCACCCGGCCTGCATGTCGGGCAGCTTGGCGTCGGCAATGCCAGCGGCCGCCGCCCCGGGCAGGCCCAGGTAATGCGCCATCTGGGCGCAGGCCGCCGTCAGCAGCGCCTGTTCGCCCGAGCCGCCTGACATCGCCCCCGTGCGCAGGTCGGACACGAACGGCCAGGTGCCGAAGATTGCCGGGTGGCCGGGGCGGAGCGCGTTGACATAGACGAGCCCCGCCAGGCATTCGGCCACTGCCTGCATCACCGCGCCCGCCAGCGGCGCCGGGGCCGTGGCGCCCGATTGGCCGGCCGAGAGCAACAGCACCGGCATGCCGGCGGCCACGCAGGCCTCGAGCGTTTCGCAGGCCTCGGTCGCGAATTTCATCGGCGGCACCACGAAACAGATGGAGCACGACGCAAAGGGCCGCGCGCGCCAGGCCGCCTCGCCGCCTGCGATCAGGTGCAAAAGCGCGACCGCGTCCGCC
>Ga0256832_1002540_pt1 | contig 12464 bp, 15 predicted proteins | sample 134614metaG_FD_190534 | JGI IMG/M metagenome (GOLD analysis project Ga0256832, IMG submission 190534) | Hydrothermal vent microbial communities from Lau Basin, Pacific Ocean - 134-614 | ecosystem: Environmental > Aquatic > Marine > Hydrothermal vents | place: Pacific Ocean: Lau Basin | collected... | reverse complement strand
GCCCGTCGCCGGCGCAAGAAGGCCGAGGCCCGCCGCGCCGCCGAGGGGAAGGGTGAGGCGGCCGCCGAATCCAAGGGTGCCGAGGCCAAGAAGGGCAAGGCCCAATCCAAGGCCAAGGCGTCGGGCAAGAAACGCCGCTCCCGCGGCCCCCGCCGCAAGTCCGGCTCGTGAGCCGCCACGACCCGATCGCCTACGGCCTGCACAGCGTCCGCGCTTTGCTGGAGCGCCACCCGGAGCGGGTGCGCCTGCTGTGGGTGGAGGCCGGCCGCGAGGACGACCCCCGCCTGCGCCCCCTCCTGGAGCGGGCCCGGAGCGCCGGCGTGGCCATCGAGTCGGTGCAGCGCCGCACCCTGGACAAGCGCACTGAAGGTGGACGCCACCAGGGCCTCCTCGCCCACCTGCGACCGGCCCCCGATCTGGGCGAGGCGGATCTCTTCCAGGCCGTGGAATCCCTGCCCGGGCCGGCCCTGTTCCTGGCCCTGGACCAGGTGCAGGACCCCCACAACCTGGGGGCCTGCCTGCGCAGCGCCGACGCCGCCGGCGCCCACGGCGTCATCGTCCCCCGCGACCGCGCCTGCCCCCTCACCCCCGCCGCCCGCAAGGCCGCCTCCGGCGCCGCCGAGACCGTACCCCTGTACCGGGTGGCCAATCTCGCCCGCGCCCTGGAAGGCCTCGCCCGGCGCGGGGTGTGGACGGTGGGCCTGGCCGCCGAGGCGGATGCCCTCCTCTACGACATGGACCTCACCGTGCCCACCGCCCTAGTGCTGGGGGCCGAGGGCAAGGGCTTGCGGCGCCTCACCCGCGAACGCTGCGACCACCTGGCCCGCCTCCCCATGGCTGGCACGGTGGAGAGCCTCAACGTCTCCGTTACCGCCGGCATTGCCCTGTTCGAGGCGGTGCGCCAGCGCCTCGTTGCGCCGTCCACCGGGGGGCAGTAGAATAGCCGGCTTCGCCCGCCCCCGTGCGGGCGTCTCCTTGCCTCACCGCCCGCGCGCGGGAGGCTGCCTGAAACCAAGAGGAGCAAGTTCCATGCGTCACTACGAAATCGTGTTTCTGGTCCATCCCGACCAGAGCGAGCAGGTTCCCGCCATGATCGAGCGCTATCGCGCCATGATCGAGGGCGATGGGGGCAAGATCCACCGCCTGGAGGACTGGGGCCGCCGTCAGCTCGCCTATTCCATCAACAAGGTCCACAAGGCCCACTACGTGCTCATGAACATCGAGTGCGGCAAGGAGACCCTGGACGAGCTGGTCTCCGCCTTCCGTTTCAACGACGCGGTGCTGCGCCACCTGGTCATCAAGCGCAAGGAGGCGATCACCGAACCGTCCCCCATGATGGCCAAGAAGGAAGAACGCGAGGGCCGTCCCGAGCGGCCCGCCCGCGAGGAGAAGGCCGAAGCGGCGCCGGCCGGCGCCACCGCCGGCGAGGCCGGGGATGCCGCCGCGGCCCCCGAGGCCTGAGCCGTCGAACCACATCGAGCTGGGCGGCGAGGTGGAACGGGTGGACCCCCTGCGTACGACCCCGGCGGGTATCCCCGTCGCCGCCTTCCTCCTCGCCCACCGTTCACGGCAGACGGAGGCCGGCCTGGCGCGCGAGGCGCGTCTGCGCATCCGCGTCCTGGCCGCCGGCCCCCTGGCCGAGCAGGCCGCCCGTCTGGCGCCGGGGGCGCGGGTGGAAGTGAGCGGTTTCCTCAGTCGAAGCAGCTACCGTCGGGAGGACACCCACCTGGCTCTGCACGCCCAGCACATCCGCATCGTCGAGGACGAAACGTCCCATCGAAAGCAAGAGGATTGAAGCCATGTCACGTTATTTCCGCCGTCGCAAGTTCTGTCGTTTCACCGCCGAAGGCGTCAAGGAGATCGACTACAAGGATCTCAACACCCTGAAGGCCTACATCGGCGAGACGGGCAAGATCGTGCCCTCCCGCGTCACCGGCACCAAGGCCAAGTACCAGCGCCAGCTCGCCCGCGCCATCAAGCGCGCCCGTTACCTGGCCCTGCTGCCCTACTGCGACGCCCACAAGTAAGCGGCGCGGGGAGGCGGGGCGATGAAGTGGCTGGCCGGCTTCGTGATGCGCGGACGCGCGCAGGCCGTGCTGGTCACGGTGGTCTTCGCCGTCCTCTCCATCCTCATCCAGCCGCTGGTCTATCTGAGCGGTGCCGCGGTGGCCCTGGTGACCCTGCGCCTGGGCGCCGGGCCGGGCTTGTTCGTGACGGCCGCGGCGAGCGCGGTGGTGGCGGTGCTGGCGGCCCTGTCCATCGGCAACCCGGCCTACGCCCTGGCCTTCGTCGTCGGGGTGTGGGCGCCGGTGTGGGTGCTGGCCATCGTCCTGCGCGCCACCATCAACCTGCCCGTCACCGTCCTCACCGGCGCCGGGCTCGCCCTGGCGGCTGTTCTGGGGATGCACGCGATCTTCGGCGATCCCGCCCAGTTCTGGATGCAGGTGCTGGACGTCTTCCTGAAGGACGCCCAAATGGCCGGGATGGCCGAGTTCAAGGACATGCTGGCCCGCTCCATGACCGCGATGCTGGCCATGGCCTGGCTGTTCGGCATGTACATCAGCCTGCTCATGGGGCGCTGGTGGCAGGCGATGCTGTACAACCCGGGCGGCTTCAAGGAGGAGTTCCTGGCCCTGCACATCGGCAAGTGGCCGGCCTGGGGGGTGGTGGCCCTGTCCATCTGGGCGATGGTGGACAAGGGCGATATGGGCAGCCTGCCCACCGACCTGGCGGTGGTGGCCCTGGCCCCCTTCTCCCTCGCCGGCGTGTCGTTCATCCACGCCTGGGTGGAATACAAGAACTACAGCGCCTGGTGGTTGCTGCTGCTGTATCTGCCGGCCCTCTTCATGCTGCCGCAGGTGGTCTTCACCCTGGCCCTGGTGGGCCTGTCGGACAGCTGGGTGGACTGGCGCTCGCGCTGGCGCCGGAAAGAGCCGCTGCCGGCCCAGCCGGCGGCGAACGAGGACGAAGGGCCCGGGGAGGCCCTGCCCCCAGGTGGCGAGGAGCGCCCCCGTGAGGGCGAGCCCGACGAACGCAAAGACAAAGATTGATCGAGACAACGAACGAGGTGAAAGGCGATGGAAGTCATCCTGCTGGAGAAAGTGAAGAACCTGGGCGACATCGGCGACCGCGTCAAGGTGCGCCCGGGCTATGGCCGTAACTACCTGATCCCCTTCCGCAAGGCAGTGCCGGCGACGCCCGAGAACATCCAGCGTTTCGAGGCAGAGCGCGCCGAACTGGAGCGCAAGGCGAAGGAGCAACTGGAGGCCGCCCAGCAGCGCAAGGAACAGCTGGAGGGCCTGACGGTCACCATCACCAGCAAGGCCGGCGACGAGGGCCGCCTGTTCGGTTCCGTGGGCGTGCGCGACATCGCCGAGGCGGTGACCGCCGCCGGCGTGCCCCTGGCCAAGAACGAGGTCTCCCTGCCCGAAGGCCCCATCCGCACCGTCGGCGAGTACGAGGTGACCGTCCACCTGCACCCGGACGTGGAGGGGACGGTGAAAGTGAACGTGGTGCCGGAGTGATCCCGGCCGGGCGAGGCTAGATGGCAGAACAGGTGATGGCCGCCCCCACGGGCGGCGACACCGCCGAACTCAAGCTCCCGCCCCATTCCCTGGAGGCGGAACAGGCGGTGCTCGGCGGCCTCATGCTGGAGGCGTCCGCTTGGGACAAGATCGCGGACGTCATCACCGCCGAGGACTTCTACCGCCACGACCACCGCCTCATCTTCCAGGCCATCGACGAGCTGGTGAGCCGCCAGCAGCCGGTGGACGTGGTCACCGTCTCCGAGCACCTGGAGTCCCAGGGGCGCCTGGAGGAGGCGGGCGGCCTGGCCTACCTGGGGGCGCTGGCCAAGAACACCCCCAGCGCCGCCAACATCCACGCCTACGCCGCCATCGTGCGGGAGAAGGCCATCCTCCGCGCCCTCATCCGCGCCGGGCAGGAGATCACCGAGATGGCCTTCCACCCCGAGGGCCAGCCGGTGGAGGTGTTGCTGGACCGGGCCGAGCAGGTGGTCTTCCACATCGCCGAGCAGGGCGCCCGCGGACGCGCCGGCTTCGTCAACATCAAGGACCTGCTCACCCGCGCGGTGGACCGCATCGACGCCCTGTTCCAGCAGGACAACCCCATCACCGGGGTGCCCACCGGCTTCGCCGACTTCGACGAGATGACCTCGGGCCTGCAGCCCTCCGACCTCATCATCGTCGCTGGCCGCCCCTCCATGGGCAAGACCACCTTCGCCATGAACATCGCCGAGCACGTGGCGGTGCGGGAGAAGCTGCCGGTGGCGGTGTTCTCCATGGAGATGCCCGGCGAGCAGCTGGCCATGCGCCTCATGTCCTCCCTCGGGCGCATCGACCAGCACAAGGTGCGCACCGGGCGCCTGGAGGACGAGGACTGGCCCAAGCTCACCGCCGCCGTGGGCGAGCTGGCCGAGGCGCCTTTGTACATCGACGACACCCCCGCCCTCACCCCCAACGAGCTGCGCGCCCGCGCCCGCCGTCTGACCCGCGAGAGCGGCGGCAAGCTGGGGCTCATCGTCATCGACTACCTGCAGCTCATGCAGGTGGCCGGCCGTTCCGAGAACCGCGCCGGCGAGATCTCCGAGATCTCCCGCGCCCTGAAGGGCCTGGCCAAGGAGCTGGACGTGCCGGTGATCGCCCTCTCCCAGCTCAACCGCTCCCTGGAGCAGCGTCCCAACAAGCGTCCGGTGATGTCCGATCTGCGCGAATCCGGGGCCATCGAGCAGGACGCCGACGTCATCGTCTTCATCTACCGGGACGAGGTGTACAACGAGGACAGCCCGGACAAGGGCACCGCCGAGATCATCATCGGCAAACAGCGCAACGGCCCCATCGGCACCGTGCGCCTCACCTTCCTGGGTCAGTACACCCGCTTCGAGAACTTCATCCAGCCCGCCTACGAAGAGGAATTCGCCGGATGACGGTGGCCTGGGCCGTCATCGACCTGGACGCCCTGCGCCACAACCTCCGTCTCCTCCGTGCCCGCGCCGGACGCGCGCGGGTGATGGCGGTGATCAAGGCGGACGCCTACGGCCACGGCCTGGTGCCGGTGGCGCGCGCGCTCGCCGACGAGGCCGACGCCCTGGCGGTGGCGCACCTCTCCGAGGCCCGCGCCCTGCGCCGGGCGGGAATTCGGACCCCCCTCGTCCTCCTGCACGGGGCCCTGGGGGAGGGCGAGTGGCGGGAGGTGCTGGCCCTGGGCCTGCAACCGGTGGTGCACCGGGCCGAGCAGGTGGACCTCCTGGAACGCCTGCGTCCGGAGCGGCCGCCGGCGGTGTGGCTGAAGGTGGACACGGGCATGCACCGCCTGGGGGTGGCGCCAATGGAGCTGCCCGATCTGCACTGGCGCCTGACCCGCCTCCTGGGCGGGCCGCCGCGCCTCTTGTCGCACCTGGCCTGCGCCGACGAGCCCGACGGCGCCTTCCAGGCCCGCCAGGTGGACCGCTTCCTCGCCCTCACCGAGGGTCTGCCCGGGGAGCGCTCCCTGGCCAATTCCGCCGCCCTCCTGAGTCGTCCCGACCTGGCCCTGGACTGGGTGCGCCCGGGCATCGCCCTGTACGGCGCCTCCCCGTTCCCCGGCCGGCGGGGCAGCGAGTGGGGGCTGCGTCCGGTGATGACCTTCCAGGCGCGCCTCATCGCCGTGCGCGCCCTCGCCGCGGGGGAGGCGGTGGGCTACGGGGCCACCTGGCGCGCCCCGCGCGACCTGCCCCTGGGCACGGTGGCGGCGGGCTACGGCGACGGTTATCCCCGCGCCTGCCCCTCGGGCACCCCGGTGCACGTGCGCGGCCGTCCCGCCGCCCTCGCCGGGCGCGTCTCCATGGACCTGATCACCCTGGACCTCTCCGCAGCGCCCGGGGCCGTCCCTGGCGACGCGGTGACCCTGTGGGGCGGTGACCTGCCGGTGGAGACGGTGGCCGAGGCCGCCGGCACCATCCCCTACGAGCTGCTCACCCGCCTGGGCGGGCGGGTGGAGCGGCGCCACACGGGGGCGGGCCATGGCTAAGGCGAAGACCCGTTACGTGTGCGGCGAATGCGGCGCCGAGAGCCCCAAATGGGTGGGGCGCTGCCCCGACTGCGGCGCCTGGAACAGCCTCAGCGAGGCGCCGGCGGTGACGGCCCGCAACGACCGCTTCGCCGGTTACGCCGGCGCCGCCGGCAGCCGCGTGCAGGCCCTCGCCGAGGTGGAGGCGGAACAGGCGCCGCGCATCGCCACCGGCATTGGCGAGCTGGACCGGGTCCTGGGGGGCGGGCTGGTGAACGGCTCGGTGGTCCTCCTGGGGGGCGATCCGGGCATCGGCAAGTCCACCCTCCTGTTGCAGAGCGCCGCCGCCCTGTGCGCCCAGCGCCGCGTCCTCTACGTCACCGGCGAGGAATCGCCGCAGCAGGTGGCCCTGCGCGCCCGGCGCCTGGGGCTCGCCGGCAGCGACATCCAACTCCTGGCGGAGACCCAGGTGGAGGCCATCCTCGCCGCCTGCCGCCAGGCCACGCCGCAACTGCTGGTCATCGACTCCATCCAGACGGTGTTCACGGAGACCGTCTCTTCGGCCCCGGGCTCGGTGTCGCAGGTGCGCGAGAGCGCCGCCCAACTGGTGCGCTACGCCAAGCAGACGGGCACCGCCCTGTTCCTGGTGGGGCACGTGACCAAGGAAGGGCAACTGGCCGGCCCGCGGGTGCTGGAGCACATGGTGGACACGGTCCTCTATTTCGAAGGTGACCCGGGCTCGCGATTCCGCGTCGTGCGGGCGGTGAAGAACCGCTTCGGGGCGGCCAACGAGCTGGGGGTGTTCGCCATGACCGACCGCGGGCTGAAGGCCGTCTCCAACCCCTCGGCCATCTTCCTCTCGCGCCACGAGCAGGCGGTCTCCGGCAGCGTGGTGATGGTCACCCGCGAGGGGACCCGTCCCCTGCTGGTGGAGGTGCAGGCCCTGGTGGACGCCTCGCCCCTGGGCAACCCGCGGCGCATCACCGTGGGCCTGGAGCAGAACCGTCTGGCCATGCTCTTGGCGGTGCTGGCGCGCCACGGCGGCGTGCCCATGCACGACCAGGACGTGTTCGTGAACGTGGTGGGCGGCGTGCGGGTAGGGGAGACGGGGGCCGATCTGGCGGTACTGCTGGCGGTCCTCTCCAGCTTCCGCGACCGTCCCCTGGACCGCGGGCTGGTGGTCTTCGGGGAGGTGGGCCTGGCGGGGGAGATCCGTCCCGTGCCCGCCGGCGAGGAGCGCCTGCGGGAGGCGGCCAAGCACGGCTTCAAGCGCGTCATCCTGCCGCGCGCCAACGCCCCCAAACGCCCCCCCGAGGGGGTGGAGGTGGTGCCGGTGGCACGCCTGGACGAGGCCCTGGCGGCCCTGTGACGACGCTAGGCGCCGGCGGCGTGGTCGCGGATCAGCTCCGCCAGTTCCCGCTCCAGGAGGGCGGGGTCGGCGCTGTTGAAGGCCACCAGGCGTTTCAGGTGGCTCATGCTGTCCAGGTCCAGCTGCTCGATCTCCACCCCCAGGTAGTCCCGATCCTCGTGGCGGACGTGGCCGGTGACGGCCAGGGTGCAGCGGCTGTCGGGCAGGTTGAGGGCGATGTCCACCGCCTCGGCGGTGCTGGACCAGTCCACCGGGCGCGTCACCAGCAGGCCCTTGAGGGAGATGTCCAGCAGGCGGCCGATGGCGGTGTGCCCCTGGTGGTGGAGCACCACCTCGCCGTGGAAGGGGATGCGGTGGAAATGGCGGCGGTCTTCGGCGTGGTCCATGGGTCTCTCTCCCGGGGTTTTGTCTCCTATCGACCGCACACGGGCGGAGGTTGAATGGCGAAGTGGCTGTGGTGGTGGCTGGGGTGCTGGCTGGCCCTGGGGGCGGGGGCGGCGGAGCGCCCGACGCAGCCCCTGTCCCTGTCGCTGGAGTCCTTCCTGTGGGAGGAATTCCTGGACGGCGAACGGCTCCTGTACGAACGTGGGGCGCGCCTGGCGGCGGGGGTGGAGCGGGACAATCTGGGGCGTGCCTGGCCGGGTCTGGTGTTCCTCGCCCGGGCCCGTTTCTATGGCGGACGGGTGGCCTACCAGGGGCGTTCCCAGAGCGCCGACGGGACCACCTACCCCCTGGCGAGCCACACCGACTACCTGGGTGGTGGCGCGCGCCTGTTGCTGGGGCAGCGTCTCGGCTACCTCTCCGAGGGCCCGGCCCTGGACCTCTACCTGGGCGCGAATTTCGGCCTCTGGCTGCGGAACATCGCCGGCGGCGTGGACGCGGGCGGACGGGCGGCGGCGGGCTACCAGGAACTCTATCGCCAGTGGAGCCTGCTGGCGGGGCTGGGCCTGGCGCGCCCGCAACCGCATCTGTCCTGGTTCGGGGCCGGGCTGAGCTTGCCGGTGTGGGTACGTGAGTGGGTCAGTCTCGCCGGGCAGGAGCTGCGTCCGCGCGGCGCCCCGGGCTTCTGGGTGAACCTGCGCATGCGTCTGTCGTCGCGCACCACGCTCGCCCTGGAGGCGGTGGTGGAGCGTTGGCGCGCCTCGCCGGTGGTGGGCGGCGTGTTCCAGCCGGAGAGCCGCTCCCAGCGCCTGGCCATGGGCCTGGTGTGGGCGCTCTAGGTGCAGGGCTCAGGCCAGCAGACGCGTGAGGATGCCTTCGTAGATGCGCGACAGGCGCTCCAGGCCGTCGATGTCCACCCACTCGTCCACCTGATGGATGGAGGCGTTCACCGGTCCCAGCTCGATGACCTGGGCGCCGGTGGGGGCGATGAAGCGCCCGTCGGAGGTCCCCCCGGAGGTGGACAGGGCGGGCTCGAAGCCGGCCACCTCGCGCACCGCCGCCCGCGCCGCCGCCACCAGCTCGCCGCTGGCGGTGAGGAAGGGCTCGCCGGAGAGGGACCAGTCTATTCGATAGTCCAGACCGTGGCGGTCGAGGACGGCCTCGGTGCGGGCCCGGAGCCCCTCTGCGGTGGACTCGGTGGAGAAGCGGAAGTTGAACAGGCAGGTGAGCTCGCCGGGGATGACGTTGGTGGCGCCGGTGCCGGCGTGGAGGTTGGAGATCTGGAAGGTGGTGGGGGGGAAGTGGGCGTTGCCTTCGTCCCAGCGGGTGGCGGCCAGCTCGGCGAGGGCGGGGAGGGCCCGGTGGATGGGGTTGTCGGCCAGGTGTGGATAGGCCACGTGCCCTTGACGCCCGCGCACGGTGAGGCGGGCGTTGAGGGAGCCGCGGCGGCCGTTCTTGATGACGTCGCCGGTGACGGCGGTGGAGGAGGGCTCGCCCACCAGGCACCAGTCGATGTGTTCGCCGCGTGCGGTGAGGCGTTCCACCACCTTCACCGTGCCGTTCACCGCCGGCCCCTCCTCGTCGGAGGTGATGAGGAAGGCGATGCGCCCGCGCGGTTGGGGGTGGCGGCGGAGGAAGCGCTCCACGGCGGTGACCATGGCCGCCAGGGAGCCCTTCATGTCCGCCGCCCCGCGCCCGTACAGGCGCCCGTGGCGGATGGCGGGGGTGAAGGGGGGCGAGGTCCAGGCCGCCTCCGGGCCCGGGGGGACCACGTCGGTGTGGCCGGCGAAGCAGAACAGGGGGCCGGCCTCGCCGTGCACCGCCCACAGGTTCTCCACCTCGCCGAAGGGCATGGGCTCCAGGCGAAAGCCCAGGCGCCCCAGGCGGTCGCCGAGGAGGCGCTGGCAGCCGGCGTCCTCGGGGGTTACCGAGGGGCGTTCCACCAGGGCGCAGGCGAGCGCCAGGGTGCCGTCGCTCATCCCCCCAGGGCCTCGGCGTAGGCGTCCGCGTCGAAGCCCAGGAGGATCGCCTCGCCGTCCCGCTCCACCACTGGCCGTTTGATGATGGTCGGCTTCTCGCGCATGAGGGCCATGGCGGCCTCGGCGTCGTTCACCCGCGCGCGCTCCTCCTCGGACAGGCGCCGCCAGGTGAGGCCCTTGCGGTTCAGCAGGGCCTCCCAGCCGAACTGGTCCACCCAGCGGCGCAGCTGGTCTTCGTCCACCCCCTCGCGCTTGAAGTCGTGGAAGCGGTAGTCGATGCCGTGCTCGTCCAGCCAGGCGAGGGCCTTCTTCACTGTGTTGCAGTTCTTGATGCCATAGACGTCCAGCATCACACCCCCCGCAGCAGTTCGTTGATGCCCACCTTGGCGCGCGTCTTCTCGTCCACGCGCTTGACGATGACGGCGCAGTAGAGGCTGTGGCTGCCGTCCTTGGCGGGCAGGCTGCCGGACACCACCACCGAGCCGGCGGGCACGCGGCCGTAGTGGATCTCGCCCGTCTCGCGGTCGTAGATCTTGGTGCTCTGGCCGATGTACACGCCCATGGAGATGACCGAGCCGCGCTCCACGATCACCCCCTCGACGATCTCCGAGCGGGCGCCGATGAAGCAGTCGTCCTCGATGATGGTGGGGGCCGCCTGCAGGGGCTCCAGCACGCCGCCGATGCCCACCCCGCCGGAGAGGTGCACGTTCTTGCCGATCTGGGCGCAGGAGCCGACGGTGGCCCAGGTGTCCACCATGGTGCCCTCGTCCACGTAGGCGCCGATGTTCACGTAGGAGGGCATGAGCACCACCCCGGGGGCGATGTAGCTGCCCCGGCGGACGGTGGCCGGCGGCACCACCCGGGCGCCCGTCTCGGCGAAACGGCGCGCGTCGTAGTCGGCGAACTTGGGCGGCACCTTGTCGTAGAAGCGGGTGAAGCCGCCGTCCATGACGACGTTGTCCTCCAGGCGGAAGGACAGCAGCACGGCCTTCTTGAGCCATTCGTTGACCACCCACTGGCCGTCCTTCTTCTCCGCCACCCGGGCCTTGCCGGCGTCGAGGAGGGCGAGGGCCTCCTCCACCGCCTCCTTGACCACGGGCTCGGCGTTGCGGGGGGTGATTTCGGCGCGGCGCTCGAAGGCCGCCTCGATGGTCTGTTGCAGGTCGTTCATGGGGTTCTCCGTTCGTTTCGTCGTTCTTGGGCCACCGGCGGCGAAAACGCGAAATTATAGACGTTCCACGAAGGCGCGGATACGCCGCGCGGCCTCCATGCAGTCCTCCAGGGTGGGGACGAGGGCGATGCGCACCCGACCGGCCCCCGGGTCGCCGCCGGGGGTGGGGCGGGAGAGGTAGCGCCCGGGGAGGACCAGCACGCCCTCCTGGCGGTACAGCTCGCGGGTGAAGGTCTCGTCGTCCACGGGCGTCTCGGGCCACAGGTAGAAGCCCGCCGGCGGGTGTTCCACGGCCATCGCCGGGGCGAGGATCTCCAGCACGGCGTCGAATTTCTCCTGGTAGCGGGTACGATTCTCCGCCACGTGCGCCTCGTCCCCCCAGGCGGCGGCGGAGGCGGCCTGGTTGGGGGGCGGCATGGCGCAGCCGTGGTAGGTGCGGTAGCGCAGGAAGGCGGCCAGCACCTCGGCATCGCCGGCGACGAAGCCGGAACGCAGCCCCGGCAGGTTGGAGCGCTTGGAGAGGCTGTGGAAGACCACGCAGCGGGGAAAATCGGGCAGCCCCAGGCGCGCCGCCACCTGTAGCAGGCCCAGTGGGGCCTCGCCGTCGGGCGGATAGATCTCCGAGTAGCATTCGTCGGCGGCGATGACGAATTCGTGCGTCTCGGCCAGGTCCAGGAGGCGCTTGTACCAGTCCAGGTCCAGCACCGCCCCGGTGGGGTTGTTGGGGGAGCAGACGTAGATGAGCTGCACCCGTTTCCACACCGCCTCGGGGACCGCGTCCAAATCCGGCAAAAAGCCGTTCTCCGGGAGGCTGTCGAGGTAGTAGGGCTCGGCGCCGGCGAGGAGGGCCGCCCCTTCGTAGATCTGGTAGAAGGGATTGGGCATGGCCACCAGGGGGGCGGGGTCGGCATGGCGGTCCACCACCGCCTGGGCGAAGGCGAACAGGGCCTCGCGGGTGCCGTTCACCGGCAGCACCTGGGTCTCGGGATCGACGCGGGCGGGGGCGAAGCGCCGGCCCACCCAGGCGGCGATGGCCTGGCGCAGGGGCGCGCCGCCGCGCGTGGGCGGATAGTTGCCGAGTCCGTCCAGGTGGGCGCTGAGGGCCTCCTTGGCCAGGACCGGGGGCGGGTGCTGGGGCTCGCCCATGGTCAGGCGGAGCACGGGGCGGTCGGCGGGGGGCGAGACGCCGTCGATGAGGCGCGCCAGTTTTTCGAAGGGGTAGGGGTGCAAGCGTTCCAGGTCGCGGTTCATGGGCTCTATCGTCGGCTGTGGGGCCAGGGGCGCTTCAATGTACGCCAAGGGCGATCGGGGGTCGAGTGCGGGCGGTGCGGGCGCCGGGCTTGCAATGGCGAAGTCGGCGCTTGTATGATGCGCGGAAACGACGAACCCATGCATTTCAGAGACTTGCGCTAGGGAAACCGGCGCGTCCCGTCGGGTGTGGGGAGGGGCGAGAGGCCACATGAGTGAATCCAGGCAGGAACACGCGGTCACCAAGTCGGAGCTGATCGAAAACATCGCCCGCAAGCAGTCCCAGCTCGCCTTCAAAGACGTGGAGCTG
>Ga0256832_1002539_pt1 | contig 12465 bp, 11 predicted proteins | sample 134614metaG_FD_190534 | JGI IMG/M metagenome (GOLD analysis project Ga0256832, IMG submission 190534) | Hydrothermal vent microbial communities from Lau Basin, Pacific Ocean - 134-614 | ecosystem: Environmental > Aquatic > Marine > Hydrothermal vents | place: Pacific Ocean: Lau Basin | collected... | reverse complement strand
GGCATTGGGGTTGCTATTATTACAGGTCGTGAGTCTGAACTAGTTAATCACCGAGCTTCTAATCTCAATCTTTCTCCTCAGATGATCTATCAAGGCTATAGTGACAAAGGCTTAGCGTTTAAAAAACTATTAGACAAAACAGGCTTGTCTCCGCAACAAATTGCCTATGTTGGAGATGATGTGATTGATTTGCCAGTGATGACAAAAGTAGGTTTAGCGATTGCAGTACAAGATGCCCATTGGTTTGTATTAAAACATGCAGACTGGGTCTCTCAACAAGGGGGAGGTCAGGGGGCTGTGCGTGAAATTTGTGAAATGTTGTTGGAGGCTCAAGGTAAGTTGCATATCCTTCTTGAAAGCTATCTGAAATGAATTATAAAGGGTTACTACTCGTTATTTTTTCCATTGCTATTGCGCTCTCTGTGACATGGCTTAATAATTTTTGGCTTTCCTATCAGGAATTTGTTTCAGCAAAAAATGAACGACAAATTGATTACTATCTTAGTGATTTTTCATTACTCAATACATCCAGTGATGGAGTGATGAAATATTATCTACAAGCTCAACACTTAGTACATAAAAACTCAACAGGTGGGAGTGAAATTTTTCATCCTGCTATTCAAGCGGCAGATAGTGATGGACAATATTTATTAATTGATGCTGAAAAGGCAGAGCAAAAGAAAACAGAGGGTGTTATTGAACTTGCAGGTTCGGTTCTTATTCAGAAATCCAATAACAAAACGATATTAATACCTAAAAATATAGCATTAAATCATAGCAAGGATGATGCGTCTGATTTTAGCTTAAAAACCGAACATCTTTCCTTTGATCCTACCAAGCGGGAAATTTTTACAGATGCTATGATTACACTAACTACTAAGGATGGTTTACTCACAGGCACTGGTTTACAAAGTAAATTAGATCAACAAGAACTCAGGATACTTTCAAATGTACATGCAAAATTTGATCCTAATCCGTAACATAGTAGTTTTTTCTACTTTGCTACTTTTTCCTCTATCGAGCAGTGCTGTAAAATCAGATGCTAGCCAACCTGTTTCTATTGATGCTGATTCAGTTGTCTTTAATAAATCAGCAGGTACAGCAGTCTATCAAGGCAATGTTTCTATTCAACAGGGTACGCTTAAAATTCATGCGGCACGTATTGAAATTAATGCACCTAATAATAAAATTGTCCGTATTACTGCAACGGGTAATCCGCTCACTGTTGAGCAACGAATGGATAGCGGAAAATTAGCCAAAGGAAGGGCAAAGCAAATGCGCTATTTAGTGGATAAAAAACGACTAATTCTGAGTGGCAATGCGCTACTGTCACAAGGCAATGATCAGTTCAGTAGTAACTATATTGAATTTTCTACTCTCACAGGGGCATTAAAAGCGGGCAATAAGAAGAATAATAAAAGCCGTGTACATGCTGTTTTCCATCCAACGAATAAAGCGAAATAAATTGACTATTCTTGTTGCAAAAAATCTGAATAAAAGCTACGGCAAACGCACTATTATCAAAGACGTTTCCTTGCAGGTCAATGATTCTGAAGTAGTAGGGCTTTTAGGCCCCAATGGCGCTGGAAAAACAACCTGTTTTTATATGATCGTGGGTTTAGTTGCTTCGGATAAAGGGCATATTTTATTGGATCAAACTGATCTGACTGATTTATCAATGCATTTACGCGCACGTCATGGAATTGGTTATCTAGCTCAAGAGGCGAGTATTTTTCGTAAACTTTCAGTGGCTGATAATATTTATGCTATCTTAGAAACACGTAAAGACCTTGATCGACAAGCTCGTTTAGCCAAACTGGAAAGTTTATTAGAAGAATTTCAAATTACCCATATTCGTGATAGCTTAGGTATTAGTTTATCAGGTGGAGAAAGGCGACGGGTAGAGATTGCAAGGGCATTGGCAACGGAACCTTCTTTTATTTTATTAGATGAACCCTTCGCAGGTGTTGATCCTATTTCTGTGATAGAGATTCAAAAAATTGTGACCCATCTAAAACAACGTGGTATTGGGGTGCTTATCACGGATCATAATGTACGTGAAACACTGAGCATTTGTGACCGAGCTTATATACTCGGTAATGGCTCTATTCTCGTTGCGGGTTCTCCAGAAGAAATATTACAAAATAAACAAGCTCGGGAAATCTATCTAGGTGAAAACTTTAAGCTTTAAGCTATTATAAAAATATTTCTTAAGCAATATTCATACCATCAATCAGTATTTCGTATTTTATAAACAATAGAGCATGTTACAATGTTAGCGATACAGTAATAATAACACCACAAAATAAAACTATAAGCTATGTTAAAACAGGGACTTAGTGTAAAATTAGGACAGAGTCTTTCTATGACTCCACAATTGCAACAAGCGATTCGTTTATTGCAACTCTCCTCTATTGAATTGCAACAAGAAATTCAAGAAAATATAGACATGAATCCTTTATTAGAACGAGTTGAAGATTCATTGTATGAAACAATAGATAATGATGCTCAAAATGATGAGATTGATAGTTTACAAGAAGAAAATAATGTTATTCCTGAAGAGCTTAATATCGATACTGATTGGGGGGAAATCTACGATAATGACTGGAAAAACAGCGGTAATAGCTCCGAATCTACCGCCTCAGATCTTATTGACATCATTCATTCTGTCCCTGTTACATTGCGTAGTCATTTACAAGAACAAATCGACCTAAGCCAATTGGGTCCTATTGACAAAGAAATAGCAACAACCATTATTTCTTATATCAATCCTAATGGATTTTTAACCGAATCGACGGGGCATATTTTAAAATCTTTACAACAAAAACTCCTTATTGAAGAAGATGAAGTTGATGCAATCTTACAATATATTCAACATTTAGATCCTGTTGGGATTGGTGCAAGAAGTCTCTCCGAGACCTTGTTATTACAATTAGAACACCACTATAGTGATCATGTTTTAATCAATCCTGCTAAAAAACTTCTACAAAAATATCTGGACTTGATACAAAAACGGGACTATATAAAGTTAAGGAAAGAACTAAAACTGACAATGGGAAAATTTGAAGAACTAATGAGATTGATACAATCCCTTAATCCAAGTCCTGGTGATGTTTTTAATCATTCGACAACAGATTACATTACACCCGATGTTTATGTGCGAAAAATTAAAGGCTTATGGGTTGTCTCTTTAAATCAAGAAACTCTACCTGAATTACAAATAAACAATTATTACGCGAATATGCTGACTAACCTTTCTAATAAAACAGATAAAGATTATTTGAAAAATAATATGCAACAAGCGCGCTGGTTCATAAAAAGCATTGATAATAGAAATAGTACCGTGCTCAATGTTGCTAATGCTATTGTAGAGAGACAATCTGCTTTTTTACAATATGGTGAAGAGGCAATGAAACCCATGATCCTAAAAGACCTTGCAGAACAATTAGATCTTCATGAATCGACTATTTCTCGTGTTACCACACAAAAATATCTGCATACACCGCGTGGAATTTATGAATTTAAATATTTCTTTTCCAGCCATGTTCGTACGAATACAGGAGGGGCTTGCTCAGCTACCGCTATTCAAGCCATGATAAAAAAATTAATCACGACAGAGGCGAGTAATAAACCTCTAAGTGACAGCAAATTGATGAACCTGCTCGAAAAGCAGGGGATCAATGTAGCGCGACGTACTGTCGCTAAATACCGAGAAGCAATGAACATTCCTTCGTCTCATGAGAGAAAAATGTTTGCTTAGTATATTTGTCTAAGCGTGCTAATTGGTGAGTTTGGTTTGAATTTTCTCAAAACAGCCAAATTCGACTAAAAACAATAAGGAGAAAACTATGCAATTAAATATTACTGGTCGACATATAGAAGTGACGGAAGCTCTTAATGATTATGTACATGAAAAACTTAAGCGTATCAGTCGTCATTTTGACCAAGTATTAAATATCAATGTCATTCTTGAAGTCCAAAAACTAGAACATAAAGCAGAAGCATCACTGCATGTTAGTGGTAATCACATTTTTGCTGATGCAATATCTAATGACATGTACGTTGCAATTGATGCTCTGACTGATAAATTGGATCGTCAATTAGTTAAACATAAAGAGAAAATTAAAGACCATCATAATCGAGAAGGAGCACATCGAAACCTTATTATGGAATAATTTCCATATGACTTAAAAAATAGGGAAGATTGTAACTGATCTTCCCTACACCGAAACTAACCTTCCTTTCCTCTTTATTTTTCCTCCTTTCATCAATCATATTTCTATCGTTGCTACTTTCTGCATCCAAACCTACTGTAATAGTTCTATATTATAAATATCAATTTTATACACAATAGGTTTATAGAGAAATGCATATCGTCATCATTACGGGGCTGTCAGGGGCTGGAAAATCTCAAGCACTACATACACTAGAAGATCAAGGGTATTATTGTGTCGATAATCTGCCCGTTGAATTATTAGATTCTCTCTTTAAGACAAAGCGAATCTTAAAGCAACAAAAAATAGCAATTGGTATTGATGTCCGATGCGGAAAACGTTGCCTTGGCTCCCTTCCTCTTTTTGTTCAACAATTAAAAAAACAATACAACATTGATATTATTTACCTATATGCTAACAAAAATATCCTCTTAAAACGCTATGATGAGACACGTCGTCGTCATCCACTTTCTAAGCCAGAACAAACGTTACGAGCATGTATCTTAGAAGAGGAACAGCTATTGACCTCAATACGAGAAATCTCTGATCTACAAATTGACACTAGTCAGACAGATATTTATGAACTAGCAGCTCTGATAAAAAAACGTATCTGTATTATGAGTGATTTTCAGTTATCATTGGTATTTCAGTCCTTTGGTTTTAAATACGGGACACCAAGAGATTCTGATTTTTTATTTGATGTACGTTGTTTGCCTAATCCTTACTGGGAACCTTCTTTACGCCAATATAATGGTCTAGAAACTGAAATCATAGAGTGGTTAGATAAGCAAGAATTAGTACAAGAGATGAAACAGGATATGCTTGATTTATTGCAAACTTGGATTCCTCGTTTTATAGAAAACCAACGAGCCTATCTTACTATTTCAATTGGTTGTACAGGCGGTCATCATCGTTCCGTTTATTTGGTAGAACAACTTGCCCACTGCTTCCAACAACAAAAAAACAGCGCCATTATTACGACTCATCGTGAACTTTAGGAATATAATAATAAAAATTCAGCCTTTCCTATGAAAATTCCAGAAGACCATTTAGGAACTTTTTCAAGATGCCCCTATTAATTCCGCATTAATCTCTGCTATCACTTGTAAGGGTTGACTAGAGCGTGTAATTGGTCTTCCTACCACGATATAGTCTGCACCTGCTTTAATAGCCTCAGAAGGTGTCATTACACGTGCTTGATCTCCTTTCTCGACTCCTAATGGGCGAATACCTGGGGTTACTAAAAGAAAATTTTCACCCATAAGTTCGCGTAATAAAGTGGCTTCTTTCGCAGAACAGACCATTCCATCTAAGCCTGATTGTTTAGCTAGTTTTGCAAGACGCGCTACTTGATTTTCAGCGATTGCATTTACACCAAGTTGTTGTAATTGATCATCTGTCATTGAGGTTAAGACAGAAACAGCAATAAGCTTGGGGGGTTGCTCAAACCCATTTAAAGCTTCAACTGCGGCAGACATCATTTTAGAACCGCCTGATGCATGCACGTTCATCATCCAAACATCAAGTTTTGCTGCTGCTTTACAAACAGAGGCAACTGTATTTGGGATATCATGAAATTTTAAATCAAGAAAAATATCAAAGCCCTTTTCTGTTAGTTGCTTAACGATCTCAGGGCCTGCACTAATAAAAAGCTCAAAACCAATTTTTAGCTTACACTCTGCTGGCGATAATTGATTGACAAATTGCATCGCTTTATTAGCCTCTGGAAAATCCAGTGCAATAATAAGTTTACTCGACATGATAACTCCTTAATTTTAGGTATGTGATACGACATCCCATTGATAACAGGCAGGACAACGCCATAGATAATCTTGCATTTGATAGCCGCAATTTTGACATTGAAAGCTTGCTTTTTTTTGTAAATAATTTTCAAGAGCCTGTTGAATTAAGGATAGTTTTTCATGCTCGGCACAAAACCTTTCTTGTTGTTGAAGAATAGAAATAGATTTAATAATAGAATCAATATCTAAATTTTTAGTTGCTAAATCGTTTAATAAAAAATCAGTTGAAATATTAGCAGAAGCATTTGATAAAGAAAGTTTTAATAAACAGGCTAACACACTACTATCCTTACGATACAATTGTAGCAAAAGCTGTTCTAATTCTTCATTTTTCCCTATTTTTAAGGCTATCTTCATTATCTTAGTGGATAAATGTGCTAACAGGCGAGAATCTTGTTGAATTGCTTGTAAATAAAGTTGAAAAGCCTGTTCATCATTTTTTTTTCTTTGCAGTAAATCAGCTTGTAATACCATGACACGAGCCGATTTTTTATAATTCTTATTTGCTTTAGCAATATACTCTTCAACCCGATGTAGTTTTCCCAGAGCCATTTGCTGCTCTGCCATTTCACAATAATAATGAGAAATCAGTTTTTGATCAGTAACAGGAATTTTTTTTCTCTTTGAGCAGTGGGTAGCTTCTATCGCTTTTTCCCATTCATGCGTTTGTTCGTAGATTCGTCTTAAAGGGGCGCAAGCATTTACATTTTCAGGCTCAGAATTTTGCAATTCTTGAAAAACACTCTCCGCACGATCCAGCATCCCCGCAGCTAAGTAATCTTCACCAAGAGCAAACATAACCAATGATTTTTGATCTTTATTAAGGCTCGAACGAGCCATGAGATTTTGATGTAGGCGCAAAGCACGATCTACTTCTCCTCGATTACGAAACATATTACCGAGTAGTAAATAGGTCTCAGCAGTATATTCATCCACATCAGGATGATTTATAAAAACTTCGAGTGCTTTATCAGGTTTTTCACTTAATAGGTAATTAACACCTTTAACGTAATCATCAGCCAGTTTATTTGATGTAATGCACTGTTTTATCGTATTTTTTTTAGCAGCTTTCCAACCAGAATAGAAAGCTAATGGGAGTAGCAAATATAGAATTTCTATCATTATTAAAACTTATTAATTCTGAACTATTAGGGGATTTTTTCCACGACTATACACAAAATAACTTCTTGTCACAGAAGAAATTCTAGCTGATTAAAACAATTATGCTATTTATGTGCTTTTTCGCACCTCTATAGTTGCCAGTCTATATTAGCAAATATTAATTTTGTATTGTACATTTAGATTTAGAAGCATCAACCCGATCACGAAGCTCTTTTCCAGGTTTAAAATGAGGAACATGTTTTGGTGATAAATCCACCTTTGCTCCTGTTTTTGGATTACGACCACGGCGTGCAGCACGATAATGCAATGAAAAACTTCCAAAACCGCGTATCTCAATACGCCTGCCATCAGCGAGTGTGTCACTCATTTGCTCTAGTAATATTTTCACGGATAACTCTACATCTCTACTGCTTAAATGACTTTGCTTTCGTGAAAGAATGTCAATTATTTCTGATTTTGTCATGCCCTTCTCCTGCATAGGTTAACGTGCATTTAGTGTACTCCTTGTGGTAAAAAAAAAACAGTCTGAAAACAAAATAACAACAAAAAATACAAATTAAAAAGCCAATTATTTAAAAAAAATAATTGGCTTCTAATACAAAAGTCCTAGAAATGGCTAAGAGTATAAGTAATAAGGTTTAATTACTTATTTTCCATTTGTTCTTTAAAGATATCGGCTAATGATGTTCCACCTGTCGATTTGCTACTGTATTCCTTCATGACTTCTGCTTCATCGTCATAATCTTTTGCTTTGACAGAAAGATTGATAGCACGAGTTTTGCGATCCATACCCATAAATTTAGCTTCAATCTTATCGCCAACACTTAAGATAGTGGTTGCATCTTCAACACGGTCACGAGAAATTTCAGAGGCACGTAAGATACCTTCAATACCTTCTGCTAGTTCAATCTTTGCCATTTTAGGGGTTACTTCAGTAACAACACCGTTCACTGCGCTACCTTTTGGATGTTGTGCAAAGAAGAGCGAGAATGGATCTTGGCTTAATTGCTTGATGCCAAGAGAAATACGTTCGCGCTCTGGGTCAACCGCTAAAACAATGGCTTCAACTTCATCACCTTTCTTAAAATCACGAATTGCATCTTCACCTGAAACATTCCATGAAATATCAGATAAGTGAACCAAACCGTCAATACCACCATCAAGACCAATAAAGATACCAAAGTCGGTAATTGATTTAATATTACCTTTTACTTGATCATTTTTATTAAAGGATTTAGCAAACTGATCCCAAGGATTAGGCTTACATTGCTTCATGCCTAATGAAATACGACGACGATCTGCATCGATATCAAGAATCATGACTTCAACTTCTTCGCCTAAGGTCACAACTTTTGAAGGATTAACGTTTTTATTTGTCCAATCCATTTCTGAAACATGCACTAAACCTTCAACGCCATCTTCAATTTCAACAAAACAACCATAATCAGTAAGATTACTTACCTTACCAAATAGATGGGTTTTGACAGGATAACGACGTACTAGATCTTGCCATGGATCTTCACCTAATTGCTTAAGACCTAATGATACGCGGCTTTTCTCGCGGTCAAACTTCAGCACTTTAACCTCAAGCTCATCACCGATAGTTAAAATTTCTGAAGGGTGTTTAACGCGCTTCCATGCAATATCTGTGATATGCAATAGACCATCAATGCCACCTAAATCAATGAAAGCACCGTAATCAGTTAGGTTTTTAACGATACCTTTAATGACTTTGCCTTCTTCTAGTGACTCAAGTAATGCCTCACGTTCTGCACTGTACTCTTCTTCGACCACTGCACGACGTGAAACAACGACGTTATTGCGGCGTTGATCTAATTTGATCAGTTTAAATTCTAATTCCTTACCTTCAAGGAAAGTGGTGTCGCGTACTGGACGCACATCCACCAAAGACCCTGGAAGGAAGGCACGGATATCACCCAATTCAACGGTGAACCCACCACGAACTTTACCTGTAATAATACCCGTAATAATTTCATCATTCTCGATCGCTTCTTCAAGAATTTCCCAAGCACGTAAACGCCGTGCTTTTTCACGCGATAGACGTGTTTCACCGAAACCATCTTCTACGCTTTCTAATGCAACTTCTACTATATCACCAGGCTGAACGGTAATTTCGCCTGCTTCATTTTTAAATTCTTCAGATGGGATCACCCCTTCTGATTTTAATCCTGCACTAACAGTAACGAAATCTGGGGTAACTTCAACTACTGATGCATTCACAAGAGACCCTGGGGTCATCTCAATATACGTTAAGCTTTCTTCAAACAGCTCCGCAAAACTTTCACTCATTATGGTTTAAACCTGACTATTTTCAACGTCTGCGTTCCTGTACACGACGGTTAAGTTGATGTTGCATTGTTTTTGCTAATACAACACTATCGATCAAAAGCCTTTATAAATTCAGGAAATAAAGGATTGATCAGCTAAGGAAGTTCCAAGCAATGATTCTACCAATCTTACTTGTCCTTTTGTCCCTGTTTGAATCATTTCAATCGTTGCGTAGGGCAACTATGCACCTTTTGAGGTGCTCCAATCAGAAACAAAAAATCAGCGCAATAGAGGGAGAATCATTACTTGAAACTTTTTGAAATTATTGTCTATTTTTCACAATTGCTAAGACCTGTGCAACCACTTGTTTTATTGATAGATGGCTGGTATCGATCGTTATAGCATCATTCGCTGCTATTAACGGGGCTTCGGAACGGTTGATATCACGAAAGTCACGTTCTTCTATATCAATAATCAAGCTCGCTAGACTAACATCCACACCTTTTTGATTCAACTGATTAAAACGTCGTTTCGCTCTTTCTTCAACAGATGCGGTTAAAAAGACTTTCGCAAATGCATCGGGAAATACCACTGTCCCCATATCACGACCATCTGCGACTAAACCGGGTGAGATTAAATAATCTCGTTGTCGTTTTAATAATGCTTTTCTTACACCCGCTTTAGCGGCTATTTTTGATGCCATAAGTCCACAATCTTCAGAGCGTATAGCCTGTGTGACATCTTTGTTATCTAAACGTACTTCAGTACTGCCTTCTTCACAAGGAAGAAAAACGGCATCGAGTGTTTCTGCTAGCTCAGTAAGGCGGGAGTTATCATCAAATGCAATCTTTTTTTTCTGTGCAGCCAAGGCAACTAAACGGTATAAAGCACCACTATCTAGTAATTGCCAGCCAAGTGTTTGTGCTACGTGCTCTGCAACCGTGCCTTTTCCAGAACCTGCTGGGCCATCAATGGTTAAAACGGGAAATTGACTCATTTTTATCTACTAATTTATTAGAATCGGGGGATTATACCTTGTCGTTTTGCAGAAGGAATACCTAATTAATAGAGCTATTCCATGAATAATTGAAAATTCACAATGATAAAATTTCTCCTATTGTATTTAGTTATTTTAAATAGGAAATATGTCATGACTGTTATAAAGTGGCTATTTTACAAAATGGCTCAATTTATAATAAACTGCACCGTTTTTTATCTATTGATAAAGGGTGCATCGCATGAGCAGTCCACAATCTCATCTTTACCGCGAAATTCCTTATAATTACACTTCTTTTTCTGATCGTGAAATTGTTATCCGTGTACTCGGCAATCAGGCTTGGAGTCTTCTTGAGAAATTACGAGGTAAGCGTGCGACGGGGCTTTCTTCGCATATGTTACTGGAATTATTAGGTGATATATGGATGGTGATGCGTAATCCTTATATTCAAGATGATTTATTGAATAATAAAAAACGTCGTCATTCTTTGATTTTGACAATGCAGGAGCGTCTACAACGAATTAAAGAACGTGCAGATGGCAATCAACAAGCATTAGAATTAGTTGCGATTGCAGAACAGTCTATTACTAAATTTTCTGCTTGGTTTAGTGAATATAATCATCTACGTAAAAAAGCTTTGCGTCAGTTTCGTGCTTTAACTAGCAAAGATAATATTTATTTTGACGGTTTAGCGCGTGTTTCCCATGTTACAGATGCAACCGATTGGCGGGTGGAATTACCCTTTGTGGTATTAACCCCTGATGCAGAACAAGAAATAGCCGCTTTAGTGCAGTGTTGTATTGATTTAGGGTTAACAGTGATTCCACGCGGTGGGGGGACAGGCTATACAGGGGGAGCGATTCCACTGGAAGCAATGAGCGCAGTGATTAATACGGAAAAATTAGAAACATTGAGCCAGATTCAATACCGTAATGATCTACCTGAGCTAAACGCGACCGTGGCCGTGATTCGTGCAGAGGCAGGGGTGATTACACGCACTGTTTCTGATCGAGCTCAAGCGGCAGGTTTAGTCTTTGCGGTTGATCCTACCTCACAAGATGCCTCAACAATCGGAGGCAATGTTTCTATGAATGCAGGGGGAAAAAAAGCAGTGATGTGGGGAACGACGCTGGACAATTTAGTCTCATGGCGCATGGTCACCCCTGATGCAGATTGGTTACAAGTAGAGCGATTAAATCATAATCTAGGCAAAATTCACGATCAAGAACAGGTACGATTTCGTATTACGCGCTTTGCTAAAGACGGCGTTACACAAAAAGGAAAACCTGAAATATTAAGCTTTAAAGGTCAGTTTTTTCGCAAACAGGGACTAGGCAAAGATGTTACCAATAAATTTTTAGGTGGTTTGCCGGGGATTCAAAAAGAAGGCTGTGATGGTTTAATTACCTCGGCTGAATTTATTTTACATCGACTGCCTCAGCAGGTGCGTACTGTTTGTTTGGAATTTTATGCTACTGATTTAAAAACCGCCGTCCCTGCAATTGTTGAGATCAAAGACTATTTAAACGCGAATAAAAAAGTATTGCTATCAGGGCTTGAGCATTTAGATGAGCGTTATATTAAAGCGGTTAAATACACACCTAAAGCAACGCGGGGTTGCTTGCCTAAAATGCTGTTATTAGCAGATATTGTCAGTGACAATGAAAAGGACTTAATTGAAGCCACTGATAACGTCATTAAACTAGCGAAACAACGTCAAGCAGAGGCTTTTATTGCTATTACAGCGGCTGAACGGCATAAATTTTGGTTAGATCGTACGCGTACTGCGGCGATTGCAGCTCATACTAATGCCTTTAAAATCAATGAAGATGTGGTTATACCATTGCATAATCTTTCTCGTTATAGTGAAAGTATTGAGCGCATTAATATCAAACAATCGATGCAAAATAAATTGCGTATTATTAAAGCGATACAAGCTTGTTTAAACACCGAGAATACGGAGCTGTTTAAAGGGATAAATTACAATAGCGATGCCATTAATTTTGAAGCCCTGCAATCTAAAAAAAATTATGCCAATAAA
>Ga0256832_1002538_pt1 | contig 12470 bp, 11 predicted proteins | sample 134614metaG_FD_190534 | JGI IMG/M metagenome (GOLD analysis project Ga0256832, IMG submission 190534) | Hydrothermal vent microbial communities from Lau Basin, Pacific Ocean - 134-614 | ecosystem: Environmental > Aquatic > Marine > Hydrothermal vents | place: Pacific Ocean: Lau Basin | collected... | reverse complement strand
CCACATAGGCAATGCGCTGCGCCCAGCCTGTTCCGGTTCCCAGCCATGTCGTCATCAACAAAATACCGATAATACGTTTCATCCTTAAAAACGTTGACCAATGACAAAATGGAAGTTGCCGCCGTGAGCGGTGGGATTGCCGGGAACGGGGTCGAAGCCGTAGCCCCAATCTACGCCCATGGTGCCGAACATCGGCATATACACCCGCACACCCAGGCCGGCCCCCCGATACACGTCGAACGGATTAATCCGCCGCGGATGCAGCCATGCATTGCCGGCCTCCACAAATCCCAGCACATACGCCGACATAGAAGGATTCAACGACAACGGATAGCGCAGCTCCAGCGTATATTTCAGATAAGAGGAGGCGCCGGTGATGTCCAGCTGCGGATCATGAGGTGTGAGCGATTCGTCGGTGTAGCCGCGCAATGCGATGGGTTCTTTTCCGATGACGAAGTTTCCGTAGCCGCTGAGGCCGCTGCCGCCCACCACGAAACGCTCGAAAGGAATAATGCCCACGGCCGGGTTATAGGCGCCGATGATGCCCAGCTCAAAGCGCGGGGCGATGACGAGCTTATCGACCAACGCCTGAAACCAGCTCATGGTAAAGCGCCACTTGTGATATTCCATCCACTTGAAGCGGTCGGCTACGGAAAGCCGGCTGTAGTCCTGACTGCTCATCAGCGAATAAGGCGGCGTCGCCGTCACCGACAGGCTCACCTTCCCACCCCGCTGCGGATAAATCGGCTGATCAATCGAGCTGCGCACCAGCGTAAAGGAAAAGTTCAGGTTATGGACGATGCCCGAGTCGAGGTCTTTCATCACGTAATAGGGGTCCAACCGATAACGGGTAAAAGCGCCGGAAGTGTGTAAGACAAAATAGTCGTCGGGCCATTGGAGGCGCTTGGAAAGGGCTACCGTCCCACCATACATGCGGAGGCGCTGCACCACATCGTCGGTGTAACGATATCGGCCGGGCGTATAGAGCGTATAAAATCCGGAGAACGAGAAGGCGTTGGGTTTTCGCCCGCCGAACCACGGATCGGCAAACGAAAAGTTGGCCGAGGCATATTGCGGGCCGTTGGTCTGAATCCGCAAGGCCACCCTCTGGGCGTCTCCCGCGGGATAGGGACGCCAATTTTTCCCTTTGCCGGCCTTCGCAAGGGAAAAGTTCGACAGCTGCACGCCGGCCGTCAGATAAAGGCCCTGATACCACGACCCCGACAGCTCGATCTTGTCCGTGGAGACTTCTTCCAGCTTATATTCGATATCCACCACGCCTTCGTCGGGCCGGGGATGGGGCACCACATCCATTTTTTCGGGGCTGAAAAATCCCATCTGGGCCAGTTCGCGCTGCGACCGCACCACCGCCGACCGCTGAAACCAGCTCCCGGGCCGGGTGCGCAACTCCCGCAAAATCACGTGGTCGTGCGTGGTCATGTTGCCGGCAATCAGATTCCTGTTCACAACGACCCGCGGCCCCTCTTGAATCCGGACCTCGATATCCACCTGGTGGGAATCGGTAAAGGTCTCGCCGTATTTCAATCGGAAAAAGAGATAGCCGTCGTTCATGTAGAGCGAAGAAACGTCCAGCCCCATGGGGTCGAAATAGAGGCGCCGTTCCAGCAGCGGCTTATCGTAAATATCGCCCGAGTCGATGCCCAACGTCTTTTGCAATATGTCCACGGGCACTTTTGAGTTGCCCACCCACCGAATATTCCGCACCCGATACACCGGGCCTTCATGCACCCAGACTTTCAGGTGATAGCCATCCGGCCCGATGCCGACGGAGTCTTTCACGATGCTGAAGTCCCGATAGCCGTGCGAGAAATAGAGCTGGGCCAAAGCGGCTTTATCTTCTTCCCACTTGAAGGGGTCGAACAGCGCTTTGCGGAAAATATTCCACCACCGATAGGGTTTGGTGCCGCGCATCATCCGCCGCAGCTTGGCATCGGAAAACACCGTGTTTCCTTCAAAGGAGATGCTGCGCACCCGCATTCGCGGGCCTCTTTTGACGATGGCGATGAGGATAAGTTCCTCCGAGCGGCGTTCTTCCTGGATAGATATGGTGGGATGGTCGAATCCCTTGTTGCGCAAATAGTCGGCGATGGTTTTACGGATGGCAAACCGGGTGGCATCTGTGACCACTTCACCGACGTGGACGGGCAGTTTTTCCTGAATTTTCTTGGTCCATCCACGGGGCAGGCCCTGAATCCGGACGCCGCCCAGCCGCTCACCTTCTTTCACCTTCACCCGCACCCACGCCCGGGAGTTCGGCTCATCCAGCGAATCGACATATACCTGCACGTCGCTGAAAATTCGCACATCCCACAGGCGCTTAATGACCCGCCCCAGGTCGTCGGAAAGAAGGCGAAACCGCTCACCCTCTTTCAAGCCTGCATCGGCAATAATCTCCCGAACATAGTCCTCGTTGGACGCCCCTTCAATGGTCAGCGACACAATCTCATACGGGCCGGCGCCTGTTTGCGCCGCTGCCCTTGGCGCGGCCATGGACATTGCGGTGATAGTGAGGAAAAAAGCCAGAAAATGTCGGGTCATGAATGCAATTGTTCACTGGTCATTCCAAATCGGCGCTCCCTTCGATGAAACTCCTGCAAGATATCGGCCAACACCTCCTTGTTAAAATCCGGCCACAGAACGTCGGGGAAAAACAGCTCCGTATAGGCGAGCTCCCATAGGAGAAAATTGCTGATGCGGTATTCGCCGCTGGTTCGAATCAGGATGTCGGGGTCGGGGATGTCGGCGGTGGTCAGAAAGTGCTTAAAATCGTCGGGATTTTTCAACATTTCCAGTGCATCCGTGCCTTTCCGGGCGATTTGCCGGGCGGCGTTATAGATGTCCCACCGCCCGCTGTAATTGAGGGCCACCACCAGGGTGAGGCGTTCGCCGCCCTGTGTATATCGTTCGATCCACCGCACCTTTTCCGCCGCATCCGCAGGCAGGGCGTCGATATGACCAATAAAACGCAGGCGCACCCCTTGTTTTTTCAGCTCTTCGGCTTGTTCCTGGATGGTGGCCACCAATAGATGCATCAATGCCTGCACTTCTTCCGGCGGACGCATCCAGTTTTCCGTAGAAAACGCATAAATCGTCAGGTAAGGTATCCCGAACTCGACGGCGGCCTCGACGGTCCGGCGAATGGCTTTCACTCCTTCCCGATGGCCGGCCACACGCGGCAGCCCCCGCCGGCGGGCCCAGCGGCCGTTTCCGTCCATGATAATGGCTACATGAACCACCTTTCCCGACGTCTCACTCATGATTGTATTGTATCAAAAGGGCGCGTCTCCCCCGGCGGGCAAATATATCCCTTCCATTGAGGAAGCACCTCAGAAGGTGACGCATTCGGTGCGCCGCACCACGTAATAGATGCTGACGGCGGCGGTGAAGAACCAGTCCTTGTTTTGAGGGTTTCCCCGCAGAAGCCCGCTCACCTGTTCGTCCGAATAAACAGTCGGATTGGAGAGGCGTCGGGTCAGGGCATCCCGTTGTGGGAGGTCGGCCGGGAAGTGGCCTTTGACGCCGTCGAGATAATCGGTGAGCAGCGGATAGGCCCGCACGCCCACCTGAACGAACATCCGTTCGCCCAGCATTTGCTTATATCCCAGACCAAACGGAAACCCCATCGTCCCAATCGCCGTCACTTTCCCTTCTTCTTCCAGCCGGCGGCCTTGCAAAAGATACTTCCTCCCGTCGATGGTCATCGAGGGGTTGTAATACACCACCGAGACGCCACCGGATAAGAAGAGGGTGCCCCGCGCACTGCGCACATTCAGCAAGAACCGTTTGAAGTTAAACGTAATCTCCCAATCGGCGGCCGCCACCGGCGAAGCGAAATTGAGGTTTCGCCATTGCCAGTCCGGCTTCTTTTGGTCATCAGCCTTCAGGTTGCCATACAAAAAGCGCGCCCCCCACGAAAAATGGTCGGAAAGATTCCGATGATAGGATAGAAACGCCATCGGCAACGGCGGCGATGCCGCCATCGGCAAATCGCCGTGATAACGCATCACACCGACACCCCCGCCATAGGAATGGCTCTGCGCCCACAGCATACCACCCGTCAGGCATCCCCACCACATCAAGAGAAGCCATCGCCCGCCGCTAAGCGATGAGATGCTCACTGCCAATTACACCGGTTCTTCAAGAAAAAGTAGGAGATCGTAATGCCGGAGATAAAATACCAGTCTTTATTGGTGGGGTCTCCCCGCAGTTCTCCGGGCGCCGGTATTACTTCTTCTCCCAGATATTCGTCTTTCCGCACCGAGAGCTCCCATGCCAATTCCCCCCGTTCGGCCAACAAGATTTCTTTCTCGACATACGTTGAACTGACGTCGTCGATATAGTCGGTAAAGGTTTTCCGGGCCCCGAACTCAAAGCCGATCCCCATATTGGAACTCAGTGCGGCGCGCACCCCTATTCCAAAGGGGATGGCCACCTGCGTGAGCCCATAAGGGCGCCGATCGGAATAGAAAAGCGTCCCTTGCCCTTCCGTTCCCAGCGGTTGCAATGGGACCCACTGGTCGTTGTAAAAGGTTTTGGGGTTAAATCGGAAGATGTTGACCCCCGCAAACAAATAAGGTGTAAAGGTGGCGTATCGTTTCACAAAAACGGGGCTGAAAGGCGACAAGTTCAATTCTCCCGTGACGGCGATATCGAGTAAAGGGCTCTTAAAAGAAAGGTTCCGCATTTTACGGGCGGGGTCTTTCGCGTGGGCGTCATCACCCGACAGGGTCCCATAAAACACATTGGCCTTGGCGACAAATACGGGCGAGAGATGATATCGGAGAAACAGCCCTCCGGCCGGGTGAACGGCCTGCCCGTCCACTATCCCTTCGACAAGGTCTCCCTTATAGGTCGAGAAGCCGGATAGGAGACCAAGCTCCCAAAAAGGCTTGTGCTGCCCCATCATCAAAGACGGGACAGCACAAATAAGAATGAAGAGCGTTCTGAGGAGTTTCAGCGGATTCATTCAGGATTATTGGTGTTCTGCGGGATTTAGTTTAAGGCGGCCAAAAAGCTTTTTAGCGCCGGAAAATCTCACAACGGAACTGGCGCAGCGTGCGCGACACCCAGAAGGTGGCGCCATCGACCCAGTCTTTGGTCGGATCGCCCCGCTTAATGTTCCGGTTGACAAGCGAGTTCAGGAAACTCTGGATTTCGGCGTCGCTTTTTCCCTGTGCTTTAAAGTAATCAATGTAACCGGCGATGGCTCGGGCTTTGAGCTTATCTTCGGCACTTCCTGCGTAGAGGGTGGGCAGGTCGGGGTTATACTTTGCTTTCACGCCGTCCAGATAGTCGGTGGTTGTGAAGTGTTGGCTGACTTCGATGCCGATATTCCAGAGCCCACCTACGGAATATTTAATCCCCAGGCCGTACAGAGCCGATAGGGTCACCGGCGCCCACGATTCGCCTTCCGGTTTTAATTTCCGCATGACGAACTTTTTCCCATCCACATATCGGACCGGCTCAAAATACATCACCCCCAACCCCACCAGGGCATAAGGCGTAAACGCAAAACGGCGCGTCCCGCTGATGAAAGGCAGGAAGTTGAACTCGATACCGCCGGAGAGTTCCACCACCGGCGACTTAAAGTCCAGATTGCGCTTTTGCCGCTCCCGGGAATTCATGTCCGTCACTTCGATCAAGGAGTCGGCCCCTTGAATCTGACTAAACTGCAGCGCCGCTTTAAAGTTCAAGCGCGGCTGGTAATAATACCGATAGAGGGCATAGAGCCCCGGCTTGGTCTGATTTATATACACATGGGAAGGCACCAGATCTCCTTGATAAGTGAACCCGCCCAATCCAGCACCGAACTCCACGTCCTGCGCCTTCGCGCTACGCAGTCCACCGATGCCCATAGCCACAACGGCTACCAAGCCTAAACATCGAAACCCTTTCATAGCTTGTATCATTTTTTGTGTTTCCACCGGCAAAGGTAAAAAGAATTTATCAACCGCAAGGGTTAGAAGAGATTTTTTAGGATTTCACACCGGCACGGGCGAATCGTGCGGCTGATAACCACGCCGAAATCCGTCATCCAATCGGGTGAGGGGTCGCCTCGTTTCACCTGTCCCACATGCTGCAAGAAGTTCATAATCTGTTCTTTGGAATAGCCGTTCCGGGCATAATAATCAATATATCCGACGATAGCCCGTGCTTTTAACGCTTCCTCCCCCCCTTTTTCATACATTTCCTTGACGTCGGGCCGATAGCTCCTGCTCACCCCATCCAGATAGTCGGTGGAAGTAAAATGTTGTGTGATGGACAGACCGATATTCCAGCGTCCTCCCACCGAGTATTTCACGCCCGCGCCGTATGACAGCGTCAATGCAAACGGGCGCCATTGTTTTCCTTCCGGATTCAGCGTTCGCAGCTTAAACGTCACGCCGTCGATCGTCCTGGTGGGTTCATAATGAATCACGCCCAGCCGCGTCGAGATGAACGGGGCGAAGGGAAACCGTCTCGTATTACTAATATAAGGAAGGATATTAAATTCAATCCCTACATTGGCCATGATAATCGGAGATGAAAAGTCGAGGTTTCGTTCGGCCCTTTCTTTTGAATTGACATCCATCACATCAATTAGGGAGTCGGCACCTCGGATTTCTCCCTTCATCAGTTGCACATAGGCGTTGAGTCTGGGGTTATAATAATAGCGGTAGAGGATTCCCCCGAATGGACGGGTTTGGGAGATATAGAAATGGCCGGGCACCAAATCTCCCTGATACAAAAGGCCGCCGCCGATGACGCCGATTTCGGCATCCTGCGCATACGATGGAACGCTCACAAACAGCATGATTGCTGTCATCATCATGATAAGCTGTAAACGTTTCATGGCACTTTTTTCGGCCAAAGATAAACATTCTTGATTAAAAACACCGTTCCTCAAACAATCGGCGGACCGATCGTAAATAATACTCAAACGTAAAAAAACGCGCCGCTTCCACCGCTTTGTTTTTCTCCCGAAGCCACCGGTCCGGCATCGAGATATAATCCATAATTGCTTTGTAATACTGATAAGGGTCGGAAAAATCAAGGGCCTTTCCCACATCAAACCGCGCCAGAAACTGCGGGATGGATGAGATGGTGCTGGAAAGAGGGACGGCGCCGTAGCTCATGGCCTCGCTCAACACCTTGGGCCACCCTTCCGACGCATACGTCGGGAGCAAGATAAAGTGGGCTTTTTGATATAAAGGAGCAATCCGACTTCTGGGAAGCCATCCGTAGAGGCGGACCCTGGGGGAAAGTCCCGTTTCATGGACCATGCGTTCCACCGCCTCCCGCGCCGGTCCATCTCCGACAACGTGAAACTCAAAAGGGACATTTTCCCCACGCAAGGTTTTGATGGTTTCCATCGCCGTGTAAATTCCCTTTTCTTTTTCGACCCGGCCGACAAAAAGGAGCTGATAAGGCGCTGACAGCTTTTTATCCTTGACGGCCTCCGCCGCCTTTCGGCGCGCCGCCTCGGAGAACGACGGATTGAAAAAAGAACGGACGTGGGCGGGGTCTTCCTTCCATGCGCCGTTGACGGTGACACACGCTCGGGACCATCCTTTTCGGAGAAGCCACCGCTGAATATCGTAGCTTATCGCCTGTCGGGTGGTCGGGCGCCAATTGCCTGCATACTTGATCCACCGTCGGCGGGGATGTTTTTTGATAATCAACTGAATCATGGCCAGAAGGGCGATGTTGGCGGGCGCCCGCACATGCACGGCATCGGCTTTCCGCAACTCTCGGGCGATGGCGGCCCAGTAAACAGGCCAGGCCCTGACAACGGCGCCCTTTCCTTTCAAGCCCATCCCGCCGGCCGGCGGCACAGGCACATATCGCACATTGGGCGCTCGATAGGGCGACACATTCCTCGGGGGCGGGCCATCGTGAAGGGGCGCTACGTGAATCAATTCCTCGAAGAGGGTGGCCAGCCGACTGAGTTCTTCGATGGTAGGGCCGAACCCCACCAGGCCGCCTTCATGACGATAATGAGCTGTGTGGGAGACGACCAGAAGGCGACGCGGAAAGTCTATGTCCATCGGATTTTTTCTTTTCGGAGGAAAGCTTCCAGCCCCTGCTTGAAATCGTGGGTTTCCCGCGCCCGTGCATTCGCGATCACTGCCCTTTCCAGGGCCGCGTCCAATCGATCTTCATCCATCTGTTGAAGCAATCGTCGGGTATGGGTGACCGATTGAGGGCTCACACCGGCCAGCGTTTCCGCAACAAATTGGTTAACCCTTGCCTCCAGCGCCGGCACATCGTCCATCACTTCGGTGACCAGGCCATATGCTTTCCCCTGCCGCGCCGAGAAGATTTCGCCCGATAACAGCAGGTGACGGGCTGTCCCTTCCGACACTTTTTTTAATAGAAACACCGACACCAGCGCCGGCACAAACCCGATTCGGACCTCCGGAAAGCCCAGCTTGGCATCGGCTGCGGCAAACACGAAATCCGATACCAGCAAGAACCCCATTCCGCCGCCCAAGGCGGGCCCGTGCACCTTCGAGACCACCAGACACGGCAACTGATAGAGCGCCCGGTATAATCGCATCAGTGCGGCCGAATCTTGCACGTTTTCTTCATATGAAAATTCCGCCAGCCGGCGAAGGTAGGCCAGGTCGGCCCCCGCGCAGAAAGCCTTGCCGCGCCCTTCCAGAATCAGCATGCGCGTATCAGCCGGCAGGGAGGTGACCGCCGCCGTTAGTTCTTCAATCATCTTCGGATGGAGGGCGTTTCGTTTCTCGGGGCGGTTCAATGTGATCCGGCAGACGCCTTCATCGCATGAGACCACTATCATCTGGTAGGTGTTCGTCATGGCTTCGGCCGTTTGAAGCGTGCAAGTTTAGATAATATTTTTGCCTGAGGAATACAACGCCACATCTTTCCACCACGACCGCCTTTTCCGATGTTGTTTCGTTTTCTTCAATACATCAACCCCGGCTGGTATTATCACCTGCGCCCGCGGCGCGCTGTTGCGCACTTTGTGCAGTGGGAAGCGATGGACGAGACCGAAAGGAAAATTATTGCCTACGATCCGCTTTATTCCGACGCAGCCGTCAGCCGGCTTGATGCGGCTTGGCAGGGATGGGCACGCGGCATCATCACCACGGACTCGGAAAGGAGACTGCATGCGCTTCCTACACCGTTGCCGGAAGACGAATACCGGTTTCTGCGCAAATATTTTCACCCCGTGTGGTCGTGGTATGTTCTCCTTCTCCGCATCATATCGGGGCACCACCCCATCCAGGAAGTTCGGGCTTTCCGAAAACAGCGGAGGGTAAGTCGGGTGCCGCTTTCCCACCCGTATTATCCCCATGAAGACTCATGGGCCACCTTCCAGTCGCCCCTTCTTGCCCGACGGCCGCTGGTCAGCATCGTGCTGCCTACATTGAATCGATACCATTATCTTAAAGACATCCTCCACGACCTGGAACAACAAACCTATTCCCATTTCGAGGTGATTGTGGTGGATCAATCGGAGCCATTCCGTCCGGAATTTTACGCCGACTTCAAACTCAATATCCGGCTGATTCATCAGCAAGAGAAGGCCTTATGGAAAGCCCGGAACACGGCCGTCAAGGCCGCCGCGGGAGAATATATCGCATTTTCGGAAGACGATGTCCGGGTGAAGCCCGATTGGTTGGCCAATCATCTCCGATGCCTTGATTTTTTCGGCGCCGATATTTCATGCGGACCTTTCTTTTCATTAAAGGGAGAATTACCGCCGGAGAAGCGGTTTTTTCGTTGGGCGGAGCAATTCGCCACAGGAAATGCATGCGTCAAGAAAAAGGTCTTCGAAACCGTCGGTCTTTTCGATCGTCAGTTTGAGGGGCAGCGGATGGGGGATGGCGAATTTGGACTTCGGGCTCATCTGGCGGGCTTTAAGAACATCTCCAATCCATACGCCGCCTGTGAGGACGTCAAGGCTCCGGAAGGGGGGCTTCGGCAAATGGGTGCATGGGATGCTTTTCGGCCGAGAAAGTGGACGGATCCCCGCCCCATTCCCAGCACGCTCTATTACATGCGGCGGTATTTCGGACGCAAAGCCGCTCTTTATTTCATCTTACAGGGCGTGCCGCCGTCTCTTCTTCCTTACCGTTTTAAGCGGAACCGGAAGATACTGGCGTTGGGGATTCCGCTGGTGCTTCTTCTGTTGCCCTTTGTTCTCATTCAGGTTATCCGTTCGTGGCGCAAGGCCGGCCGTATGATCAAAGCGGGACCGCGGATTGATCAACTATAATATTTTCCTTATCATTGCTGCTGCCTAAATCACAATTCACTATGAAAAAGCTACGATGGATGATTCCCGCCTTCTTACTGGGCATGTCGGCTGTTTTATTCTCCAACTCCGCGGGGGCCCCTGCGGGCAAAGCCGGCGACAAAGGATCGACCTGCATTGCATGTCACAACAGCCATTCGCTGGGAGACAACAACACCGCCGTCGGGATTGCCGTCAAGGACGACAACGGGAATGTAGTCACTTCTTTAACCGACGGCATGCAATACACCATCGAGGTGTCGGTCTCATCAGGAAGCAGCTTCGCCACCGGCGGGTTTGAGCTTACCGCTGTGGCTACGGGCGCCGGCTCGTCCGATCCATCGGTGGGGACTTTCTCGGGCGGAAGTATGGTGCAGAAAATCAGTCAGGGCAACCGGGACTATGTCACCCACATTGCCACCAAACCCAGCGTGCAGGGCAACGCCATCAGCTGGCAATTTCAATGGACGGCGCCGGCCACCCTTCCGTCTAGTGTGACCTTTTATGCTGCAGGCATTGCCGCCAACGGCAACGGGACGAGCAGTGGCGATTACGTGGGGGCGGGCACCGTGGTTCTGCCGCGAAGCTCTGCCACGGGCATTGCTTCCACAGCCGCGTCAAACGGCCTGAACCCTGTATGGCGCCATGGGCGGATTTCGGTCACGTTCCCCGAAGGGAACATCGTGTCGGCAGCGGTCTATAATGCCGCCGGTCAGACCCTGAAGCGCTTTTCCAACCTCAGCGGGCACGTCGAGCTGCCTTTCCCGTCCTCGGGGAAGGGGTTGCACTGGCTGGTGGCACAAACTCGAAACGGCCAGTGGTTGCGGGGCGCGTTTTTTACGAAATAAGCGAACGGGGCCGCTTTCTTCTCAGAAGCCTCGCGCATCTTCTCCTGCCCGTATCCTGTCTGGGATGCGGGCAGGTTTTGTATTGGCACGAACAGCACATATGCCTCTCCTGTCGTCACCAACTGCTGCCCACCTTATGGGGAAAAGGGGATGAGGCACCGCTATCGAAGCGTCTCCGTAGCCTCTTGCCCATCAGAACGGTGTATGCGCCCTATTTCTTCGTGGGTCCGATGCGCCATATCATCCATCAAATCAAATACGGCGGACATCCCATGGCGGCCGAACATCTGGGGGCGGAGATTGCGAAAGGACTTAAAACCCTCTGGCGGCCCGATGAATATCCCGATGCCGTCGTGCCTGTGCCGCTGCATCCGAAAAAGCATCGCATCCGGGGCTACAATCAAAGTTTCCTGCTGGCCAAAGGCGTGGGCCGCTCGTTGGGACGCCCGGCCAAAAACTGGCTGGTCCGCACCATTCACACGCCCAGCCAGACCACCATGAGCGCCGCCGGGCGGTGGGACAACGTGCAGAATGCCTTTCAAAGCCGCCGCTTGCCCCGCCGCATCCGGCACATCTTACTGGTCGATGACGTGATCACCACCGGGGCCACCACCGTGGCATGCGGGCGGGCGCTCCTTCGAAGGCATCCGAACCTGCGGCTTTCCATTGCCGCCCTCGCCGTGCCATGGCAGTAGAAATTAGCTTTCTTTGCCCTTGCTTTTCTTTCCTTTCTGACGGCATCAGATGAATCCACGTGTTGCTTTCGTTGTCCATAAGTCCATGCGCACCTTTCCTCAGCTGTATATTATCCTCGGGCTTTTTATTACCATTTTGCTGAGCCATTGCCGACCCGCACCGCCCACGGGCACAGGGCCGCTGGCGCTGCCCGACTCGGTCGATTTCGATACGGTGGTGGCTTACACGCCGCAGCCTTACGAATATTTTGTGGTCTTTAATGAAGGAAAAGAAGCCGCCGCCTTGCAGATTCGGCTGGCCGGCGGGCGGCAATCGGCCTTCCGCATCAGTCTGGACGGCCGCACCGGCTATCGATGGGACAACTATATCGTGGACGGCCGAGACAGCTTCTGGGTGTTTGTGGAAGTCAAAGAGACCTATGTGCCACGCGCATCCGAAGACGAGGTGCTCGACTCGCTGATTTTTGAGACGGGGGGCCATCAATGGCGGGTCATCCTTCGGGCCGTCTTTTTAGATGCCCATCACCTGAAAGACACCCTGCTGGATTGCAATACGGTGTGGGCGTCGGGGCGGTCTTACCTGCTGGACGGCAACGTGGTGGTGGCCCCCGGCTGCACGCTCACCATCGAGCAGGGCTGCACCATCCGCGCCCAAAAAGG
>Ga0256832_1002537_pt1 | contig 12471 bp, 14 predicted proteins | sample 134614metaG_FD_190534 | JGI IMG/M metagenome (GOLD analysis project Ga0256832, IMG submission 190534) | Hydrothermal vent microbial communities from Lau Basin, Pacific Ocean - 134-614 | ecosystem: Environmental > Aquatic > Marine > Hydrothermal vents | place: Pacific Ocean: Lau Basin | collected... | reverse complement strand
TGTGTTCCGGCACCAGCTCCAGGGTGAAACTGGGCAGGTTCTGGGCCAGCAGCACGCCGTTGCGATCGTAGATGAGACCGCGGGTCGGCGGGATGGGCACCACGTTGACCCGGTTGTTCTCCGACAGTGTCGCGTAGTGATCCTGCTGCACGATCTGCAGCCAGAACAGCCGGGCCACCAGCCCCAGGATCAGCAGACCGCCGATCACCATGGCCACCACCAGCCGCTGCTGGAAGAGGTGGGTTTCGCGCAGATGATCCTTGAGGGCGATGCCGTTGAGGTGGCCCATGACGTCAGGCGACCTGATGGCGGCGGCGCAGGTGCCGCAGGAACAGATACACGGCCGGCCACACCAGCGCGCTGGTCACGGCCGGGGCGATCACCGCCCACAGTCCCGGCGACTGGCCGATGAGACCCTTGATCCAGATGACGATGAGCCCCTGCAGCATGACCAGCACGAATACGCTGACCGCCTGCTGCCAGAGGGGAAACACCCGCAGTCGCTGGTGCAGGTGCAGGGTCAGGAAGGCCACCAGTGCCAGGGCCAGGGCATACTGGCCGATCAGCGTGTCCCGCAGCACGTCCAGCAACAGGCCGGTGACCCAGCCGATGGCCACGCCCACACGGGCGGGCAGGGCCATGCACCAGTAGATGAGGGTCAGGGTCACCCACTCCGGGCGGTAGATTTCCAGCGCGCCGGGCAGGGGCAGGATGGTCAGCGCAAAGGCGCCGACGAAGGTCATGGCGATGACGCCGCCGCCCTGGTGCCGGGTCAGGCTCATGATTTTTCCTCCGGCTGGGGAGCGCGGCAGGGATTGCCGGGGCGTTCGCTCAGGCCGGGCCACACCAGCAGCACTTCGCGGCTGCGAGTCAGGCGCGCCGAGGGCTCGACCACGATGCGCGCGAAGGGCAGGCGCGGGTTGGTCTCCACGGCGATGATCTTGCCCACCGGATAGCCGGCCGGGAACACGCAGCCGAGTCCCGAGGTGACCAGCAGATCGCCCACCTTCACGTCGGCATTGTTGGGCAGGTGCTGCAGCTCCAGGTGATCCTCGGTGCCGGAGCCCACGGCGATGGCCCGCAGCCCGTTGCGGGCCACCTGCACCGGCAGGGCATGGTTGGGATCGGTGATCAGCATCGCCGTGCTCGACCAGGGATTGACGTGCAGCAGCTTGCCCATCACGCCGTAGGCATCGACGATGGGCTGGCCGGGATAGAGGGCATCGTCGCGGCTGCCCTTGTTGAGGACCACCGCCTTGCGATAGGGATCGAGATCCACGGCCAGCAGCTCGGCGATCAGCACCTTCTCGCCGACCCGCTTGGAGGACTGCAGCAGTTCGCGCAACTGCCGGTTCTCGGTCTCGATGAAGGTGAGTTTCTGCAACTGGCTGCGCAGGGCGGCGTTCTCGCGGCGCAGTTTCTCGTTCTCCGCCTGCAGGCGCTCGCGGCTGGTGAAGCTCTCCCCGGCCCAGTCGACGAGTTCGGCGGGAATGTTCACCGCGTACTGCAGCGGATAGACCAGCACGGCCAGGCCGGCGCGCACATGCCGGATGGCGTCCGTGCGCTGGTCGAGGGTCATGAGGGTGATCGACAGGGCCGCCAGCAGCAGCAGGCGGGTGCCGATCGAGGGGCCCTGAACGAACAGCAGTTTAACGGTGAACCTCCGACGACACAGTGGCGAGGGACGAGGGGCGAGGGGCGAGGAACGGCGGGGTTCCGGGGGCCTCGTTTATCTCGTTTATATAGTAGAGAGTTTTGGAGGGTCCGGGTTCCGTTTGGGGAGGAACCCGGATTGAGGTTTGGGGCAGTGCGGGCATGGGGGGATGCTCGCGGGTGATCATCAGGGGGTGCACATTATTCGACGCTGAACAGGTCGCCGCCGTGTTCATCGATCATCTCCAGGGCGCGGCCGCCGCCGCGGGCCACGCAGGTGAGCGGGTCTTCGGCGATCAGGACCGGCAGGCCGGTTTCTTCCATCAGCAGGCGATCCAGATCGTTGAGCAGGGCGCCGCCGCCGGTGAGCACCATGCCGCGTTCGGCGATGTCGGCGGCCAGTTCCGGCGGGGTCTGTTCGAGGGCGGTCTTCACCGCGCTGACGATGCCGGACAGGGGTTCCTGCAGGGCCTCGAGGATCTCGTTGCTGTTGAGGGTGAAGCTGCGCGGTACCCCTTCGGCCAGGTTGCGGCCGCGCACTTCCATCTCGCGAACCTCGTTGCCGGGGTAGGCGGTGCCGATCTCGTGCTTGATGCGCTCGGCGGTGGACTCGCCGATCAGGCTGCCGTAGTTGCGGCGCACGTAGTTGATGATGGCCTCGTCGAAGCGATCGCCGCCGATGCGTACCGAGGCGGAATAGACGATGCCGGAGAGGGAGATCACGGCCACCTCGGTGGTGCCGCCGCCGATGTCCAGCACCATCGAACCCTCGGCCTCGGCGATGGGCATGCCGGCGCCGATGGCCGCGGCCATCGGCTCCTCGATCAGGTACACGTCACGGGCGCCGGCGCCGGCGGCCGATTCACGGATGGCCCGGCGCTCCACCTGGGTGGAACCGCAGGGCACGCAGATCAGCACCCGCGGGCTGGGCCGGAAGAAGCGTGCCTCGTGCACCTTGCGGATGAAATGCTGGAGCATCTTCTCGGTCACCGTGAAGTCGGCGATCACGCCGTCCTTCATGGGGCGAATGGCGACGATGTTGCCCGGGGTGCGGCCGAGCATGCGCTTGGCTTCGGCGCCGACGGCGGCGATGCTCTTGGGGCCGCCGGGTCCGCGCTCCTGGCGGATGGCCACCACCGAGGGCTCGTTGAGCACGATGCCCTTGCCCCGTACGTAGATCAGGGTGTTGGCGGTGCCGAGGTCGATGGAAATATCGTTGGAGAAAAGTCCCCGCAGGCTGGATAGCATGATTTGTCGTCTTTTCGTGAATGGGCCGGTGGTCGGGGCAGGCTGTGCTGGTGCACGATCCCGCCGCCCGGTCGCCCGCAGGCGCGCTTTCGGGCCGGATCACCCCGGTCAAACACCCACTGTAATAAAAGAGTGGGGCTTTGGGCAAGCAGTCAACTGTGATAACGTACCCAATTTTCCAACTTGCCGCGCAGGAGCACCGAAATCGATGTCACTGGACAAGCACGAGGTCGAACGCATTGCCCACCTCGCCCGCCTGGCGATCGATCCCGGGGCGGTGCCCGAGTATGCCAGAAATCTGTCCAACATTCTGGACCTGGTGGACCAGCTCGGCAGCGCCGACACCGCCGGTGTCGAGCCCCTGGCCCATCCGCTGGAGGCGCGACAGCGCCTGCGCGAGGACGTGGTCACCGAGACCGATCAGCGCGAACGCTTCCAGGCCATCGCCCCGCAGGTGGAAGACGGCCTCTACCTGGTGCCCCGGGTCATCGAATAGACCCGCCGCAGGAATTCCCGAATCATGCATGACAAGACCCTGACCGAACTGGCCGCCGGCCTGCGCGCCGGCGACTTCTCCAGCGAGGAGCTGACCCGCGCCTGCCTGGAACGCATCGCCGAGCACGACGGCACGCTCAACAGTTTCATCACCGTGGACGAGGAACACGCCCTGGCCCAGGCTCGCGCCGCCGACGCCCGCCTGCGGCAGGGCGAGGCCGGCCCGCTCACCGGCATTCCCGTGGCCCAGAAGGACATCTTCTGCACCGACGGCGTGCTCACCACCTGCGCCTCGCGCATGCTCGAGAACTTCATTGCCCCCTACAGCGCGACGGTGGTGGAGAAGTTCGATGCCGCGGGCGCGGTGATGATCGGCAAGACCAACATGGACGAGTTCGCCATGGGCTCCTCCAACGAGACCAGTTACTACGGCCCGGTGCGCAATCCCTGGAATCCGGAAACGGTCCCCGGCGGCTCGTCCGGCGGTTCCGCCGCGGCGGTGGCCGCGCGCCTGGTGCCGGCGGCCACCGGCACCGACACCGGCGGCTCCATTCGCCAGCCGGCGGCCCTGTGCGGGGTCACCGGCCTCAAGCCCACCTACGGGCGGGTCTCCCGCTGGGGCATGATCGCCTTTGCCTCCAGCCTCGATCAGGGCGGCCCCATCGCCCGCAGCGCCGAGGACGCCGCCCTGCTGCTCGGTGTGATGGCCGGCTTCGACGAGCGCGACTCCACCTCCATCGACCGGCCGGTACCCGATTACACTGCCACCCTGAATGACGACATCCGCGGCCTGAAGATCGGCCTGCCCAAGGAATACTTCGGTGAAGGGCTCGAAGCGGGCGTGGCGCAGGCCGTGGAAGCGGCGCTGGACGAATACCGCAGGCTCGGTGCCGAGATCGTCGAGATCAGCCTGCCCAACACCCACCTGGCCGTGCCCGCCTACTACGTGGTGGCGCCGGCCGAATGTTCGTCCAACCTTTCGCGTTTCGACGGCGTGCGCTTCGGACATCGCTGCGAGGAGCCCGAGGATCTCGAGGATCTCTACAAGCGTTCCCGTGGCGAAGGTTTCGGCGCCGAGGTCAAGCGCCGCATCATGATCGGTACCTATGCCCTCTCCGCCGGCTATTACGATGCCTACTATCTCAAGGCCCAGAAGGTGCGCCGCCTGATCCGCGACGACTTCCTGCGCGCCTTCGAACAGGTGGACGTGATCATGGGCCCCACCACCCCGGCCCCGGCCTTCCGCCTCGGCGAGAAGACCGACGATCCGATCACCATGTACCTGTCCGACATCTACACCATCGCCGTCAACCTCGCCGGCCTGCCGGGCATGTCCATCCCCGCCGGCTTCGTCAACGGCCTGCCGGTCGGCCTGCAGCTCATCGGCAACCACTTCGACGAGGCCCGCCTGCTGAACGTCGCCCACCGCTACCAGCAGGTCACCGATCATCATCTGCAGGGCCCGGCGCCCTATGTGTAGGGCCGAGGGACGAGTGGCGAGGTTGTTTGCGTTGAGGTGATGCGACCAGGGAACATGTTGTTCAGCAAAACGAACCGTAAACCGTGGATAGAGGGAATACCTCGTCCCTCGTCCCTCGCAACTGGAAACTGAATTATGGAATGGGAAACGGTCATCGGCCTGGAAATCCACACCCAGCTCGCCACCAAGTCCAAGATTTTCTCCGGCGCGTCCACCGCCTATGGCGCCGCGCCCAACACCCAGGCCTGTGCCGTGGATCTGGGGCTGCCGGGGGTGCTGCCGGTGCTCAACAAGGCGGTGGTGGACATGGCCATCCGCTTCGGCCTGGCCATCGAGGCGGAGATCGCGCCGCTGTCGATCTTCGCGCGCAAGAACTACTTCTATCCGGATCTGCCCAAGGGCTACCAGATCAGCCAGTACGAACTGCCCATCGTCGGGCTCGGCCGCGTCACCATCGAGCTGGAGGACGGCAGCACCAAGGTGATCGGCATCACCCGCGCCCACCTGGAAGAGGATGCCGGCAAGTCCCTGCACGAGGACTTCCACGGCATGACCGGCATCGATCTCAACCGCGCCGGCACGCCGCTGCTGGAAATCGTCTCCGAGCCGGATCTGCGCTCGCCCCAGGAAGCGGTCGCCTACATGAAGAAGATCCATGCCCTGGTGCGCTATCTGGAGATCTCCGACGGCAACATGCAGGAAGGCTCGTTCCGCTGCGACGCCAATGTCTCGGTGCGGCCCAGGGGCTCCCACGAGTTCGGCACCCGCACCGAGCTGAAGAACATCAACTCCTTTCGTTTCGTGGAGAAGGCCATCGAGTACGAAGTGGAACGCCAGATCGAGATCCTGGAGTCGGGCGGTGCCGTGGTGCAGGAGACCCGCCTGTTCGATCCGGACAAGGGCGAGACCCGGCCCATGCGCTCCAAGGAAGAAGCCATGGACTATCGCTACTTCCCCGATCCCGATCTGCTGCCGGTGGAAATCACCCCCGAAATGATCGAGAAGGTGCGTGCCGAGATGCCGGAGCTGCCCGACGCCAAGCGCCAGCGTTTCATCGAGGCCTACCGGCTGTCCGAATACGATGCCGGCATCCTCACCGCCAGCCGCGAGATGGCCGACTATTTCGAGACCGTGGCCAAAGCCATCGAGGATGCCAAGCTGGCCGCCAACTGGGTGATGGGCGAGCTGACCGGCCACCTGAATCGCGAGAACCGGGAAATCGGCGAAAGCCCGGTGAGCGCCGACCAGCTCGCCGGCCTGCTCAAGCGCATCCTCGACAACACCATCTCCGGCAAGATCGCCAAGGAAGTCTTCGAGGCCATGTGGGCCGGCGAAGGCGACGCCGACACCATCATCGCGGAACGGGGCCTCAAGCAGATCACCGACACCTCCGCCCTCGAAGCGATGGTGGACGAAGTCATCGCCAACAACCCCAAGCAGGTGGAACAGTTCCGCGCCGGCAAGGAAAAGGTCCTCGGCTTCTTCGTCGGCCAGATCATGAAAGCCACCCAGGGCAAGGCCAACCCGGCGCAGGTAAACGAATTGTTGCGCAAGAAATTAAGTAGCTAAACAGGGACCAGGAACCGGGAACCAGGAACCAGGAAAAGCATTTCCGGGAGGCTCCGATTATCGCGGCGAGGGCGCCGCTCCTACAAAAATGATTGCCGACACTTTTTCATGATCGGCTGTAGGAGCGGCGCCCTCGCCGCGATGAACGAAACCGAAAACCCTCAAATTACCAACCCAACCTCATTGAAACCAAACACCCAACGCCGTTCCTCGCCACTCGTCCCTCGTCCCTCGCCACTGATTTAATGATGCAGGATCAACTCCAACGCTTCCTCTTCGAGAACGCCGACATCCGCGGTGATCTCGTGCACCTCGATGCCACCTGGCAGGCGGTGCTGGAAAAGCACGACTATGCGCCGCCGGTGCGGGAACTGCTGGGGCAGGCGATGGCTGCGGCCCTGCTGCTGTCGGCCACCCTGCGCAAGCAGGGGCGGCTGACCATCCAGATCCAGGGGGAGGGTCCGGTGTCCTTCCTGGTGGTGGAATGCACGGCCGAGCGCACCCTGCGCGGCCTGGCCCATGCCGACGAGGATGTCACCACCACCGATCTGCGCGAGCTGGTCGGCAAGGGGCGGCTGGCCATCACCCTCGAGCCGGATGCCGAGGGCGAACGCTATCAGAGCATCGTCGAACTGACCGGTGCCACGCTGGCCGAGGCCATCGAGAACTACCTGGAACGTTCCGAGCAGCTCGATACCCGCCTGTGGCTGGCCGTGGATCAGGCCCGCGCGGCCGGCCTGCTGGTGCAGCGGCTGCCCGAATCGGGCCGTGCAGGCGATGACGATGCCTGGAACCGGATCTGTCACCTGTCCGGGACCATCACCGGGCGGGAGCTGCTCGATCTCCCGGCGCGGAACATCATCCACCGGCTCTATCACGAGGAAGACGTGCGGGTCTTCGAACCGGAACCGGTCTGCTTCCGTTGCGGTTGCAGCCGGGAGCGGGTCGCCAACATGCTGCGCACCCTGGGCCATGCGGAAGTCCGCTCGATTCTGGCCGACGAGGGCAGCGTGCGCGTCACCTGCGAGTTCTGCAACCACAAGTACGAATTCGATGCCGTGGACAGCGAACAGCTGTTCGCGGCAGACTATCTCCGGGCCGCACCCCCTACCCGTCAGTAGACCCTGCGGTTGATCGGGATCAACGCTTTTGCCCGTTCGCCTGCCCAGAATGGGGAAGCGGGAGGAGAACCGAACATGAACGACGAGCGCAAACGGCACTGGGAAAAGGTCTATGGCACCCGGGCCGAGGACGAGGTGAGCTGGTTCATCGCCGATCCCGAAACCTCGCTCACCCTGGTGGAGAGCAGCGGCATCGACAAGGCCGATCCGGTCATCGACGTGGGCGGCGGTACCTCACGGCTGGTGGATCACCTGCTGGCCCGGGGTTATACCAACCTCACGGTCCTCGACATCTCCGCCACCGCCCTCGACAAGGCCCGTCAGCGACTCGGCGAGCAGGCCGGGCAGGTGCGCTGGCTGGAAGCCGATGTCTGTGAACTGCAGGACGAACAACGCTACTGCCTGTGGCACGACCGGGCCGTCTTCCATTTCCTCGTTGAAGCGGCCGATCGCCGTGCCTATCTCGACAGTCTGGCCACCCACCTGCTGCCCGACGGCCACGTGATCGTCGCCACCTTCTCCTTCGAAGGCCCCACCGAATGCAGCGGCCTGCCGGTGGAACAGTACGATGCCGACAAGCTCACCGCCACCTTCGGCAGGGATTACGAACTGCTGAACATCCTGGAAGAGATCCACGTCACGCCGCAAGGAAAGGAACAGGCGTTCAACTATTTCCACCTGCGGCGGGTTTGATTGGGGGAACACCCAACGCAGAGGCGCGAAGGCGCAGAGGGCGCGAAGAATATTTGTTTTGTTGGTGGCTGTAGGAGCGGCGCACAGCCGCGATAGAACGGTGGTTGGTAGCGGAGATGTGATAGCGGGTAAAAACGGGGGCAGGTTTTCCCAGCTACCAGCTACCCGTCCCCAGCTACCGCCGCATCGCGGCTAAGCGCCGCTCCTACAAAAATAACCTTCGCGCCCTCTGCGCCTTCGCGCCTCTGCGTTGGATTTTCAATCTCACTCCAACGCCTCATACGCCGCTTCCCGGAACCGCGGGCTGCAGATCGCATAGAACACCAGATCCGTGTCACCGGTATTGGTGATCCGCTGGCGCACGCCGGCGGGGATGCGCACCACGTCACCCGGCCTTACCGTTGCAGGCGGCTCATCGCCCACTTCCACCCGGCCTTCGCCGCGGATGATCAGATACCGTTCGTCGATGCCGTTCAGCCGATGCCAGGCAGTGGTCACGCCGGGCTCGACCCGGGCGCGGGCGATGGAAACGTCCGGATCATTTGCATCGTTGGCCACCTCGAGAATGTGGCAGCGCTCGGGGGTGAGATATTCGGCATCGGGGTCGGGGTGGCGGACTTCGGGCTTCATCGTGCTTCGTTTGAGTGGGGTGGAAGGAACACGGAGAGCACGGAGGCACGGAGGACACGGAGGAGTTGTTGTGATTGCGAACTAACCGCAAACTGTCCTACAGATATTGACCATCGCGAAATCGTTTGACGCGAATCTGCTATAGGACCGGACCCGCAAATTACAATCATGTTCATCTCCGTGTCCTCCGTGCCTCCGTGACCTCCGTGTTTCCCAGAGTCAACCTTGCGACTGGCACGCACACGCCGGATCCGGTCTGAGCCTGACCGTGCGCCATTCCATGTGCAGGGCGTCGAGCAGCAGCAGGCGGCCGTGCAGGGTTTCGCCGATACCGGTGAGGACCTTGATGGCCTCGGTGGCCTGGATGCTGCCGATGATGCCGACCACGGGCGCCAGCACGCCGTTGGTGCTACAGGCGGTGTCCAGTTCGCCTTCGTCGCGATAGAGGCAGCGATAGCAGGGACCGGTGCCGTCGTTGAGGAAGACGCTCACCTGGCCTTCCATGCGGATCGCGGCGCCGGAGACCAGCGGCACGCCCGCCGCCCGGCAGGCGTCGTTGACCGCAAAGCGGGTAGCGAAGTTGTCGGAGCCATCGAGCACCACGTCGGCCTTTTTTACCTGCGCCGGCAGTTCGTCGCCGGCCAGGCGGTGATCGATCAGGGTCAGCTTTACATCGGGATTGATGCGCAACAGCGCATCGCGGGCCGATTCGGTCTTGGGCCGGCCGATGTCGTCCGTGCCATGCAGGATCTGCCGCTGCAGGTTGGACAGATCCACCACATCGTCATCCACCAGGATCAGATGTCCCACCCCGGCCGCCGCCAGATACATGGCCGCCGGCGAGCCCAGCCCCCCCAGTCCGATCAGCAGGGCCGTCGAGGCCAGCAGCTTCGCCTGCCCTTCGACATCGATCTGCGGCAGCATGATTTGCCGGGAATAGCGCAGGAGTTGTTCGTCGTTCATGGCAGGGCCGAGGACGAGTGGCGAGGGACGAGGTTGTCGGAATCAGGAACGGGTGAAGTATATCAGACGTGTGCCGCTGTCTTTTGACGGTGCGATTGTTTGCAAATGACAGGATGTTTGGTCTTGTAACGATGGTCTTTGAACGGGAAAGCCGAGCGCAGTTACTCGCCCCTCGCCACTCGTCCCTCGGCCCTTAGAGATAGTTCCGCCAATGCACCGGCCGCGGATCCCGGCAGCCGTGGGGGCGCTTGCGCCAGGCATGGATGAAGACGTCGCGGGTGGTCTTGCACTGGCCGTCAGGGCAGCCGAGATTGGCCAGTTCCGTGTCCTCGCTGTAGGTCCACAGGGCGCGCTTGAGCTTGGTCATCAGGCTGTTGTCGAGGTGATAGCCGAGATCGCGCAACAGGGCTTCGAGCTGCCGGAAGCTGAGCAGGGGAAGGTGGTAGCCCACCAGCAGGCGGGTGGGGGCGAGGACGTCGAGGCGATGGATGCCGGGCAGATCGCCGAGATCCATCAGCGCCTGCTGGGCGGGCGCGCTGGCGTCCTGGAGGGGATGGAAGACGATTTCCCGGACCTTGGAAATGGTGCGCGTGTTGGCATCCATGCCCCCGATCCTAGCGGGGGCACCGGCGAGGTCAAGCAGGTTTGGCATATCGGAATATGCTGAAGAAATTATCAGCAGGGCTTGCGGCCGGCGGCCACGCGGGGATGCCCGGCCAGATCCCGGTAGTCCGCGACTTCCCGGAAGCCGGCAGCCTCCAGCAGGCGGGGCACGGCCTCGCCCTGATCCCAGCCGTGTTCGAGCAGCAGCCAGCCACCCGGCGCGAGCGCCTGCCAGGCGGCGGGTACGATGCGGCGGATGTCGTCCAGGCCGTCGGCGCCGGCGGCCAGCGCCGCGCGGGGCTCGTAGCGCACGCCCCGAGCGGCGAGATGCGGTGCGTCTTCCGGCACGTAGGGCGGATTGCTCACGATCATCTGCCAGTCGATGCCGGCCGGGAGGGCGTCCAGCCAGTCGCCCTGATGGAAATGCAGGTTGTGCAGATCCAGGCGTTCGGCATTGCGCCGCGCAACGGCCAGGGCCGCCGCCGAACGATCCACGGCATGGATGGTGCAACGGGGCCGCTCCCGGGCCAGGGCCAGGGCGATGGCGCCGCTGCCAGTGCCGAGGTCGGCAATCGGCCAGTCGGCGTCTGCGGGAATGCGGGCCAGGGCCTGTTCCACCAGCAGCTCGGTTTCGGGGCGGGGAATGAGGACGTCGGGCGAGACGTCGAGGTCGAAGTTCCAGAAACCGCGACGGCCGATCAGGTAGGCGACGGGTTCGCCGACCAGACGCCGCTCGACGAGGCCCAGGAAGGCGGCCTCGGTTTCGGGTGATGGTTGCCGTTCGGGCCAGGTGTGCAGGGTGGTACGCCCGGTATCCAGCACATGGGCGAGCAGCAGTTCCGCGTCCAGACGGGGCGAGTCGCTGTGACCGTGGAGCTTGCCGGTCGCTTCCCGGAGCAGGCTTTCAATGGTGCTCATGTGGGATAGAATGCCGTATCGATGCTGAAGAAAGGTTGTTCATGGAACCGGATCAACGCGCGCTGAAGAAGTTCGTCGCCATCAGTTTTACCGCCCTGCTGCTGGTGCAGTTGCTGCAGGTGGCCGGCATTCGTCACTACACGCCCGTCATGCGCCAGTTCTGGGACTGGTACGACGTGAACCTGCCGTCGCTGTTGCTGTTTCACTATCACCAGTATCAACTCTACTGGATTCTGCCGCTTTTGACCGTGCTCACCGGTTTCGATGTCCTGCGTCGCGAGCAAGTGTCCATCCGCTATGCCAGCATCGCCTTCGGCATTCTCGCGGCCCTCACGCTGGTGGTGCAGTTCGTGATGATCCGGCCGTTGTTTGAGCCGATCGAGATGATGATCATCAATCGCTGACAGGGCGCGAAGCGCCTTGTCAGCGAAGTGGCGAGGGCCGAGGGACGAGTGGCGAGGGACGGGGAAAAGCGTTGGTGTTTCGGTTTCGACGGGTTTTTGGCCTTGTTCATGAGTTTCTGGCTTCGTTCATCGCGGCTGTGCGCCGCTCCTACATGTCATCAGGGACGAGTGGCGAGGGACGAGTGGCGAGGAAAAGCGTTGGTGTTTCGGCTTCGACGGGTTTTTGGCCTTGTTCATGAGTTCCTGGTTTCGTTCATCGCGGCTGTGCGCCGCTCCTGCACAAAAACCAAAACCTTTGCGTTCTTTGTGTCTCTGCGTTGAAAAAATCAGGCAGCGCCGAGCTCGGCAAGCTGGTCGGCCTGGTATTCGGCGATCAGGGGATCGATGATCTCGTCGAGGTTGCCGTCGAGGATCTCGTCGAGCTTGTACAGGGTCAGGTTGATGCGGTGATCGGTGACCCGTCCCTGGGGGAAGTTGTAGGTGCGGATGCGTTCCGAGCGGTCACCCGAACCCACCAGCAGCTTGCGCGTCTGGGCCTGTTCGGCCTGCTGCCTTTCCTGTTCCTGCTGCAGCAGGCGGGCCTGCAGCAGGGCCATGGCCCGGGCGCGGTTCTTGTGCTGGGAGCGTTCGTCCTGGCATTCCACCACGATGCCGGTGGGCAGGTGGGTGATGCGGATGGCCGAATCGGTCTTGT
>Ga0256832_1002536_pt1 | contig 12474 bp, 7 predicted proteins | sample 134614metaG_FD_190534 | JGI IMG/M metagenome (GOLD analysis project Ga0256832, IMG submission 190534) | Hydrothermal vent microbial communities from Lau Basin, Pacific Ocean - 134-614 | ecosystem: Environmental > Aquatic > Marine > Hydrothermal vents | place: Pacific Ocean: Lau Basin | collected... | reverse complement strand
GTGCAAGCTGAGTAGTTAAAAAAAATTAACGTGATTTTGCACTTTGCACTGCTGCTGCCATCTCTGCTTCAACACTATCATCGATATCTAGCTCAGCGTCTTCATCGTATATTCCAGCATCAGGGTCGTTATAGACACTCACATCCATCTTGCCTTCGCTCTTAGCAACAATAGCAGAAACCGTTGCATCACCTGATACATTAACCGCTGTTCTGATCATATCCATTAAACGGTCAACACCAAGAACAAGACCAATACCTTCAACAGGTAAACCTACTTGAGTAAATACCATTGACAGCATAATCAAGCCAACACCAGGCACACCTGCTGTACCAATAGACGCTAATACTGACATCAAAATAACAGTTAAATAACCAGATACTCCAAGATCGACACCATATACATTAGCAATAAATACCGTCGCCACACCCTGCATAATTGCCGTACCATCCATATTGATGGTTGCGCCAAAAGGAACAGTAAATGATGCGACTGAATTATCAACACCAAAACGCTGTGTTACTGTTCTCATTGTAACGGGGATGGTTGCATTAGAGCTTGCAGTACTAAATGCGAATACTTGAACATTTCGGATTTTCTTTAGGAACATTATTGGGCTTAAGCCTGAGAATAGCTTTAAAGCAATCATCAATGTAATAAATAAGTGGAACATTAATGCTCCCACCAATACACCAACATAACCTGCAAGCGATGCAAGTAAGCCCAAGCCTAGTGTTGCTACTGCTTTTGCAATCAACGCAAACACTGCATAAGGTGCTACAGACATAACAATACCAACCATTTTCATCATGATTTCATTGGCAATTTCCGCACCCTCAACAAAGCTCTTCGCTTTCTTTCCCAGCATTAGCATGCTAATACCAAGCAAAATAGAGAAGAAAATAATTGGCAACATATCACCATTTGCCATCGCACCAATTGGATTCTTAGGAATAATATCAATAAGCACTTGAGATAAAGGAGGAGATTCTTTACCAGTGAACGCTGCATCAGTTGCTATATTCATACCTTTACCGATACCAAAAGCAACCGCAATAGCAATCGCTGTTGCTATAGCGATGGCAGTCGTTAGCATGTATAAAGCAAATGATTTACCACCAACACGCCCAAGCATTCGAATATCGCCGATACCACAAACACCACAGATAAGCGAGAAGAATACCAATGGAACAACTAGCATCTTCAAGGCATTAACAAACATTTTTCCAACAACGTGGAACAGACCATTGACAATGTAAGTATCTACAAACGGGTTAGAAATAAGTCCTGTCAGGTTCAATCCTAGACCAACAGCGATACCTAACGCCATGCCTAAGAGAACCTTGACCGTCAGGCTCATCTTTTTATCACTACTCATAAAATATACTCCTAAGGTTTAGTTAAAATATATATGCACATTAAGGAACATAGACTATTTTGCTAAACTTGTTAGTCGTTTCATTACACTTTGATGAGCTAATGCATCTACACCAAGCAGTAATGAAAATTATTTTTATTTTTAAGGTTTATGTAGCGAAAAGCATTTCCTAATCAAGCATTCTTATGAAATATTAAGCAACTAAGAATAAGTGCTTAAAAATATATCATAAAAATATTTTATGCATACATACGCCCAGTATAGTCGATAAAATTTAAAAGTGCTCTTAAATAAAGCACATATTTTATGCTATTTCCAGTTGATCAAAAAAAGCCTTTTCTTTTCAAAACAATGATTTTGATATGTCATCAAATAGCAAATACCTTTCGTAACTACGAAAGCTTGCACTTTGTCTACTCCAATGGCTTCAATAAATCCATCAAATCATTTTGATCAAAGCTAGTCTGTGTATTATCTTTCTTAGCATAAAGCGCATCTGCTAATGCTTGCTTTTTTTCTTGCATTAGAAGAATTTTCTCTTCAACTGTTCCTTCGGTTAGTAGTTTATATACAAATACAGGTTTATCTTGCCCGATACGATAAGCACGATCTGTCGCTTGCTTTTCAGCCGCAGGATTCCACCAAGGGTCATAATGTATTACTGTATCTGCCGCCGTAAGATTTAATCCCACACCCCCTGCTTTTAAGCTGATTAAAAACACTTTTGCATCACCTTCTTGAAAAGCATCAATGGCTTCGGCACGTTTGCGAGTTTGTCCTGTGAGCTTCGTGTATTTTATTTTTGCCTTTTTTAGTTTAGCTTCGATAATACCGAGCATGGCGGTGAATTGTGAAAAAATTAGTATTTTACGTCCTTCTTCCAGCATTTCGGGTACCATTGTCATCAATAGCTCTAGCTTAGCGGATTCTTTGACCTTACGTGCTTTTTCAAGCTTAACTAACTTCGGATCACAACAAACTTGACGTAACTTCAACAGTGCATCAAGGATCATAATATGGCTACGTGCCAAGCCTTTCTTAGCAATTTCATCACGGACTTTTTTATCCATTGCCAAACGGACTGTTTCATAGAGATCACGCTGCTTACCTGAGAGAGTCACCATACGAATCATCTCTGTTTTTTCGGGCAACTCAGTGGCAACGACTTCTTTACTGCGACGCAACAGGAAAGGCTCAATACGCTGCCTTAAAACTTGACCGCGTGTTTCATCTGCATTTTTCTCAATCGGATTTCTAAATAATCGGTTAAAACGCTCATGAGTGCCTAAATAACCTGGCATTAAAAAGTGATACATAGACCAAATTTCACCTAGATGGTTTTCCATTGGTGTGCCTGTTACACATAGGCGATGACGTGCTTTTATTTTATAAATAATCTGCGTGGTCTTAGCTTTTACATTTTTAATCGCCTGTGCTTCATCAAGAATCAAATAATGAAACTCATTGTCTTGATACAACTCTTTATCACGCACCATTAAAGGATAGGTGGTAAGAATTAGGTCATACTCTTTAATTTTATCAAAGTGATCTTTTCGATTTGGTCCTTGTAAGATCAACACACTTAAATCTGGGGTAAATTTCTTTGCTTCATTCTTCCAGTTACTCATTAAGCTGGTAGGCGCAATAACTACGCTAGGTAAATCGGCACGACCATTTTCTTTTTCAAGCAGTAAATTAGCCAGAGTTTGTACCGTCTTACCCAAACCCATATCATCAGCCAAAATACCATGAAATTGATAATTACGCAGAAACTGAAGCCAATTTAGTCCTTCCTTTTGATAGTTTCTAAGCTCAGCGGATAAGCCTTTCGGTAAATCGACAGATTCTATTCCCTCAAAATTACGTAGCTTTTTATTGAGTTTTTTTAGCTCATCCGCACCTTTCCAGCGCAGAGAGGGATCGTTTAATAGTTCATTAAAGTGTAAGCCTGCATACTTGTCGATATTAAGTGTGCCGTCTGTCGTTAATGCGTCGGTATCATAAAGCTCGATAATGGTATCGAGAATTTGCAAAACACGCTGGGTAGGAATTTTAATCCACTGTCCCGAAGGAAGTTGAAATATTTGGTGTGTCTTATCCCTTAGTGATTGATGCAGGCTGTCTTTGTCGGGGTTGTCTGCCAATAGTTGTACCAATAAAGGTAATAAATTGACACGAACACCATTAAGCTCAAAGCCGAGGTTCATTTCAAACCAATCACCTGCTTCAGACTCATCCAGATCAGCAAACCAATCGTCGATGATTTCAAGCTCTAACTCGAAGCTATCATCAATATCAATCTGCCAACCTGCGGCACGTAATTCAGGAATTTTTTCAGTCTGAAAGATGTCCCATTTTTCAATACTCTGAGCAACACTTTCGTCACCTAATAATGCCATATCACTTATATCAAAGGGCTTGGTCAGAGGGGTAAAGCCAATTGCTTCTAAGGTATGTATCGCGCCCTGCTCGTCGGCAAGTGCGCGATGCAATGTATAACGATTACCATCTTCTAGAAACACTGCCACTGCTTTATCTAGGTCAGACTGAGTTTTTGGCTTGTAATTAACCTCTCCATACTGAAAGCTAAGGCTTGCTATATGCATAGTACCTGCTGAAACATTGGGAGTTAAAGGGTTTTGAGGACGCTGAACGGCATGTAATTTTAGGTGAAAATTAGGTCTAATATCGGTAATTTCAATTTGCTGAATATCTAACTCTACAGGCAAAGGAAAATCAACACTAGGGAGTGCATTTAATATTTTTTTACTCATTGCCTCCGCATTGTTTTTAGGAATAGTTGGAGCGGCTTTAAAGAAAATTATTTTATTTTTATCTAGCGACTCATGCTCTGCACGTCCTATTTTATGCTGTTGAGTATCAAGATAATAAAAACGCTCTAAGGGAAATAAATTATCTACAGGGGGATCGATATTAATCGTTGGCGCATAAACCTCACCTTTATCTTCCCAGCTTAAGGTAACGGGGCGAACCTCTCCTAAATGTAACGGCGCAGATCTTTGTGTTTGCCAAAAACAACGCCCTGTTTTTAGCATATTTTCAAGACTAATTTCTCCTATCTGAGAGCTTAAAAAAAAGCGTTCCTCAATCCCATAACCTGTAGATGGCAATGCGTTCAGTGCAGTAACAATGGTTTCATCAAGTGCATTATAAAAACAGTTTGGTGAATAATACGCCTCATGAATATCATAATAGTTAATATTATAAATTTGACCGTAACCGCCTTTTTTTAATGCTCTTGCCTTAACATAACGTACTGCTAAACCCTCATTGTTTTCACCGATGTAACGAGGCTGATAGTCTTCTAGAATATAAATCAGATGAAAATTTTCTACTTCTGGTGATGGAGGAGCAATATTAATATTGCTCTCTTGTTCTTCCTCAATTTGTTCAATGGCTTGTAACCATTGCTCAACTTCGATATCAGACTTAGTTAAGTCATTATCATTTGCTGCTGAACTTGTATTTTGCTGCTGGGAAGATGCATTTAGAAAGGCAAAAAGCAAAGCAATACCATGTTTACAATTATGTTCTACAGGGCACGAACAACGACTGTCAATATCAACACCAAATATATCTAACTCAATATTTACAATTGTTTTATAAAGTCTTGCATCACGCCCCGCGACTACACCTTCAATAGATAACACTTCATCTTGCTCTGTTGGCGGAGAAAGCCCTGTAATATCTTTAACATGTCCGTCGTTGAAATACTTAAGCCCACGATTAACCGTCGTTGTTGTAAATTCATCTTCAAGATATTTTGGATTTATATCTAAAAGAGTTAAAAGCTTCTTGTCTTTTTTATTCATGTTTTTTTGAATCAGTGTTTTTAATATTTGAATATAGGATCATAGTCTAAACAAGTTAAACATCAATCGTTCATTTAATTAGTTATGCCTAACTGATAAAAAACCTTACTCAATAGTATTCAAAATTAAACATTAGTAATAATGATATACAGGCATATAAACACGCTAGCCTGATATCATTAATCAAGGCATAATCTCTTAACAAGCGGGAGTGGGCTGGTTTTACACACTAAGGAATCTACATGGACTTATTTCATGCATACTCCTAAACTCATCGACCAGTAACTCTATTATTTTCATCTTATTAAAGACCAAAAATGATCCATAATAAAAAACACGGTTTATCTAAGACAAGACATTTTCTTATTGGTAGTGCGTTTGCTCTTGCTATAAGCATGGCGTCTCCTAGTTATACCGCAGACGCTGCTCGATTAAATTTAAAAGATGCAGATATAAAAATACTGATTGATATGGTCTCACGTATCACTCATAAAACTTTTATTGTTGATCCAAGAGTAAATGGTAAAGTAACCATTCTTATGCCAAGTGAAATTGACGATAATGAGGTTTATGAGGTCTTTTTATCAGTACTTCAAGTACATAATTTCTCAGCTATCCCTACAGGAAAAGTAATAAAAATTGTTCCTTCAAATCAGGCCAAGCAACTTCCTGTACCTGTTATTGAGACAACTAATGATCTAAAAGAAAAAAAACCTGATGATCTCATCACCCGTGTTATTCGTGTAGAACATGTTCCTGCTTCTATGTTAGTACCAATTTTACGCCCTCTTGTACCTAGCACAGGTCAGTTACAAGCTTACGCACCGAGTAATACAATTGTTATTTCTGATCGTGCAGCTAATATCAAGCGTTTGGTTAAAGTTATCCGAAAGATGGATAGGGCGGATGATGAACAAATGGAAGTTGTTCCCCTAAAGTATGCATCTGCGAAAGAATTAGCAAAAACGATTCAGACACTTAACCGAACAAATTCAAAAATAGGCTTGCCTGGAAAAGCAAAAATATCCGCTGATATTCGTACCAATAGTTTATTACTCGGTGGTGATAAATCTATCCGCCAAGAGATGCGTAAAATTATTCGTCAGCTCGATACACCTAAAAAAGCACTAGAGGTCATCCCTTTAAGATATGCCGTTGCTCAAGATTTAGCACAAACCATTAAAGATATTCAAAGTACCACTGCCACATCTAAAGGTGTTGTCAGTCGTAAACCGATTATTTCTGTTGATAAACGAACCAATAGCTTATTACTTGGTGGTGACGCAGGAACTCGCCAACAGATCAAACGTATTATTGCAAACTTAGACACACCAAAAAAAGTAGAAGAGAAAACACGTGTTGTCTATTTACGCTACGCAAAAGCAAGCGATATAGCTAAAGTTTTAACAGGTGTGTCTAAAACACAAAAAAATAGCAAGGCAACCGCTAAGGGTGCAGCAGGAACAACTAAAGCAGATATTGATATTCAAGCAGATGATGCAACTAATTCACTTATTATTACCGCAGACAAGGCAGCACATATAAATTTGGCAAAAGTTATTCGTCGTCTTGATGTACGCCGAGCACAGGTGATGGTTGAAGTCATAATTGCAGAGGTTTCTGAAAACCTTTCTAAAGAAATCGGTGTTCAATTAGCCGTTGGTGGGTCAAAAGGCACTGCACCTATTGGTATTACGGGCTATCCTGGTAGTAAAGTCTCTCTTGCATCCATCGCCAATGGTGGAGTACCTACTGCGGCAGGTATTGTGACAGGTATAGCAAATAATGCTGGCAGCTTTCGATTTGCTGCCTTAATGAATGCTTTAAGAGGTGATGCCGCAACCAACATTCTTTCTACACCTAATGTTATTGCGATGGACAATGAAGAGGCAACCTTTATTATTGGTAAAAATGTTCCTTTTATAACAGGCAGTTATACAGGGACAGGCTCTAACTCTAAAACACCATCCAACCCTTTCCAGACAATAGAAAGACAAGATGTCGGATTGACCTTAAAAATTAAACCACAAGTTAATGAAGGCAGTAGTATTGTCCTTAATATAGACCAAGAAATATCAAGTCTCGCAGCAAGCAATGAGAGCGCTTCTGATTTAATTACTAACAAACGCTCAATCAAAACAAAAGTTATTGTTGAAGACAATCAAATTATTGTACTCGGTGGACTAACCCAAGATGATTATACAACAACGACGCAGAAAGTACCCGTACTAGGCGACCTTCCTGTTGTTGGCAAGCTATTTCAAAATAATCGCACCACTAAAATAAAACAAAATCTCATGATCTTTATGCATCCTGTCATTATGCGCGATGTCTTAAATGCTACTGGTTATACACGAGAAAAATACAGCCAAATTCGTCGTGCCCAACAAAACAGCCGTGTCACTTCTCGTGGCTTATTAAAAAATAAAGCGGCAGCCTTTCCTCGTCAGATCAATAAATTAATCACAAATAAAATGACCCCTGCTCAAATTAAAGCTATGCGCTTAGCAGAGTGGAAGAAAAAGCATCCACAAAAAAATAAAGCACGACAACAAGTAAATCATAAAAGAAAAATGACGCCTGCCCAGATTAGGGCAATGCGATTGGCTCAGTGGAATAAAGCACATCCTAAAAAGGCTCGAAAAAATAAAGCGAAACCTATTCATTATCAGCCTGCCCGCCCTCAATATACAGCTCCGCCTGTACAGCAAGCTGAGCCACAAAGTGCTATCGACTTCGTTGATTCATTCTCCAATAATTAAGGTGAAATAATTAATGAATGCCGAAACACTTACCATCGACACTAATATTGAAGAAACTCAAGCCTTAGAGTCATCAGAAGATATTCTTGATTTCCCTTATGCTTTTGCTAAACGCAATGGAGTGGTGGTGACTGATTTTAGTGATGATACCTATACCGTTTCTTACAATGGTCGTCTTACTCCGCTTGTGGCAAGTGAAGCACAGCGCTTTTTAGGCAAAAAGATTTCTTTTACAGCCTTAGATAGCAATGATTTTAATCAGCTACTTGCTCGCCACTATGATCAAAGCGGTGATGGTGCACGTGCAATGATGGAAGATTTGGGTGACGAGCTTGATCTTAATGATGTTGCGGATTCTCTACCTGAGCCTGAAGACTTACTTGAGGCTGAAGATGACGCACCGATTATTCGTCTTATCAATGCGCTACTCACCCAGGCTATAAAAGAAAGTGCCTCAGATATTCATATTGAAACCTACGAAAACCGCATGACTGTGCGTATGCGAGTAGATGGTATTTTACGTGAGATACTAGAACCACCGCGTGCGCTAGCTCCTCTGGTTATCTCACGCATCAAAGTAATGGCAAAGTTAGATATTGCAGAAAAACGTGTGCCACAAGATGGTCGTATTTCTTTGAAGGTAGCAGGACGTTCGGTTGACGTTCGTGTATCTACTTTACCTTCAGGGCATAATGAACGTATTGTATTACGTTTATTAGATAAACAAGCAGGACGATTAAACCTTAAACATTTAGGCATGGATCCTACAACACATGATCGCCTATCTGCTTTAATAAAAAAGCCACATGGCATTATTCTTGTAACAGGACCTACGGGTTCAGGTAAAACAACCACTCTTTATGCGGCTCTAGCAGATCTTAATACCACCTCGCGCAACATTATGACCGTAGAAGACCCTATTGAATATTATATTGATGGTATAGGACAAACTCAGGTTAATAATAAAGTTGATATGAGTTTCTCTCGTGGCTTACGTGCTATTTTACGTCAAGATCCTGATGTTGTCATGATTGGGGAAATACGCGACAAAGAAACCGCAGAAATCGCGGTACAAGCCTCCTTAACAGGTCACTTGGTATTTTCCACATTACATACCAATACAGCCGTTGGTGCTGTTACACGTTTACGCGACATGGGGGTAGAACCTTATTTACTTTCATCTAGTTTAATCGGTGTTGTATCGCAACGTCTAGTTCGTTTACTGTGTGAGCACTGCAAAATACCTTATCAAGCTAACCATAAAGAGTGTGAAACTTTAGGTATTGATAGTAACAATAACCCTCCCACACTTTATCATCCTAAAGGCTGCCCCCAATGCAACCATCTAGGTTATAGTGGGCGAAATGGCATCTATGAGTTTGTTGAAGTCGATGATCAGTGCCGTAATATGATCCATAATGATGAAAGTGAAATTGATATTGAACGTTATGTACATAAATCAATCCCTTCACTACGCCAAGATGGCGCGCGCCTTGTGCTTGAAGGCAAAACCTCTCTTGAAGAAGTACTTCGCGTGACCCGTGAAGATGCAAAAATATAAAGCACTATGCCAGCATTTGAATATACGGCACTTAATGCCAGTGGAGAAGAAGAAAGCGGTATACTTGAGGCGGATAATGCCAGACAAGTACGCCAAACATTGCGTGATGGAAAGCTCACCCCGCTTAAAGTAGAACAAATAGAGAAAGGTGATTCCAAAAACGACTCTAAAGTAAAACGGGCAGGTAAAGTCAACCCTGCTGAATTAGCCTTATTTACACGCCAGCTCGCTACTCTAATGCAATCAGGCTCTCCTTTAGAAGAAGCACTAGCAATCACCGCCAAACAGTCAGAGAAAAAAAATCTTCGTCACATTATCTCAGCAGTACGTTCACGTGTTATTGAAGGGCATTCTCTAGCGGGTGGGCTACAAATGTTTCCCTCTGTTTTCCCCCATATGTACCGTGCTACTGTTGCTGCGGGCGAGCAATCAGGGCATATTGATGCTGTTTTAGAACGCTTGGCTGATTACACTGAAGACCGCCAGGTACTACAACAAAAAATATCAACGGCTTTAGTTTATCCTGTTATTTTAACCATTTTGTCGATAGCCATTGTGGCAGGTTTACTTGGCTTTATCGTCCCGCAAATTGTTGCGGTATTTGAAAATATGGGACAAGAACTCCCCGTAATGACGCGTATGATTATTGCCATGAGTGATTTTATTATCGCCTATGGACTACATATCCTTGCCTTTATTATTGCCCTTGTGATTATTTTCAAAAGGATGGTAAAGATCCCAAAGTGGGAATATCGTTATCATCGTTTTTTACTGCGTATACCTGGCATCAAAAAAATGGTTCGCGGTCTTAATACGGCGAGATTTGCGCGTACTTTGAGTATTTTAGCTTCTAGTGGCGTACCTATTTTAGATGCAATGGGCATCTCTGCACAGGTCATACAAAATATCCCGATGCGCCAAGCGGTAGAGGATGCAACCATAAAAGTACGCGAAGGAAAAGCCATCTACAAATCATTAGAACAATCTGGCTATTTCCCCCCCATGACAATTTACTTAATTGCAAGTGGTGAAAACAGTGGAACACTAGATGATATGCTCGAAAGAGCCGCTGTTCAGCAAGAACGTGAAACAGATAGTATGATGACAGGAATGCTTAGCCTGTTTGAACCTATGTTGATTCTTATAATGGGTGGCGTAGTCATGACGATAGTACTTTCAATACTTCTCCCTATCTTGAATCTAAATCAATTAGTAAAATAATGATATACAGGCTGCTTAAAAGCCTTCCCTACTTTTTAACACAATTATTGTGTAAAAAATCGGGAAAGCTTAAGGAACATATCAAACAACACTAAGACGGATTTTCAAAGAAAATATATGAAGTTGAATAATCACTAAACTCAAAATAAACCTTCTTCTCACCTTTATCTGCTTTACCATTTAAGTTGGTATCTAAAATGCCATAACCATAACGATAAGGACGGTCTGCATCATTGCTCGTACCTACCGCTGTCGAAAGTTTATCAACTTTCATAAAACGTCTAACCAACTTATTCCCTGCATATACCTCCAGCACACCATCCGTTCCTGTCCAGTTATTAATAGCTCTACCAAATTTATTTTGTGTTTCTTGTGTACAAGCAACCGATAAACCTGCAATAGTAGCAATTAAAAGCAAATTCCGAATTTTCATAATTTTCCCTTTTATAGTGAAGCCTTTATACGAAAGAGAGGCTAATCAAATGATTATATTTTGATACTCATCCCTCTTTCATACCCAAATATACCCATATGGATACCGATATAGATAACAATTTAAAAAACCACAAAAATAATAACATACTTTTTTATATACATGACCCTATGTGCAGTTGGTGTTGGGCTTTTAATCCTGCTTGGAAAGAAATACAAAAGCAATTACCTAGTAATATTCAGGTATCTTATCTACTTGGCGGACTAGCACCTGACTCCAATGAGCTTATGTCAAGTGCTATGCAGCAACAAATTAGCGAATATTGGAAACTGATCCAACAACGTGTTCCAAACACTGAATTTAATTTTGATTTTTGGAAACTAAATCAAGCACGTCGCTCAACCTACCCAGCCTGTCGAGCCGTGATTGCAGCACGATACCAGCATGCAGAAAAAGCAATGATATTAGCTATTCAAGAAGCCTATTATCGACATGCTAAAAATCCTTCTGATGACTCCATTTTAATTGAGCTAGCAAAAAATATTGGACTTAATACTGCTAAATTTTCTGCACAACTCAATCATGAAACAACAAAACAGCAGTTACTAAGCGAAATTAAATACAGCCAGCAACTCGGCGCTCAAGGGTTTCCTAGTCTCATTTTGCGAAACAATAAAAATAATCATTTCATTCCAATCGATTACAATCATGCTGATGCTGTGCTAAAGAATATTCATCACATAATAACCACGAGAAATTAATAAGTTAAACAATTGCACTTAAATCATCCACTGCCTCAGACCATTGCTTTGTATCTAATAATGCTGATCTATTCATAAAGGGTTTGCCTTTCATTCTATTTAAACGCTGCACCGACTCATCACTTTGTTTAATTTTAGCCTTATCAATCACTTCAATTGCACCTTTGCGATTATTGCACACCAATATCATATCGCACCCTGCTTCTATTGCTGCCTCTGCGCGCTCAGTAAATCCTCCTACAACAGAAGCGCCTTCCATACTCAAATCATCACTAAAAATCACACCATCAAAGGATAGTTTTTTGCGAAGAATATTTTGCAACCAAACAGATGAAAAGCCAGCGGGATGAGCATCAACTGCAGAATAAATAACATGGGCAGGCATTATTGCATCCAACCCTTGCTTTATTAAGGTTGCAAATGGAATAATATCCTCATGCCAAATATCATCAAATGATCTATCATCTATGGGGATATCAATATGCGAATCGGCAACAACAGCCCCATGACCAGGAAAGTGCTTAC
>Ga0256832_1002535_pt1 | contig 12475 bp, 13 predicted proteins | sample 134614metaG_FD_190534 | JGI IMG/M metagenome (GOLD analysis project Ga0256832, IMG submission 190534) | Hydrothermal vent microbial communities from Lau Basin, Pacific Ocean - 134-614 | ecosystem: Environmental > Aquatic > Marine > Hydrothermal vents | place: Pacific Ocean: Lau Basin | collected... | reverse complement strand
CAGACTGGCAGCAGAATCGGTGGTAAAAAATGGGTTTCCGGTACCGGCAGCAAAAATAACCACTCGCCCCTTTTCCAGGTGACGGATGGCCTTTCGGCGGATATAGTCTTCACAGACCTGATGAATAGGTAAAGCAGACATGACTCGTGCCGCCACACCGTTTTTTTCCAGTGCATCCTGCAGAGCCAGGGAATTAATAACAGTAGCCAGCATACCCATATGGTCACCGGCTACCCGATCCATGCCTGAAGCGGCCAGACCGACACCGCGGAAGATATTACCTCCGCCAATAACAATACCGACCTGAACACCCTGGTCAATCAGGTTCTTAACCTCTTTGGAGATATAGGTCAGAACCTGCGGTTCAATACCAAAATTCTGTTCCCCCATTAAAGCCTCACCGCTGAGTTTTAACAGGATTCTTTGATATTTTACGCTCACAGGCTGCTCCTTTTTATTATTTGGGTCGATATTTGAATTTCTCTGTGCTTTCTGGCCATTAAGACCAGAAAGCGGGAGAGCAGTTAAGCGAAATTAACTGCCGATCTGAGCCATAACTTCTGATGCAAAATCTTCTGATTTCTTCTCAATACCTTCACCCACTTCCAGACGGGTAAAGCCCAGGACTTTAGCATCAGCATCTTTAACCAGTTTTTCAACGGTGATATCAGGATCTTTAACAAAAGCCTGACCCAGCAGAGTATTGTCCTTGATAAAACGCTTGATTTTACCTTCAACAATTTTCTCAATAATATTTTCAGGCTTACCGCTGTTAGCCGCTTCGGCGGCTGCAATTTCTTTTTCCTTGGCCAGTTCAGCGGCATCCAGAGAGGCTTCATCCAGACCTTTAGGATTGCTGGCGGCAACATGCATGGCCACATCCTTAATCAGTTCTTCATTACCGCCCTGCATATCAACCACTACACCAATCTTGGTACCGTGAAGATAAGCGCCCAGCTGACCTTCGGTTTCAAAAGTCACAAAACGACGCACTGACATGTTTTCACCGATTTTGGCGATCATGGTTTTCAGTACCGTTTCTATAGTTTCAGAATCACCTTCATTTAAAGGCATCTGCAGCAGTTCTTCAACATTAGCCGGATTGGATTCTAAAATACGCTTAGCCACAGCGCTGGCAAAATTACCGAACTCATCACCCATGGCAACGAAGTCGGTTTCACAGTTAACTTCCAGCATGACGCCTTTTTTATTGTCATCACTGAATTCTACAACCACTTTACCTTCAGCCGCGATACGACCGGCTTTTTTGTCCGCTTTAGCCAGACCGGTTTTACGCATATGTTCGATGGCCGCATCAATATCACCATCCATTTCAACCAGTGCTTTTTTGCACTCCATCATACCTGCGCCTGTACGCTCGCGCAGTTCTTTTACCATTGCAGCAGTAATTGCCATTGTTCTTTGACCTCTGTTTCTTTAATCAGCAGAAGAGAAAATTCTCAACTTGTTCTGCTCACTAATTTAAATTCTCAATAAAAGTTGTCCGGTTTAAATCACCTGACTTAAACCGGACTTATACACTCTATAATGCTTATGATGTCTGCTTTTCAGCTTCTTCTGAAGCATCCACTTCAACAAAATCATCAGCAACGACTTCAGTACTGGCGGACTTGGCTTCCAGAATGCTGTCAGCCGCAGCCGATGTATACAGATTGATGGCACGAATCGCATCATCATTACCTGGGATAATATAATCAATACCTTCAGCTTTATTGTTGGTATCAACCACACCAATCACAGGAATACCCAGTTTATTGGCTTCCTGAACCGCAATTTTTTCATGACCGACATCAATAACAAACAGAGCCTGAGGCAGATTATTCATATCTTTAATACCGCCCAGACTTTTTTCCAGCTTGTCCAGTTCACGGGAATGCATCAGCACTTCTTTTTTGGTCAGGGTATCAAAAGTACCGTCAGTAGAGGCTTTTTCCAGATACTTCAGGCGCTTGATAGACTGCTTAACTGTTTTAAAGTTAGTCAGCATACCGCCTAACCAGCGATGGTTCACATAAGGCATATTACAGCGAAGAGCCTGTTCTTTAATCGCACGGCTGGCCGCACGCTTGGTGCCTACAAACAGAACCTTGCCGCGCTTGGATGCAACCTGGCTAATAAAGTTCATGGCATCATTGAACATTGGCAGCGTTTTTTCCAGGTTGATAATATGAATTTTATTACGCTCACCGAAAATATATTGACCCATTTTAGGGTTCCAGTAGCGAGTTTGGTGACCGAAATGAACGCCTGCTTCTAGCATCTGGCGCATAGTGACTTTTGCCATAATTTTTGTTCCTTTAAATAAGGGTTGGGATCTCACCCGTATCCCATAAACCAACCCGTTCAATACCTTGCAGTACATCCCGAGCACCCGGATTTATGTGTCGATACAGGTTCGGATTAATTAAATTCACAGGGAATTTAAATGATTATCCCTGAACAGGTGCTACTAACTATATAACCTACATATAACTTTCCACACATATCAGGGCGTGCGTATTATTCCATAAAAGCCTGAAAACAACAATCTTTGTTTGCCTGTAAAAGCAATAAACTTTGAATATCACAGCAATAAAAGAGATAATGCCCCGAACTGAATATAAGAGCCTAATTTGAGCTGCAAAAAGACCTTATGAGTATCAATATAAAAACCCCGGAAGAAATCGAAAAAATGCGCATCGCCGGCAAGCTGGCCGCCGATGTACTGGAAATGATCACCCCTCATGTTCAGGCGGGTATTACCACTGATGAGCTGGATCGGATCTGCCACGATTATATTGTAAATGAACAGCAGGCCATCCCTGCCCCACTGGATTATCATGGTTTTCCAAAATCCATCTGTACCTCCGTCAATAATCAGATCTGCCACGGTATCCCCAGTGACAAGAAGCTTAAAAGCGGTGATATTATCAATGTGGATATTACCGTGATTAAAGACGGTTACCACGGCGACACCAGTATGATGTTTATGATTGGCAAACCTAAAATTCTGGCCGAACGCTTATGTCGGGTCAGTCGAGAATGCTTGTATGTGGGCATAGAAATGGTCAAACCCGGTATTCACCTGGGCGATATCGGCTATGCCATTGCCAGACACGCTGAAAAAGAGAATTTTTCCGTGGTCAGAGAATACTGCGGTCATGGTATCGGGCTTAACTTCCACGAAGATCCCCAGGTACTGCATTATGGCAAACCCGGCACCCGCGAAGTTCTGGAAGAAGGCATGACATTTACCATTGAGCCGATGATTAATGCCGGTAAGCGTCATGTCAGGGTGTTGCCAGATAAATGGACAGTGGTGACCAAGGATCGCAGCCTGTCTGCCCAATGGGAGCATACCATTTTAGTCACCGCTGACGGCTTTGAAATACTCACCCTTCGCGAAGGTGAAACCCGTCCACTTTAACTCTAAAACTGACACAAAAAAACCCAACCTGATGGAAACTTATTGATGGAACTCACTGTCCCGCCAGCCATAGAACTGCTGTTTGATGTTAAAGCACTACAGGCTGAACTGGCTGAAGCCCAGTCACCGGTCATGCCCTTAAAAAATGCCGTTAAATCCATTTACGATACCCAGGTTCAGCAATTTCAGAACCAGCATAACATTGTGCATCTGATCCATGAACGGGCCCAGGCCATTGACATTATACTGACTCTGGCCTGGGATTTTTACCATCTGGGTAATAATGCCTCCCTGGTGGCAGTGGGCGGCTACGGTCGCGGTGAACTGCATCCCTATAGCGATGTCGATCTGCTATTGCTGCACGATGAAGAACATGATCTGGAATCCAATAATCCAGCCAATAAGGAATTTGTGGATAATCTGCATATGTTTATTGCCCTGTTGTGGGATATTGGTCTGGAAATCGGTCATAGTGTACGCACGGTAGAAGAATGTATTAGCGAAGCTGCGGGTGATATCACCATTATCAGCAATTTAATGGAATCCCGCCTGATCACCGGTGAGCCGGCGTTATTTGAACAGCTGACTTCCCAGCTCAGCCCGGACAATATCTGGCCCACCAGGGAATTTACCGAGGCTAAAATTGCGGAAAAACAGCGCCGTTACCGGAAATTTAATGAAACAGCCTATAATCTTGAACCTAATATTAAAGAAGGCCCCGGTGGTCTGAGAGACATTCAGATCATCGGCTGGGTAGCCAAGCGGCACTTTAATGTAGACAGCCTTAAACAGCTTATCGGACATAATTTCCTGACTCCCCAGGAATATGAGCAGCTGGAAAACGGCCAGAATTTCCTATGGAAAATCCGCTTTGCCCTGCATATTTTATGCAAACGTCATGAAGAGCGCCTGTTATTTGATTACCAGCGTGAGCTGGCGGCACAGTTCGGCTATACCGATCAGGAAGGCAAACTGGCCGTGGAATGCTTTATGACCGAGTATTACCAGACCGTTATGGAGCTGGAACGGCTTAATGAAATGCTGCTGCAATATTTTCAGGAAGTCATTATCTATGGTGATTCTGACGCCAAACCACAGAAAATCAACCGCCGTTTTATTAACTACAAAGGTTATATTGCGGCCGCTAACCAGTTTGTATTTCGTAACTACCCCTTTGCGCTGCTGGAAATTTTTTTACTGCTCTGTCAGGATCCCGAGCTTAAAGGTGTCAGAGCCAGTACTATCCGCCTGATCCGGGCACATCGTTACCTGATTGATGACAGTTTTCGTAAAGACCTGCGCTGCCGCAGTCTGTTTATGGAAATTCTGCGCCAGCCCTTCGGCATTACCCATGAAATGCGCCGCATGAACCGCTATGGAGTACTGGCTGAATATATCCCGGAATTTAAAAAAATTGTCGGCCAGATGCAGCATGATCTCTACCATGCCTATACCGTAGATGAACATACACTGAAGGTGTTGCGTAATGCCCGCCGGCTGTTTGTACCAGAACACGATGATGAACTGCCGCTGGCCAGTAAAATTGCCAAAATGATCCCCAAACCTGAACTTCTGTACCTGGCCTGCCTGTTTCACGATATTGCCAAGGGTCGGGGCGGCAACCATGAAATACTGGGGGCCACTGATGCCGAGCAGTTCTGTCAGCGGCACGATTTAAACCTGAGCGATACCCGCCTGGTGAGCTGGCTGGTACGTAACCATCTGGTTATGTCCATGACTGCACAACGTAAGGACATTAATGATCCCGTAGTGGTGCATGAGTTTGCCATGGTCGTCGGGGATCACCTGTACCTGGATTACTTATACCTGCTGACCGTGTCTGATATTCGCGCCACCAGCCCCAAGGTCTGGAACAGCTGGAAAGCCGCCCTGTTAGTACAGCTCTACAACCTGACCCGTATTGCTTTGAACAAAGGGCTGGAAAACCAGCAGGAACAGGACGAAGTCATTAATAATGCTAAAGCCCTGGCTATGGTGCAGCTGACCCGACAGGGCTACAAAGAACAGGCTGTTAATGACTTATGGGCTACCCTGCCTGCTGAATATTTTATTAAACTGCAGCCTGATGAAATCGTCGGACAGACGGCCGCTGTTCTTAAAGGTCTGCAAAGCACAGACAGCACAGATTCAGAAAAGACAAAAAAGACTATTGTTCTGGTCAATAACCATAATCAGCGTGGCGGTACGGAAATATTTGTCTACACACCCAAAAAAGATTATGTGTTTGCCCTGGTCACTTCTATACTGTCCCAGCAGGTGCTGGATGTCTTTGAAGCCAAAACCTTTACCTCGTCCAATGGTTATACCTACCACACTTATTTTGTACTGGATGAGAACGGCGATGCCATTGAAGATCCGCAACGGCGGGACTGTATTCGTCAGTCCCTGGAGGAAAAACTCTCACAGGAACAGTTTGAGTTACCCCAGTCCAGTCAACGACTCAGCCGGACCCAGAAACAGTTCTCTCTGGAAACCAGAGTGCAGTTTGATGAAGATCTGGAACACAACCAGTCCATTATGACCATTACCGCCTCCAATCGTCCGGCACTGCTGTCCCGCATTGGTCAGGCACTTGTGGAACAGAATATTTCCCTGGAAAATGCCAAAATTTCGACTTTCGGGGAAAAAGTGGAAGACGTTTTTGTTATTCGTGATAAAAATCAGCAGATTATTACTGATATTAAGAAGCAGGAACAGATACGGCGCAGTATTATCAAGCGGGTGGATGAACTGGAATAGCCGGCAACAAACTTATATCTGGATAAACTCCAGACCATTGCCGTCCGGATCCCGGCAGAACAGCGCCGGACGGCCGGAACGGCTCATGGTAAAAGCAATATTATGATGCTCAAGGCTGTATTTGATGTTGTCAATATCCTGCACATGAATGGCCAGATGCCGGTCCCGTCCGGCATGTTCCGGTGGGCCGCTATCGGGATAAAACTCCGTTCTGGGCAGCTTTAGCAAATGGATCTGCTGGGTACCGATATCCAGCCAGGCGCCATCAAAGGTCATTTCCGGACGAGCTCGGTTCTGCTGCATACCCAGGATCCGGCAGTAAAAATCAAGGGAAGCCGACAGATCCTGAATGACCAGGCTGCCATGATGTAAAGCAATATAATTAGACGACTTAATCATTTAATTATTGTATTACCATTAAGCAAAATAGCAAAGATCATTTGCCTGTTATGATACTTTTCATTTATAATTCCGCGGTCAGATTTTGAGAGTCAGAGAATGAATCCAGCACTAGAGTTGCTAAAACCATATCCATTTGAACAACTAGCTAAATTAAAACAGTCAATCTATCCCAATGGACAATTAAAACATATTTCCCTTTCCATTGGCGAACCCAAACATGAGCCGCCCGAGTTTGTTTTTGATACTATTAAGGAAAACCTGAATACCCTGGCTCAATATCCAACCACCAGAGGCATGCCCGAATTACGTCAGGCTATTGCTCAATGGATAGAAAAACGCTATCGCTTACCAGAAGACAGAATTGACCCGGAAACCCAGGTATTACCGGTAAACGGCACCCGTGAAGCCCTGTTCGCCTTTGCCCAGGCGGTGATCAATACGAAAGAAAAAGATCCGCTGGTAATTATGCCCAACCCCTTTTACCAGATTTATGAGGGGGCAGCCATACTGGCCGGCGCCACCCCCTATTTTGCCAATGCCTGTGAACGAACTTACTATATTCCGGACTTTGACAGCATCCCAAAAAAAATCTGGAAACATACACAACTGCTTTATATCTGCTCACCGGGTAACCCTTCCGGTGAGGTAATGGATAAAACCCTGTTACAGCAGCTCATTAAAATAGCTCAGTATTTTAATATTATTATAGCCTCGGATGAGTGCTATTCAGAAATTTATCAGGATGAAAGCCGTCCACCGCCGGGACTGCTGGAAGTGGCCAGTGATATGGGCATTACCGACTTTAAAAACCTGATAGTCTTTAACAGCCTGTCCAAGCGCTCCAACGTTCCCGGTCTGCGCTCCGGTTTTGTAGCCGGGGATGCCAATATTATTCAAAAGTTTTTTCTGTACCGGACCTATCACGGTTCAGCCATGCCCTTACCCACCCAGCATGCCAGTATGGCTCTGTGGCAGGACGAAGACCATGTACGTCAGAATCGTGACCGCTACCGTGAAAAATACGAAGCTTTTATAAAAATTCTTGATCCCGTAATCGATATATCCGCACCACCGGGATCCTTTTATATCTGGCTCAAAGTTCCCTGCGGGGATGATGAAAAATTTGCCTCAAAACTGTATGAAGAACAGCATATCACTGTACTTCCCGGCAGTTACCTGTCCAGAACAACCGGTCAGGCCAATCCCGGCCTCGGCTATGTAAGAATTGCTTTAGTGGCACCTTTACAGGAGTGCATTGAAGCGGCTCAACGAATACGCACTTATTTAAAGCGTTACAAGGAATAATTATGACTGATATGCAAGAAGTAATCGAACAGGCCTTTGAAAACCGGGCTGAAATCACTCCGGCCACGGTGGATACCCATGTAAAAGAAGCCGTATCGGAAGCTATTCAAATGCTTGATACTGGTCGCCTGCGGGTTGCTGAAAAGATTGACGGTGACTGGGTCGTTAACCAGTGGCTGAAAAAAGCCGTTTTACTGTCTTTCCGTATTGAAGACAACCATTTTATGAAAGGCGCTTCCACTAATTACTTTGACAAGGTGGAATCCAAGTTCCAGGACTTTAACTCCAGAGATTTTCGTGAAGCCGGTATTCGTGTTGTGCCTCCTGCCACCGTTCGTAAAGGTGTTTATATTGCTCCGGGCGTTGTGCTAATGCCGTCTTACTGTAATATTGGTGCCTATGTGGACAGCGGTACTATGGTCGATACCTGGGCAACGGTCGGCTCCTGTGCACAGATTGGTAAAAACGTACACCTTTCCGGTGGCGTTGGCCGGCCCCACCATTATTGAAGACAACTGCTTTATCGGCGCCCGTTCTGAAGTGGTTGAAGGTGTCATTGTAGAAGAAGGCTCAGTTATTTCTATGGGCGTATATATTGGTCAGAGTACCCGTATCTATAACCGTATGACCGATGAAATTACCTATGGCCGCATTCCAGCCGGTTCAGTAGTCGTATCCGGTAACCTTCCTTCTGCAGACGGTAAATACAGTCTGTACTGTGCAGTTATTGTTAAGCAGGTGGACGCTAAAACGCTGGGTAAAGTTGGTATTAACGAATTACTGCGTAATATTTAATACTCGGTTCTACTGCCAGGTTACAAAAGTTACTACAAAAAACCCGCAATATGCGGGTTTTTTCATTATTTAAATCAGGAAACAAGCATGATCACTTTATACGGTATTCCCAATTGTGATACAGTCAGTAAAGCCAGAAAATGGCTGGCGGCCAGAGGTATAGAATTTCAGTTCCATAATTTTAAAAAAGACGGACTGGACAGAGACACTTTACAGAACTGGGTCAAACAGCTGGGCTGGGAAGTTCTGCTAAACAAACGGGGCATGACCTGGCGTAAACTGTCAGATGAGCAGAAAAAAGACCTGGACGAGGCCAAAGCCATCAATATCATGCTGGAAAATACTTCCATTATTAAACGCCCGGTACTGGATATTGACGGCCAGTTTCACGTTGGCTTTAAGCCTGAGCAATATGAACAGATTGTAGCGTAAATTTTACCCCTTCCATGCTGTATGGTACTCCCCAGCTTTGCAGATTGACACTTGACCTGTTTTCGGACTATATTAGGTCATATTAAGGGAATATACTTATGAAACTTTCGAATCAAATTAAACCAATCAGTTATCTTAAAGCTCATGCTGCAGATATTGTACGTAACCTGTCAGATCAGGATGCTCCTCTGGTCATTACCCAGAACGGCGAAGCCAAGGTCGTATTACAGAACATCGAAAGCTATGAGCAAACCCAGGAAACTATGGCCCTGCTGAAGATTCTTGCACTTGGCTCTCGTCAGATTGAAGAAGACAAAGTTCAGAAAGCCGGTGATGTCATTCAGCGACTTAGAGACCGGAACAAGCACCGTTAATGACTTTTCAGGTATTTCTGACCGATGATGCCACACGGGATCTGGAAGCTCTCTATGACTACATTGAGTCCCACGATGCACCGGGAAAAGCGGATTATGTTCTCGATCAAATTGAGAAAGTATTTTCAAGCCTCTCTGAAAACCCGGAACGAGGAACCTGGCCAAAAGAACTACTGACTGTCGGGATTCGAGAGTACCGTGAGGTATTTTTCAAACCCTACCGCATTATCTACCGGATAATAGCTGAACATGTTTACGTTATGGTAATTGCCGACGGCCGTCGCGATATGCAGACATTACTGCAGCGTCGTCTTTTGCAGGCATAACCTCCTTTTAAAGAACCTTATCCAATACAAAATGAATAATATGCCCGAATTAAGCCCTACTATTGAACTGGCCCGACAACTGATTAATATCGACTCTGTGACTCCCGATGATAAAGGCTGTCAGGAAATTATGATCCAGCGGCTGGAAGCCATTGGTTTTGATATACAGCGCCTGCGTTTTGGCGAAGTCGATAACTTCTGGGCCAGGCGCGGTCAGAGCAAACCGCTGTTTGTATTTGCCGGACACACGGATGTGGTGCCCAGCGGCCCTGTGGAAAACTGGAATACCCCGCCGTTTGAAACCACCATTATTGACGGCCAGTTATACGGCCGCGGGGCCGCCGACATGAAGGGTTCCCTGGCCGCCATGGTCACCGCCTGCGAACGCTTTATTAAACAGCACCCGGACCATAGCGGCGCCATAGGCTTTTTAATCACCAGTGATGAAGAAGGTCCGGCCATTGACGGTACGGTTAAAGTGGTCGATTACCTGCGTGAACATAACGAGCCTATTGATATGTGTCTGGTGGGCGAGCCGTCCTGCACATCCGAGCTGGGAGATACCATTAAAAACGGCCGACGGGGTTCACTGGGTGCCATACTGACCATACACGGCACCCAGGGCCATGTCGCCTACCCTCACCTGGCTAATAATCCTATTCATCTTGCCGTGCCGGCTCTGACTGAACTGACTCAGACTGAATGGGATCAGGGCAATGAATTTTTTCCACCCACCAGTTTTCAGATCTCCAATATCCATTCCGGCACCGGAGCCACCAATGTGATCCCCGGAGATATTGAAATACAGTTTAATTTCCGCTTTTCCACAGAGTTAAACCAGGAAAAAATTACCGCCTGGGTCGAAAAAATACTTAATTCCTACGACTTTGATTATGATATTCAGTGGACCTTATCCGGCAACCCGTTTCTGACCGACAAAGGCGAACTGGTGGATGCTGCCGTTGAAAGCATTAAAGACATTACCGGTATTGATACTGAACTCTCAACGGCCGGTGGTACTTCCGATGGGCGTTTTATTGCCCCCACCGGGGCACAGGTCATTGAATTAGGGCCACTTAATGCCACCATACACAAGGTTAACGAGTGTGTAGCCGTTGCTCATCTGGACAGGTTATCCCTGATTTATGAAAAAATTCTGGGTAAACTTCTTATTAAATAAGACGGATAAAACTATCAGCTAAAAAGACATTTCCATACAGCTATTACCAGAAAAAAGAGAATAAGATGAAAATTTTAGTGACCGGCGGAGCCGGATACATAGGCAGCCATACCTGCGTAGAATTATTAAACAGCGGTTATGAAGTCGTGGTGGTTGATAACCTCTGCAATTCCAGTAAAGAATCCCTGAACCGGGTAAAAACCATTACCGGTAAATCAGTCAGTTTTTACAAACAGGACATTCTGGATGAAAGCGGTTTAAGCCGGGTGTTTGATGAGCATGATATTGATGCCGTTATCCATTTTGCCGGACTCAAAGCCGTAGGCGAATCAGTGGAAAAACCGCTGGAATATTACCAGACCAATCTAACCGGTACTCTGGTACTATTTAAAGTGATGCGCGATCATAATGTTAAAAACTTTGTATTCAGCTCATCAGCCACCGTATACGGTGATCCGCATACCGTTCCTATTAAGGAAAATTTTCCCCTTTCTGCAACCAATCCTTATGGCCGTTCCAAACTGATTATTGAAGAAATATCCCGGGATCTTTATATTGCCGATCCCCAGTGGAATATTGCCCTGCTGCGTTACTTCAATCCTGTTGGTGCACACAAATCCGGTCTGATTGGTGAAGATCCTAATGGTATTCCCAATAACCTGGTGCCTTATATTTCCCAGGTTGCGGTAGGCAAGCGGGAAAAACTGTCGGTATTCGGTGACGACTACAATACGCCTGACGGCACTGGTGTGCGCGATTATATTCATGTAGTAGATCTGGCGGTTGGTCATATTAAAGCCCTGGAAAAACTCAACAGCAAACCGGGCCTGGTGGTTTATAACCTGGGTACCGGTCAGGGTTACAGCGTTCTGGAAATGGTGCGCGCCATTGAAAAAGCATCCGGGAAAAAAGTACCCTATCAGATTGTAGCTCGGCGTCCCGGCGATATTGCACAATGCTTTGCCGATCCGAGCTTTGCCCTGCAGGAAATCGGCTGGAAAGCAGAACGTGGCCTGGACGAAATGGCTGAAGATACCTGGCGCTGGCAGAGTAATAATCCTGACGGTTACTCTAACAGCTAACTTTATTCAATGCGGGCCAATGCCCGCATTCCCCTTAAATTTGCCTGCCATCAGTTTTTTCCTACAAACCCTGATTTATTTAGGTTTAAATAGCATTTTTTCTTTCCTGCTCGTTTAAACTTGACTGATGTCAATGATATTTTTGTCGTTACAATAGATACTTTTTTACGGTTATATGCAAACCGATCTGACCAATTTAAATACAGTAAAAGCAATACAAGAAACTCGAAAAAAACCATAATAATCTTGCCCAGGTCCAATGATAAGGAGAAAAGACCATGAGTGAAGTGTTTACAAAAACCATGGCCAGAAATATCTTTTACGGGGGAAGTATCTTCTTCTTCCTGTTACTTCTGGCCCTAACCTTTGACACGCAGGGAGTGCTGCCCGAG
>Ga0256832_1002534_pt1 | contig 12475 bp, 10 predicted proteins | sample 134614metaG_FD_190534 | JGI IMG/M metagenome (GOLD analysis project Ga0256832, IMG submission 190534) | Hydrothermal vent microbial communities from Lau Basin, Pacific Ocean - 134-614 | ecosystem: Environmental > Aquatic > Marine > Hydrothermal vents | place: Pacific Ocean: Lau Basin | collected... | reverse complement strand
AGCCGCGCCAGCGCCCGGGTCTCGGCGGCGTAAAACCCGCCGCCCCCGGCGGCGGCAAGGCGCTTTAAAAAGGCCCGGTCGGCGTCCGGCCCGAGGGCCAGGGCATGGAGCTCGGCCCCGGCCGCTTGAAGGCGCCGGGCCTCGGCGAGGGCCGCTTTTTGATCCTGGGCCACGCCGTCCGTGACCACGAGCGCGAGCTTTTTCCTGGCGTGAATGGCGCCAAGGGCGGCCCTGGCGGCGCTGAGCGCCGGCGCGAGCCGGGTGCCGCCCCCGGCGCTGAGGTTTGCAAGGGCGGTCTCGGCCTCGCGCTTTGCGCGGTAGGTCATGCGCTTTGGGGGCAGGACCCAGCGCGCCGAGCTGGAAAAGGCCAAAAGGCCGAGCACGTCCTCGGGCCGGGCGGCCTCGATGGCACCCCGGGCCCCTTCCTTCGCGGCCGCGAGCTTGGCTCCGGCCATCGAGCCCGAGGTATCGAGCACCAGCAAGAACGCCGCCCCGGGGCCGGGCCGCGGCTTGAGGGGAAGGTCCTCAAAGGCCTCCCAGCCACCAAAAAAGAGGCCCTTCGGGGTGGTGGTAAAGAGCACCCCGCCGCCCTCGTCGAGGTGTTGCACGAGCCGTTTGGCGCTGGCCTCGTCGTAGGGGCCGCCGACCACCACCAGGGGGGGCAGCTCGCCGGTGAGGGGGCCCTCCTCGACGAGGATTTGCTGGGCCCGCAGGTAGCGGGCCGCGGCCTGGTCGCCATAGACCCGGGCCCTAAGGCGGCCGGCGGGCTGGATGCGCGCCTTTTGCACCTGGTCCCCGAGGCGGACCACGACGGGGGTGGGGCCTTTGAGGGTAAAGCGCACCCCGACGCTGGAGAGGCCCTCGGGGAGGCTTCGCGCTAGCGTCTTTTCGGTCTCGCCGATCTGGACCTTGAGTTTCACCCTGGCGGGGGCGGTGGCAAAGAGCCGCACCACGAGCTCCACCCGCTCGCCGAGGAGAGGCGCGGCTGGGGGTACGAGGCCGGTCAGCACCACCCGACGCGCCGGCGGCACAACAAAGGCGAAGACCGGCGCCGGGGGTGGGCGGGGCGTAAGAAGGCCGTCCGAGATTAAGAGGATGCGGCTCGGGTGCAGCCTTTCGGCCAGGGCCCAGGCCGGCTCCAGGTCGGTGTTCCGGCCGAGGTCGGGGAGGGCGTGGGGGTTTTTGATCAGCCGGGCCTCCCCGGCGAAGGCGAGAAAGCGCACCGGCCCCGCGACCTTGAGCGCCCGCACGGCCTTTCGGGTGCCCTCCCGGGCCGAGGGGCTCGCGTCCAGCACCACCAGGGTCAGCCCCGGCCGCAAGGGAAGGGTGGGGCCGAGGGCGGCCAGCAACAAGAGCAGCACCGAAAAAAGGCGCAGCCCGGTGCGCAGGGCGGGCACGCCGGCAGTTTACCCGCCGATCTGGCGCCAGGTCGTGCCGTCAAAGAGGAACTCCCTTGGCGGCGGCGTCTCCAGGTAGCGGCTCGCCATGCTGGCGCCGTAGGCGCCGGCCTCGAGGATCGCGAGGGCGTCGCCCTCCTTGGGCACCGGCAGCCGGGCGTTTCGTTTCAGCACGTCGGTGGACTCGCAGGCCGGGCCCACGAGGTCGAAGACGCCGGTCTCGAGGCCTTCGTAGAGCGGCTGGACCTCGGGGTCCACGCCGTAGAGCATGGGGCGGATAAAGAGCGTCATGCCGGCGTCGAGGAGCAGGTAGCGCCTTTTGGTTTCCTTAATGCCCCAGGCCCGGGCCACGAGCACGCCGGCCTCGGCGACCAAAAAGCGGCCGGGCTCCATCCAGACCTCCTCGACGAGGTCGAAAAAAGGCCGGACCAGGGGCCGGAGGGCCTGGGGCTTAAGCCCGAGCCCAAACCCGCCCCCGAGGTCGGCGACCGCAAAGGGGCCGAACTCCCGGAGGAGCTCGGCCAAAAGCCCCCAGCCGGCGGCGAAGTCCTCGGGGGAATTGAGGCTTGAGCCCAGGTGCAGGTGCAGCCCCCGCACCCTTAGGCCGCCGGCGCGGGCGACCTCCAGCACCCGCCCGAGCGCTTCGGGCGGCACGCCGAACTGGCTCTCCCCCTTGCCGGTGGCCAGGTGGGGGTGGGTGTGCACGGCGAGCGCCGGGTTGACGCGGATAAGCACCCCGGCGCCGGGGAGGTATTCGGCCACCCGGCGGGCGTCGGCCTCGGAGTCGAGCACCAGGGTGGGGACGCCCGCGGCCCTGAGCTTCTTGAGCCAGCCTGGGGGCTTCACCGGGCCGTTCAGCACCACTTCGGCGGGCAAAAAGCCGCTTTGGTAGGCCTTTAAGGCCTCGCCCAGGGAGACCGTCTCGGCGCCAAAGCCCCGCTTTTGCAACAAGGCCAGGATCGCCGGGTTGGGGTTAGCCTTGATGGCGTAGAAGAAGCGGACCTCGGGGAAGGCGTCCTTTAGCCTTTTGGCCTGACGTTCGATTGCCGCCTGGTCATAGGCGTAAAAGGGGGTTTCTTCACGGGCTACAAGTTCCCTTAGGGCTTCTTTAAAGGCCGGCCGCACCCCCCTATGCTAAGCTCTTGGGCATGCTCGTAGGCCTCTCGGCCCAGTACCGCTACAACCAGTCCACCCGCATGCCGATGCGCATCTGGGGGGTGATGGAGAGCTACATCCGCGCGCTCCGGGAGGTCGGGGCCTCGCCGGTGGTGCTCCCCCCGATGCCCCCCGACCGGCTGGAGGCGGCGCTTAAGCGGCTGGACGCGGTGGTGCTCACCGGGGGCAGCGACATTGACCCCCGCCACTTTGGCGAGGAGCCCGTCCCTGAGCTTGGCGAGGTGTGCGTGCAGCGCGACGAGCAAGAGCTCTTCATCAGCCGCTACGCCGCCGAGAAGGGGCTGCCGCTTTTGGGGGTGTGCCGGGGCATGCAGGTGGCGGCGGTGGCGCTCGGGGGAACGCTCATCCAGGACCTCGCCCGGGCGGGTTTCCAGGAGATTCAGCACTACCAGAACGGCGCCGCTCCGGCGCTGGCCCACGGGGTCAATGCGCTTAAAGAGAGCCCCCTGACCGAGCTTTTCGGCGAGCGCTTTCGCGTCAACTCCTACCACCACCAGGCGGTGCGGGACCTCGGGCCCCTGGAACCTTTGGCCGAGGCTCCGGACGGCGTTTTGGAGGCGGCGCACCTCCCCGGCCACCCCTTTTACCTCCTGGTGCAGTGGCACCCCGAGCTCTTGCCCCAGCACTGGGGGCTTTTTGCGCGGCTCGTCGAGGCCGCCCGGGGTTAGCCCTTCAGGCTCCCCAGCGTCAGCCCGCGGATGAACCAGCGCTGGGCGAGCAAGAACACCAGAATCGGCGGGATCGTGGCCAAGGAAAGCCCGGCCATCAACAGCGTCCACTCGGTGGAGAAGTTGGTGTTGAAGACCGCGAGGCCCACGGTCAGGGGCCGCATCTCGATGGAGTTGGTGGCCACCAGCGGCCAGAGGAAGCTGTTCCAGCCCCCCAGGAAGGTAAAGGTGCCGAGGGTCGCCAGCGCCGGGGCGGCGAGCGGCAGCGCCACCTTCCAGTAGATCTGCCAGGGGGTGGCGCCGTCAATCAGGGCCGCCTCCTCGAGCTCTTTCGGCATCTGCAGGAAGTGCTGGCGCATCAAAAAGATCGCGAAGGCGTCGAAGAGGCCAGGCAGGATCAGGGCGTAGTAGGTGTCAATCCAGCCGAGCCGGCTCATGATCACGAAGAGGGGGATGATCAGCACGTGGGCGGGGATCATCAGCGTGATCAGGCTCAGGAGGAACATCGGGTTCTTGCCCCGCCAGGAAAACCGGGCGAAGGCGTAGCCGGCCATCGCCCCCGAGGTCAGGTTCAAGAAGGTCAGCCCGGTGGCGACGATCAGCGAGTTCAGGTACCAGCGGCCAAAGGGGACGACGCGCAGGACCTCGCGGTAGTTCTCCCAGTGAAGCTTTTTGGGCCAGAGCTGGATCGGCAGGTCAAACAGGCTCCCGGGCTCTTTGAGGCTGGTCGAGATCATCCACAAAAAGGGCACGAGCATGGTCAGCCCGCCGAGCACCAGCAGGGTGATCACCAGAACGTCCCAGAGGGTGGTTTTCTGTTTCATGCTTCTTCCAACACCCAGCGTTTACGCAGCTGCCACTGCAAAAGCGTCAGGCCGAAGAGGATCAAAAAGAGTAGCCAGGCGATGGCCGAGGCGTAGCCCATGTCCGGGGGAAACTCGCCGAAGGCCTTTTGGTAGAGGTAAAAGAGCAGCACGTTGGTTGCGTCCAGCGGCCCGCCCCCGGTCATCACGTAGATCAACCCGAAGACCTGGAATCCCCCGATCAGGGCCAGGATGGTGTTCAAGAAGGTGGTGGGGGAGAGCAGGGGCAAGGTGACGTGGACGAACTTTTGCCAGTTATTGGCGCCGTCGAGCTCGGCGGCCTCGTAGTAGGTGGGGTCAATGTTCTGCAGGCCAGCGAGGAAGATCAGCATGCGAAAGCCGAGCCCCGCCCAGACCGAGGCGATGATGATCCCGAGCATCGCCCAGGCGGGGTCCTCGAGCCAGCCGGGGCCCTGGGTGGCGAGCCAGTGGACGGTGGCCGGCACCGGCAGGTGCAAGGCGCCGAAGAGGGCCTCAAGCTTGCCCCCGAGCCAGCGCAAAAAGAGGTTCACCGGCCCCACGTAGGGGTTCAGCACCCAGCGCCACAAAAGCCCCACCGCCACCACGCTGGTCACGGTGGGCAGCAGGTAGAGGGTGCGCACGATCTTGACGCCGAAAAAGCGGCGGTTCAGCCCCAGCGCCAGCGCCAGGGCGAGGACGATCTCCAGCGGCACCGCCACCACCACGTAGTAAAGCGTGTTGAAGAATGCCTTCTTCAGAACCGGGTCCTCGAGCATCTGGCGGTAGTTGTCGAGCCCGGCCCAGCTTTTTAGCAGGGTGTCGAGGGTCAGGGGTTGAAAGACGTCCCAGTGGGTAAAGCTGATCCACAAAGAGAGCAGGATCGGCCCCGCGTTGAAGGCGAGAAAGCCGACCAGGCTGGGCAGGATAAAAAGCCAGGGAAAGCGTTCGAAAGCGCGCATGGTGGGATGGGGGCGGCAAACGCCGCCCCCCATTGACCTCCCTTACTTCTTACGGGCCTTTTGCACCTCGTCGAGGATCTTTTGCACCTGGGGTGCGACCTTGTCCATCGCCGTCTTCACGTCCTCCTTGCCCTGCCAGACCGGCTGCAGCGCTTTGGAGATGAGGCGCATGGCCTCGGAGAAGCGCTCGAAGGTCTCGGTGGGGATGGCGGTCTTGTTGACGGTGAGGAAGTACTGCTGGTGGCGGGGCGGCGGCGGGGTGAAGAAGGCCTTGAGGACCTTGTTGGTGGCCTCGGGGTGCAAGGGGTCGTAGCCGATCGCGGGGATGATCAACCCGCCCTTGGTGAAGATCAGGGCGCCCTCGGGACCGGCCAGGAACTTGAGCACCTTCCAGGCGGCCTCCTTGTTCCTCGCCGTGCGGGTGATGCCCCAGCCGGAGCCGTCAATGTCCACGATGCTGCCGGCCTTGCCGCGGGGGAAGGGGACGATGTCCCAGTCGAACTTGGCCTTCTTCTTCAGGGTGGGCACCCGCCAGCGGCCGTCCACGATCATCGCCGTGCGGCCGTTCAGGAACATGCCGAAGGCGCTCTGGTCGGCGGCCTCGGCCGGGGTGGGGGCGACGTGGTGCTTGTAGCGAAGGTCCACGTAGTACTGCAGCCCCTCCACGGAGGCCGGGCTATTCAGCATGAACTTGGTGTGGTCGGGGCTGAAGAAACGCCCGCCGTTGGACCAGACCCAGGGCTCCCAGAAGAGGAAGTAGGTGTAAAAGGAGATGCCCCATTGCACCCGCTTGCCGTTCTTCTCCACGGTGAGGGCCTTGGCTGCCTTCAAGAAGTCGTCCCAGGTCCAGTTGGGATCGGGGTCGGAAAGCCCCGCCTTCTTGAAGAGGTCGCGGTTGTAGTACATCACCAGGTTGGAGACGTCGCGGGGCAGGACGTAGAGCTTGCCGTCGTACTTGAAGGCGTCGAGGATGCCCTTGTAGTAGATCGAGGTGTCGAAGTTGTACTTCTTTACGAAGGGCTCGAGGGGCACCAAGAGCCCCTTAGAGGCGAAGGCGGGGAAGTTGATGTTGTTGATGAAGATCAGATCCGGCGCCTTGCCGGCGGCGAACATCGCGGTCAGCTTGGTCCAGTAGTCCCGCGCCGGGATGTGGAGCAGCTTGACCTCGATGTCCGGGTTTTGGGCCATGAAGGCCTTGAAGGCCTGGTTATAGAGCTCGATCTCCGACTGGCTTCCCCAGCTGGCCACGGTCACGGTGGTCTTGGCCAGCGCCGGGACCAGCAACAGGAGCGCGCTTACGAGTAATACCTGCAGCTTTTTCATCTCTTACCTCCCTTGCTGTACCCGATGGGGTAGGGGCCCACCGGGACCGGTAGCTTCCCCGCCGGGACGAACTTCCCGGCGAGGGCCTCCAACGCGGCCCGGACCTGGACCGCGCGAAAGCCGAAGGTGGCGAGGTAGCCGTCGGGCTCGGGGTTGAGGTAGGTGAGGTCGTCGGGGTTGCCGAGCGCGACGACGTAGACGGGCTTACCCAGCTCCTTTAGCCCCTCGTAGAGCCAGACCATCTCCTCGGGGAGGGGGCCGAGCCAGTGGTAGGTGCCGAGCACGATGCGGTCGAACTTCTTCGCCCGGTTTAGGGCGGCTTCGATCTCGGCGCCGGTCGGGGTCTCGTGGACCTCAAGGTAGTGGGCCCCGGACAGGTACCGGGGGGCGAGCTCGGCGAGCGAGGGCTCGTCCCCGTAGCGGGGCCGGATCTTGGGGCCGATCACGAGCGTGCCCGCCCCCGGGATGGGCAGCGGTCCCTTCACCCAGACCACGCCGTGGCGGGCGGCCTCGAGCGCGAGCTTGCCGAGGGCCTTCCAGTCGGGCGCCGGGCAGGGGGCTCTGGCGGCGTCGCGGAGGGCGTTGACCCGGGCCCGGCTGGCGGCGAGCCTTTGCTTGCTGATGCGCCCGGTCTGGATCGCTTCTTTAAGGGCGGCGTGGAGCGCGCGGGCTCGGGCCGGGTCCTTGCCCGCGATCAGGAGGTCGGCCCCGGCGAGTACGGCCTCGACCCCGGCCTCCTTGAGGCCGAAGTGTTTGCGGATGGCGCCCATGCTCAGGTCGTCGGTGACGATGGCGCCCTCAAAGCCCAGTTTTTCTCGCAGGAGGCCGGTGAGGATCTTCTTCGAGAGGGTCGCCGGGCGCTCCGGGTCGAGGTCCTCGTAGACGATGTGGGCGGTCATCACGAGGGGCACCCCGGCGCGGACGGCGGCCTCGAAGGGCGGCAGGTGCTTGGCCTCGATCTCGGCGAGGCGCCCCTTTTCGTAGACCGGAAGCCCCAGGTGGCTGTCCACGCTCGTGTCGCCGTGGCCGGGGAAGTGCTTGGCGGTGGCCAGCACCCCGGCGTCCTTGAGCCCCTGGATGAAGGCTAGGCCGTGGCGGGTGACGAGGTCCGGGTCGGCGCCGAAGCTGCGCAGGCCGATGATGGGGTTTTGGGGGTTGGTGTTGACGTCGAGCACCGGGGCGAAGTCCACGTCGGCGCCGGCGTAGCAGGCCTCCTGGCCGATGGCCCGGGCGACGAGGCGGGTGAGCGCGGGGTCGTCGGCGGCGCCGAGCGCCATCGCCCCCGGGAAGCGGGGCACGCCGGGGACGCGGAAGGAGTTGAAGGGACCGCCCTCCTGGTCGAGGAAGACGAGCAGGTCGGGGCGGCGTGCTTTGAGCTCGTGGATGGGCTCGACGCCGTGTTCGAAGTTGGAGGCAAAGAGCAGCACCCCGGCGGGGTCGAGCTCGTGAATGAGGTCGTAGGGAACCTCGGGGCCGTGCCAGGAGAGGATGAGAAAGTCCCCGGCCAGGGCGGGCAGGCTGAGCGCGGCAAGCATCAATAGCAACCTCCTCATTCAAGGGCCTCCCTTAGCCTTCCCCCGGCCGCCTGGAGGCGGGCCTTGGCGGCCTTTTTCTCGTGGCCTAGGGCGATGAGGATGGCCAGGGGGATCTCGTTTTCGGCGGCCTTGAGCGCCGCCTGCGCGGCCTTTAGGGGCACCCCGGCGGCCTCGGCGACGATCTTTATGGCGCGTTGCTCGAGCTTTTCGTTGGTGGGGCGCATGCCCACCATGAGGTTGTCGTAGACCCGGCCGAGCCGGGTCATGACCAGCGTCGAGAAGAGGTTCAAGGTGGCCTTCTGGGCGGTGCCGGCGGCGAGCCGGGTGCTGCCGGCGATGACCTCGGGGCCGGTGTCGAGGAAGAGGGGATAGTCCACGGCCTTGAGCAAGGGGCTCTCGGCGTTGTTGGCGATGCCGAGGGTGAGGGCGCCCCGCCTGCGGGCGGCGCGGGCCAGGGCCACGGTGTAGGGGGTGCGGCCGCTCGCGGAGACGGCGACGAGGACGTCCTCTTCGCCAAGCTTTCTGGCCGCTTCTTCTCCGGCCGCGCGGTCGTCCTCGGCGGCCTCCACGGCGCGGGTCATGGCTGCCTCGCCGCCGGCCAAAAAGAGCAAAAGCCGCGCCTCCGGCCAGCCGAAGGTGGGCGGCAGCTCGACGGCGTCGAGCACCGCCAGCCTGCCCGAGGTCCCCGCGCCGGCATAGGCGAGGCGCCCGCCCCGGGCGAGCCGGCGGCTGGCCTCGATGGCTGCCTCCTCGATCGCGGGCAGCACCCCCTTGACCGCCGCCAGCGCCAGGAACTGCCGCTCCAAAAGCGCCTCCAGGATCTCCCTTGGGGGCCAGGCGTCGAGGCCCTGGTAGCGGGGGCTTTTGGCCTCGGTCCTCACCGGCTCACCTCCGCGAGCACGGCGTTGCCGACCCGGGGCCTGAGCCAGGTCAGGGCGTTTATGCCGTGGCGGCTGGGGTGGACGCGGTTGGTAAGGAGCGCCCAGCCCACCCCGCGTTCCGGGTCGAGCCAGACCCCGGTGCCGGTGAACCCGGTGTGGCCGAGGGACCTTTCGCCTGCGAGCCCGCCCCCCGACCAGCCGGGGTGCTTTCGGACCCAGCCAAGGGCCCGCTCCTCGGTGTGGGGCCTTGCCATCTCGGCGAGGGCGGCCTTGGAAAGCCAGGTGCCGTTAAGGATGGCCTCGAGCTGGTCCAAGACTCCGTCCAGGGTGCCAAAGAGCCCGGCGTGGCCCGCGGCGCCGCCGAGGGCGAAGGCGTTCTCGTCGTGGACCTCGCCGCGAAGGAGCCGGCCCCGCCAGGGGCAGCGCTCGGTGGGGGCGCTGTTTTCTTCTGGCGGGGCCCAGGTGAGGCCTTGGGGAAGCTCGAACTTCTGAAGGGGTTTTTCCCGCACCCGCTCCAGGACGAGGCCTAGGAGGATGTAGCCGATGTCCGAGTAGGCGGGCGCCCCAAGCGGCCAGGGCTCCTGCAGGACGCGGGCCTTTAGCCTTTCCCCCTCGCCCCAGGTGTATAGCGGTGCCCAGGCCGGCAGCCCGGCGGTGTGGGTAAGGAGCTCGCGCAGGGTTTTGTCGGCGAAGTTGGGCCCCGGTTGCAGCCAGGCGGCCTCCGGAAGGTGCCGCCTCAAGGGGTCGTCGAGGTCTAAAAGGCCTTCCTCGGCAGCGCGAAGAACCTCGCGCAGGGTGAAGAGGACCTTGGTGAGGCTGGCGAGGTCGTAGTAGGTGTCGAGGCTGGCGGGCTCGGGGCTTGGCCAAAGGGCTCGCTGGCCCACGGCGAGCCGCACCCGCTCGCCGCCTTGCCGGATCACCCCGAAGACGGCGCCGGGGAGGTGGCCGCGCGCCGTCGCGTCTTCGAGGAGGGCCCGCACGCTTTGCATCTAGGGCGGAGTATACCCCCGCCCGACGGGCGTGGCAAGCGGATGGTCTAGCGGTGGTATAGTTGGGGCATGGAGCTCGACCTCAAGGTGGACCCCCGGGCGCCGACCCCGGTCTTCCTGCAGATCCGCGGGCAGCTGGAGGAGAAGATCCGCCGCTTGCAGCTCGTTCCTGGCGAGGCGCTGCCCTCGGAGCGCCGGCTGGCGGAACAGCTCGGCGTCTCCCGTCTCACCGTGCGCCGGGCCTACGACGAGCTGGTGGCCAAGGGGATGCTCGAGCGGCGCCAGGGCTCGGGGACCTACGTCGCCCGCCGGCTGGAGCAGCCGCTCTCGGTGCTCACTGGGTTTTCCGAGGACATGCGGTCCCGGGGCATGGAGCCGGGCTCGCGCTGGGTCGAAAAGAGCGAGGGGCCGGCGACGCCGGAGGAGGCGCTGGCGCTCTCGCTGGCGCCGGGCACGCCGGTGGTGCGGCTCGGCCGGGTGCGGCTGGCCGACGGCCGGCCGATGGCGCTGGAGTACGCGGTGCTGCCGAAGGCCCTGGTCGGGGACGCGCGGGCGATCAAGGACTCGCTCTACGCCCACCTGCGCCAGCGGGGGCTTATCCCGGTGCGGGCGCTGCAACGGCTCAGGGCGGTGGCCGCCAGCGAGCGCGAGGCCCAGCTGCTCGGGGTGCCGGCGGGCGCTCCGCTGCTTTACATCGAGCGCATCTCCTATCTGGAGAACGGGCGGCCGCTTGAGTTCACCCGCTCCCACTACCGGGGCGACCGCTACGACTTTCTCGCCGAGCTGAAGGCGCCATGAACGTGCTCGGGCTGATGTCGGGCACCAGCGCCGACGGCGTGGACGCCGTGCTGGCCGCCTTCGGGGGGCCTCCGGAGCGGCTTTTTTGGCGGGTGGTGCGCCACGTCTACACCCCCTTCCCCGAGGTCCTGCGCCGCCGGGTGCTGGCAGCGATCCGGGGGGAGGCCCGGGTGCCCGAGATCGCCCGGTTGCACCACGACCTCGGCCGGTTCTTCGCCCGGGTGGCCCGGGGCTTTAAAGGGGTGGAGCTCGCCGCGTTGATGGGGCAGACCATCTGGCACGAGCCCCCGCGCTACACCTTTCAGATCGGGGAGGGGGCGCACGTCGCCGAGGCGCTCGGGGTCCCCGTGGTCGAGGGCTTTCGCTACAGCGACCTGGCCGCCGGCGGGGAGGGGGCGCCGCTTGTGCCCTACCCCGACCTCTTGCTCTTCGGCGAGGAGGGGGTGCGCCGGGCGGTGGTCAACATCGGCGGCATCGCCAACGTCACCTACCTCCTGGGCCGTGATCCGCGCGGCGTGCTGGCCTTCGACCTGGGGCCGGGCAATGCCCTCATCGACGAGGCCGCCGGCCGGCTGGGCCAGCCGATGGACGAGGGCGGCCGCCTGGCTTCCGCCGGCCGCGTGGACGAGGCGGTGCTCGAAGGGCTCCTCGCCCACCCCTACTTCCGCCGGCCGCCACCGAAGTCCACCGGCCGGGAGCTATGGAACCTGGCCGCGCTCAAGCTCCCCGAGGGGCTTTCCGGCGCGGACTTGGTCGCCACCCTCACCGCCTTCACCGCCCGCGCGATCGTGCTCGGGCTTGAACGCTTCGTATTGCCCCAGGGTCTGGACGAGGTCTGGCTTGCCGGGGGCGGGGCCAAGAACCCGGTGTTGGTCGGCATGCTAAAGGACCGACTGCCGGTGCCGGTGCGCACCTTCGAGGAGGCCACTGGCCTCGACCCCAGCGTGCGCGAGCCCCTGGCGGTGGCGCTGCTTGGCTACCTAAGGAACCTTGGCGCGCCGAGCGTCCTCCCCCAGACCACCGGCGCGCGTCGGGCGGCGCGGGCGGGGATGGGGCTCCTGCCCGGGGTGGAGGGCTGGCCGTGAGGCTTTCCGGCCAGGTCCTGACCCCTGAGGGCCTCCGCTCGGGCACGCTTACCTTCGGGGAGCGGATCGAGGGCTTCGTTCCCGGGAAGGCGCCCCTGCGCTATCTGCTCCCTGGCTTCATCGACCTCCACGTCCACGGCGGGGCCGGCGCCGACGCCATGGAGGGGGAAAAGGGGGTGCGGCAGCTCGCCCGCTTCCACGCCTCCCACGGCACCACCGCCCTTCTCGCCACCACCGTCACCGCGCCGTTTGAGGACCTGAAAAGAGCCCTTTCCGGCATCGAGGCGGTGCGCGCCCGTCCCGAAGCGGGGGAGGCCCGGGTGCTGGGCGCCCACCTCGAGGGCCCCTGGATCAGCCCGAAAAAGCTCGGCGCCCAGCCGCCTTTTGCCCGGCCCCCTGTGCCTGACGAGGTCGAGGCCCTCCTTGCCCTCACCCGGGTGCGGGTGGTGACCCTCGCCCCCGAGGTGGAGGGGGGGCTCGAGCTCGTCCGGCTTTTGAAGGCGCGGGGGGTCAGGGCACAGATCGGCCACACCAATGGCACTTTCGAGGACGCCCGGGCCGCCCTCGAGGCGGGCGCGGCCGGCTTTACCCACTTCTTTAACGCCATGACCGGCCTCCACCACCGCGCCCCCGGGGTGGTGGGGGCGGGGCTCCTCTTTGCCCGCTTCGCCGAGCTCATCGCCGACGGCCTCCACGTCGCCCCCGAGGCCGCGAGGCTCCTTTTCAAGAACGTGCCCGGGGCCTACGTGGTCACCGACGCGGTGGCGGCGGCGGGGATGCCGGACGGCCCCTACCCCCTCGGCCGCTACCGGGTGGAAAAGCGGGGCGAGGGGGTCTACC
>Ga0256832_1002533_pt1 | contig 12477 bp, 8 predicted proteins | sample 134614metaG_FD_190534 | JGI IMG/M metagenome (GOLD analysis project Ga0256832, IMG submission 190534) | Hydrothermal vent microbial communities from Lau Basin, Pacific Ocean - 134-614 | ecosystem: Environmental > Aquatic > Marine > Hydrothermal vents | place: Pacific Ocean: Lau Basin | collected... | reverse complement strand
CAGGCACTTCTTGCCAACCCGCCTATAGCCCGGCGGACAGACCACCTCCGGCGGCACGCACTTCTTGCCGATGCGCTTGTAGCCGGGCGGACAGGCGATGATGAGCGGCTTGCAATGATCGCCGACGCGCTTGTAACCCGGCGGGCAGGTGATGGTGATCGGTTCGCAGTGGTTGCCAACCCGTTCGTAGCCCGGTGGGCATCGCACCTCCGGAGGCCGGCCGCACCAGCGCCGGGGGGCGATGCGGTTCATCCGCCAGCCCTGCCGCCGCAATTTCTTCACCCGCGAGGCGGAAACGGGCCACCAGCCGGGCGGGCAGTCGATGATCAGCGGCGGTCGTCCGCACCACAGACGAGGCGCCACCCGCCGGATGCTCCAGCCCGCTATACGCAGTGCGCCGAGCTCGAAGGCATTGATCGGTTGCCAGCCCGCGGGACACTGCAAAGTGCCGATGTCCGGTGGCAGAGCGCACCACAGATTCCCAACCAGCGGGCGCAGCAACCAACCAAGCGCGCGCAGCGAAGGAATCCGGTAGGCCTCGACCCGTTCCCATCCCACCGGACAGAACAGCGTGCTGGGCCGGGAACACCACCTGCCGTTGGCAAGCTGCACGACATCCCATCCGAGATCAAGGTAATAGGGCAGATCGCCGGATCCGATTCGCGTCCAGCCCTTTGGGCAGGAGCGGACCTTGCGCGGCGGCCTCGCGCACCAGAAGACTTTCCCCTGGCGCACCACCCTGCGCACGCGCCAGCCAGCGCGTTGCCAGTCACGGATCTCTCCGGCGGCGATTTCCACTTCGTTGCGGCGGCAATGCCGTATCGGGCGCGGCGGCTTTTGCGGCTCCGGACGGGCGCAGGTGATGGCTTGCGCCCCACTGCCAAGCATGCGCACCTTCCACCCCGCGGGCACCGCCGAGGCTTGCGGAAACAGCGTCCAACCCGGCGGACAGATCAGGGTTTGCTGCTGGCCGCTCAACAGCAGCGGCCCGCCACGCACGCAGGCCGGCAGGGTCGGCGGGCTGCCGAACAGGCAATCGTCATATGCGCTGCTCGGCGACCCGTCCGGGATGAACACCGTGATCCTCACCCTTGCGCGCGCGCCCGGCGCAAGCGGTCCGGGGCGGGTGCAGCGGATGAGCGAGGGCGGATTCTGAACGCAATTCCAGCCGGCGGAGTTGCTCACCAGACTCACCGCCGGATCGACCACGTCGTCCATGACGATGTTGCCGGTCTGAGGCCCGGTGCCGGTGTTTTGCAGGGTCAGATCATAGGTGCAGCGCACGCCGCCCGCCACCCGGGTGCATTGGGTGCGGGTCTTTCGCGGTTGCAGGATGGGGCTGCCCTGCGGCGGGGTCGTGATGCAGACGAGCGGCCCGCCGGGCAGGCTCGCGCAATCGCGCCGGGCGGCGGCGTTGGCGCCGGCCGGAATGCGCTTGGCGATGCGCACCCGCACCGAAGCGCCCGGCGCCAGCGTGCGCGGGGCGTTGGAAGCACAGGTGATGCGCGTTCCCGCCCCGCCCGGCTGGCTACACGTCCAGCCGGCCGGTTGCGGTGGTTGCAGGCTCACGCCGGGGCCGGGATCGTCCTGCAGGGTGATGACATCGGAAAACGTCGCCGGCCCCAGGTTGTAGAAAATCAGCTCATAGGTGCACACCATGTCGCCACTGGGCGTGGCCAGGCACGAATCCAGCGCCTTGTCGATGCTGGTGACAGGCCGGCTTTCGTCCAGGCAGGCCCTCGGCCCGCCTACGCCGGTGGTAGCGCAATCGCGATAGGCGGCAGGCGGGGAACCGGCCGGGATCTGCACCACCACCACCACGTCCACGCTCTCGCCCGGCGCCATGCCGACCGACCTGTCGCCGAGACAGCGGATGTCGCCACCCGCGCCGCCGGGCTGGGTGCAGGTCCACGACAGCGGCGTTACGCCATCGACGTCGAAACCGTCATTGTCGGTGACCAGCGTGACCCCCGGGCCCACCCGGTCGGTAATCGCGGGCACGCCATTGAACACGCTCCCGCCGGTATTCACGAGCGTGAGCAGATGCATGCAGGTGAGGTTGCCGGCCGCGTCGCTGGTGCACGAAAGGCTGTCCTTTCGCGGCTCCAGTCGCGGCCCGGGCGGCAGCGCGATGGAGCAGTCGCGCACCGTTCCGTTGGCGTCGATGGCGACGCAATTGCGAAAGGCGCTCAATGGCGCAGCGGCCGGAATGCGGGTCTGCAACCGCAGCTCGGCCGAGGCGAACAGCCCCAGGCTGATGCTCCCGCTGGACGTGCAACGGATGCGCGTGCCGGGGCCGCCGGGCTGCGAGCACTGCCAGCTCAGCGAGCCGCCAAGCACGGCGGAAAACGAAACCCCCACGCCCGGCAGATCGAAGATCGTCAGCGGGCCGGTGAAGGCGCCCGCGCCCCAGTTGACGATGCGGATCACGTAATCGCACAGCCAGTCACCGGTGACGGGATCCTGCGCGCATTGCGTCGCCGTCTTGTAGGGCACCGGATAAGGCTCGCTCCATGGCGGCCGCCATTGCGGCGGCGGGGTGAAATTCACCGGCTGCGGCCAGCTCATGCAGTCGCGGTGAATTTCGATATCGCCCACATGTCCGGCCTTTTCCATGTCACCGAACATGTTGTCGAAATCGATGAACGTCGCCTGAAAGGGCGGCGCGTTGCGCGGCAGCGTCAGGCGGCGCGGTTCACCCTGCAGGCCGTGCACGGCATAAGGCCCGGCCGGCAGCGCCGCCGGATCGTTGCGCAGGTTGTCGCCCGTGCTCCATAGCCAGCCAGTGCAGGAAAGGGCGATACCACCGTCGGCGTTGCGATGGGGACGGGGAAAACCGATGGCGTATTCACGCGGCGCGCTCTCCCAGGCGCCGGTTTGCGGATCGCGGCGATAGCGCAACACCCTGTTATCGCCGGTCACCTGGAAAGTGCTGAAATCGGTGGCGTTGAGCTGGGTGCCGCGCTGGGCGAGATACATGCGGCCCAGCTCGTCGAAGGCGATGTCGGAAACCTCCATGCCGCCCGGCACCTGTGCGACCTCGATGCGCGCATCGCCAGCCAGCGCGCCGGTGGTGGGGTCGATGCCCACCGACCAGATGGCCGGCCCCTCGGCCACGGCGTAATAAAGCCGACCGTCATATACCGCCAGCCCCCACACCCGCCGCCGCAGGTCGGTGAAGCCCCAGGTGTTGGGATTCTCCACATCGAATCCGGGAGAGGCGATATCGGCCTGCACGCCGTCGTCGGCCACTGCGTCCAGCCCGGCGGCCGTGCGTCCCATGCGCCCATGGTCCCAGGCGTCGATGATATTGCCATTCATGTCCAGCCGGTGGATCAGGCCGGTATCCCGGTCGGAGACGAACAGTTGATAATGCACCGGGTCGAAGGCGATCTGTCCCAGGCCGGCGGGACCGGTGGGCAGGTTGGCGAGCAGCGAGACGGTGCCGGTGGCGCCATCGATCTTCCAGATGCTGCCCGGCCCGCCACCGGGGCCCCACTGGCCATCCATCCATTGCGCGCCGGCGCGGCCGGTACGGATGATTTCCGGCACCCCATCGCCATCCTGATCCGGCATCACGATGTGCAGGCCGAAAGCCGACGTCGCGGCAAGATAGACATTGGCCGGGAACATGCGGTCGATGGCGATGCCGAACACCAGCCCCGTCTGCGCCGCCGGGATCTCCAGTTTGAGCGGAGCCGCGGCGAGAGACGCGACCGGCATGCCGGAACGGGCGAGTCCGAAAATGCGTACCGTGGCGCCGGAGGTGTCTATGAAGGCCTTGCCGGCGCGTTCCATCGTGCCGGGAAAACCGGTGACCACGCCATCATCGCTCGCCAGCAGCGGCGCAGGTGGCATGGCGTCCTGCGCCAAGGGGCGCGCGGTGGTCATCACCACCGCCAGTATCGTCAGCGACAGGATGGCCAGCCAACCACGCGCGAAGAAGACAAATTTCCGGGTGAGAGCGCGAGTGTTCATGACACCCCCTTTCCGGCCAACGCCGGAATATCTGCGCCGCCCCCGGCCTGGTAACGATACTGTGATCATGCACCTGAACGGCACCTGAATAAAGGGGGCAGCGCAGAAAAAAGAGGGGTAATGCGAGTCAGCCGCGCTCGCCGTGTTGTTTGCGCTCCGGCACCGCGCGAATGTGGCGGCGGGAGTCGACCTCCTTCAGCCGCCGCTCCTCCTCGAACATGTAATCGCGAGTGAGCGGCACCGCGGCCTGATCCTTCACCATCTGGATCTGGAAATTGTTCATCAGGCCGGAGCGGAACATGGCCTCGGACCCGGCCAGATAGAACTCCCACATGCGCACGAAGCGGTCGTCATACAGCTCGGCGGCGCGCGTGGAACGCTGGCGGAAGCGCTCATACCAGCATTTCAGCGTTTCCGCGTAGTGCAGGCGAAGAACTTCCACGTCGGACACGACAAGACCCGCGCGCTCAATGGCCGGCAACACCTCCGACATGGACGGAATGTAGCCGCCGGGGAAGATGTAGCGCTCTATCCAGCGCGAGGTGGCGCCGGGACCATCGGCGCGGTTGATGGAATGCAGCACGGCGACGCCATCGTCGGTGAGCAGCTCGCGCACCTTGTTGAAAAAGGTTGGGTAATGGGTCACCCCCACGTGCTCGAACATGCCCACCGACACGATGCGGTCGAAGCGCTCGGAAATGTCGCGATAGTCCTGCAGGCGGAAGTCCACGCGCTCCGCCAGCCCCAGCCGTTCGGCGCGCGCGCGGGCATGCTCCAGCTGTTCGGTGGAAAGCGTGATGCCCACCACCCGCACATCCTCATAGACCTGCGCCAGATACAGCGCCAACCCGCCCCAGCCGCAGCCGATGTCGAGCACGCGCATGCCCGGGCGGATGCGCAGCTTGGCCGCCAGGTGCCGCTTCTTGGCCAGCTGCGCCTCCTCCAGGCCGCAATCGGGACCGTCGAAATAGCCGCATGAATATTGCCGGTCGGGGTCGAGGAACAGATCGTAGAGCCGCCCGTCCAGATCGTAATGGTGGGCGACGTTGCGGCGCGAACGGCGGCGGGTGTTGCATTGGCGCAACCGTTGCAGGACTCTCCTGAAGCCTTCCAGCCAGCGCACGATGGATGGGTAATCCGCCCTGGCCACGTTGGTCATGAGCAGTATCATGAAATCGCGGATGTCGCCCTCTTCCACGATCAGGCCGCCGTCCATGTAGGCTTCGCCCAGATACCGGTCGGCATCCAGCAGACGGCGCAGGGTGCGGCCATCGCGAATCCTCAGGCGCACCTCCTCGCCGGCGCCATCGCCATAGGTCTTGAGCGTTCCATCCGGATACACAACCGACAACCTGCCGTTGTGCATCAGCCTGCGCAACATGGAATCGACAATGGACGCGACAAACATGACCCCCTCCTTGAGTATGGTGTTGCCGGCAGCGCTTCTCCCCTGGTTGCTTGTATCGCGGCCTCTTCCGGGCCGTCCCGCATCAAGGATGATGCCATGCGCCACATGAGCGCAAGATTGCTACCGCATGACAATATAGTCACCTATGAGCCGTGCAAAAAGGTGCGCCCGGGCAGGTTCAGGCACCATCGTTATTCATCGCTCCCATATATTAGAAGTTTCTTATATATAAAGATGTATCAGAATATTCTTATATGAGATTTTCATTACCAAAGGCGACATGGTTTGTATTTTCATGAGTTCCTCCTTATTCAACCTATATTCTATATTGCACATATACGGATCACATGCTAGGCAGATGGGCCACCGGAGGGGAGTGGCCGGGGCGGATGCGCATGAGGCCGTCCGCGACAACGACAAGGCGAGGGAGAAAATGACCAGGAAAGCATCCATGCGGATGACGACCTTGCTGGCTGGCGGAGCGGCGCTGGCCCTAATGGCACAGGGGGCCGCGGCAGAGGTCACCAAGGTGCATGAAAAGGGGTTGAAGCCCTACGAAATCGTCGATGGCGTCTCCATTCCGAAGCCGTTGACGGACAAGTCCGGCGATCCCAAGCGCGGCGCGAAGCTGATGGTCGCGCGCAAAAAGGGCAACTGCCTGGCGTGTCACAAGGTCGTGCAGCTGAACGACTATCCTTTCCATGGCAACGTCGGCCCCGAGCTGAGCGATGTCGCCAGCAACATGCAGGAAGGGGAAATGCGCCTGCGGCTGGTGAATCCGAAGGTGCTCAATCCCGATACCATCATGCCGGCCTTCTATCACACCGAGGGGCTGCACCGGGTGAAGAAGAAGTTCAAGGGCAAGCCGGTGCTGACCGAGCAAGAGATCGAAGACATCATCGCCTTCCTGAAGACGCTGAAGTCGTCACAGTGAAGCGTCGGCATCGGCGGCAATACGTGACGAAAACACGAGAGCCGATGCGCCGAGGACACGGGAGGAAACGCTCCGGGACGGGCTGGTTCAAGCAACGGAGCGAAGAAGCGTAAGGAGCAACAACACATGAGCAAGACAAGAATCGAGGTTCTCGACCGCCGGGAATTCCTGGTGGCTTCCGGCGCCGCGGTGGCGACCCTGACGGCGCTGACGAGCGGCGCCCTGGCGCGCGAGATGAAGGACGCCAACAAGCTGCTGCAGGAGCTGACCGGTGGCGCCAAGCCGACGGAAGGCAAGGTGAAGCTGGAAATGCCGGAGATCGCCGAAAACGGCGCCACGGTGCCGGTGAAGATCTCGGTGGACAGCCCGATGACGGACAAGGATTACTGTGAATCCGTCACCATCATCGCGCCGAAAAACCCGACCGTTTACGTGGCCACCTTCAAGTTCACGCCCGATTCCGGAAAGGCCTGGGTTTCCACCCGCATGCGGCTGGCGCAGACGCAGGAAGTCTGGGCGCTGGCGAAGATGTCGGACGGCAGCTTCCGCATCGCCAAGACCAACGTGAAGGTGACCATTGGCGGCTGCGGCGGCTGATGCAACCGCAATGGGCTGATCTGAACGGAATTTTTCGCAAGGAGAGACAATCATGGGCAAGGCTCGCGTGAAGGTGCCGAAGAAGGCGAAGAAGGGCGAGATCATCACCATCAAGACGCTCATCAAGCACAAGATGCAGCGCGCCACGAAGGACAAGAAGACCGGAAAACCCATCAAGCGCAACATCATCCATACCTTCGAGGCGAAGTTCAATGGCAAGCCCTTCCTGACGGCAGAGTGGGACACCGGCATTTCCGCCAACCCCTACACCGCCTTCACCCACCGGGTGAGCGAATCCGGCGAATACGAGTTCGTGTGGAAGGATGACGCCGGTCAGACCTACACGGCGAAAGCCAGGATCGAGGTCGCCTGACGCAACCATCGACGCCCGGCGGGGTTCGCTCCGCCGGGCCGCACCGGTGCGGATAGCCATGAGGGAGGGCCGCCCGGGCGTGCATTTCGACATCGAAAGAGCGGCGCCGTGCCGTTCAACCAGAACAGAACAAGGCGAGGGATGAAAATGTTCGGGACAAGGTATCGCATGGGCGGAGTGGCCTTCACCGCCCTTGGCGCGTTGGCCGTGGCGGGCGTCTTCACGCTGGGCGCAGGCAGCGCATCGGCCTGCGAGGAATGCAAGGGCAAGTTCGAGGTGGACGGCAAGAAGTCCGGCTATCTTTATTCCAACCCTTCCACCCAGGCCATGGAGGACGATGATTTCGACAATCCGGGCATGCTGTGGGTGGAAAAGGGCCGCAAGCTGTGGGCGAAGAAGGACGGCAAGGCCAACAAGTCCTGCCAGGACTGCCACGGCGCGCCGGAAAAGATGCGCGGCGTCTATCCCGTCTATCCTAAGTATGACCCGAAGACGAAGAAACTCATCAACATCGAACAGCGTATCAACCGTTGCCGCACGGAAAAGATGCAGGCCAAGCCCTGGAAGTGGGACAAGGACAACCTGCTGGGCGTGACCGCACTCATCGGCTATGTGTCGCGCGGCCTGCCGGTGAACGTGAAGATCGACGGCCCGGCGAAGCCGTTCTTCGAAAAGGGCAAGGCCTTCTATTATCAGCGCCGTGGTCAACTCGACATGGCCTGCAAACACTGCCACGAGGACAATGCCGGCAAATACATCCGCGCCGATTTCATCTCCGAGGGGCGCGGCGGCGGCAATTTCCCCACCTATCGCCTGAAATGGCAGAAGCTTGGTTCTCTGCACCGCCGCTTCAAGGGCTGCAACAAGCAGGTGCGCGCCAAGCCCTACAAGCAGGGGGCGGATGAATACGTGAACCTGGAGCTGTTCGTGAAATGGCGCACCAATGGCCTGCCGGTGGAGGTGCCGGGGGTGCGCCGCTGAGCACCGCGTGAAACGACACCCGGGCCGGCGCGAGGATTCCATGCGCCGGCCCTTTTGCTGCCGACCGGCATGCAGCGCCTACCGGTGGGGTGAAGAGCGAGAATTCCTGTCATGCAGATGCGGGTGAAAACACATATGGCATCAATGGCGCTGAATCATGACCTCGCCCACAATGCTCTTTCCGGGTGTTCATATTCCATTATTTTCGCGGAAATTGCATTTCTTGCAGGTTTGTCAGAAAAGAAATGCGCGTCAAACGAATTTTCACAACCAGCATGTTGCTTCTCTACCAAAAGTCCTGTAAAAAGATTTCGCTGTCGGAAAAGGTGCAAGGATGCCGCCCTGGTTCCGGCAGGCTTCGACGCTGTGGTTCCACCCGTCGCTTGTTGCCCCCAGGAGCGCACGGGCGTGGCGCACATCAACGCAGCGGGCCTCGTAACAAGAACCCGGGCAGCATCCGGCCCCCATGTCCGGCGGCAGGCGGTGACGCCACGCAAGCCATGGTCCCCCGGCGCGCGTGGTGCGCATCGCACTACGTTGGCCATCCTCGGCTGCCGGTCTGCCCCCTTGAGCCGGCACCACGCGGAAAGCCCCCGGATGGCCACGGCGGAGAACAATAATCATACTTCGTCGCAGCGTGTTGGACGTGAACGGGTAAAGGGAGGCATAGCAAGATGGGTTGCCAATGACCCCATTCGGAGGAGCGTATCTTCTTCCGGTGTAATTCCTGGTGGGCCGGGCAACGCGTCCGTTAAGACCTTTGACCCGTTGCATTTTCACAGGCGGCGTGTGGGCAAAAGCCCCACGCCGTTCTTTTCGCCTTCCGCGCATGACAAGCCCTTTCCCGGTAAAGCCTGCAATCACGGCGCCCCCCTCCAGCCGATCAACGTTCTCGATTCCTCTTTCCCCTGCCGGCGTTCCGGGCCGGCAGCGGCAAGGGGAAGGACCGCGGATGCAGCCGAAATACAACAACCACAATGGAGTAAACCGCCGTGTTGAACCGTCGCGACTTCATCCAGTTGGCGCTGGCCACGCTGGCCGTCACCGGCTCCGTGGAGGGCTTCCGTCGGGCGCTGGCCGATGAATCCCTCACCCAGGAGCAGCTCCTGGCCTTCAGACCGAAGGGACAGGTGACGCTCATCCACGTCACCGACATCCACGCCCAGCTCGTTCCCATCTATTTCCGGGAACCGGACGTGAACCTGGGCGTGGGGCCGATGAAGGGTCTGCCACCGCACCTGACCGGCGAGGATTTCCTGAAACGCTATGGCATTCGTCGCGGCACGCCCGAGGCCTATGCGCTGACCTGGCTGGACTTCGCGGAGCTGGCGAAGAAATACGGCAAGGTCGGCGGCATGGATCGCGTCGCCACCATCGTCAAGGCCATCCGCGCCGAGCGTGGCGACGATCGCTGCCTGGTGCTGGATGGCGGCGACACCTGGCAAGGCTCCTACACCTCCCTCAAGACGCAGGCGCAGGACATGGTGGACGTGATGAACGCGCTGGGCACCTCCGCCATGACCGCGCACTGGGAGTTCACCTTCGGCGAAGAGCGGGTGCAGGAGCTGATCAAACAGCTCAAATTCCCGTGGCTGGCCGGCAACGTCATCGACGCACAGTGGGAAGAGCCGGTGTTCAAGGCCTGGGAAATGTTCGAGCGCGGCGGGGTGAAGGTGGCGGTCATCGGCCAGGCCTTTCCCTACACCCCGGTGGCCAATCCGCGCCACATGATCCCGAACTGGTCGTTCGGCATCCGCGAGAAGATGGTGCAAAAGCACGTGGACGACGCCCGCGCGGCCGGTGCGGAGCTGGTGGTGCTGCTCTCGCACAACGGCTACGACGTGGACCGGAAGCTGGCCAGCCGGGTGAAGGGCATCGACGTGGTGCTGGTGGGCCATACGCACGACGCCACCCCGCAGGTGGAGCGCGTGGGCAAGACCATCCTCGTTTCCTCGGGCTGCTCGGGCAAGTTCGTCTCGCGCCTGGACGTGGAGGTGAAGGATGGGCGCATGACGGGCTTCACCTACAAGCTCATTCCCGTGTTCTCCGACGTGATCCAGCCGGACGCGGAGATGCGCAAGCTCATCCAGAGCATTCGCAAACCGCACGAGAAAGCGTTGAACGAGGTGCTGGGCACCACCGAGACGCCGCTGTATCGGCGCGGCAACCTGGCCGGCACCTTCGACACCCTCATCACCACGGCGCTGATGGAGGAGCGTGATGCGGAAATCGCGTTGTCGCCGGGTTTCCGCTGGGGACCGTCACTAATCCCGGGCCAGCAGATCCGGGCCGAGGACGTCTATTCGCAGACGGCCATCACCTACCCCCAGGTCTATCGCTCCGAGATGACCGGCCAGCGCCTGAAGGAGATTCTGGAGGACGTGTGCGACAATCTCTACAACCCGGATCCCTACTATCAGCAGGGCGGCGACATGGTGCGCACCGGCGGCATCCTCTTCGACATCCACCCCTATGAGAAGATGGGCAACCGCATCCAGAACCTGCGCCTGAAACGCACCGGCCAGCCCATCGATGCCGCGAAGAAATACGTGGTCACCGGCTGGGCCTCGGTGAATCCGGGCGTGGAAGGCCCGCCGGTGTGGGATCTGGTGATGAACTGGATCCGCAAGCAGAAGACCATCCGCATCCCGGAACAGAGGGATGTTCGGCTGGTGACCTGAACCACCGCCTTCCGAAAGGCGATACGCATGGGCTGGCATGGGACAGACGACACGCAGCGACAGGCGGCGCCCGCCGACCCGGGGCGGCGTCGCCTGTTCGCGGGCCTGGCAGGTCTGGCCGCCGCGCTGGGCCTGCCCCGCAACGGCGCGCGCGCGCAGCGGCCGGAACACGCCCCTTTCCGGCCCGGCATGGCGGTGGGCGCGCGCCCCTATGGCCTGCCCTCGCCGTTTCAGCGCGGCGTGGTGCGGCGCTGGCTGAACTGGATGCTGCCCTCGCGGCTCACCAACGTGGCCTTCACGCCGCTGGCGGACCTGGAGGGCGTCATCACCCCCAATGGCCTGCACTTCGAGCGTTCGCACGCCGGCACGCCCGTCATCGACCCGGCGCGATTTCGCCTGAAGGTGCACGGGCTGGTGGAGCGGCCACTGGCCTTCACGCTGGATGACCTGAAACGCCTGCCCGCGGTTTCGCGTTTGCACTTCATCGAGTGCGCCGGCAACAATTCGCTCAACTGGAAGCGCCCGCAGGTGAACGCGGTGCAGTTCACCCACGGCATGCTCTCGTGCAGTGAATGGACGGGCGTGCGGCTGATGGACGTGCTCACCCTGTGCGGGCTGAAGGCGGGCGCGCGCTGGCTGCTGGCGGAAGGGGCGGATGGCGCGGCCTACGCCCGCTCCGTGCCGCGCGCGTTGTGGGACGAGGCTCTGCTGGTGTTCGCGCAGAACGGCGAGGCGCTGCGGCCCGAACAGGGCTTTCCCTTGCGGCTGCTGGCGCCGGGAACGGAAGGATCGCTGAACGTGAAATGGCTGCATCGCATCGAGGTGGGCGATGCGCCATGGCTGACGCGCGAGGAAACGGCGCGCTACGCCGACTTGCAGGACGACGGCAAGGCGCGGCTGTTCACCCTCATCCAGGAGGTCAATTCCGTCATCACCCTGCCCTGCCCCGAAAGGCCGTTGAAGGCGCATGGGCCGCAACGGCTCTCGGGGCTGGCATGGTCGGGGCATGGGCGCGTCAAGGCGGTGGACATTTCCTTCGATGGCGGGCGCAACTGGCGGTCGGCGCGGCTGGAGGAACCGGTGCTGCCGAAGTGCCTGACGCGCTTTCACCTGCCCTTTGACTGGCGCGGCGAGGAACTGCTGCTGCAATCGCGCGCGGTGGACGAAAAGGGCAACGTGCAGCCCACGTATGCCGAAAACCTGCGGGTGAAGAGCGCCAATCAGGTCTATCACAACAATTCCATCACCACCTGGCGGGTGATGCCGAACGGCGAGGTGCGCCATGTGCGGGTGGATTGATAGACCGGAGGTGCGCGCGGCGGCGCTGATCATTCTCCTGCTGCCGGCAGGCGGAGCGCCGGCGGCGGAGACGGCGCGCATCGGCACGCCCCTGAGCGCACGCGAGATCGCCGCCATCGACCGCGACGCCCGCTTCGATGGCGCGGGCCTGCCCTCCGGCGCCGGCACGGTGGCGGAAGGCGAGGAACTCTATGGCGCGCGTTGCGCGGGGTGTCATGGCGAATTC
>Ga0256832_1002532_pt1 | contig 12478 bp, 11 predicted proteins | sample 134614metaG_FD_190534 | JGI IMG/M metagenome (GOLD analysis project Ga0256832, IMG submission 190534) | Hydrothermal vent microbial communities from Lau Basin, Pacific Ocean - 134-614 | ecosystem: Environmental > Aquatic > Marine > Hydrothermal vents | place: Pacific Ocean: Lau Basin | collected... | reverse complement strand
AGACCACGACGGAGATATGGATTTCAAAGTAGCCGGAAGCGAAGATGGCATAACAGCCCTTCAGATGGATATAAAACTGGGCGGCATAAGCCTCGACCTGCTCAAAGAGGCGCTCGATCAGGCCAAAGATGCCAGGCTGTATATATTGGGCAAGATGGAAGAGGCGGCAGCCGAGATAGAGGTGAACGAAGAGGTGCTTCCCAGCAGCGAAGTCTTTCATGTCGAACCGCACAAGATCGTGGATATCATCGGGCAGGCGGGAAAGACGATAAAAGAGATTATCGAAAAATTCGAAGTGAGCGTAGACCTCGACCGCAAAGAGGGAGAGGTAAGGGTCGCGGGACCGAGCAAAGCCAAAGTCAAAGCGGCGTGCGACCATATAAAGAGTCTGACAGAGGGGGGAGGAGCCAAAAAGGAGATACCCCAGTTCGAGATAGACAAGCCGCTGAAGGGGAGGGTGAAAAAACTGGTCGACTTCGGTGCGTTCATAGAGCTTCCGGGAGGAGTGGACGGACTGCTGCATATTTCCAAAATCTCCAGGAGACGGATAGGGCATCCGAGTGAAGTGCTGCACGAGGGGCAGGAGATAGAGGTGGTCGTCAAGTCGCAAAAGGGGCACAAGATAGAGCTGGCACTTGCAGAGGCTATAGATTAATCGAGATTTTACGTTTCGGCTTGTATAATTCGCCTGCAAAGTGATAAGTAGGGATACGCAAGCCGAACGGACTTTGCAGCGCAACCGGGCGCATATCCGGAATATTTAAGGAGTTTTCCATGAAAAAGTTTTTTCTTCTGATGGCGGCATTTGCAGGTTTTGCATTTGCGGGCGAAGGTGAGTCCATGATCCAGGCGTACAGCGTCGTCGCTGCTGGTGTGGGCCTCGGTCTTGCGGCACTCGGCGGTGCTATCGGTATGGGTAACACTGCGGCGGCTACAATCGCGGGTACAGCGAGAAACCCCGGTCTCGGCGGTAAACTGATGACTACGATGTTCATCGCACTTGCGATGATCGAAGCTCAGGTTATCTATACGCTGGTAATCGCTCTGATCGCCCTTTATGCAAACCCGTTCCTCGGATAGTCTGCATAAATTTCGAATTTCGGTCGGAAGCTCTTGCTTCCGGCCATTTTTTTTGCTATAATTTCGGCCTCTTAACGATCATAAGTGCGACGGTGGTGGAATCGGTAGACACGCTGTCTTGAGGGGGCAGTGGGCTTTGCCCGTGCGAGTTCAAGTCTCGCCCGTCGCACCATTCTCTTCACTATTTATCCAATCATAAAATTATGATATTTTCTTTGTCTGTTATCTATTTACCGTATCGAAATATACCGTTTTGTCGATTCTTTCCTCTTATGATATTGATTTAATTAAAAATAGTGTAAAATCACTTAGCCATTACGCAGTGTGCCGTTACGGGTGCAAATAAAGCTTGAAAGTGGAGGAGTACATGAAGGTTTCGTCGATAGTGCTGATCTGCACGGGGCTCTTTTTCGCAGGCTGTTCCGCCAACAAAGAGTTCGTCTATTTCAACCAGAACATGGATAAAGAGAAGATCGTAAAGGAGGTTCCCGACAGCGAATATGAGGCTGAAAAGAGATTCGAGTGGAAAATCAGCCAGGGTGACCGGGTAGAGATTACCGTTTTCAACCAGACCGGTTCGACCGGCGGGGGACAGCTCAACTCGCTTCTGGGAACAAGCGCGCAGTCTACATTCATGAACCGTACAGGCACAGAGGGAAAGCTTATTCCGCCGGACGGGATGGTTCGCCTTCCGCTGATAGGCAAGATAAAAATTTCAGGCCTTACCGAAACTGAGGCGGCAGAAAAGTTGACTCAGGAGTATAAGAAGTATCTGCGTAATCCATACGTCGAAGTCAAGATCCAAAACCAGAAACTGATCGTACTGGGCGAAGTGAAGGCTCCGGGCGTGGTTCCCGTAACAAACGGTACGATGACGCTGTTTGAAGCGCTTGCCGCAACCGGGGATCTGACGGACGATGCAAGGCGTACCGATATTCTGATTTTAAGAGGAGACTTAAGGCATCCGCAGGTTAGAGAGGTCGACCTTACCGATATGTCGAGGCTAAAGCTTGCCAGTCTCATTTTGCGCCCGAACGATGTAGTCTATGTACAGCCGAGGTATATGAAGGCCATCAACAAAGAGTTCGCGGAAAAGGGCCAGTTCTTCAATTTCCTGAATACGATTATGTCGCCGTTCCTTACATATAGGGCTATCGATCAGAGCTACAATATCGGCATTACGCCTTCGACAGGAACGACACCTTGAGCATGGAGTCCACTTCACCGAAAGCTCTCGATGCAGAGATCGATATAAAAGAGATCGTCCAGACACTGCGACGATATAAGTGGTCGATCCTTTTTGTCACTCTGCTGTTTGGAGTCGGAGCGGCCGCGTATGCCTACTTCTCTCCGAATATCTACAAGGCGAGCACTACTATGAAAATCACTTCCGAAACGGCCAGAAACCTGGCCGGGAGCGATTTCATGAGCGCGGCACTCGGTAGTGAAATAGTGGAGCTTGAAGATGAGTTCGCCTTGATGAAATCGAGGTTTTTGGCAAAAAAAGCGCTCGAAGATCTCGATATAGGCACAAGATACTTCACGGTCAAAAACTATAAAAAGATAGAGCTCTACAAGGACTCTCCGTTCGTGGTTACGGCAGAGCATATAGAGCCGGAGTTCCGCGGCAGGGAGATAGGGCTTCAGCCTATAAGCGACGAGAGCTTCCGCCTATACATAAAACCTTCATGGAAAGAGAAGCTGAAGTACAAGATATTCAGCTACTTCAAACTACCGATGGAAAAACCCCTCGAGTACGATGAACTTCACAGGTACGGCGAAAAAGTCAGTACACCGTGGTTTATACTTACGGTTCAGAAGGTTTATGAACTCGACGGCGACGAGTACTCCTTCAGCATAACGCCGAACGACTCCATGTACGGGTTTGTACAGGGCGGTATCGATGCTTCACCGGTCTCCAACTACGGTTCTATCGTCGCCGTCTCATTTGAAGATACGGTACCCCTGCGGGCCAAAGAGATCGTAGATGCCATTGTCAAAGCATACAATGAAGAGAAGATAAGGCTGAAGAGTGAGAGCGCCAACAAAACCCTGAACTTCATAGACAGCCAGCTCAAAGCGATTCATCAGACATTGCAAAAGTCGGCTACCAAGCTGCAGAGCTTCAAGGCCACACACGTCATAATGAGCGTTGAAGCAAAGGCGACCACCACGGCAACCAAACTGAGCGAACTTGAGTCCAAACTCTACGAAATAAACACCCGTATCAGCATTCTGGAGAACCTGCTCAGCTATGTCGAGTCGGATAAAGACATAAACGGAATAGATATGAGTTCGGCACAGATAGTGGGGCCCGTTATAAGCGGGCTGATACAGAAGCTGCAGACGGCCGTCTCTATGAGAAACACCCTTCTTATAGACTACACCGAGCTTCACCCGGATGTCGTGAAGATCACAGAGCAGATAAGCCATCTGAAATCTATGCTGAAAGAGTCTATCAGAAGCGCTCTGAACGGTTTTAAAAACAGGAAAAACGAGCTTCTAAAGAGAATCAAAGAGCATAAAAGAACTCTCCATTCGCTTCCGCAGGAGGAGCAGCAGCTGACCCAGCTCACAAGAGACTTTATGGTAAACGAAAAGATATACTCATTCTTGCTTCAAAAGAGGGCCGAGACGGCAATCGTAGAGGCTTCCAAAGTCTCCGAAGTGCAGGTGCTCGACCCCGCACTCGTACCAGGATCACCCATAGCGCCGAAGAGAAACAAAATTTTGGCGATCGGAGTTCTGCTCGGGCTGGTGCTCGGCATACTGCAGGCGTTTATGAGGAAGATGATGGACAATACCGTCAAATCGGTCGAGGATCTCGAGAAGCTTACCGATCTGCCGGTTTACGGTGTAATCCCTTTCCTAAGCTCAAAAAAGGTCAAGTCGGCCTATTTGGAGTCGCTGAGGGTTATCCGTACGAACCTGGAGTTTTTGGCCAACGGCGGCAAGTCGAAACTCGTTACGATAACCTCTTCAATTCCGCAGGAGGGAAAGAGTACGACAACAGCCGAACTGGCCAAAATTATCGCAAAAGGCGGGAAGAGAGTAATCGTTTTGGATCTCGATATGCGCCGTTCGAAACTGCATGAACTCTTCAAACTGCCGAACAAAGAGGGTGTAAGCACCCTGCTGGCGGGAAAGGTGACTTTGAAGGATGTGATCCAGCATACGAGGGATGACGACCTGCATGTGATCACAAGCGGTCCGACACCGCCCAATCCTTCCGAACTGCTTATGTCGGATACATTCAAACGAATCGTAAAGACGCTGATGAACGAGTACGACTACGTGCTTTTGGATTCACCTCCTATAGGTCTTGTTACGGATGCGATGATCGTTATGAGAATGTCCGACATAAACCTGATACTCCTCAGGGCCGAATATTCGAAAAGAGATTTCCTGAAAAACATCAACCACTTCGTCAAAGAGCACGGACTGAAAGCAGGGATAGTCCTCAACGGTGTAAAATCGTCTTCGAAGAGTGCCGCTTACGGGTTCGGGTACGGGTACAACTACGGATATAAAAACAACTACTATACATAACCGATGCTGTACAAATTGCGGGGGAAATCCTCGCAGTTTGGCAGGGCCTGTACGGCGGTAATCTCCCCGTTTTTCACCACTTTCAAAAGTAGAGGCTATGCCGCAACGTACGGCTTTTTTGTAGCGGCAGCTAAAGCAGCCTGTTGTTCAAAATCTCGTTCTTTTCAAAAATATGTTGAAGCGTTTGAGAGGATAGGACTTTCTGCAGGGTCTCCAACTGCGAAATTTTATGGACGTCGCTTCCCAGAAAGTCTACCATCCCATGTTCCGAAAGCTCCATAGCGATTTTTTGTACATTTTTGGAGTATTGACCTGCCAGAGAGTTCAGGTTCAACTGAAAAAAGACCCCCAGATCCTTCAACTCCTCGTAATTTTCGAAGTCGTCATGCATAAAAATATATCTCTCCGGGTGAGCCAAGACGGGTTTGTAGCCGGCGCTCTCCATATCGAAGATTATCTCGCGCAGATCTTTCGGCGCCCTGGTGTACGACATCTCGAAAAGCAGGTAGTTATCACCGAACGTCAAAATATCCCTTTTCTCGAGCAGTTTAGCAAAGTTTTCGTCGAGGTAGTATTCAGATGCCGCCTCCAGCTCTATTTCTATTTCATGGTCTGCGAGCGCATCTTTTAGATACTCCAGTTTCTCCAGTATGATTTCGGAGCTGTTTTTGTACCTGTGCCACATGATATGCGGGGTGGTGATCAGCTTCTTGTAGCCCATCTTCTCATAGAGTTTGATCATCTTCACGGACTCGTATGTGGTCTTTGAACCGTCGTCGATACCCGGAAGCAGGTGGGAGTGTATGTCTACAAGAAGATCCCTTTTCTTTTGCGGCTTCGATTTGCTAAGAAACTTTGTTAAAAAACTAATCATGTCTGCAATTTTCAACCTGATTCTGAAATTCAATATTTGGTAAGGTTAACAATATATACATTAAACCTCGATTGTATATTAGCATAATTGCATCCGGTTGTTGTCCGTAATAAATACATTGGTAATCCCCCCATTTTCCACCCCTTCCAAAAGTAGAGGTTAGGCCACAATGGGCACCTTCTGCCTTGGCGGAATGCCACCAAGCGCCGTATGAGGGCGTTCGTTATTATACACCCATAGCCATTTTGTGGCATATTCCTGTACCTCTTCAATGCTCTCGAAGAGGTGCTGATTGAGCCAGTCGTAGCGAACGGTTCGGTTGTAGCGTTCGATATAGGCGTTTTGCTGAGGCTTGCCGGGCTGGATATATTCCAGAGCGATATTTTGTTTTTTGGCCCAGTTTTTTAGACGCTGGCTGATATACTCCGGTCCATTGTCGCATCGAAGTGTTTTGGGTTTGCCGCGCCACTCGATGATGCGTTCGAGTGTGCGGATCACCCGTTCGCTGGGTAGGGAAAAGCCTACTTCTATTTCGAGCCCTTCACGGTTGTAGTCGTCAATGACATTGAAGAGACGAAAGCCCTTGCCGCTACTGAGTTGATCGTGCATGAAATCCATCGACCAGACATCGTTTGGAGCGGATGGAATGCTTAACGGTTTGGGTTTCTCCCGCTTGATCCGCTTTTTCGGTTTGATACGCAGGTTCAGTTCGAGTTCCCGGTAGAGCCGATAGACGCGCTTATGGTTCCATTTGAAACCTTTGACATTGCGAAGGTAGAGAAAGCAGAGCCCGAATCCCCAGTTGCGCTGGTTATGCGTCAGACGGATCAGCCAGTCGGCGATCGATGCATTCTGTTCGCTCAGTCTGGCTTTGTAACGATAGCACGATTCACTGATACGAAAGGCTTTGCAGGCCAGACGGACACTGATCCCTTTTTCTTCCACGGCACGTTGAGCCATCCTCTTTCTCGAAGATGGCCTTACCACTTTTTTTCGAGAGCCTCTTGAACAATTTCGGCTTTGATACGCTCTTCGGCGTACATCTTCTTCAAACGCCGGTTCTCCTCTTCGAGCTCTTTGAGGCGTGCCATCATTGATGCATCCATACCGCCGTACTTCGAACGCCATTTGTAGAATGTCGCGCTGCTCATGCCATGCTCCCGGCACAACTGTGCCACAGGTATGCCGTTTTCAGCCTGTTTCAGGATCGCCAGGATCTGACTGTCGCTGTATCGTGATTTCTTCATTGAAAAACTCCTCTTCAAAGTATATGAGAATTTTCTACTTTTGGGAAGATGGGTTTTTCGGGGGGATTACCCATTCAGCTATGTATAGGGATCGACTTAAATAGAGAAGAGAAAAATACCAAATTTACTATGCTATTCTTCACCTGTTCACCGCTTTTTCCAAAATTTTATTTGCGGCCGCTTCAACAGAAAAATTTTTTTCAAGAAGGGCAAATGCTTTTTTACCCATCTCTTCTCTTTTTTCTCTATCCAAAAGTTTTCGTGCATTATCAAAAAATAGATCGTCTTCACCGTTTACAGTAACGAAACCTGCACCTGCCCCTTCTACCGTCTCTTTCAAGTCGTTACCGATGTTTATGCTTCCCAGAATAGGCATGCTTTGGACCATGTATCCCAGAAGTTTGCCGGGAAAGTTGTGTGTGGAATGATCTCTATGAAGCGTAAAGAGACCAATATCGAACTCGGACAGCATCTTTTTGAATTCATCCTGGGGTACAGGCGGTAGAAGAGTCAAGTTTTCGATCTTCTCTTCCGTAACGGCTCTTTTTACCAGCTCTACTTCATCACCCGCACCCACCAGAAGAAAATAGGCCTCCGGATATTTCTGCATCCTCTTTGCAAGCCTGACGATGTTCATCATATCTTGGGCCTGTCCGATATTGCCCCCATAAAAAAAGACGACTCTATTTTCAAGTCCCAACTTCTTGCGGTATGTTCCATCGGAAGAGGCGGGTGTCAGTGCAGCCCAATTCGGCAAAACCTCCAGTCTGGCATCGGATCGCACATTCTCTTTGAACCACTCAAGATTCTTTTGTGACATCAAACCTATTGTATCGGCAGCTTCATAGTTTTTTCTTTCGAAATAACGAAAATATTTCTCGATGAGAGAGCCTTTTTTTATCAGGCCTCTATCGACTGCCCATTGAGGAAAGATGTCTCTTAAGACAAGATATGAAGGAGCGTCCCAGAGCCTTTTCAGCTTTGTTACCAAGCTGCCCCAGAATATCGTCGGTGAGTAGTAGACTACAATATCGTGCCGATCTTTCGCAATATTGTCTTTTAGCGCATTCCAAGCCAGATATGGCAAAAGAGTCTCATTTACGGCTCTTCGTACTCTCCCTATGTTTTTTATTTTGCCGCTTTTAAATCTGTAGACAACGACACCATCCAGTTTCTCTATACTATAATCGGTTTTTAGATTTGGAGAGGGAGTTATTACGGATACAAAATGCCCTCTCTTCACAAGTTCACATGCAAGTTCGTGAACCATTTTGGCCCCTACTTTGATGCTGTGGGGCAGGTAGTCGTCAATGACTATGCAGATTTTCATATCAGTCTCGCTTCTGCCATACGGTACGATTTACATAGTCGGTATAAGAGAGGATGATTCTGACAACTTTGTCAGAGACATTCGGCATTGTGTAGTCGGCAACCTCTCTCAGGGTATTTTCTGTCTGGCTCTTCAGAACCTCAAGAGCTTGCAAAACCCTCTCTTTGGTCAGTCCAACCATCATTACGCTGGCCTCCTCCATGGCTTCCGGTCTCTCGTGAGCTTCACGTATATTTAGGGCGGGAAACTTCAATATCGATGACTCTTCGCTTATCGTTCCGCTATCGCTCAATACCGCTTTTGCATCCATCTGAAGCTTTACGTAATCGTTGAAACCGAGCGGTTTTAAAAGTTTCACACAAGGGTGGAACTCTATCTTCTTATCGGATATTTTTTTTGCCGTTCTGGGGTGAGTAGAGACAATTACAGGAAGATTATAACGCTCTGCAATCGCATTTAGCGTTTCGACAAGTGCCAAAAAGTTTCTATCGTTTGCGATGTTCTCTTCTCTGTGTGCGGAAACGATGAAGTACTCTCCCCTCTTCAGAGAGAGCCTGTCTCGTATATCCGAAGCTTTTATATCCGAGAGTTTGCTATGTATCACTTCGTACATAGGGCTGCCGGTTTTTATAACCCTGTCCGGAGGCAATCCCTCTCGCAAAAGATATTCACGAGCTATATCACTGTATGTCAGATTGATATCACTTATATGGTCTACGATCTTTCTGTTGGTCTCTTCGGGCACACGCTGGTCGAAGCAGCGATTCCCTGCTTCCATGTGGAAAATGGGAATCTTTCTCTTTTTTGCCGGAATGGCGCAGAGACAGCTGTTTGTATCTCCGAGAACCAAAAAAGCGTCCGGCATCTCTTTTTCGAGCAGAGGGTCTATCCGAATCAGAATGTTCCCTATGGTCTCTGCCGCTGTGCCCAGCGCCGCATCCAGGAAGTAGTCCGGCTTTCTTAGACCGAAATCCTTGAAAAAGACCTCGTTAAGTTCATAGTCGTAGTTTTGGCCTGTATGGACTATGATGTGTTCTATCGCCTCTGTCGAGTCCAGTTTTTTCATTACGGCCGAAAGCCGAATGATTTCAGGCCTGGTTCCGACGACCGTCATAACTTTAAGTTTTTTCATCTCAAACCTTCATGGGATATGTATCCGGGTTTTCAGGGTTGTATATTTCGTTCGACCAGATGAGAAGAATCATCTCGTCATCACCAATATTGGTTATATCGTGGGTATAACCCGGTATCATCTCGAAAACTTCCATCTTATCCTCATCGGCCCTGTACTCTATCACTTCATCACTGAAAATATCACGCATCTTTATGCTGGCCTTGCCTTTGACAACAAGAAATTTTTCGTTTTTGGTATTGTGGTAGTGATTTCCGCGTGTTACACCCGGTGCCGTTGTGGAGATGGAGAACTGGCCGCTGTCAACGGTTTTTAAAAATTCATAAAAAGTTCCCCTATCGTCTTCATGCCCTTTTAGACTATATGAGAAGCTATCTTTTGGTAAAAAAGAGAGATACGTAGCATAAAGAGCTCTTTCGAAGCCCCGTCCGACAGGTGGAATCAGAAGGGTTTCCCTGCTCTTTTTGAATCTCTGAAGCAGTTCATATATCTCCCCGAGACTCTTTTCATATATGGGCGAGATATCCGGATAGAGAACACCTTTTGCTCCGTTTTCGTCGAGATGTCTTGTAAAGTGATTCACCACATCGTCTATATATACAAGTGAGAGCTTTATATTTCTATCGGTTATTTCTATCGGGAGCCCTCTAATTATATTGTAACACCATGTCGCAATTACGGTATTGTAGTTTGGTCTAGACCATTTACCGAAAACATTGGGGAGGCGATATATGTATACTGGCGCACCGGATGTTTGAGAGTACTTTTCAAGTAGTTTTTCCGCTTCGAGCTTGCTCTTTCCGTAATCGTTATCGCGATCGACCTGTATAGAGGAGCTCATCAGAACGGGAGTCACCTTTCTCTTTTCATAAAGAGTTTCAACTATCTTTCCGGTCAGGTCGCGGTTCCCGCGGTAAAACTCTTCCGCTGTTTCCGGGCGGTTTACACCCGCGAGGTGGAAGATAAAGTCGGCATCCAGAACCCTTTTTCGGAGAGTGTCGTAAGAGTCACTCTTTTCCAGAGTCAGAATATGCAGATCTTCGATTCTTTGCAGCCTCTCTATGAGATTTTTACCTATGAAGCCTCCGCTGCCGGTTACCAGAACATTCATCAGATAACTCCAAACTCTTCAAGATCCTCCCGGATTTCACGAAGATTTACAAGCATATGTCGCAACTCCTCTTCATTTAGACGATATGTATTGTGGGAATGATACTCGTCTGCCTGCGTTATCACATCTTCGCCCTCTTCGAAAAATTTATTGTAATTGAGATCCCTGTTGTCGGCCGGGATTCTATAGTAGTCACCCATATCCTCCGACCTAACCATCTCCTCTTTTGTCAGTAGGGACTCATACAGCTTCTCGCCATGACGGGTTCCTATTATCTTGATGGGATGTTCAGGGCGTTTAAGCAGGTTTTTCAGGGTTGTAGCCAGCAGCTCTATAGTCGCGGCGGGCGCCTTTTGTACGAAAATATCGCCGTTTCTTCCATGTTTGAATGCAAAAAGTACAAGTTCGACCGCCTGATCCAGACTCATCATGAATCTTGTCATGGAAGGGTCGGTTATGGTGATCTCTTTTCCCTCACGGATCTGGTTTATGAAAAGAGGTATCACAGAACCTCTCGATGCCATCACGTTTCCATATCTGGTGCAGGCAATGGTTATCTGATCATCATCGAGGTTTCTCGACTTCGCCACCGCCACCTTCTCCATCATTGCCTTCGATACCCCCATTGCGTTGATCGGATAGACAGCTTTGTCGGTACTCAAAACTATCACTTTTTTTACACCGGCATCTATCGCGCAGTTTAGAACGTTTTCGGTCCCGATAACGTTTGTTTTGACCGCCTGCATAGGGTGAAACTCGCAAGAAGGCACCTGCTTTAATGCCGCTGCATGAAAGACGAAATCTACCCCCCGCATGACGTCTGTGATGGAGTTTACGTCACGAACATCGCCCAGGTAGAACTTCAGCTTATCGTTGTTGTAATGCTTGCGCATATCATCCTGCTTCTTTTCGTCGCGAGAAAAGATTCTTATCTCTTTTATATCCGAGTCAAGAAAGCGTCTTAGCACCGCATTACCGAAAGAACCGGTTCCTCCGGTTATCAAAAGAGTCTTGTCTTTGAACATAGTCTTACCCTTCTTTCAAATCTATATTGTATTCGTCCGCAAGCAGATTCAGAATCTTGTCTCTGTCCCGACCCGCTTTATTATATATTTCATAAATCTTGGCATCTACAAGAAAACGGTACCACCCACCCTGCAGGGTATGCCATATTAGCCCCGGCACTCCATCCAAAAAACCGACTTTTATAAAATATCGAAACATAAAATACAAAAGCGGTCGCATGAACAGCGGCATAGATGCATATTTTATTTTAAGCCATCGTTTGCGCTCTTCCTGAGTTCCAAACAGATCCGGAGCCACACTTTCATACTCTCTAAAGGTGTAGATCGTATTCAGGATATCTACAGCTTCTCTTGTGGCGTAGTTGTTATGTTTCTCTGTCCAGGCTGTCAAACCGTGCCGGTTGTCGTCTACGAAATCGTTTTCGAATCGAACACTCCTACCGGATATCAGTTTGATATGTTCGTCCATCCATCTCTGCTCCATCCTGCCTCTGCCGTGACGCCAGATACGCAAGAGCCATGTAGGATAGTATCCTCCGTATTTTATCCATTTTCCCATAAAATGTACACGGCGTTTCATATAAACGGCGCTGATTTCGTTACCCAAACTTTCCAGTTTACTGTTTATCTCTTCCGCAAGTTCCGGCAAAACATACTCGTCAGCATCGAGTTTCATTACCCACTCTGTATCTATAGGGGCATTTTCCAGCCCCCACTGAAACTGCTCAGCATGGTTTCCAGGCCATGAGTGTTGCAAGACGGCAGCCCCGAGATCTCTTGCTATCTCTACAGTTCGGTCTGTGGAAAACGAGTCTATTACGAAGATGTTTTTCGCAAACAGCTTCAGTGAGTGCAGGCATCGCTCAATATGCCGCTCTTCGTTATATGTCAAAATCAATACACTTATATCAGCCAACTGCACTCTCCTTGATCAATTGAAGCAATCTTTGTGAATATTGATCCCATGACCAGTTAAGAAGATCGTCTTCAAATATCAATCCGGGTGGTTTTTCGGTAATAAACAGAGCAATTTTTTCGGCCAGCTCTTCCGGGCTCTCAGGTTTGAAATAGATCGCTGACTTTTTAGCTATCTCCCTGTTGATCGGAATATCGGAGCACAATATAGGCAA
>Ga0256832_1002531_pt1 | contig 12478 bp, 6 predicted proteins | sample 134614metaG_FD_190534 | JGI IMG/M metagenome (GOLD analysis project Ga0256832, IMG submission 190534) | Hydrothermal vent microbial communities from Lau Basin, Pacific Ocean - 134-614 | ecosystem: Environmental > Aquatic > Marine > Hydrothermal vents | place: Pacific Ocean: Lau Basin | collected... | reverse complement strand
CTCCAGCCGGTCATCGCTATGATCACCCTTTCCGAACACGGGATTTACGCTACCAACTACGAGGAAGAATATCACGTGCCGGCATTTTTGCAAGAAGTGGCCGACGTCTCCGGTGCGGGCGACACCACCATCGCCGTCACGACCCTTGCGCTGCTGGCCGGCTATCCGCTGAAAGAGACCATCGTGTTGGCCAACGCCGCCGCCGCCGCCGTGTGTGCCCACCCGGGCGTGGTGCCGCTGGATGAACAACTGATGGAAGAAGCCATTCAAATCATCGAAAAATCCTCAACAGATGGAATATAAACACATTCTTTTCGAAGTCAAGGACGGCATTGCCACGCTGACGCTAAACCGTCCCGAGGTCTATAATGCTTTTAATGAAGCCATGAGCTTTGAGGTCATCGACGCCCTCAAAAAGTGCCGAAAAGATGACGCCATTCGGGTGGTGGTCATCACCGGCGCAGGCAAAGCCTTTTGTTCTGGGCAGGATCTGAAAGACATTCAGGACAAGTCGGACCGCTCGCTGGGCGACTCGGTCAAGCGGCGTTACAACCCGATGATCCAGTTGATATGCGAAACGCCCAAGCCCTTCATCGCCCGCCTCAACGGCGTGGCCGCCGGCGCCGGGGCCTCGCTGGCGCTGGCATGCGACTATGTGATCGCCTCCGAAAAAGCCTCGCTCATTGAAGTGTTTATCAACGTAGGGCTGGTGCTGGATTCCGGCTCTTCCTACTTTCTGCCGCGCCTGGTGGGCCTCAAGCGGGCATTTGAATTTGCCACGCAGGCCACGCGCATCTCCGCCGAACGGGCCCTTGAGCTGGGCATGGTCAACAAGGTGGTGCCCGCCGACCAGCTCGACGACGCCACCGCCGAAACGGCCCGCTATTACGCCCAGGCGCCCACCAAAGCCGTCGGGATGATCAAAAAGCTCCTTCACCTGTCGTTCCAGAATGACCTGCGGAAGATGCTGGAAATGGAATACTACTATCAGGAAATCGCTGGCCGTAGCGAAGACTATCGGGAAGGCGTCCAGGCTTTCGTAGAAAAGCGCAAACCCCGCTTTCAGGGCAAATAAGCGGCTGTCTTTGAACACCCTGCGCCGGCGGCTACGCGTCCAGACCACCCGGTTTTACCGACAGCCGGATCTGACCGTGGTCATGGAAGAAGTCCACGACCCGCATAACGTCTCGGCGGTGCTGCGCACGGCCGACGCGGTAGGCGTCTCAGACGTCCACGTGGTGGTGGCCCCCGAGCGACGGGCCGAATACCGCCTCGGTAAGAAAAGCTCCGCCAGCGCCCTCAAATGGCTCAACATCCACTTTCACGACAGCATCGCTGCGTGCTATGCCCACTTGCGGCGGGAAGGCTTCCGCATCCTCACCACCCACCTCGGCCGCCGGGCCCGCTCCATTTACGACGTCGATTTCACCGAACGAACGGCCATCGTGCTGGGCAATGAGCATGCCGGCGTCAGCGAAGAAGCCGTGGCCATGGCCGACGGCAACATCATCATCCCGCAGGTGGGCATGATCCAGAGCCTCAACATCTCGGTGGCGGCGGCGGTCATCCTCTACGAGGCCTTCCGACAGCGGATGCTCAGCGGGCGGTATATGGAATGGCTCTCCGACGACAAAAGCCGCAAATAGACCGAATTTTCACGAAAGAAACAATGCACTCGTTTTCCCCGTTGGGATATGGAAGCGGCTGCAAAGACGCTCGTTAACTTTGCGCCCGATAATCGTTCGAATGAAGTTACGGATTTTGCTGGTGGGAAGTGTGCTGGTGGGGTTGCACTCTTCCTGTTCGCTGTGGGAACGCCTTCAAGACAGCCGGGCGGGAAAATGGATGGAGAACCTCACGGCCCATTACAACATCTATTTCAACGGGCGGGAAAAATGGCTGCAAGCCCGCCGCCAACTGGAAGAAAGCTATCCCTATAACTATCGGGAGGTCCTCCCCGTGATGATTATCCCCGACTCCAGCACGGCCGCCCCTTACAAACAGCAGATGGCCGCCGTGATCAAAAAGATGCAGAAGCTGATCAAAAACAAAAGCCGCAGCAACTGGGTGGATGACGCTTACGTGCTGATGGGCGTGGCCTACCTCTACCGGGCCGATCCTTACACGGCGCTGCAGATGTTTCAGTACGTCAAAAACCAGTATAAACACACGCCCGCCGCCGTCGAAGCGCACCTGTGGACGGTGGCCGCCTACCTCCAGATGGGGCAGGTCGAAAAGGCCGATGCCTACCTGAACCTGCTTAAAGAGAAAAAAGTGCCGGCGCACCTGCGACCGCTCTACTGGAAGCTCAAAGCCCAGATTGCCATCGAACAAGGGCGATATCAGGCGGCCATCCCGTGGGTTAAGAAAGCCCTGCAAGCCCGGCCCAAACGGCCCGAACGGCTGCGGCTGCTGTTCGTGATGGGCCAACTGCTCCAGCGCACGGGCCAATGTCCCCAGGCCACCGCCCAATTTCGCAACCTCATCCGCCGCTATCCGCCGTATGCGCTCATCTTCCACAGCCGGCTCGCCATCCTGCGCTGTCAGGCCGAGCAGGCGGGCCGCATCCCGCGGGTCGAAGCCGCCCTGCTGAAAATGATCGACGACGAGCGCAACAAAGATTTTCTCGACCGCATCTACCTTGAACTGGGCCTGTTGGCGCTGCGGCAGCAACAACCCGACAAAATGCGGCGCTATTTCTCGCTGGCCGCCCAACACGGCCGCCAAAGCGACATCCGCTCCCTGGCCTACTATCACATCGCCCGAGACTACTACGACCGCAACGAATTTGAAGCCGCCGCCCGCTACTACGACAGCGCCTATCGGGTGATGACGCCGACGTTTGCCCATTATGAAGAGGTGAAAAAACGGCGGCCCGTCCTTTCCGAGCTGGCGCAATATCTCAACGTCATCGTCACGCAGGACAGCCTGCTGCGGCTGGCCGCCCTTCCGAAAGAGCAGCTTCTGGCCCTCATACGCACCCGCATCCAGCAACAGCGGGAAGAACGCCGCCGCCTCGAAAAACAAAACCGCCGACAGAAAGAAAACGGCGGCCTCTTCGACCCCACCATGCGGCGCAACCGCTACCTCGACCGCCTCCGCCAGCAGCAGCAACAACAAACGCAGGGACAGTGGTATTTCTACAATCCCCTCATCCGGGGCGTGGGCTACAATGAGTTTCTGCGCCAATGGGTGGGCGTGAAGGATAGGGACTTCTGGGCCGTTCAATCGCTGGCGGAAGCCCATGAGCCGGCGGCCGCTTCGGAAGCACCCTCGGACACCACGAAGGCCGCAGCGGAAGACTCCGCCGCCCTCCGGGCCCGCCTACCCGAAGCATATCGAAACGTCACCCGAGACGAAGAAGCCCTCTTACTCCAGCTGCCGCTCGACTCGGCATCGCAGGCCGACGCCCGCCAGAAAATCGCCGAGGCCTATCTCAAATCGGCCCTCATCTATCTGGAAAGTCTCGAAAGCCCCACCCGAGCCGTCCAGCAACTCGACACCCTCCTCCACCGCTTCCCCCAATCGGAATACGTCCCTCCGGCGCTATTTTATCTGGTCAAAGCATACGAAAAACTGGGCAACACCCAAAAGGCCGAATTTTATCGGGCCGAGCTCAGACGGCGCTTCCCTAACAGCGGCTACCTCCGCCTCCTTGACCGCAATTTCATCGCCCGCAGCCAGCAGGCCCGCCAAAAAGCCGACCAACAATATCGGCAGGTGTTTTCCGCCTATGCCGACGGGCGCTGTCAGGACGTCATCGCCCTCGCCGCCACCATCGACACGCAGTATCTGGTGCCTAACAGCCGCACCTCACTGGCCCTGATGACGCTCGTCTGCCAATCGCGCCGCCTGCCCACCGACAGCATGCTGGCCCGCCTCGCCGCTTTCGTGCAAGCCCATCCCGACCAGGAAGCCACCCTCATGGCCCAGCGGCTCATTCAGGCATATCAACACAAAAAAGTCGAGGAAATCCAGGCCCAACAAGACAGCGCCAAACAGGCGGCACTGAAAAAATATCCCTACAAAATCGACTTTCAAGGGCCCTTCTTCTACATCCTCGCCCTGCCCGCCGACGCCATGCCCACCAGCGATGCCGTCCAGCATCTCTCCAACCTCAACCTCATCATGTTCAGCGGAAAAAAGACGTTCCGCATCAGCCCCATCGCCTTCTCCCACGACACCACCCTCCTGATCGTCAAACCTTTCTTCACCCATACGGAAGCCGACCAGTATTTCAAAAAGATATCGACGCAGCAACGCTTTTTTGCCCGATTGAAACTTAATCGCCCGCTTCATTTTTATATATCGCAGCCTAATTTTAAGCGCCTGCTGGTGGAAAACAATCTTGCAGAATATGCCGCCTTTTTCCGTCGGACCTATCTGGAAGAACAAAGCCGCTCCGATCGAACCACGCCCTAAACGCCCGCACGCCCGATGACCAGCAGAAAGAAGCGCATCTCCAAACGAGCAGTCAAACCTTCCCGCTCCTACGTCGGGATCAAAATCCTGTGGCTGTTCTTTTTCGCCGTCATTGCCGCCGCTGCGGGCTTCTTTTACCTGCTTAGTAAGGGGGTTTTCGGCGAGCTGCCCGATACCGACGTGCTCGAAAACCCGTCGCTGTCGCTCGCTTCGGAGGTCTATACCGCCGACGGCGTGTTACTCGGGAAATATTACCAACAAAACCGCTCCACCAGCCACTACGAAGAGTTAGGCAAGCATGTGGTCAACGCCTTGCTGGCCACCGAGGACGTCCGCTTCTTCGACCACCCGGGCATCGACCCCATCGGTGTGGCCGCTGTGCCTTACTATTTACTGAAAGGGCGGAAGCGCGGCGCCAGCACCATCACCCAGCAACTGGCCAAAAACCTCTTTCCCCGCCAGAAGAACCCCTCTGTTCTCCAGCTCATTATGCGGAAGTTCAAGGAATGGGTCATCGCCGTGCGGCTGGAATATCTCTACACCAAAGAGGAAATCCTCACGATGTATCTCAACACGGTGGACTTCGGCAGCAACGCCTACGGCATCAAGTCGGCCGCCCGCACTTTCTTTGGGAAAGAGCCCACCGAACTGGCGCCCGAAGAGGCCGCCCTCCTCATCGGCATCCTTAAAGCGCCTTACCTCTACTCGCCCATCTATCATCCCGAAAACGCCTTCAAACGCCGCAACGTCGTCCTCACCCAGATGCACAAATACGGCTTCCTCACTGACGCCGAATACGACTCGCTGACCGCCCTACCCATCCATCTCACATACAGCGTCCAGAGCCACATCCACGGCATCGCCCAGTATTATCGGGAATACCTGCGCGTCCGCCTCGGCAAGTGGGCCCGAGACAACGGCTACAACCTCTACGCCGACGGTCTGAAAATCTACACCACCATCGACAGTCGCCTCCAGCAATATGCCGAAGCGGCCGTCTGGGAACACATGAAGGACCTCCAAGCCAAATTCGACGCCGAACTGCGCCGATACCGCCGAAATCCCTGGGGACGCGACAAAGAGACCGTCATCCGCGGCATGCGACGAAGCGAACGCTACAAAAAGCTCAAACAGCAAGGCCTTTCGGAAAAGGAAATCATGGAAATCTTCCGAAAGCCCGTTAAGATGACCGTCTTCACCTATAACGGCCCCAAAGACACGGTGATGTCGCCGCTGGATTCGGTCAAATACTACAAGCGTTTCCTGCACGCCGGCTTCATCGTGATGGAACCCGGCACAGGCCGCATCAAAGCATGGGTGGGTGGCATCAACTACCGCTTTTTCCAATACGACCACGTGCGCCCCTCCTCCCGGCGGCAGGTGGGCTCCACTTTCAAACCGTTTGTGTATGCCCAGGCCATCATCAACGGCTATTCCCCCTGCACGAAGGTGCCCAACATGCCGGTGGTCTTTCCCGAATATGACAACTGGTCGCCCAAAAACGCCGACACCAACGCCCAGGGCCGGAAAGTGACGCTCTACTATGCCCTGGGCCATTCCATCAACTGGGTCACCGCCCGCCTCATCAAAGAGATTGGCCCGCAGCCCGTCATCCGACTGGCCCGCAAGATGGGCATCACCGCCCCCATCGAGCCGGTGCCGTCCATTGCGCTGGGCACCACCGACATCTCGCCCTACGAAATGACGGGCGCTTTCAACACCTTCCCCAGCGGCGGCAAGTGGATCGCCCCCTACTCCATCCAGCGTATCGAAGACAAATACGGCAACGTCATCTACGAAGCCACGCCCCGTCAGCGCGTCGTCTTCGACAGCGCCGACAACTACGTCATGATTCGCATGCTCCGCTACGTGGTCCAGCACGGCACCTCCGTGCGCCTCTGGCTGCCCCGCTATCCTTACAAATTCCCACGCAACGCCCCCATCGCCGCCAAGACCGGCACCACCAACGACCACGCCGACGGCTGGTTCATCGGCTTCACGCCCCAGCTCACCGCCGGCGCCTGGGTCGGCGGCGACGAACGCACCATCCACTTCGTCTCGATGCGCTACGGACAGGGCGCCAGCATGGCCCTGCCCATCTGGGCCCTTTTCTTCAAAAAGGTATTCAGCGACTCCACCCTCGGCTATTCCCTCGACACGCCCTTCTATGAAATGCCCCGCGAACGCCTCAAAGTGGAAGTGGACTGCGCCCGCTTCTCCGAGACCGACACCCTCGACATCAACCTCCACGAAGACCTCGGCGGCATATAAACCTTCTTTTGGGCGTGCCCCCTTCTCCTTGATTGCAGAACACCGATTAACGAACGTTGATTGAAGAACAAAAAGATAAGTTAGAATAAAATCTTAAATTAAAAATCGATGTTCAGCGTTCGATATTCGGTAGGGGCCGGCATGCCGTGCCCCTACGTTCATTCCCTATCAGTTTTTCCCATCCCTGCAGGCAGATGCCCCCCTACCCTATTTATCAACGGCAAGGCATGATTCCGTGTGGGCGAAACATGTTTTGCCTCTACGATGATCTGCCACATAAGACACAAAGAAAATGAGTGCTGAAAACCGCCCTACGTTGAGACCAATCTTTTGATATTTGCGACATAAAAAAAAACCAAGACAATGGAGGCCATGGAAGAAAAAAAGTCTCTTTTTAGGAAAGGGGCACTCATGAGCCTGCTCATCGGAGTTGTCACGGGCCCGCTTTTTGCGCAGGAAGTCGGCATCGGCACCACCATTCCCGCCGCTCGACTGGACATTCAGGCGCCGGCGACCTACACGGCTGACTTGCTCAGGGTCTTGCATGGCAGCAACACTTATCTGGTCGTTGATAACAACGGCAACGTCGGTATTGGGACAGCCGCGCCGGCCTACCGCTTGCACGTAGCCAATGACGGGATGATTTATGCTGAAGGGGCCTACGGCACAGGAGATACCATCCCCCCGGGCAGTAAAACTGCATTCATTTGGAACCCCTACAAAGCAGCCATTCGGGCAGGAGGTGTGACAGGTAATCAATGGGACAATGCCAATATTGGGATTTATTCTATTGCTTTGGGTTACAACAGTACAGCCAGTGGTGCCTATAGTACGGTAAGTGGAGGATGGTGGAATAGCAGCAATTACTGGTATAGCACTGTCAGCGGAGGATATTACAACACTGCCAGCGGGTGGAGCAGCACAGTGAGTGGAGGTTTTATCAACACTGCCAGTAACTGGTATAGCATCGTGAGCGGAGGTTTTCAAAACACTGCCAGCGGGTGGGCCAGTACGGTAAATGGGGGAGTACGAGACACTGCCAGCGGCAATTACAGTACCGTCGGCGGTGGTTTAGCAAATTCCGCCGCAGGCTCTATCAGCACCGTGGGGGGCGGATATTACAACACTGCCAGTGGAAATCTCAGCACGGTCGGCGGCGGATATAAAGACACCGCCAGCGGTTACGCCAGTATAGTAGGAGGCGGACGAAAGAATGTAGCCAGTGGAGATTACAGCACAGTAGGCGGAGGATATTCCAACATAGCCGGTGGCGATTCCAGCACCGTAAGTGGGGGATACCATAATATGGCCAGTGCTTCTAAGAGCACAATAGGAGGAGGATACGACAACGTTGCAACAGGTCTTGGGAGTACCATCGGCGGAGGATACGGAGACTCGGCCGGTGGAAGATACAGTGTAATAGGCGGAGGATACAATAACTCAACGATAGGACATTACAGCGTCGTTAATGGAGGGTTTAATAATTCAGCAAGAGGAATATATAGCGTTGCTGGCGGAGGATATCAAAACATTACCACAGGTCATTACGGCGTATTAAATGGAGGATATCAGAATCACGTCAGCGGGTATTTCAGTGTAGTCGGTGGAGGATACCAGAACGGGGTTGGGGGCTATGCCGCCACAGTCGTAGGAGGACTTCGGGACACGGCATCGGGATGGTATAGCACCGTATGCGGCGGGCAGGATAACACTGTGGAAAGCGCTTATTCCTGGGCCGGTGGTCGGGGAATGAAACTGGCGGCCGGTGCCGCCTACACATTCGTCTGGGGGCATAATCACGTTCCCAATCCTCCAACCATTACCGCCGACTCCGCCTTTCTGATCGGGCCCAATGGGATGACTTATATGGTAGGGATTAACCTGGACAACCCTACCTATGCGCTCCATCTTCCCAATAACACCAACCAACGGATTGGCAAAGCTGCCGCCAATCAATGGATATCGACCTCCGATGCCCGGGTAAAAACAGCGGTGAGCCGCATTTCCGGCCAGGACGCAATTCGTAAAGTGGCGCAGCTTCGGCCGGTTCATTATTTCCATCATTCGAGCCGATGGTCCCCCGATGGAAAACTGGAACTGCTAAAAGAAGGCGAATATCGATATGGTTTTCTGGCGCAGGAGTTGGTCCAAATCGTGCCGGAAGCGGTGTCGGTTCCCGCCGACACCACGAAAGCCCTATATGGTATTAGTTATGACGAACTGATTCCCATTCTGACCGCCGCCATTCAGGCCCAACAAAAGACCATTGAACGCCTGGAAATAGAAAACGACCAACAGCGCAGCCGGATCGAAGACCTGAACCGGCGCCTGTCTGCCATCGAGACCCAATGTAACGGTCAACCCCTGCAATAAACAGCACAGCCGCTCCAACTCTCCAACAGTCTCCATGGACAGCGGGCGCCCGGAAAATGGGGTGCCCGCTTTTTATTTGTGAACATCAAGATGCACCAAAGAGAAGCCGCTATGCTGCGTCCCGTCCATTGTTTTCCCCCCTTCTTGGCAGACCACATGGTAAATGCGACTTGCAGGCCGATGCATTCGTAATTCAACACCAGCCCGATTGTAGTCGCCTCCCGACGATAGAACCGGCACATCTTATTCTCCCATAAGATTATACGCCGGAAAAGTTTTCTTACCGTCCCAAACAGGGCAATGTTTTCCGGAGCGTGAAAACCTCCGGGATAAAAAGCGGTATTATCCCATAAAAGCCATATCCCTTATCATTAGCCACAGCGTCCAAGCACTCACAGATTCAACCTATCATCGTTTTTTATTCTGCATGGATGATTTCCTACTTTTGTCATCATTCAACCAATAAATCATACACCATGAAAATGACGCAACAAATTATGGGGAGGTGGGCACTTACGGGTCTGGTGGTCAAAGCCATGACATCCTTACTCCTCGCACAAGAAGTGGGCATTGGGACCACCTCACCCGCCGCCCGACTGGACATTCAAGTATCAGCCGCCTATGCCGGTGACCTCCTCAGAGTTTTTCGCGGGACGAACACCTACTTGATCGTCAAAAACAGCGGTCGCGTCGGCATCGGCACCTCCGGTCCGGTATCCCGCCTGCATGTAGCCAACGACGGGATGATTTATGCTGAGGGAACCTATGGAACAGGAGACACCATTCCCTCCGGCAACAAGACCGCCTTCATCTGGAATCCCCGAAAGGCGGCCATCCGGGCGGGAAGAGCAACGGGAAACCGGTGGGACAATGCCAATGTGGGAGCCTTTTCCACTGCTTGGGGGTTCAATAATATTGCCAGCGGCTTCGCCAGCATGGTCGGCGGCGGATATTACAACACTGCCAGTGGCAGTTATAGTTCGGCCTGCGGATACGTGAACATTGCCAGTGGCTACGGTAGTACTATCAGTGGTGGATATTACAACAAGGCGAGCAACAATAACAGCACTGTTGGAGGAGGCGCTTATAACGCCGCCAGTGGTTATCGCAGCGTGGTGAGCGGCGTCAGCGGAGACTCTGCAATCGGCAGCTTAAGCACTGTGAGTGGGGGCGGTAATAACTCAGCCCGTAACGGATACACTACGGTGGGAGGCGGTGCAGGAAATACCGCAAGCGGCTATGCCGGCACCGTCAGCGGTGGATACAACAACACCGCCGGCGGCTATGCCAGCACCGTCGGCGGCGGATATACCAATACAGCCGGAAACTCTTACAGCACGGTGAGCGGAGGATACCAAAACATCGCTACCAACTGGGGCGGTACGGTGAGCGGGGGTGCCCGAGACACAGCCACCGGCTATTACAGTACAGTGAGCGGGGGCTACCAAAACACCGCCAGCGGTAATTACAGCATCGTCAGCGGCGGACAAAGTAACACGGCCGGTAGCAATTACAGCGTCGTCAACGGCGGGCGAAATAACACCGCCAGCGGCTATTACAGCACGGTGAACGGTGGATACCAAAACAGCGTTAGCAGCTGGGGCAGTACGGTAAACGGAGGCTATCGAGACACCGCCAGCGGCTATGCCAGCACCGTCAGCGGTGGATACAACAACACCGCCGGCGGCGACTATTCCTGGGCCGGCGGACGGGGCATGAAATTAGGCGTCAATGCCCATAGAACCTTTGTGTGGGGGTATAATAGTTCATCATCGCCGCCGGTAATTCCTACCAGCGACGCTTTTTTGATCGGCCCCTCAGGAAACGCCATCAAAGTAGGGATCGGGACGGCCTCACCGGCGGCTTCCCTGGATGTGAACGGAATCGTTCACACCGGCACCCGCATCTTTATGCAACGAGACGGCGCAAAGATGAGTTGGATCGGCGCACAAGGCAGTGGAACCGACGCCCAGAGAACGGCAATAGGTTTTCTTTCATCCGCAACCAGCGGATTGATCGAGCGTATCGAGCTGCACACGAACGGTTCTCAAAGGGTGACCATCACAAGTTCCGGCAACGTGGGCGTGGGGACGACAACACCCACCACGATGCTGGACGTGAACGGCGCCATGCGTTTACGCGCACTTACCAGTGCGCCCGCATCACCCAACGCCGGAGACATTTATTTTGACGGGACCCACTTCTATGGCTACGACGGCTCCAACTGGAAGCAATTAGACAACTAAACAGACAACAAGACGCATTCATACGTCGAGTGAAAGCGGGCACCCCTTCCCCGGGGTGCCCGCTTTTTTATGGATGGCCATATTGGCTTTGCATGGCAGGCAAAAACAACGGAAAAGGCACGTAGGGGCACGGCATGTCGTGCCCCTACCACATGCCGTGCCCTTGCACACGCAACAGCCATATAATCCCACGCAGACAAAACCGCACCCTTATCTTTCGCCCGCTGTTTCGTTGTGCGAAGGCGTTAGCTATGGCCACCCACCTCAAACAACGCATCGCCGCCCTTCCCGAAGGGCCGGGCGTCTATAAATTCCTCGACAAAGAGGGGCGCATCCTCTACGTGGGCAAGGCCAAAAACCTTCGGAAGCGGGTCTCCTCCTATTTCTCGAAGACCATCGACCATCCCCGCACCCGCCGCCTCGTCAGCCGCATCGCCGACATCGACTATGTGGTGGTCGATTCCGAGACTGAGGCCCTCTTGCTGGAAAACAACCTCATCAAAAAATATCAGCCGCGCTACAACGTCATGCTGCGCGACGGCAAGACCTATCCCTTCATTGCCATCACCCGAGAAGATTTTCCCCGCATCATCCCGACGCGTCGCTTTGTGCGGGACGGCTCGGAATATTTCGGCCCCTTCCCCTCCATGACAATGGTGCGCACCCTGATGGATTTTTTCAAAAAACACTTTCCCACGCGCAGCTGCCGATTTCGGATGACGGAAGCCGGCATCCGGGCCGGCAAATACCGCCTTTGCCTCGACTATCACATCGGCCTTTGCAAAGGACCCTGCGTGGGCCGTCAATCTCGGGAAGACTATCTGGCCAACGTGGCGCACATCCGAAAAATCTTGCGCGGTCACATTGGCGGCGTCATTCAAGAAACGGCCCAGGCCATTGAAAAAGCCAGCCAAAATCTCGAATTTGAGAAAGCACAAGCATATTACGCCCGCCTGCAGGCGCTGGAAAAGTTTCAGGGCCGCACCACCATCGTCCACCCTTCCCTGACCGACCTCGAAGTCATCGGCATCCAGCGGGCGGCGGATTTGGCCGTGGCGGTGTGGCTGCGTATCTTCAACGGATTTATCGTCCAGTCCGACGTCCTTGAGATGGTGCCCCGGCTGGACGAGTCGGATGCAGAACTGGTCGGCTATGCCGTGAGCCAC
>Ga0256832_1002530_pt1 | contig 12483 bp, 8 predicted proteins | sample 134614metaG_FD_190534 | JGI IMG/M metagenome (GOLD analysis project Ga0256832, IMG submission 190534) | Hydrothermal vent microbial communities from Lau Basin, Pacific Ocean - 134-614 | ecosystem: Environmental > Aquatic > Marine > Hydrothermal vents | place: Pacific Ocean: Lau Basin | collected... | reverse complement strand
GGTGAGCCGGCCGCGGTCGAGTTCCAGAATCCGGGTGGCGAGCCGCTGGAGAAAGGCGCGGTCGTGGGTCACGAAGAGCAGGCTGCCGCGCCAGTCGAGGAGAAATTCCTCGAGCCAGGTGATGGCTTCCAGGTCGAGATGGTTGGTGGGCTCGTCGAGCAGCAAAAGATCGGGCCCGCCGGCCAGCGCCCGGGCCAGGAGCACCCGCCGCTTGAGCCCCCCGGAGAGGGCATCGAAATCCGCCTCGGGATCCAGGCCCAGGCGCGAGATCACTTCCGAAACCCGCCGCTCCACTTCCCAGGCGCCGGCGGATTCCATGGCCGCCTGGACCGTTTCCAGTTCGCGCAGGGCGGCCGGCTCGGCATCCTCCGCCAGGGCCGCGCACAGCGCATGGTGGCGCTTGAGCAGCGCGGCGGAGGCTTCCAGGCCGTCGGCCACCACGTCGAAGACGCTCCCGCCGCGGGCCTCGGGCACCGTCTGATCCAGCCTGGCCACTTTCAGGCCCGGCGCGCGGGTCACCTCGCCTTCGTCGGGCGCCAGCTCGCCGGCGATGATCTTGAGCAGGGTGGACTTGCCCTCCCCGTTGCGGCCGAGCAGACAGATCCGCTCCCCCGGCTCGATGGTGAGATTCACCGCCTCCAGCAGCGGCGGCGCGCCAAAGGAGAGGCCGAGGTCGCGAAGGGTGATCAAAGGCATGAGGTTGGAAAAATGCCCCGCGGATGGGGTTGAAATTGTGCTGTCGCAGCAGCGGGGTTGATTGTTATCATTGCCCCGACATTGGAAAGTGGAGTAGGCGATTTCGCGCCCGCGCCGGGCCGATTATACCGCAACCGCCATGATCAAGACCGTCAGCAAAGAAGAAGCCTGGGAGGGCGTTGCCAACTGCAAGCTCTGCACCCTGCGCGATTCGGTGCTCTTCGCCGGCCTGGAGGAGCAGGACTTCGAGCTCATCCACAAGCCCATCGAGCAACTGCCTCTCAAGCCCGGCGATCTCATCTATCGCGCCGGCGAGCGGGCCGACCGCCTGTTCACCATCCGCAGCGGCCTGGTCAAGCTGGTGCAATATCTCCCCGACGGTACCCAACGCATCGTGCGCCTGCTGCGCGCCACCGACGTCACCGGCATGGAGGCCCTGGTGGGCGGCGAATACCAGCATGACGCCATCGTCATGCAGACCACCGAGATCTGCGTGCTGCCGGTGGACGTGGTCCAGCGCCTCAGCCAGGAGAACAGCCTGCTCCACCAGGAGCTGATGAAGCGTTGGCAGCGCGCCTTGGCCGAGGCCGACCTGTGGATCACCCAGCTCTCCACCGGCTCGGCGCGCCAGCGGGTGGCGCGGCTGCTGCTCAAGCTGGTGTGCGACGACGACGACCGTTGCGAGCTGTTCAACCGCGAAGACATGGGCGCCATCCTGGGGATCACCACCGAAACCGCCAGCCGCACCGTGGCCGACTTCAAGCGCAAGGGGCTGCTGCGGGAGATCGCCCCCAACCAATACGTGGCCGACAAGAGCGCTCTCCAGGCGGTGGCCGAAGACAGCTGAGCCACCCACCTTCCTGACCCCGGTCAAACCCGGCTGCCCCGCGCCCCGGCGGCAGCCTGGAATCTGTTATTCTTGAGCCATCGCGGACCCACCGGCTGAAGTACCATGCAAGCGAGCAGGCAGGCCGCCCCGCCGGGGCTGGAAGGACCGTGGCAGGCGCTCCAGGAGCACGCCAGGGAGATCGAAACCGCTCATCTTCGCGACCTGTTCGCGCAAGATCCCCACAGGTTCGCCAAGTTCTCCCGCCGTCACGGCGAACTGCTGGTGGATTTCTCCAAAAACCGCATCACCGACCGCACCCTCGAGCTGCTGCTCAACCTGGCCGAGGCCGCCGACGCGCGCGGCTGGATCCGGCGGATGTTCAGCGGCGAGCGGATCAACAACACCGAGCACCGGGCGGTGCTCCATGTGGCCCTGCGCAACCGCAGCAACACCCCCATCCTGGTCGATGGCGAAGACGTGATGCCGGCGGTCAACGGGGTGCTGGCGCGGATGGCCGACTTCACCGCCCGGGTGCGCGACGGCCGCTGGACCGGCGCCACCGGCCGGCCCATCACCGACATCGTCAACATCGGCATCGGCGGCTCCGACCTGGGGCCGCGGATGGTCACCACCGCCTTGCGCCCCTACTGGCACGAGCGGCTGCGCGCCCATTTCGTCGCCAACGTGGACGGCGCCGATCTGGCCCAGGTGCTCGAAGCGGTCGATCCCCACACCACCCTCTTCATCGTCGCCTCCAAGACCTTCACCACCCGTGAGACCATGACCAACGCCCACAGCGCCCGGGCCTGGTTCCTGGCGCGCACCGGGGGCGACCCCGAAGCGGTGCGTCACCATTTCGTGGCGGTCTCCACCAACGCCGAGGCGGTGCGCGCCTTCGGCATCGACACCGACCAGATGTTCGAATTCTGGGAATGGGTGGGGGGACGCTATTCGCTCTGGTCGGCCATCGGCCTGCCCATCGCCCTGATGGTGGGCATGGAGCGGTTCGAAGAGCTGCTCGCCGGCGCCCACGCCATCGACCTCCACTTTCGCGACGCCGCGCCGCGCGACAACCTCCCCCTGCTCCTCGGCCTGATCGGCATCTGGAACCGCAACTTTCTGGGCGCCGGCAACCACGCCATCCTTCCCTACGACCACTGCCTGCGGCTGCTTCCGGCCTATCTCCAGCAGGCCGACATGGAGAGCAACGGCAAAGGGGTGACCCGCGAGGGCGAACCGCTGACCTGGGACTCCGGCCCGGTGGTGTGGGGCGAGCCCGGCACCAACGGCCAGCATGCTTTCTTCCAGCTCATGCACCAGGGCACCGAACTGGTGCCGGCCGACTTCATCCTGCCGGTGCAGACCCACTATCCCCTGGGCGACCACCACCGCATCCTGATGGCCAACTGCCTGGCCCAGACCGAAGCCCTGATGAAAGGCAAGACCGCCGAAGAAGTGCGCGCCGAATTGACCGCCCGAGGGCTGGAGGCCGACGAGATCGAAGCCCTGGTGCCCCATCGCACCTTCCCCGGCAACCGCCCCAGCACCACCCTGCTGCTGCGCAAGCTCACCCCCCACAACCTGGGCGCCCTGATCGCCCTCTACGAACACCGCATCTTCGTCGAAAGCATCATCTGGCGGATCAACGCCTTCGACCAGTGGGGCGTGGAGCTGGGCAAGCAGCTGGCCGGCGAACTGGAAAAGGCCCTGGCCGGCGAGCGCGGCTGCGAAGACCGCGACGCCTCCACCTGCGGGCTGCTCGACGCGATCCGCGACTTTCAGTGAACCAGGGGGAGCGGCCATGTTGATCGCGGCGGACATCGGCGGCACCACCAGCCGCTTCGCCCTGGCCGACGATCAGGGCCGGGTGATGGCCGAGCACCACTATCCGAGCGCCGAAGCCGCCGGCCTGCTGCCCCTGCTGGAGCGCTTTCTGGCCGACACCGGCACCGACGCCCACGGCGTGGCCGCCCTGGTGCTGGCCCTGGCCGGCCCCCTCGACGACGACTGCGTGGACCTGACCAACCTGCCCTGGCGGGTCTGCCGCCAAGAACTCCAGGCATTTTTCCCCAACGCCCGGGTGGCGCTCATCAACGACTTCCAGGCCGCCGCCCTGGGCGCCCTGGCCGCCGGCGAGGAACATCTCCTCCCCCTGCGCGCCACCCGCCGCGAGCGCGGCCGGCGCCTCGCCCTGGGCCCCGGCACCGGCCTCGGAGTGGCCTATCTCCACCCCGCCCACGGCCACTGGCGGGCCTGGCCCACCGAGGCCGGCCACATCGCCTTCGCCCCCGAAACCGAGCAGGAATGGGCCCTGGCGCGCCATCTCATCGAGCGCCACGGGCGGGCCTCCTGGGAGCGCATCCTCTCCGGCCCCGGCCTGGCGGCGCTCCACGCCTGGCTCGCCGGGCGCGAGAACCCGCTCCCGCCCCCCGAGGTGATGGCCGCCGCCGCTGCCGGCGAGGCCACGGCCAAAGAGGCCATGCGCCTGTTCGCCCGGCTCCTCGGCCGCTTCGCCGGCGACATGGCCCTGGCCTGGCAACCGGCGGGCGGGGTCTATCTGCTCGGGGGAGTCGCCACCCACGGCGCCCGCTGGCTCCAGACGCCGGCCTTTCTGGAGGCCTTCGACGCCAAGGGCCGCCTGGGGTCCCTGGTGGCCCGCTATCCGGTTCACATCGTCATGACGCCCAGGGCCGGTCTCCTGGGCGCCGTCCGCCACGCTTTGCAGATGCAGGTGAGATCATGAGCGAATCCGATCGACAAAGGGAACAGGCCAAGCTGTACAAGTATTACACCGAGACCAAGATCGCCACCGAGGTCACCCGCCAGACCCTGGTCCTGATCCTCGCCGGCGGCGAAGGCTCGCGCCTCAAGGGGCTCACCAAATGGCGCGCCAAGCCGGCGGTGCCCTTCGGCGGCAAATACCGGATCATCGACTTCGCCCTCTCCAATTGCATCAACTCGGGGCTGCGGCGCATCGGGGTGCTCACCCAGTACAAGTCCCACTCGCTGATCCGTCACCTGCAGCGCGCCTGGGGCTTTCTGCGCGCCGAGATCGGCGAGTTCGTGGAGATCCTCCCCGCCCAGCAGCGCATGGGCCAGCAGTGGTACCGGGGCACCGCCGACGCCCTCTACCAGAACCTCGACATCATGCACCGCCACGCGCCCGAATATGTGATGGTGCTCGGCGGCGACCACATCTACACCATGGACTACTCCAAGATGCTCATGGCCCACGTCAACTCGGGCGCCGATCTCACCGTGGGCTGCATCGAGGTGCCCAAGGAAGAGGCCACCGCCTTCGGCGTGATGTCGGTGGACGCCGATCTGCGCATCACCCGTTTCACCGAGAAGCCCGCCGACCCCGAAACCATCCCCGGCCGCCCCGATCTCTCCCTGGCCTCCATGGGGATCTATGTCTTCTCCACCAGTTTTCTCTACAACGCCCTGATCACCGACGCCGAGGATCCCGACTCCTCCCACGACTTCGGCAAGGACATCATCCCCAAGGCGATCGGCAACGCCGTGGCCATGGCCTACCCCTTCCGCGACGAAAACGGCGAGCGGGCCTACTGGCGCGACGTGGGCACCCTCGACTCCTACTGGGAGGCCAACATGGAGCTGTGCGCGGTGGAGCCGCCCCTCAACCTCTACGACCGCAACTGGCCGATCTGGACTTACCAGACCCAGCATCCCCCGGCCAAGTTCGTGTTCGACGACGAAGGCCGGCGCGGCGAGGCGATCGACTCCCTGGTCTCCGGCGGCTGCATTCTCTCCGGGGCGCGGGTGAAACGCTCGGTGATCTTCTTCGCCACCCAGATCGAAAGCTACAGCATCGTCAAAGACAGCGTGATCCTGCCCAAGGTGACCATCGGCAAGAACTGCCGGCTGAGCAACTGCATCATCGACAAGGGCACCTTCATCGCCGACGGTACCGTGATCGGCGAAGACCCCGAGGAAGACGCCCGCCGTTTCCACGTCACGCCCAAAGGGATCGTGCTGGTCACCCCCGAAATGCTCGGCCAGCACCTGTTCCTGGCCAGTCTGCCGAAAAAATGAGCACCCAGCCTGCAAAGATGAACCTGGTGATCCTCTGGCACATGCACCAGCCCTATTACCGCGAAGGGCTGGCCGGCCCCTATCAGCTGCCCTGGGTCTATCTCCACGCCATCAAGGACTACGACGACATGGCGGCCCATCTGGAGGATCATCCCGGAATGCGCGTGGTGGTCAACTTCGCCCCGGTGCTCCTCGAACAGCTCGAGGACTACGCCGAGCGCATCGGCGCCTGGCTGGCGCGCGGCGAGCCCATGCCCGATCCGCTGCTCAACCTGCTCGCCGGCGTCGAGCCGGTGCCCGCCGAAGCCGGCGCGCGGCGCCAGCTGGTGGCCGCCTGCAGCCGCGCCAACGGGCGCCACATGATCGACCCCTATCCCCATTACCAGGCCCTGCTCGCCCCCTTCCGCGCCGCCGGCGACGAAGACGACCGCGAGATCCTTCTGGAGTATCTCGACGAGCAATATTTCCTCGACCTGCTCACCTGGTATCACCTCGCCTGGACCAGCCACCGTCTCAAGCAGACCGATCTGGTGCAGCGGCTGATGGAGAAGGGGCGCCGTTTCGGCGCCGACGACCGGCGCGCCCTGCTGGCGCTGTTCCGCGACACCATCGCCAGCCTGATTCCCCGCTACCGCACCCTGGCCGAACGCGGCCAGGTGGAGCTGTCGATGTCCCCCTGGGGCCACCCCATCGTGCCCCTGCTCAACGACTTCAACAACATGCGCGAGGCCCAGCCCGACGCCCCCATGCCCGAGCATCCCGGCTATCCCGGCGGGGTGACGCGCTCGCGCTGGCACCTGCGCGAAGGGCTGGCCACCTTCGAACGCTGCTTCGGTTTCAAGCCCGCGGGCGTGTGGCTCTCGGAGGGGGCGGTGAGCGACGACGCCCTCGCCCTGCTCGACGAGCTGGGCATCCGCTGGACCGCCTCCGGCGAGGCGGTGTGGCACCACAGCTGTCTCACCTCGGCCTGCGATCCCGAGGAGATGGCCTGCCGCCGGGCGCTCTTCATGCCCTACCGGCTCAACGAGCTGGGCACCCGCATCCACTTCCGCGACGACGGGCTGTCCGACCTGATCGGCTTCGAATACAGCAAATGGCACGCCGACGACGCCGTGGCCGACTTCATCGGCCACCTGGAACGGATCGCCGACAGCCTCGGCGACGACGCCCACCGCCATGTGGTGAGCGTGATCCTCGACGGCGAAAACGCCTGGGAGTACTACCCGGCCAACGGCCACTACTTTCTCGACGCCCTCTACGCCAAACTGGCCGACCATCCGCGCATCCGCCCCACCACCTTCGCCGATCTCGACGACGTGCGCGAGGAGCGCCTCAGCCATCTGGTGCCGGGGAGCTGGGTCTATGGCAGCTTCTCCACCTGGATCGGCAGCCCCGACAAGAACCGCGCCTGGGATCTGCTGGTGGAGGCCAAGCAGACCTACGACCGCCGCATCGACCGGCTGGCGACAGCGGCACGCGAGGAAGCGGGCCGCCTGCTCGGGGTGTGCGAAGGCTCCGACTGGTTCTGGTGGTTCGGCGACTACAACCCCGCCGAGAGCGTCAACGATTTCGACCGCCTCTTCCGGCTCCAGCTGCGCACCCTCTACCAGCTGCTCGGCGCCACCCCGCCGCCGGCCCTCGACACCCCCATCTCCCACGGCGGCGGCGCCGCCGAGAACGCCGGCACCATGCGCCGCAACACCTGAAGGAGCGCAGCGTGATCCTGGATCCCTTCCACCGCCGGGCCGGCGTGTTGCTCCACCCCACCTCGCTGCCCGCCGGCACCCTCGCCGACGGCGAGCGCTGGCTCGACTTTCTCCAGGCCGCGGGCCTCACCCTCTGGCAGATGCTCCCCCTGGGCATCCCCCAGGACGACCTCTCGCCCTACCAGAGCCTCTCCGCCTTCGCCGTCAATCCGGCGTTGCTCGGCGAAGCACCGGGCGAGCCCGATCCCCACGATCCCGGCTTCCGGGCCTTCTGTCAGGCCCAGGCCCACTGGCTGGACGACTACGCCCTGTTCGCCGCCCTCAAGGCCCACCACCGGCAACAGCCCTGGTATCGATGGCCCCAGCCCCTGCGCGACCGCCACCCCGAGGCCCTGACGCAATTTCAGGCCACCGCCGCCGCGGATTTGCTCAACCTGCGCTGGGCGCAATACCGCATCCACCAGCGCTGGCAGGCGCTGCGCCGCCGGGCGCGCGAGCAGGGGCTGGTGTTGTTCGGCGACATGCCGCTTTTCGTGGCCCACGACAGCGCCGACGTCTGGGCCTGCCCGCGGCGCTTTCTTCTCGACGACCAGGGGCAGCCCCTGTGGGTGGCCGGGGTGCCCCCGGATTACTTCTCGGAGACCGGCCAGCGCTGGGGCAATCCCCATTACGACTGGGACTTTCACGCCGCCGAAGGCTTCCGCTGGTGGATCGAGCGGGTGGACTATCTGCTCGAATGGTTCGATCTGGTGCGCATCGACCACTTCCGCGGCCTCGAAGCGGTGTGGATGATCCCCGCCGCCAGCCCCACCGCCGCGGACGGCCACTGGCAGCCGGTGCCCGGGGCGGCGCTCCTGGAGACCCTGCGCGGGCATCTCGGCCACCTCCCCCTGGTGGCCGAAGACCTGGGCACCATCACCCCCGAGGTGCGGGCGCTCAAGGCGCGCTTCGGCCTGCCGGGCATGGCCATCCTCCAGTTCGCCTTCGACCACTTCGACGACAATCCCAACAAGCCCAAGAACATCGGCCCCGACACCGTGGTCTATACCGGCACCCACGACAACGACACCACCCGCGGCTGGTTCGAATCCCTCGATCCCGGGATGCAGGCCCATGTCCGCCACGAGCTGGGCATCGGCCCCGACGACGACGTGGTCCAGGCGATGATCCGCACCGCTTTCCACACCCGCGCCAACCTGGCGGTGATCCCGTTGCAAGACTATCTCGGCCTGGGCAGCGAGGCGCGCATGAACGTTCCCGGCGTGGCCGCAGGCAACTGGCGCTGGCGCTTTGCCTGGTCGCAGCTGCCCGCCGACCTGGCCCCACGCATCCACCAGCAGGTTGAAGACGCCGAGCGGAGCCCCACACCATGAACGATCTGGAACGACTGCAACAAGGCCGTCATCACGACCCCTTCGACTACCTCGGCCGCCACCCCCACGGCGACGGCTGGGTGATCCGCGCCTTCATGCCCACCGCCCAGGCGGTGGAGCTGGTGGGCGCCGGTCCCATGACCCGGGTGGAGGGGAGCGATCTCTTCGTGATCCGCCTCAGCGAGGAAGAAAACGCCGCCCTCCCCCGCCACTACCGGCTGCGCTGGCAGGAAGCCGACGGCCACTGGCACGAAACCGTCTCCCCCTACAGCTTCGACCCCCAGCTCAGCGAGTGGGATCTGCATCTTTTCAACGAAGGCCGCCACCACCACGCCTGGCGCTTTCTCGGCGCCCACATGAAGACCATCGACGGCGTGGAGGGGTGCCTCTTCGCCGTCTGGGCGCCGGCGGTGCAGCGGGTGAGCGTGGTGGGCGACTTCAACGCCTGGCACGGCCTGCGCCATCCCATGCGCAACCGCGGCCACTCGGGCGTCTGGGAGCTGTTCATCCCCGGCCTGCGCCCGGGCGACGCCTACAAGTTCGAAATCCTCGGCCGCCAGGATCAACTCCTGGTGAAGGCCGACCCCTACGCCCGACGCATGGCCATGCGCCCCGACACCACCTCCATCATCGAAGGTGAAAGCCGCCACGCCTGGGGCGATGCCGACTGGCTGCGCCGCCGCGAGCGCTGGGACTGGCAGCGCGAGCCCGTGGCCATCTACGAAGTCCACGCCGGCTCCTGGAAGCGCCACCCCGACGGCAGCTTCTACAGCTACACCGAGCTGGCCGACACCCTGCTCCCCGAGGTGCGGGCGCTGGGCTACACCCACATCGAGCTGCTCCCCCTCATGGAGCACCCCCTGGACGAATCCTGGGGCTACCAGGTCTCCGGCTATTACGCCCCCACCGCCCGCCACGGCACCCCCGACCAGCTGCGCGCCTTCATCGACCGCGCCCACCAGCTCGGCCTGGGGGTGATCCTCGACTGGGTGCCGGCCCATTTCCCCCGGGACGAATTCGCCCTCGCCCGCTTCACCGGCGAGCCGCTCTACGAACACGCCGACCCGCGCCGCGGCGAGCACCGCGACTGGGGCACCCTGATCTTCGACTACGGCCGCAACGAAGTGCGCAACTTCCTGGTGGCCAACGCGCTCTACTGGATCGAGGAATTCCATGTGGACGGCCTGCGCGTGGACGCCGTGGCCTCGATGCTCTATCTGGACTACTCGCGCCAGGACGGCGACTGGGTGCCCAACCAGTACGGCGGGCGCGAAAACCTCGAGGCCATCGCCTTTCTGCGCGAACTCAACGAAGTGGTCCACGCCCGCTTTCCCGGCGCGGTGACCATCGCCGAGGAGTCCACCGCCTGGCCCATGGTCTCGCGCCCCACCTACATGGGCGGCCTGGGCTTCTCCATGAAATGGAACATGGGCTGGATGCACGACACCCTGAGCTATTTCCAGACCGACCCCATCTTCCGCAAGTACCACCACAACCAGCTCACCTTCAGCCAGCTCTATCTGTGGACCGAGAACTTCGTGCTCCCCTTCTCCCACGACGAAGTGGTCCACCTGAAAAAGAGCATGCTCGACAAGATGCCCGGCGACCCCTGGCAGAAGTTCGCCAACCTGCGTCTGCTCTACTGCTACCAGTACGCCCACCCGGGCAAGAAACTGCTCTTCATGGGCAGCGAATTCGGCCAGTGGCGGGAGTGGGACGCCCTCGGCGAACTCGACTGGGCGCTGCTCGAAAAGCCCGAGCATCAGGGGGTGCGCAAGGTGGTGAGCGATCTCAACCATCTCTACGTCCACGAAGCCGCCCTGCACCAGACCGACTTCGACGCCGAGGGCTTCCAGTGGATCGACTGTCACGACAGCGAACAGTCGGTGCTCAGCTTCATCCGCCGCGCCGCCGACGACCCCCAGGATTTCCTGGTCTGCATCTTCAACTTCACCCCGGTGCCGCGCCTGGGCTACCGGATCGGCGTGCCCCCCGCGCGCGCCTACCGTGAAGTGCTCAACACCGACTCGGTGTGGTACGGCGGCAGCAACGTGGGCAACGCCGGCCGCCTGGCCCTCGAAGAGATCCCCTGGATGGGCTTCGAGCACTCCCTGGCGCTCACCCTGCCGCCCCTGGCGGGCTTGATCCTCAAGCCGGAGCTGTGACCATGAAGATTCTCTTTGCCGCCAGCGAAGCCTACCCGCTGGTCAAGACCGGCGGCCTGGGCGACGTGATCTACAGCCTGCCGCGCGCCCTGCGCCAGCAAGACGAAGACGTGCGGGTGATCCTCCCCGCCTACCGCAGCGTGCTCGAACAGCTCGACCAGCTGCGCATCGCCGGCTGGATCGGCGTGCGCGGCGCCGGGCGCCAGCACGACGTGCGCATCCTCGAAGCCGGCGAGAAGCACCTCGGCGTGCCCCTGCTCCTGGTGGACGCGCCCCTGCTCTTCGACCGCCCCGGCAACCCCTATCTCCATCCCGAAGGCTACAACTGGCACGACAACGCCGAGCGCTTCACCGTCTTTTCGCGCGCCGTGGCGCGGCTCGCCGCCACCCCCGAGCTGCTCGACTGGCGCCCCGACGTGGTCCACGCCCACGACTGGCAGACCGGCCTGGTGCCGGCCCTGATGCTGCTCGACCCGCGCGCCCCGGCGAGCGTCTTCACCATCCACAACCTCTCCTACGCCGGCATCTTCTCCCACGAAGAGTTCGAACGCCTGGAGCTGCCCCGGGAGTGGTGGTCGGCCCACGCCATCGAGTTCTACGGCAACTTCTCCATGCTCAAGGCCGGGCTGGTGTTCGCCGACCACCTCACCACCGTGAGCCCCACCTACGCCGAAGAGATCCAGACCCCCGCCTTCGGCTACGGCTTCGACGGCGTGCTGCGGGCCATGCGCCACAAGCTCACCGGCATTCTCAACGGCATCGACCTCGAAACCTGGAACCCGGCCACCGATCCCCATCTGCCCCACCACTACTCGCTACGCCACCACTACCTGGCCGGCAAGCGGCGCAACAAAAAGGCGCTCCTCGAAACCTTCGGCCTCACCGTGGACGACCAGAGCCTGCGCGCCCCGCTGCTGGGCTTCATCGGCCGGCTGGTGGAACAAAAGGGAATCGACCTGTTGTTGGAGGCGTTGCCCGAACTGCTCGCCCGCCACGACCTGCGCCTGGTGCTGCTCGGCTCGGGCGAATCCCACTACGAAAACGCCCTGCGCGAGATGGCCGCCCTCCATCCCGAGCGGGTGCTGGTGACCATCGGCTACGACGAAGGGCTCTCCCACCGCATCGAAGCCGCCGCCGATCTTTTCCTCATGCCCTCGCGTTTCGAGCCCTGCGGTCTCAACCAGCTCTACAGCCTGCGCTACGGCACCCCGCCGGTGGTCCACCGGGTGGGCGGCCTGGCCGACACCGTGGTGGATGCCAACGAAGAAAACCTCGCTGCCGGCACCGCCACCGGCTTGGTCTTCGACGCCCCCGCGCCGGCCGAACTCACCGCCGCGGTGGAACGGGGCCTGGCCCTCTATCGCAAGGAAGAATCCTGGCGGCGCCTGGTGCGCACCGCCATGGCCCAGGATTTCGGCTGGGCCCGCAGCGCCGCCCGCTACCTGGAACTCTATCGCCGGGTGGCCGAGCTGCGCCGGGCCGATCAACCCTGAAGGAAAGTCTGAAAAATTCAGACTTTCCGCCGGCACAGGGATGTGCCGGCAAAATCGATCGCTGCAAGCGATCGATTTTGTAGCAAGTCGCAAACCGCGTTTGCGACGCAGCGCGCTCTGATAAAGCCATGGATGGCTTTTATCAGAGCTTCCTCAGGGATAGGC
>Ga0256832_1002529_pt1 | contig 12484 bp, 11 predicted proteins | sample 134614metaG_FD_190534 | JGI IMG/M metagenome (GOLD analysis project Ga0256832, IMG submission 190534) | Hydrothermal vent microbial communities from Lau Basin, Pacific Ocean - 134-614 | ecosystem: Environmental > Aquatic > Marine > Hydrothermal vents | place: Pacific Ocean: Lau Basin | collected... | reverse complement strand
CGTGCGGAGCGTGACGGTGGGGTTGCGCCTTCGGACGAGCTTCACGCCGCGCCGCAGTTTCTCCGTCCGGACGAACTTCTCGTGGGCATAATAGGCCCACATCGTCATCGCGCGGGAGAAGCCGTACCGGTCGAGGTAATCCACGTAATACGGCGGATTGTACGGCATCAGGATGGAGGGTCGGCGGTCGAAGCCGTGGACGAGGAGGCCGGCGGTGTCGTTGAGCGAGGGGTTGGCGGGGCCGCGCACGCCCGTCATGCCCTGCGTGCGGAGCCAGTCCGAGGCCGCGTCGAGGAGCGCCTCGGCCACCTCGTACCGCTCCACCACCTCGAAGAAGCCGAAGAAGCCGTTGCCGTCGTCGTACTTCTTCAGATGCATCCCGTTGACGATGGCGGCGATGCGCCCGATCACCTTGCCGCCGGCGTCCTCGGCGAGGAAAAGCTGCATCTTCCCGTGCTCGAAGAACGGATTCTTCTTCGGGTGGAGCGTCTTCGCCACGTCCATGCGCAGCGGCGGGACCCAGTACCGGTTATCACGATAGTGGTGGTACGGGAAGTCGATGAAGCGTTTGCGGTCGCGGCGGGAGTGGATGGGGCGTACGGAGAAGTCGGAGGCCATGCGATGCGGGGTGGGGAGGGTGGAGGAACGCCGGGAAGATGCGAAGGCCGGGAGAGAAGCGCAAATGCGAACGCGCTTTGCCGGAACGGGTGCGGGGCCCCGGCAAAGCGCGTTTGAAAAAGGGGATCGGAACGGTCAGGGAGCGCCGTTTTTCGAGATCACGCCGTGCTTGCGGCCCACCTTTTCGAAGGCATGGAGGATGAAGTCGAGCTCTTCGTCGGTGTGGGTGGCCATGTACGAGGTGCGCATGAGCGACTGCCCCTGCGGCACGGCGGGCGGCACCACGGCGTTGACGAAGACGCCCTCTTCGAGGAGGTCCTTCCAGAAGCGGAAGCACGTCTTGAGGTCGCCCACCACCACGGGGATGATCGGCGTCTGGCTCGTCCACACGTTGAAGCCGAGTCTTCGGAAGCCCTCGCGCATGTAGTCCGAGATTTCCCACAGCCGCTCGACGCGCCACGGCTCCTCTTCGAGGATGTCGAGGCATTTGAGCACGGTGGCCACGTTGGCCGGCGGCATCGAGGCGCTGAAGATGTGGGCCGAGCTGTTGTGGCGGATGTAATCGATCACCTCGCGCTCGCCGACGACGAAGCCGCCGAGCGAGGCGAAGCTCTTCGAGAACGTGCCGGTGGTCAGGTGTACCTCGTTCTGGAGGCCGAAGTGGGAGGCGCTGCCGTGGCCGCCGGGGCCGACCACGCCGACGGCGTGCGCGTCGTCGAGCATGAGGGCCGCGCCGAACTCCTCGGCCAAGGCCAGGAGCTCCGGCACGCGGGCGATGGTGCCGCTCATCGAGAAGACGCCGTCGGTGACGATCAGCTTGCCCGCCTCGGGGCGTTCGCGCCGGGCTTTTTCGAGGAGGCGGCGGAGGTGGCCCAGGTCGTCATGGCGATAGCGCCACGTGTCGGCCATGCTCACCTTCGTGCCCGCCACGATGCACGCGTGGTTGTCCTTGTCCGAGAAGATGAGGTCGCCCTTGCCGGCCAGCGCCTGGATGACGCCCTCATTGGTCATGTATCCGGTCGAGAAGAGCACACAGGCTTCGCGCCCCATGAAGGCGGCGAGGCGTTCTTCGAGCTCGAGGTGCAGGTCGAGGGTGCCGTTGAGGAAGCGGCTGCCGGTGCATCCGGTGCCGTATTGCTCGATGGCCTGCTGCGCGGCTTCTTTCACCCGGGGATCCGAGAGAAGTCCGAGGTAATTGTTCGAGCCGGCCATGATGACCTCGCGCCCGTGGATGATCGCGCGCGTACCGTCATTGCGTTCGATGGCGCGAAAATAGGGGTAGAGATCCGCCTTTTTTACCTGCGCATAAATGCCGGAGGGGTCAAAGAAACGATGACACTTGTCGAACAGCGAAGGCGCGGGCTTCACGGACGGCGTTTCATCGTCGAGGGTGCTTGGCTTGCGATAGCCTTCAGGCATCATCGGGTTGCCTCACTTAAATGGAACTTGGGGAATGGGGCATCGGGCGGGGAGCATACCGGAGGGAGAGGGCCATTACGCGGTAACCTTCGCTGAATATACGGTTTATTTGGTTAGTGTATGTGTAAGGGCCGTGGATCACGTCAATAAAAAAGTCGAGGCTCGTTATGACTTAAAATAATTAACGAAATTCGATATTTTCCTTCAATAAAATAAAAATGTCCGGCGCGATACGGTCGATTGCCCCCTGTGTTCAGGGAAAAGGGTCGCGCACGCGGGGCCGGACAAGGCGGCGTGGAATGCGTGCGCGAAGGGGTTTGTTCCCTGGTCTCCGGAGGAGGGTGCGCCCCGCCTCAGAACGAGAGGCGCACCGACGCGCGCATTCCGTCGGGGGCGGGTCGGAGGTTCAGGCTCAGGTTCTCGTCGATGTCGAAATCGAACAGATGCGCGCTCACGAAGGCGTCGAGCATCTGCAGCCCGTATACGATGCCGATGCCAATGAAGGTAAGGTCACGGTTGCGGCGCAAGGCGTCCCGTCGGCTGCGGAGCGGGGACGAAGAGATCGGGCCGAATTTCGCGGCGATCCGGTTGTAGGCGTCTTCGAAATCCGCCTTCGGATTTTCTTCGAGCTGCCCGCTTTCGACCAGTTCCTGAAAGGCTTTGTACTGGAACGCCTCGCGGTAGAGGAGGTAGTCGCGGTGCAGGTTGACGGCGGCGGCGGTGAGCAGGCCGAGCCCGGCATAGACGATGGGCAGCTTGTAGTATTGCCGGTTGTAGACCTGTCCCCAGCCCGGCAGGACGGCGGAGCGCCAGAGGGCGGCGCGCGGGGAATGGGGCGTCGCGGTGCGGGTGGTGTCGGATTGCGCGGCGGCGGGGCGCGGGACGGCGAACGCCGCCAGGGCGCACACGAACACGGCGGCGCAGAGGCGCGCCCATCGGCAGCCGGCGGAGCGTTTCACGCCGTCCTCGCGGGGTTGATGGCACGGCCGGCGCGTCACGCGGCTCAGGGGATCAGCAGTTCGATCAGGCGTTCGAGGTCCTCGTCCGAATAATAGGCCACCTCGATGCGCCCCCCGCCTTTGGCGTGGCGTTTGATCTGAACCTGGGTGCTGAGGCGGGTGCGGAGCCGGTCGGTCAGTGCCTGGATCTGGAGTGCGTCGCGGGTGCTCGGGGCCTCCGGCGCGGCGGTCGTTTCGGGGGGCGTGGGCGTCTGGGCTTCGGGCTTCGGATGCCGGACCTTCCGCCACGCGCGCACACGTTCCTCCACCTGACGCACCGAGAGCTGATCCGTCAGGATGGCCTGCAGGAGCAGCCGTTGCGCCTCGGCGTCGTCGATGTTGATCAGGGCGCGGGCGTGGCCCATCGAGATCGACCCGTCGCGGAGGGCGGCCTGGACCTGAAGCGGAAGTTTGAGCAGTCGCAGGAAGTTGGTCACCGTCACGCGGCTCTTGCCCACCTTGCGCGCGACCTGTTGCTGGCTCAGGCGGCACTCTTCGATCAGCCGTTGATAGCCGAGCGCCACCTCGATGGGGTTGAGTTCCTCCCGCTGCACGTTCTCGACGATGGCCATTTCGAGCATGGCCTCGGTGTCGGCCTCGCGCACGAAGGCGGGGATGCGCTTGAGCCCGGCCCGCCGCGCCGCGCGGAGCCGCCGCTCGCCGGAGATGACCTCGAAGCGCCCGTTGCCCATCGCCCGCACGGTGATCGGCTGGATGATGCCGAGTTGCCCGATGGAGGCCGCCAGCTCGTTCAGCGCCGTCTCGTCGAAGTTCTTCCGGGGCTGATACGGGTTGGGGCGGATGTGCTCGATCTCGATGTCGGCGACGCGGCCCACGAAACGATACCGATCCTCGAAATTATAGAGCCTGCTTTTGGGCAGCTCGCCGCTGCCCGTCGCGTCCGGCGTTTCATCCTTCGCCGAAGGCAACAGCGCGTTCAGGCCTCTACCGAGAGCAGCTTTTCTGGAAGCCATACGTGATGATGCTATGCTTGGTGGATCGTTCCGGAGAAAAAGCGCCGGAGTGTCCTTTTGAAAAAAAAATCGACGGGCCGGGGTGTCCGGCATCAGAGGGCGAAGCCGTTGGCCGGTGTGGAGGACGAGGAGGACGAATACATGCCGCCCCGCCCGTTGCTGTTCACCGGCCGGTTCGAGGCTTCCTCTTTCACCTCTTCGTAGGTGTGCAGATACCGCTGGTTGTTTTGGATGATCTCGCGGGCGAGGGCGATGTAGTTGCGCGCGCCCATCGACGTGGCGTCGTAGAGCAGCACCGGCTTGCCGAAGCTCGGCGCTTCGGAGAGGCGGACGTTGCGCTGCACGATGGTCTTGAACACCTTGTCGCCGAAGTACCGGCGCACCTCGCCGGCCACCTGGTTGGAGAGGCGCAGCCGCGTGTCGAACATCGTCATGAGCACGCCTTCGAGCTCCAGCCCCGGGTTCAGGTGCTGGCGGACGATCTTGATGGTGTTCAAAAGCTGTCCCAGCCCTTCGAGGGCGAAATACTCGGCCTGTACGGGGATCAGCACCGAGTTGGCCGCCGTGAGGGCGTTGAGCGTCAACAGGCCCAGCGACGGCGGGCAGTCGATCACGATGAAGTCGTACTTCCGGCGGGCGCGGGCGAGCGCGTTCTTCAGGATGTGCTCGCGTTCGAGCACGTCGATCATCTCGATCTCGGCTCCGACGAGGTTGATGTGGCTCGGCACCACGTCGAGGAAGGGCATCTCGGTGACGCGCACCGCGCTTTCGATGGACGTGTCGCCGATGAGCACCTCATACGTGGAGGTGGTGACGGTGCGCGTGTCGATGCCGATGCCTGAAGTGCAGTTGGCCTGGGGGTCGGAATCCAGCAGGAGGGTCGGATGCTCGGTGGCCGCCAACGAGGAGGCCAGGTTCACCGCCGTCGTGGTTTTTCCGACACCGCCTTTCTGATTGGCAACTGCTATAACCTTTCCCATTCGTTCGTCTGGGCTTCACTTCGATGATAAGGCGCGGCGTATGGGTGACCGCCTGAGAGGCTGTTTGGTAGCATCATCCCGGGCTGCGCATGGCCCTTCTCGGCCCCAAGCCCCCCGATGCCCTCGCCTTTCGGCTCGGTTTTTCGGCCCGTACTTCCGTACGAACCTCAAAATCGGTGTACTTCGGCCTTGAAAATGCCTCATGCTCGCCTTCGGACGGACTTACCAAACAGCCTCGGAGAGGCGTGCTTCGGGAGGGGGTGGTCCGAATAGCGCAATGTATGAAGAAAGGGTCATGCAAACCAGTGCGCCCCGGTTGGAATTTCCTCCGAATAAGGAGGCAAAAGCCGAAGGGGGGAAGATGTTTCATCGCTTCTTCGAGGCAGGCGCCGGGGCGTTTCCGCAAGCGACGGCGTCGGGCATCGGGATCCCGCATGGGCGGGCGGGCGTCTGCCATTGGCAGGAACGCCGGAGATGTGTATCATGGCCGACGGGCGCGCCCGTGAGGATGCGCGCTTCCGGGCCGGGACGCGCCGGCCGCAACCCCGTACCCCCATGGCCCGACGCTTCGTTCTCAAATCCGACACCCACGCCGTCGAGCGGCGGCTCTCGATCGACTATGCCGGGGAGCTCAACCCGCAGCAGTACGCGGCGGCGACGGCGCCCGGCGGGCCGGTGCTCGTCATCGCGGGGGCGGGCACGGGCAAGACGCGCACGCTCGTCTACCGCGTGGCGTACCTCGTCGAGACGGGCACGCCGCCGGAGCAGATCGTCCTGCTGACGTTCACGCGCCGCGCCGCCCGCGAGATGCTCGCCCGCGCCACGGCGCTGCTCGACGGACGGTGCAGCCGCGTGCAGGGCGGCACGTTCCACTCCTTCTGCGCCGGCCTCCTGCGCCGGTACGCCCCCCGCCTCGGCTTCCCGAACAACTTCTCCATCCTCGACGCCGCCGACGCCGCCGACGTGCTCGACGTGCTCCGCACCACGCACGGCTTTCACCGGGCGGGCAAACGCTTCCCCCGGAAGAAGACGCTCCAGGCCCTGTTCTCCGCCGTCGCCAACCGGGGCCTGCCGCTCGACGAGATCCTCGAAGAGAAGTACCCGCAGTTCCACGCCTATGCCGACGACCTCCGGACGCTCCTGCACGCGTACGTGCAGTACAAGAAGACGCACGCGCTCATGGACTACGACGACCTGCTCGGGCGCGCGCTCGAACTCTTCGACACCGACGACGAGGTGCGGCGGCGCGTGGCGGGGCAGTGCCGCCACGTGCTCGTGGACGAGTATCAGGATACGAACCGGCCCCAGGCGGCCCTCGTGCGGCGCTTCGCCTCGGTGCACGGCAACGTCATGGCCGTCGGCGACGACGCGCAGAGCATCTATCGCTTCCGCGGGGCCGACTTCCGGAACATCTTCGCCTTCCCCGAGCAGTTTCCCGGCACGCGCCTGCTCAAGCTCGAACAGAACTACCGCTCCACCCGGCCCATCCTCGACCTCGCCAACCACCTCATCACGCACGCCGGCCGGAAGTACGACAAGACGCTCTTCACCGAGAAAGGCGACGGCGAGCGCCCGGCCCTCGTCGCCGCGCCGGACGACCGCTTCGAGAGCCGGTTCGTCTGCCAGATGGTGCTCGAACTGCGCGAGCAGGGCATCCCGCTCAACCGCATGGCCGTCCTCTTCCGGAGCAGCTTCAACTCGTACGACCTCGAAGTCGAACTCAACCGGCGGAACATTCCCTTCGTGAAATACGGCGGCCTCAAGCTCAGCGAGGCGGCGCACATCAAGGACGTGCTGGCGCATCTGAAGGTGGCGGAAAACCCGCAGGACGCCGTCGCGTGGAACCGCATCCTTCAGCTCATCGAGGGCATCGGGCCGAAGACGGCGCAGGACCTCATCGCGTGGATCACTTCGGAAGCGGACGATCCGTTCGTGCTCAGGGACCGCCCGTTCGGGGCGAAGTACGTCGAGGCTTTGAAGGCGCTTTTCGAGACGCTCCGCGCCCTTCGCCGCGCGGAGACCTCGCTCGCCGGGCAGGTGGAGGCGGTCCTTCGGTATTACGAGCCGATCCTCAAACGGAAGTATTACGAGGACTATCCGAAGCGCGCGCAGGATCTGGAGCACCTCGCCGGGCTGGCCGACGGCTTCGCGAGCCGCACGGAGTTTCTCTCGTCGCTGGCGCTCGATCCGATCGAGCTTTCGGCGCTGGACGTGGAGCCGCTCCGGGAGGACGAGTCGCCGCTCATTCTCTCGACGATCCACTCGGCGAAGGGGCTGGAGTTTTACGCGGTCTTCGTCATCCACGCGCTCGACGGCGTGCTGCCCTCCGGCTATGCCCTCCGCGATCCGGACGCCGTCGACGAGGAGCTTCGGCTGCTCTATGTGGCCGTCACGCGGGCCGAGACGCACCTGTTCATCACGTATCCGATGGTGCAGTACCGGCGGTATCACGGCGAGTATTTCGCCAGCCCGAGCCGTTTCATCGCCGAGGCGCCGGAGCGGCTGCTCGAGCCGTGGACGCTCGTCGAGGAGACGGCCCCGCCCGCGCTCGGCCCCGCCGCCGGGCCGCCGGAAGAGGACGCCTGACGCGTCGCGGCGTCCCCCGCCGGGCCGCGCGCCTTCGGAAAACCTCGAAGCCGTGACAAAAATGCGGAACCCATGAACCGCGAATTGTCTTATCTTCCGAGGTTCCTCCTTTTCTCCCGCGTGAGTTTGCCATGGACGTTTCATCCGACATCACGCCGTCCCCGGAGCCGGGCGCGCCCTTCGGACCGGCGGGGCTCCGCATCGAAGAGGTGGGGCTGGAGGTGCACGAGCTGCTCTTCACGCTCAACATGACCATCTTCAAGGAGCCGCGCATCATCAACACGTTCGACCGCTCCGACCTGATGATCCTCCTCGCGTGGATGGATGAGGAGCCCATCGGCTTCAAGATCGGCTATCGGGAGAACCGCTTCACGTTCTACAGCGCCAAGGGCGGGGTGCTGGCCACCCACCGGCGGCAGGGGGTGGCGCGGGCCCTGCTCCACGAGATGATGGCGCGCGCCCGCCGGCGCGGCTACGCCCGCTTCGCCTTCGACACCTTTCCGAACATGCACCCCGGCATGACCATCCTCGGCCTCCTCGAAGGCTTCCGCGTCATGAAGGCCGACTACAACCCCGCCTACCGCGACTACCGCCTCCGCTTCGAGAAAAAGCTGTGAGCGCGGCGGCTCAGTGTTCGTGGAGCACGAGGTAATCGTCCAGATCCTCCCCTTCGAGCGAGGTGACCAGCTTGTACGTTCCCACCTCGTCGCCCTCGTAAAAGAGCAGGAGCCGGGTTTCGAAGAAGGGTTCGGGGATGAAAGCGTGCGCGAAGAGGAAGCCGAGACTCTTGAAGCGCATCTCGAACGCGTCGGGGTTCCACCCGTTGGGCAGCGGCTGCGTGTTGCTCAGAAAGCGGAGGCAGGCGGCGTACGCGCGTTCCGGCAGGCCCAGCTCCCGCGCCCGGGCGGAGAGGCCGGAGAAGTCGGGTTCGTTCATGGGGGTTCGGAGGAAGCCCGTCGCACGGGGACGGTCTAAAAGAGGGCGTAGATGAAGGGGGCGAGCGCCGAGCCCTGCGTGAGCACGATGAGCAGGCTCAAAAGGACGAGCAGCAGGACGATGGGCGCGAGCCAGTACTTTTTCCGCACGCGCAGGAACTGCCAGAACTCACCGAGGATGCGAAGTTTTCCCATGGAAGTCGAGATCGAGGGCTTTTGTGGGTAGCGGGGAAGCGTGATACGTTCGTCCCGGCGATTGGCTCCATCCCGCGTGCACGGACGGATGCAACCCGGCTCCGGTGTCCGCGTACCTCACGAGGGTTGGGGCGTGCCCGCACCCGCGCGACGTCCCCGTTCCCCCCGATTTTCCCATCTGCCCCCATTCCCGTGCGCACCTTTTTTTTCGAGATCTGGGAAGGCCTGCTGATTGCGCTTCGCGCCATCCGGGTGAACAAGATGCGGTCGATCCTGACGACGCTCGGCATCATCATCGGCATCATCTCGGTGACGGCCATGGCCACGGTGGTCAACGGCATCGAGAACGACTTCGAGCAGGACATGGCCGAGCTGGGCGCGGACGTGATCTACATCGAGCGGTGGCCGTGGGTGGGCGGGCCCGGCATGAAGTGGTGGGAGTACATCAACCGGCCCTACATCACCGCCGACCTCGCCGACGCCATCGAGCGGCACTCGCGGTATGCCGTGGCCGCCGTGCCGGTGGCGCGCACGCGCCGGGCGGTCTCGTTCGCCAACCGCTCGGTCTCGAACGTCGAGGTGCTGGGCACGCGGGCCGAGTACCCGCGCGTCCACACGGTCGATCTGGAGTCGGGCTATTTTTTCAACGCCTTCGACGATCGGAGCGCGCGCGCGGTGTGCGTGATCGGGGCCGAGATAGCCGATCGGCTCTTTCCCGTGGCCGAACCGCTCGGCAAGATCGTCCGCATCGACGGCCACCGGTATCAGGTCATCGGGGTGCTCGTGCGCAAGGGCAGCGGCGCCGAGGGGTCGAACTCGGTGGACCGGCAGGTGATCATCCCGTTCAATGCCTTCAAAAACCAGTTCGGCGTCAGCCGGCGGGACGTTTCGGTGCAGGTCAAGGTGCGGGATGCGGCTTTGATCGGGGAGGCGAAGGACGAGCTGACGGGCATCCTCCGCGTGGCCCGGCGGCTGGACGCGCGCGAGGACAACGACTTCGAGATCAACGAACAGCAGACCCTCCGCGCGCAGATCGCCCCCGTGAAGACGGCCATCTATTCCATCGGCCTCGGGCTGACGGCGCTGGCTTTGCTCGTCGGCGGCATCGGGGTGATGAACATCATGTTCGTCTCGGTCAAGGAGCGCACGCGCGAGATCGGCATCCGCAAGGCCGTCGGCGCGAAACGACGAACCATCCTGGCGCAGTTCCTCATCGAGGCGGTCGTCATCTCGATGGTCGGCGGCGCGATGGGCGTCCTGCTCTCGCTGCCGATCACGTTCCTCGTGCAGATGATCCTGCCGGCCTCGCTCGACCTCGGGGTGGTGGGCATCGCCTTCGCCATCTGCGCCCTCGTCGGCACGCTCTTCGGCCTGGCCCCGGCGTGGACCGCCGCCAAGGCCAACCCGATCGACGCCCTGCGGTACGAATGAGTCGGCACGCGCCGCTTCCCTTTCCATGATTCGACAGAGATAGATGGCCTTCTTCGAAGCTTTCCGCATGGCCTGGGATGCCCTCCGGAGCCACAAAATGCGCTCGTTCCTGACGCTCCTCGGCATGGTGATCGGCGTCTTCGCCATCATCGTCTCGGTGACGGGCGTCTCGGTCATCGACGTGTATTTCAAGGACAAGCTCCAGTTTCTCGGCGCTTCCACGTTCACCATCCGCCGCACGCCCGCCATCCAGCTCGGCGAGATCGACCGGAGCGTGCGCAACCGCCCGCCGATCACGTACGAGCAGGTGGAACGCCTCAAACGGGTCATGACCATCCCCGTGACCATCAGCCCCATCGAGGATTTTTATCTGGGCGCGGTGCGCTACGGGAAGGAGGAGACCGAGCCGAACGTGGTGCTCCTCGGCACGGACGAGCACATGCTCGGCAACTTCAGCTACGAGATCGACATCGGACGTTTCTTCTCGGAGCAGGACGTGCAGTTCGGACGCCCGGTGATGGTGCTCGGCAGCGCCGTCGCCGAGACGCTTTTCCCGAACATCTCGCCGCTCGGAAAAAAGGTCCGCATGGACGGGCACAAATACGAGGTGATCGGGGTGCTCAAGGAGAAGGGCAGCTTCCTCGGGTTCAATCAGGACAACCGCGTCTTCGCCCCGATCACGCGGCTCTTCAGCATATACGGTCAGCCGGAGCGAAACATCGCCTCGATCAGCGTGCGCGTCCACGATCCGCAACTCGTGCAGGCGGCGATGGAGGAGGTGACGGGGCGGCTGCGCGTGATCCGGAAGGTGCCGCCGGGCGAAGACAACAACTTCGAGATCGAGACGAACGACTCGATGCAAAGCATCTTCGACGCGTTCACCGGCACGCTGACCATGGGCGGAGCCGTCATCGGGCTGATCGCGCTGCTGGCTTCCGGCATCGGCATCATGAACATCATGCTCGTCTCCGTCACCGAACGCACGCGCGAGATCGGCATCCGGAAGTCGGTGGGCGCGCGCAGCCGCGACATCCTGCGCCAGTTTCTCTTCGAGGCCTTTTTCCTGTGCCAGATCGGCGGCGTGATCGGCATTTTGCTCGGCGCGCTCGCGGGCAACCTGGTGGCGGTGTATTTCGACATCTCGGCGACGTTCCCGCTCGGGTGGGCCCTCGGCGCGGTCTTCATGGTGACGGCCATCGCGCTCGTCTTCGGCGGCTATCCCGCCCTCAAAGCCGCCCGCCTCAATCCCATCGACTCGCTCCGGTACGAATAGCGTTCCCGCGTTAGGGCGTTCGAAGGTTGGGGCGTTTCGTATCTTGGGTCTCATCATCTCACGAACGCTCCAACGCAACCATGACGACAGATCCACGAGCGGCGGCGAAACGGGCCGTCGGGGAGCGGGTGGCGGCGATGGTGGCGGACGGCATGCGCCTCGGGCTGGGCACCGGCTCGACGGCGGCGCGCGCCATCGAAGCGCTGGGCCGCCGCGTCCGCGCCGAAGGGCTGCGCGTGGCGGGCATCCCCACCTCCTTTTTCGCCGAACGCCTCGCCCGCGAGCACGGCATCCCCCTGACCACCTTCGACGCCGTCGACCGCCTCGACCTCGCCTTCGACGGGGCGGACGAGGTGGACCCGAACCTCGACCTCATCAAGGGGCGGGGGGCGGCCCACACCCGCGAGAAGGTGGTGGCCGCGCAGGCCCGGCGCTTCGTCGTGCTCGTCGATGAGACGAAGCTCGTCGGGCGGCTCGGCGCGAAGATGCCGCTGCCCGTGGAGGTGCTGCCGATGGCGGCGACCCCGGTGATGCGCGCGCTCGAACGGATGGGCGCCCGGCCCGAGCTCCGCATGGGGCTGCGCAAGGACGGCCCCGTCGTCACGGATCAGGGCTTCTGGATCGTCGACGCCCACTTCGACGGCGGCATCGAGGACCCGGCGGCGCTCGACGCGGCGCTCCTGGCCCTGCCCGGCGTGCTCGATCACGGCCTCTTCATCGCCCGGGCGACGGACGTGCTCGTGGGCGAACCCGGCGGCACGGTGCGCCGGCTCCGGCCTCCGGCGCACGGGTGAGCGGCTCGGGTGCAGGAGCGCGCGCAGATCCGGTTCCGTGCACGGCTCGCACCGGGCGCCTCCGCGTGGAATACGCCCTTTTCAGCCCGTTTTCGAGACCGTCGAAAAAAAATTCTCCGGCGGTGAGCCCTTTCGTCGCGTTTTTCCGTGATAGGAGGTTGGAGGGTCCCTCTACGGCTAATATCGATTGATCACCCAAGCCGATTTATTCCCTCTGTTCGACCTATGGTGCATTTCTCAACGGGGTCGAACTCGAAGCCCGGCGTCAGGTGGCGGCGCCG
>Ga0256832_1002528_pt1 | contig 12484 bp, 9 predicted proteins | sample 134614metaG_FD_190534 | JGI IMG/M metagenome (GOLD analysis project Ga0256832, IMG submission 190534) | Hydrothermal vent microbial communities from Lau Basin, Pacific Ocean - 134-614 | ecosystem: Environmental > Aquatic > Marine > Hydrothermal vents | place: Pacific Ocean: Lau Basin | collected... | reverse complement strand
TGATCAGAGGGCGATCTCGCTGGGCGTAGCGGAGCGCACGGCGCAGCGTCGCGAGCGCCGCTTCGGGGTCGCCAGCGAAGTGCTGGAGGGTCGCCAGCGACCACCACTGGAAGCTCTTGCGCGAAGCCGGAGCGTTCCGTGCGGCCAGCCGCTGCGCCTCGATCGCCCGGTCCATCTTCCCCATCGCGGCGAGAGCCCGGGCCTGGTCGGTGTAGGCCACATCCGGCATGACCCCCGTCGCGGCCATCGCCTCGGTGGCCTCGACCGCGCCCTGAAGCTGGTGCAGGGCTACCTGGGCGACGTACACCTGCCTCAGCAGCAGGAAGGTCAGGTCCGCGTCGGGATCGACGGAGAGCCCCTCGCGTGCGAGCTGCAGCCGGGTCGCCGGGTCGCGCGCCGCGAGGGCTCGGGTGAGCCGCTCTTCGGGCTCGATGTCGACGCGCTCGTTCAGGCTGGGCATGGTCCGCTACGGATACCTGTCCACAAAAGTAGCACCATGCTGAATTCTGTCGATCCCGAAGTGTCTACGAGAGGTTAGCGGACTCTTTCCACAGCTTGTCCACGATCGATCCCACGCAAGGTCAGCTCCCGTAAAGGAAGGTCTCGATCTCGTCCCGGCGCGCGCGAGCGTCCCGGCGGCCGAGCTCGATGAGCGTTTGTGCGAAGCCCCCGTCGAACAGCAGGTAGCTGGCCAGGTCCGCGTCGCCGCCCTCGCCGGCGTCGAGGAGACGCAGGAGCGTGCTGGCGCGAACGTCGCGGAGCCGCAGACCGGTGCTGCGCAGATGCCGACTGGCCAGCAACCCCAGGTCCACGCTCGGCCGGATCGCGAAAGCCTCCACGAGGCGCCGCGGAGGTTCCCCCCGCGCGCGAGCGACCTCGTTGATTCGTTCGAGATACCCATCGCCATACGCCTCGATGCCGATGCGCAGCGCGGCGTTGATACGCTCCAGCTCCTGGAGATCGGCGTTGAGGTGGTCGAGGAGAAAGGCGTTGAGCACCTTGCCGAGCAGGAACGACGCGCCGGGGTACCGGTCGGGGGGCAGTCGCGCCTGGTCGCCTTCGGGGTCGCTGACACCGATCACGAAGAGCCGATCCATCCCCAGGTGGATCGGCGGCGCCATCGGGGTGTTGAGCCGAAGCCCCCCATCGCAGTGCAGCTCGCGCCCGACCCGCACCGGGGGAAACACGAGAGGTATCGCCGCTGACGCGAGAACGTGGGCAGGCCCAATCCGCACGCTCCGGACTCGCACCTGGCCGGGGAGCTCCCGGGGAAGGCTCACGGAGGAGTCGTGGTCGACGAAGACGACCGCCCGACCGGTCGGAACGTTCGTCGCCGAGACGATGAGGGCGCGGAGCCGACCTCCGCGGAGATTCCGGCGTAGCTGACGCCAGGGCACGCTCTGACCGACCAGGTCGACCAGTGGGGAGGCGTCGAAGATCCCCCGAGGGCGCCGTCCGCCGAGCAGGACCCGTGGCAGCGACGCGGCCTGACGCACCCCAAAGCTCATCACGTCCGCCAGCCGAAGACGCGACCAAAAGCTCTCCAGCAGAGCCACACCCCGCCCGTAGTCCTCCGCCGTCGACGCCATGTACGCCGCGTTGACGGCGCCCACACTCGTACCACTGATGATATCCACCCGCGGCGGGCGCCCGACCTTCTTGGCCAGCTCCCCGAAGACGTAGGTGAGCACCCCAGCTTCGTAGGCTCCGCGCGCCCCCCCTCCGCTCAGGACGAGCCCCAGCCCGCTCACGCGGGCCCCTCCGCGATGCCCCGGGCTTCGCTGCTGTCGAGGTATCGCTGGCGCATCGTGTCGCTTCGGATACGTGCCGCCTTCTCCTCGACGACCGCCCGGGCCGCCTGAAGGACCCCTTCGGCCGTCTCTTCGTCGCCGAGCGCACGGAAGACCCGAACCAGCTCCAGGTGAACCTTCTCGGTTCGCTCCACGTCCACCTCCGCGAGCTTGCCACGCGCCTCCTGAGCGACGGAGCGGGCCTCGTCGCGCTTGCCGAGGGCGAGCTGGGCGGCCGCCAGCTGCACCAGGGCGTGGACCTCGTAGCCCGCCAGGCTATCGCCCCGAGCGGCCTCGAGCGCGGCCGTCGCTGCCCGTTCCGCCTCGGCGGCGTGGCCTGCGGCCCGCTCGATCTGCGCCCGCACGATGCGCTCCCGGGCCACTTCGTAGTTCGTCCCCAGGCGGTCGGCGATGCGGCGCGCCTGGTCGAGGGGCACGCGCGCCGCGTTCGGGTCGGCGCCGTCGTCGAGCATCACCTCGGCGATCGCCGCCAATGCGTCGCAGCGGCCGGCCCGGTCGTCGACGGCCTCGAAGACATCGAGAGCTCGTTGCAAGAACGACAGGCCGCGCTCGCCGTCGCCCAGGGCGTCGTAAAGCTGCCCCACGTTCGAGAGCTTGCGTCCCAGCCGCAGGCGGTCGCCGGTCTCCCGGTCGATGTGGATCGAGGCGCGGATCGCCAAGATCGCGTCCTCGTAGTGGCCTCCGGAGGCGAGGGCGACGCCCAAGGAGTTGAGCGCGAAGGCTTCGCTGCGACGGATCCCCAGGCGCCGAAAAATGACGATCGCCTCGGCGTACGCGGCGTAGGCCTCTTCGCTGCGGCCCATGCGTCGCAGGAGGATGCCCTTCTGGACGAGGATGGACCCACGCTGCGGCAGCAGGTCCCGGGTGTAGCCCGCCAGCTCGAGGGCTTCTTGGCAGGCCTGCAGTCCGCGATCGGCTTCGCCTCGGTCCCGGGCGAGCTCGGCGGCCACGCGCAAGGCGTCGATCTCGAGCACCGGGTCCCCGCAGGCCTTGGCCGCTTCGAGCGCCCGCGGCACGAGCTCGTCGGCCTCGCCGGACTGGGCGTTGTCGAGGTCGAAGCGGGCGCGGCGGAGCAGGGCGACAGCTCGGCGCCGGGGGCTGCCGCCGCGTTCGGCGATTGCGCGCATGCCCTCCAGCTCTCGGAGCTGCTCGTGGGGCCGCCCCAAGAAGCGCAAGATCTGCTCGCGTCCCTCGTGAGCCTGAAAGCGCGCGTCGAGATCCTCGGCGGGGAGGAGCGCGAGCGCCCGGCCGAAGAAGCGGAGCGCCTCGCGGTTCGAGTAGACGTTGCGCGCGGCGTCCGCAGCCGCGAGATAGGCCTTGGCCGCCGCCGCCCGCTCTCCGGCCTGTTCGAGGTGCCGCGCGACCCGACCCGGGCTCTCCCCTGCCGCTTGAAGGTGCTGCGCGATGCGCCGGTGCATGCGGACTCGGTCCTCGATGTCCGTTGCCTCGTAGGACACCTGGCGGATGACACCGCTGACGAACTCGAAGGTTCCGCTGCGCCGGAGCGTGAGGATGCCTCGCTCGACGAGCCCCTCAAAAGCGTCGGCGAGGTTCATGCCCGCCAGCGACGAGAGATCGTCGGTCTTGAGCCCGGCGCCGGCGACCGCCAACCACCTGAGGGCGTGCCGCTCCTGGTCGTCGAGCTCGTCCAGGCGAGCCGCGACGACCCCCTCGAGGGTGGTCGGAAGCTGGATGGGCACCTCCGGTCGGCGCTGGACGCAGCGGCGCCCGTCGCGCTCCTCGATTCGAACGGCGTCACGCTCCTCGAGAGCTTCGACCAGCTCGATGATGAAGAACGGATTGCCACCGGCGCGGTTCTCGATGAGCTGGTGGATCTCCGTCGGTACCTCCGCGTCGAAGGTGGCCTCGATGAGCTGGGCGCGCGCCTCGGCGTCGAGCTCCTCCAGTTCGATGCGCGGCACGCCCCGAAACACCCCCTCCAGACGCGCATCCGGGCGCGCGCACATCACGACCAGGCACGGCACCTCGTAGCTTCGCTGGCGCAGCTGACCCAAGAGCTGGAGCGACGGCGCGTCAGCCCACTGGAGCGAATCGATCCAGAAGACCACGGGGCCTTCGGAGGCGGCGATCTTGACGAGGGCCTCGACGGTGCTTCGGACCATCCCCGTGCGGTCCACGTCACCGGCGCGGCGGTCCGCCTCCAGACCGAAGAGGGGACGCAGCGCCGACACCAGCGCCCGCCGCTGAGCCTTCGGCAGCGCCTGCCCGAGCCGCGCGTCGAGACGATCGAGGGCTTCTTGCCCGTCGCATTCGTCGCCGATGCCTGCGGCGGCTCGCACCACCTGCATCACCGCTGCGAAGGGGACGTCCGCCGACCCGTAGGCGCACTCCATGCGGAAGACCTGCGGCGATCCCTGGAAGCCGGCGATGGCGGCGTTCACCAGGGCGGTCTTGCCAAGGCCGAGGTCCCCTTCGACAGCCGCGAACTGGATGCGTGAGGTCTCCCGCGCCTCGTCGTAGAGGCGCTCGAGGGTCGTCAGCTCGCGGGCGCGACCGAAGAGGTCCGACGACACCGTCCGCACCGCCCGGGCGCGCTCCTGTTGGGTCCGCGCCCCGCGGAGCTTCCAGCCACGGATCCACCGTGGAGTGCCCGTCGCGTGAGTCTGCACGTCGACCTCGCGCTCCGTGTCCTCGAAGGCATAGTCGCGACGGACGAGCCGAAAGACCTCTCCGGCCACCAGGAGCTCTCGTGGAGCGCCGGCGTCGGCCATCTTCTCGGCGACATCGAGCACATCCCCCACGGGCGCGTAGCGGAGCAGCCGCCCGGAGGGATCGCGTACCGTCGAAACCATGCCCCGGGAGAGCCCGATGGACGCCGTCACCGGTACGAGCTTGTCCGCGGACAGGCCCTCGAGGGCGTCGAGGGTGTCGGTGGCCAGCCGCATCGCCTTGAGCGGATCGTTCACCGACGCCTTGCCCAGCCCGACGATGAACCGAAAACGCCGCTGCCCGCGCCCCTCGGGCCACGACAAGACCGCGTCGGCCTTGTACGCGACGTCGTCGAGCACCCTCGCGCTCTCTTCGTCGATGTGCACGTCCCCTTCGCTGCCGTCCGGGTGACGAAGCCGCCCAGCGACGACGACGACTCGGCGCCGCTCCCGCAGCTCCCGGGTGGCCATGCCGCTCATCACCGTCGCGCCCCCGGTGAAGGTCTGCACCGCCCGCTGGCTCGCTTCGGGGCTCGTCTCGCTGCGCGGGGCCACCTCCTGGATGAAGCGCTCGAGGGCCTCGCCGTCCCAGACTTGCTCCTGCGCGTGCAGGTACTGGGTCAGGGCGCTCGCCATGGAGCGGGCGCTCTGGTAGCGCTCCTCCGGATCGAGGGCGGTCGCCCGCCGGACGATCCGCTCGAGCTGGCGCGGTACCGCCGGGTCCACCTCCCGTGGCAGGGTCCGCACCCCCTCGCGCACCTTCTCCAGCACGTCGAGGCCGTGCTGACCGGGGTACATGGCCCGATTCATCAGGAGCTCGGCCAAGAGGACGCCGAGGGAGTACACGTCGCTTCGGTGGTCGACGCGCTCGCCCCGCGCCTGCTCAGGGGACATGTAGGCGAACTTCCCCTTGATGACCCCCGTCTCCTCCGAAACGAGCCGCGCCTTGGCGATGCCGAAGTCGCCGACCTTGACGACGCCGTCGTAGGTGAGCAGCACGTTCTGCGGGCTCACGTCGCGGTGCACGATCTCCATCGGTACGCCCGCCTCGTCCTTGCGCTTGTGGGCGTAGTCCAAGCCCCGCGCCACCTCGAGCACGAGGTAGGCGCACAGCCCATAGGGGACGCGCTTGCCCGCGCGCCGGGCCGCCGTGACCAGGCGCCCCAAATCGAGGCCGTCGCAGAACTCCATCGCCAGGACGAAGTCCTGCTTGACCTGCTCGAAGGCATAGACCTGGACGATGTTCGGGTGGTTGAGGCGCATGGCGACTTTGGCCTCATCGATGAACATCGCGAGGAACTTGGCGCTCCGGGCGAAGGTCGGCAGCACCCGCTTGACGACGAGGACCTTCTCGATCCCCTCGGCGCCCGTGGACTTCGCGAGGAACACCTCCGCCATGCCTCCGGTGCCCAGGCGGCGGAGGATGCGGTAGCGACCCAACTGGCTGGGCAGGGCGTCGGCCATGCGCGCGGCATGGTAACGAGGGGGACGGTCCCCTAGCCACCCTTTATGGGGACTTTGCGCGCTATGATGCCGGACCGCTCATGATCCCGCTGACCCGCCCCTGGATCGAAGACGCCGAGGTCGCGGCCGTCGCCTCCGTCCTGCGCTCGGGGATGCTCGTGCAGGGCCGCGCCGTCGCGGCCTTCGAGGCCTCCGTTGCCGATCGCTGCGGGCGTCCCCATGGGGTCGCCGTCTCCAGTGGCACTGCGGCGATCGTGCTCAGCCTGCAGGCCCTCGGCGTCGGCCCCGGCGACGAGGTCCTCGTCCCCGCCCTCACCTGGCCATCCCCAGCGCACGCCGCCCGTTGCCTGGGCGCCACCGTCCGCCTGGTCGACGTGGACCCTCTCGAGTGGAATGTCACGCCCGCCCTCCTGCAGGCCGCCCGCACCCCGCGCACGAAAGCCGCCGTGGTCATCGATCAGTTCGGCAACCCCCTGCGGCAAGGCTTCGAGGCCGTCGAGCTCCCCCTCCTCGAAGACGCCGCCTGCGCCCTCGGAGCGCTCTTCGGTGACGGGCGCCCCTGCGGGAGCCTCGGCGCCGCGGCCTGCTTGTCGTTTCATCCGCGCAAGGTCCTGACCACGGGCGAGGGCGGGGTGGTCGTGACCGACGACCCGGCGTTCGCCGAGGAGCTCCGGGCCGCCCGCAACCACGGCCAGAGCGCCCCCGGGGTCTTCACGGCGCCGGGGGTCAACCACCGGCTCACGGAGATGCAGGGCGCCCTCGGGTGCGCGCAGATCGAACGCCTCAACGAGGCGCTGCGCCGGCGCCGTCGCCACGCCGAAGCGCTCATGGACGCCCTCGCCGACCGCCTCACCTTCCAGGCCTCGCCCCCCGGCGCGCAGCCCAGCTACCAGACCTTGGGAGCTCTCTTGCCGGCGTCCGTGGACCGTGAGGAGTTCCTCGCGGCGTGCCGAGCTCGCGGCGTCCAGTGCGGTCGCCTCAGCTACGGACTGCACCAGGTGGGCACCGTCCCTCACGAGGGTGCGCTGCCGGTCACCGAGCGGGTCGTCGCCCGCGGCGTCGCGCTGCCCCTCTTCCCACAGATGAGCGATGAGCAACGCGCACAGGTCGTCGCTGTGGTACGGGAGCTGACGTGAGCGACAGCCCGGTCGTCGAGGTCCGCGAGCTCGTCAAGACGTTCCGCATCGGCTTGCTCCGAAAGCGCGTCGAGGCGGTGCGGGGGGTGAGCTTCAAGGTCCAGCCCGGGGAGATCTTCGGGCTCCTGGGACCGAACGGCGCCGGCAAGACGACCACCATCAAGACCCTCCTGCGCTTGATCTTCCCCACTCGCGGGGAAATCCGTCTGTTCGGCCAGCCCGTCCGTCGCGAGCTCATGCGGCGGGTCGGCTACATGCCTGAGAACCCCTACGTCTACCAGTACCTCAAGCCCCTCGAATTCCTCGACCTCTGCGGGCGCCTGACAGGCATCCCACGGCGTGAGCGCGACAAGCGCAGCCGCGAGCTCATCGAGCGGGTCGGCCTCGGCCACGCCGTCGATCGGCGCATCGGCAAGTTCTCCAAAGGGATGATGCAGCGGGTCGGACTGGCCCAGGCGATCCTTCACGATCCCGAGCTGCTGATCCTCGACGAGCCGATGAGCGGCCTCGACCCCATCGGCCGCAAAGAGGTTCGCGACCTGCTCCTCGAACAGCGCCGCGCGGGCAAGACCCTGATGTTCACCAGCCACATCCTCAGCGATGTGGAAGTGCTCTGCGACCGCGTCGTCATCTTGCAGCGCGGGCAGGTCGCCGCGGAAGGGAAACTGAGCGAGCTCCTCCGAGGCGACGTGGCCCAGGTCGAGATCGAAGCGGTCGGGGACTCCTCGCTGGGCGCGGCGTTGGGCGAGATCGAGGGCGCGACGATCCACCAGGCAGAGTCGCGGCTGCTCATCACCGTGCCCGAGGCCGCCAAAGACGCGACACTGCGGCGCCTCTTGGACGCCGGCGCCTCGGTGGTGGCCGTGCGACCGCACCGTCGCTCCCTCGAGACGCTCTTCGTCGAGGACCTGGAAGAACTGGAAGAAGACGTGGAAGAGGACGCTCAGGAGAGCTGACAGCCGGCAGAGGTACGGCCCGGCTGCATCGCGCAGGCGCATCCTCACAACCACGGTGTTTCCAGCCGTGAGGCGTACAAAGAGGTATTGGGCGGACTGCGAAGCGGCCCATGGGGTAGAGTCCCGCGGTGATGCCGCTCTCGGGTCTTCAGGATTGGCTCCGCCTCGTGCTCACCTACCGAGCCCCCCACCCCGCATCCTCGGCGATCCTCGAGACCGTCGAGCGCCTCCTCGACGAGCCCATCCGCACCTCGGTCCTGATTCACGGCGAGCCGGGCACTGGCAAGGAGGGCCTGGCGCGAGGGCTGCACCAGGCGATGCACCCGGGCGGCAGCGCCCCCTTCGTAAAGATGCCGACGGGCGGCCGCGATCCGGAAGTGCTGGCGCTCCATCTCTTCGGCACTCGGGAGCATCGCGGCGCCGTCGCCCGAGCCGAAGGCGGCACCCTCTTCCTCGACGAGATCGCCACCCTGCCCAGGGAGATCCAGGCGCGGCTCGCGCCGGTCCTCCGAGGACGCTACCGCCGCAACGACGACGAGGAGCCGCAGCCGTGCAGCGTCGTCGTCATGGGCGCGACCGACCACGACCTGCCGAAAGCCATCAGTGCCGGTACCTTCCGGCACGACCTCTACTACCGGCTGTCGCGGATCGAGCTGACGATCCCACCGCTGCGCGAGCGCCCCGACGACATCCCGCGGGCGGCGCTCTGGGCGGGCAACCGACTGCTCGACCAGCACGGCTACGGTCAACCCCTCATTCGTCAGGCCGACGGTCATCGGGAGGTCGAAGGCGAGGCGCCCCTCGTCCTCAGCGAGGAAGCCATCACCGTGCTGCTCACCCACAACTGGCCCGGCAACTTCCGGGAGCTCGACCGCGCCATGGAGCGAGCGCTCTTCCTGTACCGCCAGGGACGCAGCGTCGACGCCCGGGCGGTGCAGCGGGCCCTGGGGCGTTGACACCCGCGCTCAGCGCACCGAAGGTCGTCCGATGACCGTTCAGCGCATCTGTCCTCAAGACGCCCTCGAGCTCATGGACGAGGGCTGGGCCTACCTGGATGTCCGTACCCCCGCCGAATTCGACGCCGGACACCCCAAGGGCGCGTACAACATCCCCTGGAAGATCGCGGGCCCGCAGGGCATGGAGCCCAACCCGCGTTTCGTCGAGGTGGTCGACAGGACCTTCGGCAAGGACGGCAAGATCATCGTCGGCTGCGAGCGAGGAGGCCGAAGCAGGGCGGCCGCCGAGGCCCTGCTCGCTGCGGGCTTCTCCCACGTCGTCGACCAGCTCGCCGGCTTTGGCGGCGCCACGGACTCCTTCGGACGGACGGTCGAGCCAGGATGGCGGGACGCAGGGCTGCCGGTGACCACCGAGGCGCTGCCGGGACGCTCCTGGGCCGACCTCGCGGGATAGAGCGAAGACTCGACATTGCCTCCCCAGACCTGTCCGCGCGAAGCGGGCGGTCAGGGGGCCTCGGCGGCGGCCGGCTCGTCGAAGGGGACGCCACGCAGCGTCGCCCACAAGCGCCGGGCGTACCAGGTGGGACCAACCAAGAGGAAGGTCGGATCGCGGAAGAAGCTCGGCGGCTTGCCCTCGAAAGCGTGCCCGATGAACTGAAGGATCCACCCGAAGACGAACATCGCGATACCGACCGGCGGTACGAAGAACATCAATGGGAGCGAGGCCACGATGAGTGGAATGCCCACCATGTGCGTGGCCTTGTTCACCGGGTGCTGGTGGTCGCGTTTGTAGTTCTCGATGAGCTCGTCGAGCTTGGACATTAGGCTTCTCCTTGGGCCTCGTCGAACGGACGAGGCAAAGCGACGTGGACGAGGGCGTCGAGGAGCGCGTCGATCAGGCGCTCGTCGGACACCAGCGGGTGACCGAGGCAGTGCGCATGAACGGCCGCCTCGACCATGCCGAAGAGCACGAACGCGGTGGCCTCGTGGTCTCCCGAATGACCCCAGCGTGCGAGGGTGGCGGCCAGCGCGCCCACGAGCGCCCGCTCGCCCTCCGTCGTCAGCCGGTCGAGCTCAGGGTCGTGGGCCCGCCGCTCCGTGAGCACGGCGTGCAGCCCCCGGTCCTCCCGGTGGTACGCCATCAACGTCTCGACGAGGGCGCGCAGGCGCCCGCGCACCTGCCCTCGCTCCGAAGAACCGTCGGCTCCCTGGGGTTCCAGGTGCCCCAGCACCTCTCGGGAGATCTGTGCCAATCGGGCCGCGCCGAGCTCCCGCAGCGCCGCGTCCTTGTCCCGAAAGTACTGATAGAAGCTCCCCGTTGCGACGCCCGCCCGCTGCGCGATGCTCCGAGCGGTCGCTCCGCCGTGGCCGCGCTCACTGAACTCGCGCTGGGCCGCCGCCAGAAGCTTGGCGCGGGTCCGGATCGCCCGGGGCTGCTGAGGGACGCGAACCGTCATGGGTGGAGCAGGCTAGCAAACACGAACATGACGTCAAGTTCAGCTTGCTGCCGGTCCCGCGGGGTCCGAGGCGCCATTCCACGCCGCGCACTGGTGGCGACGCGAGCTCCTCGAGATCGGTGGTGGCAATGAGGCGCACCACAAGAACATGACGCGCCGCTCATGGAGTGGTCTTGAGTGATCGCGACGTGGAGCTACGCTGTGGGTCGGGACCCAGGTCCCGGGGAGGAAGACGATGCTTGGACGGGCATGCTCTGCGTTGATGCTGCTGGCGCTGGTGAGCTGCAGCAGCAAGGACCCTCCGCCGGCTGACAGCGGCCCGACCGACAGCGGCTCGGCCGATAGCGCGACCGACAGCGGCGCGGCCGACAGCGGCTCGGCCGATAGCGCGACCGACAGCGGCGCGGCCGACAGCGCGACCGACAGCGGCTCCTCGACCGACAGCGGTACGGCCGACAGCGGTACGGCCGACGCCGGAGCCTCCTGCGACACCGAAACCCCCTGCGGGGCCGACGCCTACTGCGTCTACGACGACGTCTGCGGCCGGGAGGCCCCCGGGCACTGCGAACCGCGACCGGAGGTCTGCACCGAGGACTGTCCGGGCGTCTGCGGCTGCGACGGCCGCTTCTACTGCAACGCCTGCCTCGCCGCGTCCATGGGCGTGGACGTCGACCCGGCAGACACCTGCCGCGGCGCCGACTGCGACCCCATGGACGCTCGGGGGGAGGGCCTTTGCCGAGCGATCCTGGGCTACCGCTGGACCGGCAGCGCCTGTCAGCCGCTCAGTGGCTGCTCTTGCGTCGGCGCCGACTGCACAAGGCTCTATGGCTCCCTCGACGAGTGCACGGCGGCACACCGCGAGTGCGTGGCCACCTCATGCGACCCCATGGACGCTCGGGGGGAGGGCCTTTGCCGAGCGATCCTGGGCTACCGCTGGACCGGCAGCGCCTGTCAGCCGCTCAGTGGCTGCTCTTGCGTCGGCGCCGACTGCACAAGGCTCTATGGCTCCCTCGACGAGTGCAGCGCTGCCTTCGCCGCCTGCACGTCCACCGCGTGCGGAGGCTTCTTGGGATCGACCTGCGGCCCGACCCAGTGGTGCGACTACGCGGACGGCGGCGCCCCCTGCGGTTTCGCCGACGGCACCGGCGTGTGCCGGCCAAGGCCGGCGTTCTGCGCGGAGGTCTTCGACCCGGTCTGTGGGTGCGACGGCGTCACCTACTCGAACGAGTGCTCCGCGCAACAGAGCGGCCAAGACATCCAGCGCCGCGGCCCTTGCGAGAGACCGCCGCCGCCTCCTCCCGCCGACTGAGCGCGCTCGAAGTCGCGCCTATCGTGGTCCGCCGTTTACCCTTGGCCGATGAACCGCGGCAGACGCAACAAGCGCCGGCGACGCTCCCGGGTGCCCTTCGGCGTCGGGGAGGTCAAGCCCCATCACTACCTGGAGATGGGGCGCATCCTCTGGGACAACAAGGGGCGCTGGCGCTACGCCTGGCGTGTCCTGAACGACGGCGTGTGCGACGGCTGCGCCCTCGGCACCTCCGGACTGAAGGACTGGACCATCGACGGCACCCACCTGTGCCTGGTGCGGCTGAACCTACTGCGCCTCAACACGATGGACGCCTTCGACCCGGTCCTCCTCGCCGACGTCGGCCGCCTGCCCAAGCGCGGCAAGGAGCTCCGCGAGCTCGGCCGCATCCCCTACCCGATGCGGCGCCGGCGAGGTGAGGCAGGCTTCGCGCGGATCTCCTGGGAGACGGCGATCGACGAAATCGGCCGCGCCCTCGGCGAGGCGGACCCGCGGCGGGTCGCTTGCTACATGACGAGCCGGGGCCTGTGCAACGAGACCTACTTCGCCGCGCAGAAAGCCTGGCGTGCCCTCGGATCGCCCCACATCGACAACGCCGCGCGCCTTTGCCACAGCCCCTCGACCGCGGCCATGAAGCGCATCCTCGGGGTCGCCGCCTCGACGTGCAGCTACCGCGACTTCTTCGAAGCCGACGTGATCGTCTTCTGGGGCAGCAACCCCGCCAACGAC
>Ga0256832_1002527_pt1 | contig 12487 bp, 10 predicted proteins | sample 134614metaG_FD_190534 | JGI IMG/M metagenome (GOLD analysis project Ga0256832, IMG submission 190534) | Hydrothermal vent microbial communities from Lau Basin, Pacific Ocean - 134-614 | ecosystem: Environmental > Aquatic > Marine > Hydrothermal vents | place: Pacific Ocean: Lau Basin | collected... | reverse complement strand
GTGAGGGGCGGCTTGTACGCACACTGGACCTGGATGAGGCGGATCAGGACCTGGTGCGCGAGCTCCATCTGCTCACGGCCAAGCCCATGTTGTACGTGGCCAACGTCTCCGAAGAGGGTTTCGACGACAATCCGCACCTCGATGCCCTGCGTGCATATGCCGCGGCCCAGGGCGCCGAGGTGATTCCCGTCTCGGCGGCCATGGAGGCCGAGATCGCCCAGCTGGAAGAGGCCGACAGGCAGGAATTCCTGGAAGCGATCGGCTTGCAGGAGCCCGGGCTGGACCGGCTGATTCGGGCTGGTTACCGTTTGCTCGGGCTCCTCACCTTCTTCACGGCGGGGCCCAAGGAGGTGCGGGCCTGGACGGTGCGCCGAGGAGCCACCGCCCCCGAGGCGGCGGGTCGGATCCACACCGACTTCGAGAAGGGGTTCATCCGTGCCGAGGTGGTCGCCTACGAAGACTTCGTCCGCTATGGGGGCGAGCACGGCGCCAAGGAGGCCGGCAAGTGGCGGCTGGAAGGGCGGGACTACGTGATACAGGAAGGCGACGTGGTGCACTTTCGCTTCAACGTCTGATCCCGCGGGGTTGTTGCACCCGCACGGCAGTTTCTGTATCTTTTTCGGCCCGCTTGCCGGCTATGTAGCTCAGTTGGTTAGAGCACGGCACTCATAATGCCGGTGTCGGTGGTTCGAATCCACCCATAGCCACCAGTCCCACAGACTCCGGCAATCACACGCGTTCGGGGCTCAAACAGGACCCGCCGCCGGCCTTCTCTGGAGACGCAGTCCGCATCGTGGCAGACCATCGAAGCGAGCTTCGTGCCTGGACGCGGTTCACGGCGATCTTTCTCGCCGTGTTTGTCGGTCTGTACGCCCTGTACACGCTCCTGGAGCCGTTGTTGGAGGGCTACTATGCGTTCCTGGCCCACAGCGTGGCGGCAGTCCTCGCCCATTTCGATCCCCAGGTGAGTGCCCGGGACAATGTGATCCTCTACGGCGCCGCCGGGACCCTGCGCGTGGTGGAGGGTTGCGACGGGGTCACGGTGTTCATCCTCATCGCGGCGGCGCTGGCCGCCTACCCAAGGCCCTGGAGGAGCCGGCTTTTCGGCATCGTCGGTTTCGTGAGCCTGCTGTTCGTGGTCAACTGGCTGCGCCTGGTGCTCCTGGCCTTCGTGCGTTTCTATCTGCCGGAGCACTTTCACTGGGTGCACGTGTATCTATTCCAATCCGTCATGATCTTCACCACGCTGGCCCTGTTCATTCTCTGGGCAGGACGCGGCTCGTCGGTGCGTGCATCCGCATGAGCCGGCATCCGGTCCTGCGGTTCCTCCTGTGGGTGCTGGCCTTCGCCGGGTTGTACTACCTCTGGTTCCCGTTGTACTCGAAGCTGTTCCTGACTCTGGCCGAACCGCCGCTCGAGGCCGTGCTGGGCCGTGCGGTGGAGCTTTCGACACCGCCCATGGGCAAAGGCTTCTCGCTGCTGGTGGCAGGGAGCGAGGAGCCGCTCGCTTTCCGGTTTGATCTGTTCAGCGTGGCGCTCAACTGGATCTTCGCCCCCGCTCTGGTCATGACCACGGTGGGGTTCACCACTTCCGGGGTGGTCCGCGCACTGGCGGCCATCGCATTGATGGCCGTGTTCCATGCGCTGCACGTGGACATCATCGTGCTCCATTTCCTGGCCGACGGGTATCCACTGTTCCCGCGCGGGGTCTCCCCCGCGCTCCTCTCCCTGATCCACTGGCTCTACAAGTTCGCCGACAAGGTGGCCAATGGGTTCTTCCCCTTCCTGGCCTGGGTCATCGTCTGCTTCGACGTGCTCTACCAGCGCCTATGGGGCCCATCGGAGGCCGTGCATCCCACGAGTTAGAGGGCATGGGCGGCTGCGTCCGGCGGCAAATCTCCTGCCCCTCTGGGGTACCACCCGGAATTGGAGACGTCCACCTAGGCAGCGCAGCGCCGGTGGGGTATGGTTTGTGCACCCCCCGCCTCGGGCGGGGCAGGGATGCTGTACTGCACGAAACCCATGACGACCAAGGGGGGACATCATGAAGAAGATCACGATCGCTGCCGCAGTGGCGGCGGCCTTGGGTACCAATGGATCCGATGCCTACTTTATGGGGCTATACTCGAGTGGCGTCTTGGTCCCGCGGGTCATCCACAACGGGCCGGGCGATACCACGGCCGTCGGTCTCACCACGGCCGATGCCGATCGCTGCCCGTTCCTGACCCCCGGCGGGGATCCAGCGCAGTCCGGCACGGTCTATTGGACGTTCTTCGACGTGGACTCGAACCACGTCACCGACGGCAGCTTCCCCATGACCAACAACGACGTGTATCCCTTCGTCTGGGCTGAAGAATCGGGCTTGGGTTTGGAGGGCAAGGAGGGCTACCTTGTCTTTCTGCTAGACCAGAACAACGACGGCCAGCTGGAGCTCTTTGAGTCCAACGAGTGTCTGACGGCCGAAGCCTTCCATGTGGTGACGGCGGACAGCGACGTGGCCTTCGTGCCGACCTGGCCGGTGGACACGGGGGCATATGGTCTCGACCTGGCCGACATAGCCCTGGCGGGGTCTGTGGACCTCGCGACCTTGGGGCCGACCAGTCTCACCACGCTCACTGCTGGGGCCGGATTTGGTGGGGCATTTGCTGGCGTGCCCGTGCGGCTCAGCCTGCGCTACTCCATTGCCGGCGGGGACACCACGGACATCGTCGTCTGGTCCGCCGACAGCGTGGGCGGGCCGGACGTGGTGTACACCGTGAACATCTTCGACGACGAGCAGAATCGCCGCTCGGTCAACTTCCCATTGCCCAATGCCCAGCAGAACACCATCGATCCGGCGGCGATCGCTGGACGCCCGGCGGACTTCGTCAACGGCTTCATCCGGTGGGAGCCCCCGCTATCGGCCGGCTGTACCCAACCCCCGGTCCCGGATCCAGGGAGTCTACCGGATACGTACACGGACAACGGATGCGACGGCAACGGGGTGGTCTCGTACTCGGTCATCGACACCCAGGCCTTCGGGGCGCGGCAAACCATCATCAACGGCTGGTACTTCGCTCCCTGAAAACAGGTCGTGAGGCGATTTGGCGCAAGGGCGTTGAACCGCCGGGGCGGAGGGGCCGGGTTCTCCGGGCCCGGTCCCTCCGCTGGGTGCGGTCGGAAACGGGGTGAGGACCCATCCCGGCGGGGCCGCGCCGTGGGCGCAGGCAGAGCCTCGTCCTGCTGCCGCCGGGCTAGTGTTTGCGCAGGCGCTCCCAGTCCTCCGGCCAGTAGGGTACGCCCTCGTACCGGTACTCCACTTTCCAGCGCTTCTTGAGCGCCGCCAGCTTGGCGAGGAAGCGCTCGTCGTAGCAGCCTTTCAGATAGTCGTCGTGCAGGGCTTCCGGATCCAGCTCGGCATACGGGGTGGGGATGGGGTCACGCCGGGCTGTGACCTGATAGATGAACACGTAGTCTCCCTGTACCACGGGCTCTGAGACGGCGCCCGGCTTCAGGGCGAGGAGCTGCTCGAGAAACGGGTCGTCGGGGTCCTCGAACGGCACGAAACCGACGTCGCCGCCGCGGCCCTTGCCGAGGACGTCTTCGGTCCAGCGCTCGGCCGCCTCGGCGAAATCCAGTGTTCCGGACTGGATCCGCCGGCGGATCTCGAGCAACCGCTTGCGGGCCCGATCCCGTGCGGCGAGGTCGTCGCCGGTTCGAATGCCGATGCGGCGCAGGCGCAGATAGGTGGGTGTGGAATAGCGGTCCTTGTGGCGCTCGTAGAACGCGTGCAGCGTCTCGGCGTCCGGGTCGGGGCAGGGCGGCACCAGGCGCAGGCGCACCCGGTGGTAGTAGAGCTCGTCCTCCATGCCGGGGTCGCGCGGGATGCCCACCCGCTGGCCCTCCTTGAGAAACAGGCGCATGGCGATCATGTCTTCCAGGACCAGATGCCCCTTGCCGGGCACGGCCAGATAGGCGCCCACCAGTGGATGGCTCATGGCATAGGCACGCAGGGCCCGGACCGTGATGGGCTCGCCTGCGACGACCGCCAGGATCTCATCATCGTGGGGATGTGCGCCGCGCTCGGCTGCCGGGCTGCCGGCGATCCCGCTCAGGAGCAGCAGCAAGATCAGCAGCGGGCGCGCGGACATCACTCCACCTCCCGCGCCTGTTCCCAGAGCGGGCCGAAGACGATACCGATGGTGCGGCCTGCGGAGTTGGCGAACAGCAGGTCGAGCGCTCCGTCCTGATCGAGATCGGCAAAGGACAGGTCCAGGGGCAGGCTCCCGGCGGGCACCTGACGCAGCGTCCAGCCTCCGCCCTGACGTCGGGCCAGGATGATCCGCCCCTCCTCGCTGAGGGCCAGCAGTGCGTCGGGCCCGGTACCGGACACCGCCGTCCAGCTGTAGCCCCAGACGGGTGCCGGGATGTCCTCGCTCTCGCGTACGCCCTTTCCGTGGTCGTTGTAGAGGATCCGGGCGGCCTTGCCCGTCTCCAGTGCCACCACCAGGTCCTCCCAGCCGTCGCCGTCGAGATCCGCAACACTCAGCTGGCGTGGGCTGATCCCATAGGTGGGGGGCGCCAGGAACTCGATGTGGAACGCCCGGGAACCCTGGTTGCGTGCCAGGCGGACGGAACCCTTGTCCCAGTCGGGCCAGACGATGTCTGCATCCCCGTCGTGATCCCAGTCCACCACCACCGGGTGCGAGGGCGTGGGAGCCGCCTCCAGCAGCTGGTGCTCGAACCGGAAGTCGCCCTTTCCGAAGAATACGGCCACCTTGCTGCCCGAGTAGGGGCCGACCACGAGGTCGTCGTGGCCATCCTGATCAAAGTCGGCCACCGCCACGTCCCGGGGCGGGAAGGGGGCGATGACCTTCGCCGCCAGGCGATACTGCCCCTCTTCTCCGGTGGGTTCCCACCATTGCACCGTCCCGGCGCCTTCTCCGGCCACCAGCAGGTCCAGCCTGCCGTCGCGGTCCCAGTCCACGGTGCGCACGGCGTCCGGGTGGAAACCCACGCCGGGATCCTGCATGAGACGGCGCGGAACGCGCCCTGGCCCCAGGGTCCACACTTCCAGCACGCTCGCGGCGTGGCTGGTCAGTGCGAATCGTCCCTCGGGCAGGGGGACCACCGACCAGGCCTTGGGTCCTGCCGCGACTTCCAGGTAGGCGATGCGGTCCTTGCTGGCGGCATCGGGATGGGGGTTGGCCGGGGGTTCCTGAGTGGTGCATCCACCCAGGGCCGCAGTGAACAGGCCCAAGAGGGCGGTCCGTGACAGACACCGCATACGGGCGGCGCGTGGCGCTGACATGGCGTGCGTTCTCCGGATTCGAGGACGCGACATTATACCCATGGCCTCGGGTGGTAGGAGGGCGCGTCCGGGGGACGGGCGGTGTACATCGCGGTGGCGCTTGCGGCATCATCGCCGCCTTGCCGTCCGAGGTCCAAGAAACCGAGCGCTGGCATCATGGTCTTCAGCTCGCCCATCTTCCTGTTCGCCTTTCTGCCGCTGGTGCTCTTGTCGTATTACCTGGCACCGGCTGGGGCGCGCAACGCCATCCTCCTCGTGGCGAGTCTGTTCTTTTATGCCTGGGGTGAGGTCGCCTTCGTCGGCGTGATGCTGGTGACCATCCTCGCCAACTACCTGGCGGGGCTGGCCATCGGTAGTCGCCGGGGTCCAGCGGCCCGCGCCGCTCTCGCTGCCGGCATCGTGGCCGATCTGACCCTACTCGCCAGCTTGAAGTACGGCGGTTTCCTGGTCGAGAACCTCAACGTGGTGCTGGGGGCGTTGGGTCTGGGGGCGCTGCCAGTGCCGCAGCTGCATCTGCCGCTGGGGGTCTCCTTCTTCACCTTCCAGGCCATGTCCTACCTGGTGGACGTGTACCGGGGTGAGAGCGCAGCCCAGCGCAACCCCTGGCGTGTAGCGTTGTACATCGCGCTCTTTCCCCAGCTCATCGCCGGACCCATCGTGCGCTATCACGACGTGGCCGCCCAGCTCGTCAGGCGTCATCACGAGCTCGACGGCTTCGCCTATGGTGTCGAGCGCTTCATCTACGGTCTGGGCAAGAAGCTGCTCATCGCCGACCCACTGGGCGAGGTGGCCGATGCGGCGTTCGGCGTTCCGGCCGGCGAGCTCGGCACGGCCTTGGCCTGGATCGGGCTGGCCTGCTACACGCTACAGATCTATTTCGATTTCTCCGGCTACTCCGACATGGCCATCGGCCTGGGCCGCATGTTCGGATTCCGGTTCCTGGAGAACTTCGACTATCCCTATGTGGCGCAGTCGATCCGCGAGTTCTGGCGGCGCTGGCACATCTCGTTGTCCACCTGGTTCCGCGACTATCTGTACATCCCCCTGGGGGGCAACCGGATCTCGCCGGCACGCACCTACGGCAACCTGGTGGTGGTCTTCCTGCTCTGCGGATTGTGGCACGGGGCGAGCTGGAATTTCGTGATCTGGGGGGCCTTGCACGGGACGTTTCTGGCGCTGGAGCGCGCGGGTCTGGAGCGGGTGCTGGCCGGGCTCTGGCGCCCCCTGCGCCACGCCTACACACTTGCGGTGGTCACGCTGGCCTGGGTGTTCTTTCGCGCGGAAGACCTGCCCGGCGCCGTGCGCTATCTGGCAGCCCTGTCGGGGGTCGACGCCGCCCCTGCGGCGCTCCATCCCTGGCAGCTCTATCTGGGTCATGAGGCCTTGCTCGCACTGGCCTTGGGCGTCCTGCTCAGCACCCCGGTCTATCGCCGGCTGCGGGGCTGGGAAACGGCGCCCATCGTCGGGATGTGGCAGTGGGCCCCGGGGTTTGCGGTTCCCATGGTGGTGCTGGGTCTGTCGCTGCTCAGGCTGGCTGCCGGCAGCTACAATCCGTTCATCTATTTTCGCTTCTGACCCTTGAACGGCTCCCTGCGGCAGGCGGCGTTGATCGCGATATTCCTGGTGGCGGTCGGGCTGCCTGCCATCGTCGGCTGGATCCAGGCGGACGTGGCCGTCTCCGCAGCCGAGAAACGGCTGCTCAGTCCGATGCCCCCCTGGCCCACGGACTGGGGCGAGCTGCAGCGCTGGCCGCAGCGGTTCGAGGCCTACTACGACGACCACTTCGGGCTGCGCGGCCCGTTGGCGTTCGCCTACAGCTGGCTGCGTTTCCAACTCGGGGACTCTCCCTCACCCCAGGTGGTGCGCGGCACCGAGGGCTGGTTTTTCCTCAACGGAGCGATGCACGGAGACCCGGTGGGGGACTATCGAAACCGGAATCGCTTCACACCCGCCCAGCTGCAGGCCTTCGTGGAGGGACTGCGCATCAAGCAGCAGTGGCTGAGGCGACGCGGCATCGCCTATCTGTTCGCGGTGGCTCCCAACAAGCACACGATCTACGGTGACCACCTCCCTCGATACCTGACCAAGCTGGCGCCTGAATCGGCCCTGGATCAACTGGTGCGGGTCCTCGCGCGCGCCCCAGACGCTCCTCTGCTGGACCTGCGTCCGGCCTTGCGCGCGGCGCGCCGCAGCGGACTGCGGCCTTTCCAGCATACCGACTCGCACTGGAACCTGTGGGGGGCCAACCATGCCCAGGCGGCGCTGATGGAGGCATTGGCGGTTCGCGCCGGCACCAAGCAGCGAGGCCGGCTGCGCCCCGCGCGGGATTTCCGCTGGTCCTCGCAGCCGGGCGGCGACCTGGCCCTGCTCATGGGGCTGCAGCGCATCCTGTGGGAGGAGGTGCCCCAGACCGACTTCCCGGCCTGTGCACGCCGCACCCGGCGGGTGGCGCAGGATCCGCTCATCGTGGAGACTCGCTGCACCGGCGGCACGGGGCGTATCCTGGTGTTCAGGGATTCGTTCTTCGACGCCCTGCAACCCTACGTCTCGAGCTACTTCGCCCACGCCGTGTACGTGGACCACCGGATCGATCCCGAGCTGCTGCGCCGGCTGGTGGCCAGGTACCGGCCGGACGTGGTGGTCGAGGAGTGGGTGGAGCGGTTGCTGCCCATGGTGCCTTCGGCGGCCGGTTTGGACGTGCGAGGTCACTCAATCGCCCGAGCCCGCCCGGAAATCGCCGGAAGCGTTCCCTAGTGCGGTGTTGTTGTAGTACCGTTTTCGCGTAGTGTCTTGTGTTTCCGCACCTGGGCCTTGGTCGAGGAATCCGGGGCGGGCTGCGGCGGTGAACAGACTCGGCATGGGAGATTCTGATCCATGAGCACAACCAGGATATGGACGATGGCGGCGGTCGCTGCCCTGGGGGCGGCCGGTGTGCAGGCCCACGAGCTCGGCGAGTTCGGTGAGGGCATGCTGGTACCGCGCGCCTATCACAACGGTACGGCGGACACCACGGCGGTTGGCCTGGTGTGGTCCTGTGAAGACGATCTCGACGGCGGGACCGTCTACTGGACCTTCTTCGACGTCAATTCCAACCACGTCACCGACGGTCAGATCCCGATGACCCAGAACGACCGCTACGCGTTCGTATGGGCCAACGAGTCGGGGGTTGGTCTGGAGGGCGTCGAGGGCTATCTGGTCTTCGTGGCCGACTCCGACAACGACGGCGCCCTGACCATCGACGATCAGCAATGCCTCATGGGCGAGGCCTTCCATGTGGTGAGCGCCGAGGCGGACGTGGCCTTCGTGCCCACCTGGCAGATACTCTTTAATGATTTCAACGCCGGCGCCGGCGTGCCCGACCTCACGGCCATGACCGCGACCACGGTGTCCGATCTGGGGACGGGGGCGTTCGATGGCGCCAACACCTATCTCCACTACTCCATCGGCGGCGGCGACACGACCGAGATCGTGGTCTGGTCGGCCGAGGCCATCGGTGGTCCCGGCGTGGTGTACACGGTGAACATCTACGACGACGAGCAGAATCGCAAGTCGGTGAACCTGGTTCTGCCCAACGAAGAGCTCAACGTGGTGGACCCGCGGACCATCGTGGGGCTCCCTGCGAGCTTCCTCAACGGCTTCATCCTCTGGAACGTCCCGGCAGGGCCCGATCCGGAGGGCGACGGCAACGGCGTGGCGACCTATTCCGTGATCCACTCGCCGGCCTTCGGTGCACGGCAGACGATCATCAATCCGCATACCGACTAGTGCGGTGCGGGTGGATTCCGGAACGATTACTGAGGAGATACTGAAGATGAAGCACAAGACCCGCGCATTGAGCATCGCCGTCGCCGGCCTGCTGGGCATGGGGGCAGCGCAGGCCTACGACATCGCCGAGATCGACAATGGTCTACTGGTGCCCCGCGCCATCCACAACGGGGCGGCGGACACCACCGCCGTTGGGCTCCTGTGGAGCTGCGAGTTCGACGTCGACACCGACGGCGGGACGGTCTACTGGACCTTCTTCGACGTCAATTCCGAGCACGTCACGGACGGCCAGATCCCGATGACCCAAAACGACCGCTACGCCTTCGTCTGGGCCAACGAGTCGGGAGTCGGCCTGGAGGGCATGGAAGGCTATCTGGTCTTCGTCGCCGACTCCGACAACGACGGCGCGCTGACGGTCGACGACCAAAGCTGCCTGAGCGGCGAGGCGTTCCACGTGACGACTGCGGACAACGACGTGGCCTTCGTGCCGACTTGGCCGCTGAGTTTCGGTGGCTTTAACGACGGTGCCGGCGTGTCCGACCTCACGGCCATGACCCGAACCACGGTGACGACGGGCTTCGCCATGGCGACCGATGGCGAGCCGCTGTTCCTCATGTACTCCATCGGCGGCGGCGACACGACCGAGATTGTGTTGTGGTCTGCCGACCCGATCGATGGATCGCACACGGTCAACATCTTTGACGACGAGGAGAACCGCAAGTCCGTGAACCTGGAGCTGCCCAACGAGGAGCTGAACGTCGTGGACCCTTCGGCCATCGTGGGGCTGCCGGCAACCTTCGTCAATGGGTTCTTGCAGTTTTTCGTGCCGAACATCAATGACGAGGACGGTGATGGCGGTAACGGCATGGTGAGCTACTCAGTGATCCATTCCCCAGCCTTCGGCGCCCGTCAGACCATCATCAATCCGCACATCGATTGACCCGGCGGGCGGGCTTGCGGGCCACGGCTTGAAACACGGATCGGACCCAAGATGCCGGCGCCTTCGCGCCGGTTTTTTTTGGGGTCCGCCCCTATGCAGCGGGCTCAGCGCGGCGGGTTATGCGGCCGGGCCTTCCGCCGGCGGGCGCCGCACGGTCAGCGCTGCGGACGCGCGCGCAGATGGCCGACCACGGCATCCAGCGGGAGGTCGATGGCGTCTCCCTCTCGGCGCGCCTGGTACTCCACCACGCCCCGGTCCAACGCACGATCGCCCACCGTGATGCGATGGGGGATTCCCACCAGCTCCAGATCCGCGAACATCACCCCTGGCCGCACGTCCCGGTCGTCGAGGATGACCTCCATCCCGGCCTCCTCCAGCGCCATGTAGAGTCGCTCGGCCGTCTCGCGAACCCGCTGGGACTTGCGCCAGTTGATCGGAGCGATGGCGACCTGGAAGGGGGCGATGGGCTCGGGCCAGACGATGCCGCGTTCGTCGTGGTGCTGTTCGATGGCCGCTCCCACGATGCGGGAGACGCCGATGCCGTAACACCCCATGGTCATGGTGACGGCCCGGCCCTGTTCGTCCAGCACGGAGGCCTTCATGGCCGCGCTGTACTTGGTGCCGAGCTGGAAGATGTGGCCCACCTCGATGCCGCGGACGATGTGCAGTCGACCCCGCCCGTCGGGCGATGGATCCCCTTCGACCACGTTGCGCAGATCCACCGTCTCGGGCTCCGGCAGGTCCCGGCCCCAGTTGACCCCCGTGTAATGTTTGCCGTCCACGTTGGCCCCGCAGACGAAGTCGGCCACGTGCCCGGCCGCGTGGTCCACGTACAGCGGCAGGTCCAGGCCCACGGGTCCGATGGAGCCCACCCCCGCCCCCAGGCGTGCGCGGATCTCCTCGTCGTCGGCCATCTCCAGCGGCGCGGTCACGCCGGGCAGTTTGGCGGCCTTGACCTCGTTGAGCGTGTGATCCCCGCGCAGCACCAAGGCCACCAGGCCTTCGTCACCACGCACGACCAGGGTCTTCAGACAGCGCTCCACCGGCACGCCCAGGAACCGGCTCACCTCCTCGATGCTCCGCACCCCGGGGGTGTCGACCAACTGCATGGGCTGGGTGGGTGCGGGGCGCGGACCGGACGGCGGGAGGGCCTCGGCCAGTTCCACGTTGGCCGCATAGTCGCTGGCGTCCGAGAAGGCGATGGCGTCCTCCCCGGACTCGGCCAGCACGTGGAACTCATGGGAGGCGCGGCCGCCGATGGCGCCGGTGTCGGCCTGCACGGCGCGGAACTCCAGACCCAGCCGGGTGAAGATGCGTGCGTACGTCTCGTACATCTGCTGGTAGGTCTCGGCCAGCGAGTCCTCGTCCAAATGGAAGGAATAGGCGTCCTTCATGACGAACTCGCGCGCCCGCATCACGCCGAAGCGGGGCCGGACCTCGTCGCGGAACTTGGTCTGGATCTGATAGAAATTGATGGGCAACTGCCTGTAGCTGCGCAGCTCCCGCCGGGCCAGGTCGGTGATCACCTCCTCGTGGGTGGGGCCGTAGCAGAATTCGCGCCCGTGCCGGTCGTGAAAGCGCAGCAGTTCCGGTCCGTATTGATCCCAGCGGCCGGATTCCTTCCACAGCTCGGCCGGTTGCACGGCGGGCATCAGCAGTTCCACGGCCCCGGCACGATTCATCTCCTCGCGCACGATACGCTCCACCTTGTGCAGCACACGCAGCCCCCAGGGCAACCAGGTGTACAGACCCGAGGCCAGCTTGCGGATCAGCCCGGCGCGCAGCATCAGCCGGTGGCTGACGATTTCGGCGTCGGCCGGGACCTCCTTGAGCGTGAACAGGGGAAACTGGGACGTGCGCATGGATGACTCCCACTCTGGGCTCGACGGGCCGGAAATGGTACAGCGGCCCCGGCAGCCGATCCACCGCACCGCGCCCGCTCCCCGGAACGGGCTTCCATTTGCACGAGGAGCTCGCGGAGGGCGCGGAGGGGAACAGGGTCACGGCAGGTGCGGCTGGATGCCTTCCCCGTTTTCTCCCTCCGCGTTCTCAGCGCCCTCTTTGTGAAAAATGGCGCACAGGGCGTTCGTAGAGGGCGCGGAGGCAGACCACGGCATCGCGGCCGCGTCTCAGTGCAGCAGGGCGAACAGGCGCGAGCGGTAGCGGTTCACGAGCTCGCCGCCGCCCAGCCGGTCGAAGACGGCCAGGATGCCGCTTCGTGCCGCGCCGTCGCGGTAGCCGCGATCGCGCTCGAGGATGGCCAGCAGCTGTTCCATGCCGGCCTCGTAGTCGCCCCGCAGGATGTGGTGGGCGGCCAAGGCATAGCGGGCGTCGAGATCGTCCGGATTTTGTTCCACTCGTTCCTTGAGGGCCTGGATGTCCGGCTCCTGGGCCGCCACGTGTGCGAAGGTCATCTCCGCACGCAGGGCACGCACCTCGGGGCGGTCCCGCTCCAAGGGAGGCAGGCCCTCCAGCACGGCGCCGGCCTCCTC